>Ga0105050_10004263_pt1 | contig 19143 bp, 28 predicted proteins | sample FRY01_FD_78088 | JGI IMG/M metagenome (GOLD analysis project Ga0105050, IMG submission 78088) | Freshwater microbial communities from Lake Fryxell liftoff mats and glacier meltwater in Antarctica - FRY-01 | ecosystem: Environmental > Aquatic > Freshwater > Ice > Glacier meltwater ... | reverse complement strand
GCCATTCGCCCCTGTGTCGCCAATATACAACTGACTTAGACTTGTGTTATAACCAATTCTTGACACGCCTGCTGTCGTGTTTATTTGCCATGCAATTCCATTCGCTGTTGGTTGATATGTATGACGAGCTGTCCAAGTTGGTGCGATAGCTTGTGAGAGTGCTGGTGAGCCATCAGACCTCATATAAGTAGATGCCGAACCATTGACCGATGTGAGTCATACTGAGACTGATGGATTTGCTCATGTTGGAGTACCGCCTGCGTCATCGAGTGCCTCCTGTAGTCATGATACCTCTGAGATCGGGTGACTGTGTGCCGAAGGGTTAAAAGTGCTCGGGATATTATTAAGATCGTTATAATTGGTAGTCCCTGGAGCTCCTTGCTCTCACGGAGTTCCGGGTGGCCCAGCAGGCCCCTGAGCATTCGTGGTAACATTTATTGAAGTAGGGGAAAGCGTAACTCAGATCGTGGTCGCGGTAATCTCCACCGCATAAGTAGTTTCCGTGATCTCCGCATTTATCGGTCGCAATATCTGGGATACATTGATAGTATCGTTGGTTTGCACGGCAACTGTCGGGTTATTTATTTTGACAGTAATATCAGACATTGCACAACCAGATTAAATCGCGGTTTTTTTCTGGATTGTCTCTCTATGTTACACTATACGATATTTCAAAATTTCCCTTCATAAAAGTCGTAACAACCCCCGCCGAATCAACCCATCGTATATCATAAAAATACGTTCCATTCGGTATATTAAAAAGAGTCGCCGCAAGTGTCAGCGTAGCAATTCCCGACAAAGGAGTCGTTAATACCGCATCTCCCTGAGCGATGAACGTCGTATCATCTGGATTCTTTCGGATTGTGCCCGTAATAACAGAGTCTGTTATATTGATAGCGACACCAGAGGAGTCCTTGAAGGTAATCACTCTTTTGAAAGTGTCTCCCCGAGTGTGTGAAAGGTGAACAATGTTTGTCATAAGAGTGGGTTAAAGAGGTATTTCTACTATTTTTATTTTTGTATCGGATATTGCTTTCCCTATTTTTCTACTGTTCCCACCCGCACTGGAAGAAATAGCACCAGCGGTATTGGAGAGAAATTGAGTCGCACTCAAAGTCATTCATGACTGATTGCTATCTATTCACTCGATTGCAATAGTAGGATTTCTGCCTATAGCCAAGTCTGAGTTCGTGACAGCTTCTTGAGATATTCAGAAAAAGTCTATCTTATAAGAATATGTTGCAGAAGTTTTTGACAAAACTCATGCCGAAAAAAGATTAGAAGTCGTATATGGAAAAATAGAAACAAGAGTCGCAATACCAGTATTAACTGTCAATATGCTATTATTTTGGCTTCAAACTGTCTGGTCTGTGCCATCCATACTATTTGAGGTAAAAGACATATTTGTGCCCACCTGTGGATATGCTGTGGGGGATTGCTCTCTCCTGTTAGTGAATGAGCTTCAAGTAGCATCTACCTCTACCCTGAATGAAGTTCACGCCGTAAAAGTTAATACAGCTGTGGGAGTGGCAATATTTGCTGCGAAAGTCATCGTATCCAAAATAGTTCACGCCTCATTTTTGATATAACATCTCGTTGCCGTACACGATCAAGCTTTTGTAATAGTATTGATAATAATATCGTTTACGGCAATTATTTTCAATCCCATAGAGTTAGAAATGCCATTATCCTGGGGACTACTACCTGCCAAAGTAAGTGAAGTACTGCCAACTGAGCTAAAAACCCCACCCCATACACTACCAGTCCATTTTTTTATTGTCCTTGTCGTGGTATGATTTGTTGAATACCCTACGCTGTAATGATTAGATACATTTATTGTCTCGCTTGCATATGTTCCCTGAAACAAAACAATGTGGCATTTTTGCCCAAGAGGGATAGTGATAGAGCCTCATAGAGTCACTGTGGTATCCACAAGGGAAGTTGTGAGGCTCGCTGGAGTAATCGTAGCTGTAGCGTTTGCATGGAAGAGCGTACCCGATGGATCGCCACTTCCATTGTCTGTTTCAATTCGTATTCACAAATCGACACTCGGAGAAAGTACCTTCGCAAGATTAAGTTTAAGCGTTGTACCAGCTACTCAACTACCAAAAACTGGAAGAGAAATACGAGTACTTCCCGCTACATCACTTATTTTCTGTGCAGTCGTTGCCTGTGCCGTTGTCGGTCTAGTTTCTGTAAAAACAGTATTTCCAACAGACATTGATTCTCAAGCTGGGTAAGTGGTATCTACAATCTGATCCGGGCGTATTCTGTGATTTATTATTTGCATACTAACCCCGTCATACATTAAACAATAAACTCTTCCTGATATTATTTCTCCTCACCCTAGTGCTACACCTTGCCCATTTACTATCGTTTTCGCACCAATAGAATTTACATTTATTGTAGGTGCCCCCGTATTCGTAAAGTTTGCTTTGAATGTTATTATTTGCCCCTCAACAAGACTTGTTATTTGAGCGTCCATTGCGAGTACATACGCATTTGCTGCACCCGTAGTCGATCCATAATCACCAGTATTCTCTAAAACATCTTTCCTCAGATTATTATACTGTGTTGCGGTTGCCGCGTCTCCTGCGGATACTGTAGATGAATTGAGAGTCATATAAACAAAATTAAATTAACTCGTAAAACTGAGCTGAAAAGTACAGGTAAGGGTCTCCGTAGCCGAAATAGTCACATTAACCGACACATGCGAAAAAAGTATTCCCGAGTTTACAGTGGCACTTGCCGAAGCCGCATTTCAATTTCAAAATAACCCAAATTCTCTATGCGTGCCCGTCGCCTCTCCCGCCGCAAAAAAAGTCGCAATAGAACATATCGCCCCCGAAAATGAAGTCGAGCTTGCCACCTTTCTCACGACTTCCTCCCCCAACTGTGTATCTCCCGCCGCCACCGCCACAACGCTCGATCCCAGGGCAACATAAAGATTGTCCCCAATATCCGTAACATTGTCCCCACTCATCTGAGCCGCAAAAGCCGTCTTTGCAACAGTCGGTATGAGATTATCCTTTTTAATTTGTCGCTTTTCACCCGTCACAATATCCACAATATCGAATATCCATTTTCATTTCATGCCTAAAAAGTCTGTTTGTTTCATATAAAAATTATAATGATAAAAATGTTTTTACAATAAAAATTAGTTCCAACTTCCCAAATCCCAAAAAAGAGGATTCGTAGCCGAAGCCTGCCAACGAAAAGGCGGCGTAATAACACTCGAAGTAACATCGTCTGTAACAGTCATCGTTTCCACCTGTAACTCCCCGTCAACAACACCCGCAACAACGTCCGCAATAATCACAGTATCGTTCGCGTCCTCAATGTTATTTACCACCTCATCCTCGTCTACTTTTATTTTTCGATTCGCCGCCAATAATTGCTGGAGCAGTTCTAACATGCCAAACAAAAGGCTCGAACATTTGCAAGAGTATATATTTTCCCCCCATTCCATCTGCGTCATTTTTACGCTCTGAATAACAAAATCCCTGTTAATATTCCGCTCCGAGCTGGTCGTATCTTTGATCCGTATGAGTTGCCCACTTTCCAGCCCCTCCTGGTTGGTAGAAAAAGTCGCAGTAATAATAACATTAGAGTATTTTTGTAGTATAGCGTCCGCGGTCTTCATCGTCTCCGTCCTGGAGCTCAAAGTCCGGTCAATAATCCTCTGCCCGTCAAAAATCCCGTCCGTATATCCCAAAACACTTTTCATCAAGTCCACCGAAACGTTATTTGTCCTCTGTACCAAAATTGGAATTACCTCATTGTACTGGAAGAGTAAAAATTGAGCCGCCAACAATGTCGGTTGTGTGTCTGCATTTCGTATAGACTTCTGGTTATAGTTACTCATAAAGTCTGAAATACTCTCATCACCAATCCCCTCCACACCAACAATCTGAGCAACAAATTTGGAAAAGGTATCTCCGTTCGCCTGACTCGTCACCGCTTCCACAGTAAAAGAATCGACGCCAGGTACTGTCAAAATCTCTCGCACGGCATTTCCCCTCGTCCGGTTAACAATATAATCACCAGCTACCAATCAATGAGCAGTAGCCACTATCGTCGTCGTAGTAGTACTCGCCTCCGCCAGATCCGTACTCGTATTCGCGTCAAGTTTTACCACCAAGTTTTTGAACTTGTTTTTCATAATCCACTCCTTCACTATCCCGTCCCCCTCCACGACTTGAGCGTAAGTATTATCGCTGGTCTCTTCCGCCCCCTGTATAACCTGTCTATTGATAAGCCTCGAAGTATCGTACGACACCTGTAAATCACGAAAATTATCACTCGTCTCACTTAAATCGATAGGGGCAACAATAGTTGTGCCCCGAAAAAGATGAATGTATTTATCATAGTCAACGTACCAATACCAAGCCAGGTTATCTGCCAATCGCTGCATAACCTCCGTCGGTTTTGTCCTCGATATTTTGAAATCATCAAATGTAATAGAATCGTCAATAAATGGATAGTGCCGGAAAAAAGAGTCTTCCAATATTCTGATCCCGTCAATTCGTACTGAGCTTGTCGCCGTTTCCGTAATCACAATGGCCGCATAATCAATGGCCGTCCAAACTGGCGTCCCCACTTTTGTCCCCGTCGATAATGGAGCATCAAAAAACACCCAATTATTGTCCGCAGGAATAGCCGTAACCGAAATATAATTACTAGAGTCGCTTCCAACTCTCATTCTTATGTTTGTGACTTTTGTAAAATCCGCACATTTATACCAAAATCCCACTCGACCTTTTGTAGGAGTTCCCGAAGCAACTCCCGTAAATTCTAAAATATTGATAGTTGGCATCGCGTTGCTAAACGTCGCTGCACCCCCCGAAAATGTCCAGTCAAAAACTCCCGCCCCGTTTGTCTCCCGAAAGTCCGCAGTATCCAGCGTCGGATTCCCGCCGTCACCGCTCTCGATCCAAGCTACCCGAAGTGCCGTCGTATTTGCATAGTCAAACTGGTCAACAGTCTCGTTCTTATTGATTGTCACATTGCAAAAATCATTTACCATGTACCTCGCGTCCCTGTTTTCGTAGGTATCGTTCAAAAGTTTTCTATCGAAAATTCTGGTATAGTCCAAAGCCGTAACCGCAAATTCAACATTTGAAAGTACAGTATCGTTCCGGTCTTCAATATCCACAATATTTCCCGCAAACTTCTTCCGCCCCGCAAGTTCTCCCGCAACTGGAGTGTTAGCAAAAGTCGCAAAGGTTAATTTTGTATTACCCGAATCGCTCGCAATCGTCAAAACAACACCCGTTTCCTCGTCCGAAAGTCCTATCGCAATCGTTACAACGTCGCCCACCCTATAAATATTGTTCTGAATGCACCGAGAATACGGCAAATTGAGCGTCAGGCTCGTCGAAGTTGCCCCCAAGAGGGGAAAGCCCTCATACACCTTCACATCATCGAAATACGACGGTTTTAGCCCCGCCAGATTAAAAGCACAAGTATTCGTCCTCTCCTGGAGCTCGTCTGAAATATCCAAAGAGTTCCGGATCAGGTTTGTCGTTCTATTTGTTCAGTTAATAAAGAGGTACATAATCGAATATTAAATAGCTCAAGCTCTCGTCAGTCGTGCAACAATCGTATCTCAGATTTGCTCCGCTGCGTCTTTTCCAAATACTCACGAAAAGTTTATCGTAATTCCCTTCCCCCCACCCCCAAAATCTTTCATTCTATCCAAAGGTATAACCGCCTCATCTTGTCCGCCTTCCCCAATAGTCGCCAGCATTCCTCCGGGCCTCGCTTTTACAATCCCCCCGTTTGCCAATCTCGGTATGCTCGGAAGAGTCGGAACACTCAATCCAAACGAAGCCCCAACACGAGCGACACTGTTTATAGCATTTATAACCGAGTTTATTTTGTCAATAATGTAGTTTACCGAGCTTGTGACAACTCCTTTTGCAAATTCCCAAGCAGAAATTACCGCTCCCCCCAATCCTCCCCAAAGTCAGTTCCAAGCCCCCTTAATATATTGCAATCAAATATCCATTATCTCCCCCAACGCTTTTATTCACACTTCTCACACTATTTTTATAAGCTCCCACACAATTTTTATAGAAGCCAAGGCCAAATTAAACCTATTTACTATAGCGTCCCAAGTTTTGATCGCAAACGCTTTCACAACATCCCAATGAGTGTACAAAGCGACTCCCGCCGCTATGAGTGCTGCTATAACACCAATAATAATCCAAACTGGAGCTGAAATTGCCGCAATAGCTCCTCAAACCGCAATTGCCGCTGGAACAAGTATAGAGCTCCACAACACTCAAAGTGCCGCAAATCCAGCCTGGAATGCAGGTATAAGAAATCACAATCCCGCGACTGCCGTAATGACTCCCGTAATTGCTCAAACAAGAATTACGAGAGAGCTCACCACTTTCGGGTTTTCCGTGATAAATTGCCCGAGCCCAACAATCAACGGGGTAATAGCCTCCATAAGTGCTTTTTTTGCCGGCTGTAATGATTCTCCCAAAGCAACATTCAACTGTATTTGTGCCGCGTTTGCTCTCGCAAGCGTTCCCGCATAACTGTCCTGCAGTTTTTGAGCGTCACCAACCTGGAATCGGGTTTCTTTCAATATCCCCTGGTACTCCGCCTCTCGTTTTTGTGCAAGCGTTAAGCTCCCAACCCCGACATTTATAGATTCTGCATATTCCTTCCACATCATCGAAACATTTTTGGTAACACCCGCATTATCCACCAATATTGAGTTTTCATTTTTCAAACCTTCCGTAGCCGAACGGACAGCAGTTCCAAGATCCAAAGACGATTGCCTACCAAACGAAGCCGAATCTTTGAATCTATCCATAATCACCGCCGCCTCTTCAAGTCAAAACCCTCTCGCCAAAAGGTTTTTCAAAGACGTTGCCGCATCTCAAACTGGCACGAGCCCGTCCGATGTAAACTTTTTTATAAATACTTCCGCTTTTTTGAAGTCTCCCCCCGTTCCGTTCACAATAGACCCCAACCCTATTAAAGCGTTCTGCTGTTTTGTCGCAGCGTCAATGGCTTTATTTGACACAGTAATTATTCCAAAAAATGCTGCTCAAGCTGCAGCCGCTAAGACCGCAAATCCAGCTGCGTTTTTTTTCAAAGTTTCTCAAAGACTGTCAACACCTTTAGAAACTTCCCCAAGTTTGCTCCTAGCCTCCGCCGTTCCCTCGACCAGGGTTTTGAGTATGAGAGTTGTATCAGCCATCGGTTTTTGGGTTAGATTTTGTCTGTATTATATTCTCAACGAGAATCAAATCAAGAACTCTTTGGTAATCGTAATCCACCCAATCTAAACCAAATTTTTCACTCATGACATAATCCGTCATTGCCCAATGGTGACCTTTTCATTTACAGGCCAACTGGATCTCTTTTATTTTTTTTTATCCTGGTTGTTTGTAATCATCTTCGTCAGCTCAGTCGAGATGATTGTTATTGTCTCAATGTCAAGTGCCAAAATGTTTTCCTCGTTTAGTTCAGGCACGATCTCCTCATCGTTTTTTATGTTCCATTCTTTAATACATTGAGTGAGTAAAGATTTTGCCACCTCCGTTTCGTCTTTCTGTCCGTTAATAGCGATAACAGTCGCATACGATAGAGCCGCCGGGATTTTAACCCATTCTCCATCTCCCAGGTCAATAGTTCTAAGCTCCTTAGAGGCAAATCGTGACATAAAAGCAGTTATTAAAAATAGCAAAGCGATTTAATTGTAGTACAGGGGAGAAAACCGCTTTAAGAAAACTCCCCCGCTATTTTTAGTAGCTAGATACTCAGTTTACGAGGAATACTCGTACACTCCATCGTTTCGGGATAATTGCCGTCTCGACATCCTGGTAAAATGTAAGAGGTATTTCCTCCATAAGTACATCGTCCTCGCTTGCCGTAGGAGAGAATGTGTCGAACTTCGCTGCAGCGTGGTCGAACTGTAAATATGGTTTTTCGCTCGCGTCTCTTCCAACAACATTTGTCTGTCCCGCGTAAAATCAAAGATTCTGAGAAGCCACCGCCGCCGTAAATTGTGAGGCTCCAGTTCCTTCCGCAGTAGCGCCAACAACTGATAGAGCATCTACCGCCGCCGCAATCAAAGTTCCAGTATTGCTCGCCGCTGTAGCGTTCGCAAGTGCAATTGTGATATTATTCCCGCTCGCTGTCGCTGCTAGAGTATCCGTAGTATTCACAATAACAGTAACACTTATATCATTACCCGCCTTGCCCGCAGTCGCCGCCGTCACACGAAATCCATTCGTAGTACCCCAAGTAGAGTAAGCCGCCACCGCCGCATTCGCAGAAAGGGCTGTTTCACCCTGCATAAGTATGCGGTGTCCAACTTTAGTATTTTTTCTAAGTTTATCTAAATTTGATTCACTATCATAGAATTTGTCTATTTTACCTTTTGAAGAAAAGCCCTTAGTGATAACATCGCCCGGGTATCGTGCAGATTCCTCAAGTCCCGCAAACCACCTTGCGTCCACCTCATTCATATATTCCAATTCAAAGTTTTCCGTATTCTGCTCCGCCGTGTTGTCAATGTCCGCACCTGTAAACACCGCAGATCCACCGAGCCAAGTCAATACGCTGTCCTGGTTGTATGTAGCTGTATTCTTTTTAATAACAACAAGGTCGCCAACTGCCAGCGATGCACCGATAGACGAAGTCGTCAAAGAAATCCCGTCAGCACCAATTGCTGAAAGTGTGAGAGTAGCTTTTGTGGTGTACCCGTCCGCCTTATCGAGAACAAGTATAGTATCCGCTGTCGTCAGTCCCGAGTTCTGATCTACCGCAAGGGCAGTTCCTGATCCGATTGCAGTCGTAACCCGAGCAACTGTAAACGCTTTTCTAGGGGCGAGTGTAACTGTACATTTAATTCTATTGTCATCTTGCTCAACTTTTATGCCCGTAATCTGTACCCCATAATATCGGTGTACCCATGGAGCGTCCGCAGGTTTCAAATCAATAGTATAAGTTCTAGGAGTATCCGTAACCTCGAACACGTGCCGAAAAGAAGTAGAAGCTACGAGCGTCTGAGTCGTAGGAGCTCCAAAGAGTCCCCGTAAAAAATGTCCAATTACTTTTGGCTCAGCGAAAAAAACAACGTCGCCCCCAACCTCAACCTTCCCCGCAACAGTTCGTATATTTCTTTCACGGCTTCCCGCGATCTCCTGCACCGCCACGCTCGCAAAGTTTGTCTCAATGCTCTCGCTAAGTATTCTCAGGTAAGTAGTAGGAGTAATAGCAACTCCAGCTGTAGTCTCGGGTACGATAGACATATACCCGTAATTCGCGTATGGGCTAAATTTTGGCATAAAAAAAGGGATTAAGAATTAGCGGGATTTTTCTTTTTCGGTTTCTCTGGAGTCATCTCAATTGTAACATGCTCCGTTCCGTTTTCATCGACTGTCTTTATAATAGTGAAATCGCTCATAATAAAAAGGTAAGAAATTAAGTAATTCGCTTGACAGTAAAAGTGACAGTTGCATAAAGTATATAAGAGTCGCCTAAGTCACTCTCATCATAGTTTATTTCCCACTCACCATTAATGTTTCCATATTTTACTTCGTTCACTTCGAGTTGCAAGTTATCGTGAAGTACCCCCAAAACCGTATTATCTTTAATTGTCCCGTCTGCATTCCGCTCCTCCATTCGTTTTACCAAGTCCTGAATATGTACCATTCTTTCGGCAGCCTTCGTAGATAAATAGTTTTTCAAAGTTGTTTTAATCGTGATCCCTACCCGAAACTCATTATCTGTAATTCCCCCCGTTCCCCTGTTATCAATTCGTGATCCAAGCGGGATAATCTCAAGAAAAGGAAAAGTCATCTGAGCTGGTACTCGTATTTCCCCAAAATAATACTGTTTGTATTCAGCACCAAACTTGGCTTTCAGTAGTTCAATAATGGCGAGTATTACTTCATTCATGCACGGATAAGTTTAAGAGTATAATCAACAAACGCAATTTTATGTCTCTGTTTAAGTTCCCTAGAATGCCCCATCATTTGTCTCTGTGGCATTTTTCTTGTCCCCAGCTGGTGAAATCGAAAGTACAACACCGGGTTTTCAATATTCAGCTCATTATTCGTCAGCTTCGTAATCGCAAAACTCCTCCGCATTTTCCCCGTTCTCTGGAGTATCCCCACGTTATTACCCATTCTCATTTTCTGTTTTATCGTGTCTGTTTTAAGATGTGCCCAAGGCTTGCCCAAATTATTCCCCATGGTTTTGAAACTCTCGTCTGCACTCTTGAGCTGAATAGCCCCTATCTCTTTCAGTAATGGTCTAAAATCTCGGAAGCCCTCGTCCAATGCTCTCATAATGCCTGCGACCTTTGTAGTATCGCATTTAATTTGGATTTTCATTAGAAATCTTTATTCATATAAGCAAAAGGGCTCGTAGGATCTGTCGCGTCATCGTCGCTCGCCTCATTTGGATATGATGTAACCGCGTCAGATGAACTGGCCGCAATCTCTATTTTTGTCACCTCGTCCATAATTTTAATCCTCTGTTTGCTCTCGTGTACGCCTTGCAACTTTTGGAGTGATTCGTTTACAATATCCATTCTCGTCGGGCCGTCCTTGCCAGTATTTTGAGATTCCACGCCATACTGGTCAATAAATAACAAAGCCCCCGCAATCTCCGCTGTGTACTGCTCAATAACAAGGGGGTAGCGTTTTAATCGTTTTCCAATAGTCCCTCCCATTCCGACAGTAGCAGGCACGCTCGTGATATTAACATCCGCATACGCCTCCGCCGTCGTAGCCGAATCAGCCAAAGATATTATCAACACCTCCGGGCCTCCTCATAAATCATCAACCAAAAAGTCCGCAGAATTACCCGCCGCTATTCTGAATTTGTCCGCAATGGAGCTCGCATTATCCGTCGCAACGATAGCAATGTCATAAGTAACAGTATTTACAACCACCGCCATAGTAGCCGCCCCCGTTGCCTCTCCCGTGAACACGATAGTATTCCCATAACGAAATTTCAGCGGTAAAACATAAGTGTAACCGATAGCCGAATCAATCATCGCTCCTGCTATCCGTATTTTACCCGCAATATTCTCGTCTGGCATCTGTGAAGAGTCCGTAAATGAAGTAAGTGTCCTGACTCGTGGTATAGAGGTGTACATCGTCGAGAGATTAAAATATTTTATGATACCCCCCCTTTCAGAGGGGCACGAAAACTATTCAATAGTTCCATCATCAATGAGCTTTTCCGCAACAGCAGCGTCTTCAATAAAAATTGAAGTACCCGCCGCATAGTATTCGCCATCTTTTTTCAGATTTACTATTACCGTATATTCCCCGTCTGCTCGTGTCTTTTTTGGAGCTTTAGGAGCTTTAGGAGCTTTTTTCTTTACTGGTGACTCTTCTCCAGATTCGTCACCTGCACCTTCTTTTCCGGCTTCTGGTGGCGCGTTCTGTACGTCGATGTCGTCTTTGTCAGGCGTAGCCTCAATTCATGCCTCTGAGAGCAATTCTAGCATTTGTACTGCACTTGCGTGAACTGGAAAATCCAGGTCGTTATCGCGTGCAATGTCTTTGAGTTCAGCCGCCGTAAGTAGTGTAATATCAGCCATAAAAGGGTTTTTGTTAATAGAATTAAATAGTGACAGCAACGATACTATAATCGACCGAGAACGCAATAGGAGAGTCGCCCGTAGCTGGATTCCCATTAGCCGTTCGGACTACCACCGCAGCGTTAGCTGTAAGTACAAGAGCCGCTTCGATCCCACCAACTGTAACCGCCTTATCAGCAGTAGCGTCGATAAGAGCACCAACATCCGCAGTCACTTTAGTTCCCGAGCCGTTTGTGTAACGAAATTCCAGAGACACATTTGTCGCATAAGCCGCAGCAACAAAATCAACAACACCAGTAATCCTATGGACAAGTATTGCAAATCCAGCTCCAGGAGCAGCCACGAGGGAAACTGGAGTCGTAAACGAGGCGAGCACTTGAGCAGTAGTCAAAGATGTTCGTTTCGTGAATATCTTGAGTTCTTTGCCCCGTACGAATACGGAGGGGTAATCTTGAGCTCGTAATTGTTTTCGAGTAACCATAATTTGAAATTAAAAAAAGGGAGCTGAATGGCAGCCCCCCACACCATTAAGCGATACAGTTTTTAACGAGGTACGCACATTTATTGTCAATGAGCTTCTGGTCGTATTTGTCATTAATACGAACATATCTACCTTCTTTGTCTTCGTCGTAAGCCAATACTTTTACCTTGCGAGTTTCCCCTTTGGTAGCGTAAGTAAACCCAAACGAACGGCTTTTTGTCGTAGGTCGTGGCTCAATATACATAACCCAGAAATGTTTACCCCAGATGTCCGCGAGTACATCTGTACCTCCTTCAACACCAGAGTTGTATTGAGCTGATCCAATTAACACATTTTTAATGTTTGGGAATGCGAGCTTAAGTGAAGTAACAACAGTATCCGATGTCACAACTGGAACATTTACGAGTCGAGCAATAAGGTCTGGATGTACAATGAGCGTCATCATAACCGCGTAGCTCATCACAAGTGTGTTTGGAAGTTTTCCAGATCCACTACGAACAGTCTCGAATGCTGTTTTAATATCATCGAAAGGATCGCTATTTGTAAAGTCGCTCCACTGGTCAGTTCCCGAGAGTGTTACATTTTGTGTAACAATAGCCGTGTTTCCCATAACATCAGCCAATTCCTTTTCCTTTGCAACCTGTAATCGGTCAGTAAGGTTCATAGTAGCATCAGTCTGAGGTGCGATAGGTGTGTCCGCATTTTCCTCTTCTTCTTTTGTAACAAGCTCTTTAAGTGCGTGATCCTTGAGAATATAATGGTCACCAATAGTAACCGAATGGTTTACCTCATTTGCCCCAGCTCCTTGAGCTCTAAGTGCCTCTTCGATACGGAGATTGTCCATACCGTAAGTTGCTATTTTAGCTGTGTCTTTTACAACAGAGACAACCGGCATGATTTGTTCCGCGATATATTCCTCGTTTCTGTAAGCGAGAGATATATTAGTTAGCAAAGGGCTAACGTATACATTCGATTTGCGTATCATAGTATCAAAATAAAAAAATAGATAAGCGGTTTTTTTATCTGAGCCCTATTATACTGACATTTGGTGCTGGCATATAAGTACCTGAGCAATTTGGTCTGATTCAGTAGTGGTTTCCAAAAGGATTCCAATAACTTTATGCAGATTTGTAGTAGTGAGGATACCCTTTCCAGCGGTAGTTGCAGTGATGTACCCGCCTTTTGTACTTGCCGAAGCTATTGTAAGTTTTACAACACCCGCAGTAATTACATTGACTGGGTTTCCCGCAGTAGAATCCGCCCCCTCGTCAGTAACACCGATCAATAATTCTGTAGCAGCTGTAGCAGCAACCACTTCATTTGCAGCAGTACCGAGTTTTACTATTATAAAAGGTACAACAGTTGTATTTGTCTGCTTGAATGATTTACTGAGTCCGTTCATTGAGTTTGTCATAATCGAAAAGATTAAAAGAAATAAAAATTAGTATCCAGATGATTCCAAGACTTGTTTTGCAAGTTTAGGATTTTCCGCAAGTACTCTGTCATAAGCATCACCGAAAGAGATTTTTTCCTTTTCAGCAAGTTTAACAGCCTGAGTTTCAGCCTGAATATTTGCATCTTCTCCTTCCGCTGCTCCCTCTTCTCCACCATCATCGCCAGCGTCACCCTCTTCGCCAAGTACAACACCTGTAATGATGTCCTGGTGGACAGCAAAATATGTTTTAGCCTGCTCGTCAGAAAGTGTCTTGACAAACTCTATAATTGTAGCTTTCTCACCGCCCTTGAAGCCAACTTTTTTGTCATCAGACAAACAAAGTCCCTCAACTTGTGCAGCGAGCTCAATATCCCTCTGTACTTTTTTCCCAGCAGCAAGTTCGTCCGAGAGACGCTTGTTTTCTGCCATAGATTCTGAAAGTTGTAAATCCTTCTGAGAAAGAGTTACTTCTTTTTCCGCGAGCAGTTGCTCTGGTGTCTTTTCCATTGTAAAATGGTTAGAAAATAATGGCGGGTTTTGTTTTTCGACTTCACTATATGTCGGGGCCATGTCTTTTACGACAGGCATATTGGTGAGAGCCATCGCTCTGATAACAAGTTTATAAACCTTTTTTGTGTTGTCAACAAATTTCGATAGTTCGTGCTGTATCTGGAGAGAGAAATATCTCATCTTCCCCGTAGAGATAATATCCTTCCCTTCTGGTGTGAATTTATGGAGCTGTGCATATAGGCTGTCATGCCCCGCAAGTTTTGTACTTTTTCTCACGCTCATAGATCCCGGCTTAATCCAAGCATACGCCATGTGGTCTGGATCGTGATTGAGGTCAACCGGAATATCAGTACCAACAATATTATCATTGAAGTTGCTCGCCATGGTCTCCAGGTCTTTTGTCGTGTACTGAAAATCTCAATATCTATGGTCTGTTTGTTTTGCAGTAGTAATGAGCTCGTACTCCGCGTCCTCCGAAAATTGCCCTTCTGAAAGTGTAATCTCCGCTATTGTTTTTTCCAGGGGATCTTGGTTTTCAATTATCATATTAGTTTTTAGGAAATAAATTCTCTCTCTGAATTTTAGCAATCTCTATCTCCGTGTCAATATCCACGCTAGAAATCGGATAGTAATACTCAAACGAGCCATGGTGTAGCCCAAGCCCCGCCGCCGCTTCTGCTGTTTTGCCCGCCGTAGTAGCCGCCGCGTATGCGTTTATCTGAGCCGCCGTCATGACCGTGTAAGCAACTCCCGCTGTAATCCCAAATGGTCGAGCAATTAGATCCGCAATCCTATTATTCGGTACAACTGTTTTGAACAAAGTAAATCCAGCCGCCTGAGCCTCATCGTAAATAATATATTTATAGAGTGCTCTCGGGTGTGTAATAAATGAAAGCGTCAAAATGTTTTTATTGAAAGTAACCGCTTTCGCTGTGTCCTTTGCCAACTCTAAACTCGCCTCGCTTCAATAATTAAGAGTGATGTTTTCCAACACGCGACGGCTTTCATTAAATATAACGCCCTGCATATTGCTTTTGTACCCCTCAATAAATGTGTTTATTTGCCCTTGTGGTATTTCCAGGCTGTAACTGAGCTTCATCTCGTTTTCCTCAAGAGTACTTCTTGCACTTGCAATAGCTGTTTTGAAAATATCAGTTTCGAGATTCCCCCCCAAGAGTTTTTTCTCCAGGCGTTTCGTGATAGCATTTATTTTATTTTTCCCCGCTGTGATCTTTGTTTTATCATACACCAAGCAAACAACACCATCAACTCTCTCGCTCGTGCTCCCGTCGTACAGTTCAACAAGGGCTTCCGTATACTCCTTTTCCGCCATAGCAACACAAGACTCAGCTTCTGCGTATTTCATCTCCAAGTATAACTCAAAGTCAGATATGTTTTGAGTAAATGCTTTTTCTCGTGCCGTTGGCTGGTATGTGTCTTCCGATAGCTTCTTATTGCGTTTTTTCGCTTCTTTTTCTATTTCCTTTTGTGTTTTATTTTCCTCATTTTGTTTGTCTTTTATAGCTTTTAGCTGTGCGTTAGTTTCTTTTCGTACTCCGCCTATAAATCATTTTCTATCTGAAATCTGTTTTTTTAATCCAGACGATACCTCTTGCAATGATTTTCTTGAAACTTTGAGCTCATCTAATCTCGCCTTGAATTCAATTGCAAACTTTTTCTTCTGTGGCTTTGACATTCATGACCTCTTATCCCTGATCGCTTGTACAGCTGTTTTTAGCCCTTCAAACATGCTTGTCAATTGAGTCTTTTGATTTTGGTATTTTGTCAAAACAGGATCTCTTTCTTGCATGTCTGTAACTGTCCCCATTTTTTCTCTGACCGCCTGAACATCTTTAGTAGGTCACGGCAACGCTTTTTGTAGTGCCTCAGAAATATTTTTTTTGTGCTCGTCAGTTAATGGCTTTCCCAGCTGGATATGCTCTTCAATTATTTCCGCAAGTTTTTTTTCAACTTCTGGATTCTGTATAGTTTTGCCTGAATCATCTGCAGGCTCGTCTATTCCAGCCTCAGCTGAAAAGTCTTCAAGCGTGCCTATGTGTAGCCCCTCAATATCCATTTCCGCTTCAAGTTCTTCAATGGCTGTGTCTTCTTCGTCTGGTGGTGGAAGTGGTGGCAATTTTAGCATTGCTCTGACGGCTATAATATCATTCGGGACAAGTGTCAATAGACCGCCAGAAACGGCAGTATTTATTGCTCCAATTGACTCGTCCATAGATGTCTGTCAAATTTCTGACACAAAAAGCGTAGGGTAATCTACCACGCCCGAATAGTTCATGTCAACTAATTCTTTAATCTGTTCATTCATAACGCTAACAATGTAATCCGCCACGCTCTGCAAACCCCGCAAAAAGAATGAAGACTGATCCTTGCTCAATGCGTTACTCCCGCCGTCTCCGCTCGACAAGTTCAAAAACCCCGCGAGTATTAAATCGTACAATTTTTTATCATGGTGGTCGATCATGCTCTGAATATCACTTCCCACTCCTGATCCCGTAGGGGTCATAATCTCGAATTTTGTTACCTCGTCCGTCAGTAATCCAAAACTCTTCTCGTTGCTCCTGATGTTTTTCAAAAATTCCTCAACCTTTGTCCTATTGGGTGTGCTCATGCTGTTTTTGACAGTCGCGACTGGTACACCCACTCCGTACCGCTCCGATGACACACTTTGTATTCTGTATCCCAAATCTTTATAAAAATAATGCTTGTAGCCTGGTCGTAGGATAGACACGCCCTCGTAATTATTCCCCTCCCTCTCGTTGGAAAACAAAATCAATTTGCCCCAAGGGATCTCCGGGTAATTCGCCTCCCCGCCCTCATCGTTGCTATTTATGACTTGCGTGATCCCCGCCGGGTGTCCATTTATCCACTCCTCCCCGTTAACACCCCAAATATAATGAGCTCTTTGCACTCGCGACGCCAACTCTTTCCACTCAATCATTCCATTTTTTACCTGGTAGACCTTCTCAAAATACCTAAATCAAAAGTCCAAGTAAGTCAACACTTCTCTCAACCAATCCTGAAAGTTTATATTCACAAAAAGATTCCTATTCACAAATTCCGCAACCTCCTTGTCTCGGTCGCTATCGCCTCCACTCTGTACGTCCCACTCCGCAGATAACAATGGATTTTTGAGAGCTTTCAAAACCGCCGCAACAGTTGCATCACTCTTTCTCATTTCGTCGTACACCTTTACTGATTCTGGAAAAACCAAGTCATTATTATACTCCTCCTGAATCATACCAGACATAATCTCGGTACCAGATTTTCCATGCTTAATCATGGTCTCCTCCGGAAGTTTATCCACTGTTTTCTTTTTGAATATATCAATGAGTCCCATAATTTAATAGGTTATAAAATAATAATACCAATAACAACAACGAAATCAAACTAGAATTTTCCCCTCTTTCCAAATATGTCGCCGACTATTGTCCCCGTCGAGTTTTCATCGTCCCCCTCTTCTTTCTTTGTTTTTTTAGTTTCGATAACCGCGTCCCCCCCGTCAATCATCTGCGTCCCATAATAAGCCAAGGCGAGAGCGTCCGCAAAGTCGGGCGACGGCAAGCCATCTCTTTTCATATCCTTTTTCGACACAATAAAGAGTTTTCCCGAGCTCATATAGTCATATCGAATGGAGCTCAGATCCTGGATAATTCTGGAAATGTCATGTATAGAAATACTCCCCTCCAAAAACGCCTGGCGTAAGTTCCAAAATATTTCCGCCTTAATATCTCTGAATTTCTCTTTATCACTTGCTGATTCCGCGTTATTTACTGGAAGAACATTATAGCCCAACTCCAAAAGCCTGTCCGTAACTCCTCCTCCAACGCCCGTATCGTCCACAACAAATGTATCAAATTCTTTGCTAAACCCCAAGTCATTAAAAAGAGCCACCGCGTGCCCGACTGTTTTCATAGTGTCCTTGCCAACATAGCTAAACATTTTCTCAAACATTTTCCCATTATCAAAAGCAATCCCAACAGTAGAATCGCTACCCTTGCGGGCGACATCAATTCCAATGGCTTTTCTCTGCGGTCGGAATTTCCACTGCTCCTCGTCCCATTCTTTCTGTAGTGCTCGCTCAATATGAGAAAGTTTAATTAACGTGTCGTCCCCCTCCTCTGGAAACTCTGCGAGTACACGGCTCTGAAACATAGGGGAATCAATACCCCAGCTCTCCGCACGCTCCCAAGCCCACAACGGCGTAACGAGTTCCGGGTATACCAACGGCATAGCCTCAAGCTCCGGACGTGTGAGCTTCAGTAGATCCGTCAAATCTTTTATCCCGTTCTTTGTAAAGTTCGGAGTATCAAAACAAGAAATAGAGATTTTTGTATAAAGATCTGATTTATGACTTGCACAAAATGTCCCGTTTGTGTTTGTTGGGTTTCCAATAAGCAACTGTCGAGTACCCGCCGAAGTCATGAGAGCCTCGATAACCTGCATAGTAGTTTCGGGTACGCCCGCCGCTTCATCGGCAATAACAAGTAAGTGCTCCGCATGGAAGCCTTGGAAGTTGTCATCTTTGTCGCTCGATATTCCGATTGCATACCACTTGTCGTCTATTTCAAATTTTGTTTTGAGCATATTGCCACCCAGCTTCATTTTGCTCTGGCTGGCCGCCTGTCTCATTTCTCTCCACAAAATATTTTCCACCTGTCTAAAAGTCGGGGCCGTCGTCACAACAATAGAGTTTTTATAGGCAAAAAGAAAAGCATGAGCGATCCGTGCCGCACTGTAACTCTTGCCCGTGCCGTGACAACTCTTCACAGTCGTCCTCTGATTTTTGAAGACACTTCGCAATATCTCGTCTTGTGCACTCCAGTGAGAACACCCGAGAACACTATCAAAAAAATAAATAGGATCTTGCTGTATTGTCTCCTGGAATTTTTCGAGTGATATTTTGAGGGGCATTTGTCAAGTATGTTATATATAAGCCAAAAATTTTCTCTAGCACGCTGGACAAAGGTGGCAAACTATATTGGTTATTTGTCGGAAATCTATCTCTCGGCCTTTTGTTTTACCTTGGAGAGAGACAACAGCCCCTGTGCGAGGCTTCCTATTGAATTGTTCTCGTCTTCCCCCATAGTCATAGCTGGCTTGCCATGTGCCCTG
>Ga0105050_10004262_pt1 | contig 19146 bp, 15 predicted proteins | sample FRY01_FD_78088 | JGI IMG/M metagenome (GOLD analysis project Ga0105050, IMG submission 78088) | Freshwater microbial communities from Lake Fryxell liftoff mats and glacier meltwater in Antarctica - FRY-01 | ecosystem: Environmental > Aquatic > Freshwater > Ice > Glacier meltwater ... | reverse complement strand
CTAGCATTTCATCTATTTACGATTCCTAGCGAACAATTTTAACTCCTTTCTGAAACTGGATTTTAGCGAATGTTCTTACAGAAATTCTCAAAATTTGCCAATTTCAGTTCAGTAGCTAAAACCATAAAATTCAATGCCAATTGGTTTCGCTGATAATTGTGGATGGAAATTTTTAGTGACCGATTTCGTGCCGTTATCAACAACAACAAACTTTTTTAATTGAATTTTGCCTTTCTTGTACTCAATCCAAAAAAAATAGCGCAAAGAAGTAACGGAACTAAAAATGCAACACCTATCAATTTCACTCCTAGTTATAACTAGAAATTATTGCTACTATCAACAAAACGCGATTAAGTGAATTATTACTAGTTTTAACTCGTACACTCAAAAAAAGTTAGACTAATTGTAGTTTTTAATTTTTATCGGGTAGAATAAGTAATGAAAACTCTTCTCGTTTATTCCAGTCAATCTTTATTAATTCGTTAAAGTCAATGCGACCAATTCGATAGCTATATTCCTTGCCAATAAATAAGTCCTCAATTTCTTCAAATACAATTTCCGATAAACTAATAGCGCTTTCAGAACCAATGTAAACCCGAAGTGAAAAGTCATTTGTTAGTTCAATTTGGTTGGAGATGGACTTACGGTATTCATATTGATAACCATATTGTAAGGCTGAAATATCGGATAATACAGCGCTCGCCGTTGGAAAACTACCCGCTCCTTTACCATAGAACAGTTGTTTGTCCGCAAAAGCAGCTTGAACAAGGACGGCATTAAATTCTTCATCGACATAATATGTAGCGTGTTCTTTGTCAATAAGATGAGGTGCGACAAACGTTTTTAACTTTTCTCCTTCCCGGATTACTTTAGCAAAAAGTTTTATTCTCCATCCTTTTTCATTAGCGTATTGTACGTCTTGTTTCTTTAAATTTCGAATACCAATATTTATTATTTTATCAGGCTCAACACTTAGTCCAAAGCCGTGTTTTAGGAGAATCACCAATTTGTATTTTGCATCAAATCCATCCACATCAAGCGTGGGGTCTGCTTCTGCAAATCCTTTTTTCTGGGCATCTTTCAACGCATCAACGTATGAAACACCTTTGTTTGCCTGAGTCAGAATGTAGTTTGTAGTTCCATTTACTATGCCCTCAATTCGAGTCAATGTGTCATTGTTGTAATATTCTTCTAAGTTGCGAATAATAGGAATCGAGCCTGCAACTGCCCCTTCATACAAAAGGGAAACATTATTCGATTGAGCGAGTTGAATTAATTCATCCAGGTGTTCAGCAATTAATTTCTTGTTGGCTGTTACAACATGTTTCTTTTTTTGCAAGGCTTTTTTAACGATAACGAACGCTTCTTCGCTGTTATTTATTAATTCTACAACAACGTTAATTTCGGGATCTTCCAAAATAGAGTTAGGATCGTATTCTAATTCAACATCGTTTATAGCACGATTTTTATTAGGGTTTTTAACAACAATTTTTTTGATTCTCGCATTGAGTTGTTTTGTTTGATTCAGAACTTGATATAAACCAGTTCCGACACAGCCAAAGCCAAACAATCCTATTTTTAGTGGTGACATAATTCTTTTTTAAGCAGTGAATAAAATTTCTTGAAATGGGTGTGTACTAGATTCTTTCTTTTGGTTGAAAAAACAAGTAAAATGGTTAATTAACGCCTCGTGTTCGAGTAAGAATCCATCGTGTCCATAAGAGGAATCAATTGTTTTTAAGGAGGAATCTTTGATATAAAAATTTAGTAATTGCTGTTCTTCAATAGGGAATAAAATATCTGACGAAATCCCGATTATCAACGTTTTAGCAGTGATCTTTTGCAAAGCTTTACCTATGGTTTTTCTACCTCGTGCTATGTTGTGTGCATCCATTGCCTTAGATAATTCAACGTAGGAATAGGCATTGAATCTTTTTGCGAGTTTTTCACCTTGATAACGTTGGTACTGTGCCGCCTTGAATTGATTCGTTTTTTCGGTTGAGTTGTTTTTCTGCGATAATTTATAGCCTTCATAGGAACGATAACTGAGTAAAGCAATGCTTCTTGCAGCTATTAAACCATTTTTTCCACCATTTACGGTTTTCAAACGATAAGTTGGATCTGCTTCAATTGCCAAACGTTGACTTTCATTAAAGGCAATTCCGTAAGGTGAATGAGAAGCATTTGTGGCAATTAAAATGAGATTTTCGAATCGGTTGGGGAATGAAATAGCCCATTCTAAAGCTTGCTGACCACCAAGTGAAGCACCGATTAACGTGTTGATTTTCTCAATTCCTATTTTGTGTGATAAAACCTCATGCAAGTTTGCCATATCTCTAGTTGTAATCTGTGGAAATTCATCGTAATAAGTAGCACCATTTTCATCTTGCGAAAGTGGGCCTGTTGTTCCGTAACAAGATCCCAAAATATTTGCACAAATAATATGATGTTCCTTTTCGTTGAAAAAACCAACTTCTCCCGCTATTTTTGGCCACCATTCAAACGGATCACTATTTGCGGTTAGAGCATGACAAATCCAAATAACATTTGTGTTTTTAGAGTCATATTTACCGTAGCGATGAAATGCCACATCCAACTTTTTCAAGGTAATGCCGCTTTCCAACGTAAAATCTTCTAGTGTAATTTGTTCTTTTGCCATTTTAAAACACGGATTTAAAAAACGGGACTGCCTCAATTTAATAAAAGTACAGCCCCATTTTAATTGATTTACTTTACGTAATTTTTATTCTTTATTGATTGAAAAGCGTTTTCAAGATCTTCTAAAATATCTTCAATATGTTCAATTCCAACTGAAAGGCGTAACAATCCAGGCTCGACACCTGCCGCCAATTGTTCTTTTTCACTCAATTGTGCATGGGTGGTAGCCGCAGGATGAATTATCAAGGTTTTGGCATCTCCTACATTCGCAAGATGAGAGACAAGTTCTAGTGCATTTATAAAATCATTTGCTTCTTCAACGCCTCCTTTTACCTTAAAACTTAAAACGCCTCCAAATCCATTAGTCAAATATTTTTTGGCTCTTTCGTGGTATTTTGAAGAGGTTAAACCGGGGTAATTTACATATTCAACTAGCTGATTTTTCTCTAACCACTCAGCAACTTGAAGTGCATTATCTACTGTTTTCTGAACTCGAAGTGACAATGTTTCCAATCCTTGCAATAATAAAAACGCATTAAACGGAGACAAGGAGGGTCCAAAATCACGTAATCCCTCAACACGTAATCGTATAGCAAAAGCAATGTTTCCAAATGATCCATTAGTACCAAAAACTTCCCAGAAGTTAAGACCATGATATCCTTCCGACGGTTCAGAGAATTGCGGATATTTTCCGTTACCCCAATTGTATTTCCCTGCATCTACTATAATTCCACCAACGCTATTTCCGTGTCCACCAATCCATTTGGTTGCGGAAGCGACAACTATATCTGCGCCATGTTCAATTGGTTTGAATAAAAAACCAGCAGCTCCAAATGTATTATCAACGACTAAAGGAATGTCGAATTTTTTGGCAATTAATGAAATTTCTTCAAAGTCTGCAACACTAAATTCTGGATTCCCAATAGTTTCCAAGTAAATAGCTTTGGTGTCGTCGTCAATTAAAGATGAGATGGAAAAAGGGTCGATTCCATCGGCAAAACGAACCTCTATTCCGAGTCGTTTAAAGGCAACTTTAAATTGGTTGTAAGTTCCTCCGTAAAGATGCGAACTAGTAACAAAATTATCGCCAGCTTGAAGAATGTTGTTCAATGCAAGAAATTGCGCTGCTTGACCTGAAGAAACAGCCACAGCTGCAACACCGCCTTCCAACGAGGCGATGCGTTTTTCAAAAACATCCGTGGTTGGATTCATAATCCGTGTGTAGATATTTCCAAACTCTTTTAGTCCGAAAAGATTTGCCGCATGGTCAGCGTCATTGAAAACATAAGAGGATGTTTGATAAATTGGAACAGCCCTAGATCCTGTTGTTGGGTCTGCTATTTGTCCTGCGTGAAGTTGCAGTGTTTCGAAACGATAATTTTTAGTTGACATTTTAAAATTTGATTTAAGTAAATAATTTTGATTGTATTGCTTGGAATAACGACATAGGATATCCGGGCCCTGGATTGCTACACCGCCAATTATAAAGCCTTAAGAGAAAAGGAAATTAGCAGTACATGCAACAACAGCACGTGCAGCAGAACCAAGTCATAGACTTGAGTAAAGAGTTAGTTGTAACTACTAATCGAGTTGATTTTTTGGTGACAATAAAAAAGTTTTTACTTTTCATTTTTTCGTTTTTATATTCTTCGTCAAATGACAAATCAGGAATTGGCACCTATTTTCCAATCCGTAAGCTTACGGACTTTTAGTTGGTTGCCAGAGGGTCAACAAGCCTGTCTCTCTCCTCTTCTTTATAAAATTTGAAGCACCTTTTGTGTTTCGCTGTGCAAATTTTCAGTAATTAAATTCAATTATGCAAGAAATTTTTTTAAAAATTAAAAGAAATTAACTTTTACTAGTTGATTTACTTAAAAAAACACGAAGCAAAAACGAATTACCTTCCGTATTCTAAGGTGAATTTTTACAATTAATTCGAAAATAAATCCTTCAAAAATCAACCCCAGAATTTTAACTAAGATGGCTAAGTGTGCTCGACAAAACCCTGATCGAGTGATGTGACGGACTTACAACTAATTTATCGAAATTTAAGTTTCGTTTGATCTTAAAAACGGCAGAATCTACTTACGATTATCAATCTGGAGTTTTAAACTCACTGTCTCGCCAATCGTAATTTAGTGTCGTTTTCAGATTCAATTTCGGTCGTAAAGTCACTTGCTTCTAAACTTAAAAAAACAATATCATCAGCCAATACTTCGGCACAGATATACGCTTTGTTTTGAGTGATTGCTTCTTGAATCAATTTGCTTGTTTCGACCGTTATTTGAATGCGATCTGTTACGTCGAAGTTGCTATCTTTTCGCAAGTTTTGAATTCTATTTACGATTTCCCGAGCAATTCCTTCTGATTTCAACGCTTCTGAAATAGTGATGTCCAAGGCAACTGTCAAGCCATTTTCACTTGCTACAAGCCATCCAGGAATGTCTTGCGCTGTGATATCAAAATCATTCAAATCTAACTCTATTTGGCTCCCTTCTAGTTCACCTTTCCAGCCGTTATTTGCTTCAATTTCCGCGATGTTATCTTGTGTGAATCCAGCAACTATTCCAGCGATTGCTTTCATTTGTTTACCGTATTTTGGACCAATCGTTTTGAAGTTAGGCTTGATACTTTTAACTAAAATTCCACCTGAACCGTCTGTCAATAATTCCAATTCTTTCACGTTCACTTCTGATAAAATCAATTCTTTCACGTGCTCTATATTGCGCGCAACTTCATTTTGAAGCGCAGGAATCATGATTTTTTGTAGCGGTTGTCTTACACGAATGTTGTGTTTTTTCCGCAATCCAAAAACCAATGAACATGTTTGTTGTGCCAACTCCATTTGTACTTCTAGCGTTTTGTCAATACACTCTATTTTTAAAATTGGAAAATCAGCTAAATGAACAGATGAAACGTTGTGTTTGTGTGTGACAGCATTCAAGTCTTGAAACAATTGATCCATGTAAAAAGGCGCAATTGGAGCTGCTAAAATGGAAACTGTTTCAAGGCAAGTATAGAGTGTTTGGTAAGCACATAATTTGTCTTTTGGATTGTCGTTTTTCCAATATCTTCTACGACACAAGCGCACAAACCAATTTGAAAGTTGTTCCGTAACAAAATCTTGAATTGCACGACCTGCTTTTGTCGGTTCAAAATCAGCGTAAGAAACGTCCACATCTTGAATTAAAGAATGTAATTTTGACAGAACCCAACGATCTATTTCTGGTCGTTCATTTAATGGAATTTCAGCCTCTGAAAAGTTGAAACCATCAATGTTTGCATACAATGAAAAGAACGAATAGGTATTATAAAGCGTGCCGAAAAATTTACGTTGCACCTCTGTAATTCCTTCTAAGTCAAATTTCAGGTTGTCCCAAGGTTGCGCATTTGTTATCATGTACCAACGTGTTGCATCTGGACCGTGTTTTTCTAAAGTAGTGAATGGATCAGCCGCATTCCCCAAACGCTTTGACATTTTCTGTCCGTTTTTGTCTAAAACTAAACCGTTTGAAACTACATTTTTGTAAGCAACACTATCAAATACCATCGTTGAAATCGCATGAAGCGTATAAAACCAACCACGTGTTTGATCAACACCTTCGGCAATAAAATCGGCAGGGTAACTCGTTCTATTGTCAATTAATTCTTTATTTTCAAACGGATAATGCCATTGTGCATAAGGCATTGCGCCAGAATCAAACCAAACGTCTATGAGGTCATTTTCACGTTTCATTGGTTTTCCGCTAGGAGCAACTAGAACGATTTGATCGACTAAATGTTTGTGTAAATCGATTTGTGCATAATTTTCCTTTGACATATTACCAATTTCAAAATCTACCAATGGATTTTTTGGCATTAAACCAGCTTTAACTGATTTTTCACACGCATTTTTCAATTCTTCGACAGAGCCAATACACAAACGTTCATCGCCTTCTTCCGTAGACCAAATTGGAATCGGAATTCCCCAATAGCGCGAGCGAGAAAGGTTCCAATCGTTGGCATTTTCCAACCATTTTCCAAAACGTCCAGAACCAGTTGATTCTGGTTTCCAATTAATCGTATTGTTCAATTCGACCATACGCTCCTTTTTATCGGTCACACGGATAAACCAAGAATCAAGCGGATAATATAAAATTGGTTTGTCTGTTCGCCAGCAATGCGGATAATTATGCTCGTATTTTTCGACTTTGAAAGCCTTATTTTCTTCTTTTAATTTAATGGCAATCTGCACATCTACAGAGCGTTCAGGGGCAAGACCTTCGTCATAATATTCATTTTTCACGTACATTCCTGCAAAATCAGAAACTTCCGGGCGGAAACGTCCTTGTAAATCCACCAATGGAACAAGGTTGCCATTTTCATCTTTCACTAACATGGGTGGGACACCTGCTTCCTTCGCAACTTTCGCATCATCTGCGCCAAAAGTTGGAGAGGTATGGACGATTCCAGTACCATCTTCAGTCGTCACAAAATCACCAGGAATTACAACGAACGCTTTTTCAGGGTTTTCAGCTGGAAGCGTGTAAGGCATTAATTGTTCGTAACGAATTCCAACTAACTCTTTTCCAAGACAATTACCTACAACAAAATAAGGAATGGATTTTTCTCCTGGATTATAAATACTTAAATCCGCTAGGTTTTCGACTTCCTGAAATCCTTTACTAAATTGGTAATTGATTAATTTTTTTGCCAGAATTACATTCATTGGCTCAAACGTATATTGATTAAATGTTGAAACCAATGCATATTCGATGTTTGGTCCAACTGTTAAAGCGGTGTTGGATGGTAATGTCCATGGGGTTGTTGTCCATGCCAGCAGCGATAAATTGCGATTTTTCCCTGCCTCATTTCCGCAGTTTAACTCTACTAAATCAAACGGTGTTTTTTCTCCATTTTTAATTTTAAATACAGCCACCACTGTCGTGTCTTTCACATCTTTGTAACAGCCAGGTTGATTCAATTCGTGTGAAGAAAGCCCCGTTCCTGCTTTTGGGGAATACGGTTGAATCGTATAACCTTTATACAACAAGCCTTTGTTATACATTTGAGCGAGTAGCCACCAAACGGACTCCATGTATTTTGGCTCGTATGTGACATACGGTTCGTTCATGTCTACCCAATAACCCATTTTTTCTGTCAAATCGTTCCAGATATCTGTGTAGCGCATAACAGCTTTGCGACAGGCATCATTGTATTCGTCCACAGAAATTTTCTTTCCAATATCTTCTTTGGTGATTCCCAATTCTTTTTCAACACCTAATTCCACAGGAAGACCGTGCGTGTCCCAGCCAGCTTTTCTTTTAACTTGAAAGCCTTTTAACGTTTTATATCGGCAAAAAATATCTTTGATGGAACGTGCCATAACATGGTGGATCCCAGGCAGACCGTTTGCAGATGGTGGACCTTCAAAGAACACAAAAGATGGATTACCTTCACGCATTTCAATTGATTTCTCAAAAATGGATTGATTTTGCCATTTTTCAAGAACCGTTTTCGCAACGTTGGGAAGGTTTAAGCCTTTGTATTCAGTATATTTTTTACTCATAATCTTTGGGTGTTGAAGCTGCAAAGTTAAAAGAAATAAAAAGTTGATGGGAAGGAGAAGTGGAAAATCACGGAAAAGATGAATTTACATTAAAAAATCTAGGAGTTCCAGAAGATCTTTCCTGTCTGACTCGTAGCGTAATACCTGAATTGGGTTTTGTAAATAATGTAAAAATCAGTAATAAAAGAAAAGGTTACTTTTTCAAGTGTCCTTACGTTCAATACTGTTTCTTTCTAAATCTCTTTAATTTAAATTCTTTGGTGTAATAACCGGAATGACAGTAGTTCATATTCTACACTTTGACAAACAACTTATTCCTTAGATTTTCTAAAATTTAATTTACTTCGGTTTGCATCTCAAAATAAATAAAGCGAAAAATAGGCTGTGCTAATTGTAGTTTTCAGTTAAAAAAAGTCGGAAATTTAAAGGTTTACTAATTTATTTTTGCCGTTGTGAACTGTTTGAATTCAAAAGCAATAAATTCACTACAACTTTTTTCGTTTAGATTATGTGCCTCAAAAAAAACAAAATTCCTTTATAGTTACAGGTTATTGACTTTTATTTTGCAAAACAACAGATACAATTTGTCTCAAAGCGATTTATGTATTATTTTAGCGGCATGATATTAACAAAAACACACCATCATCTGTTACTTGGTTGACCAAGCGGATATGGTATGTCTTAAATAAAGATTGAACCCGCTTGTAAATAGGCGGGTTTTTTTATTGAATAAAAAAAGAAAAATATGTTGAGAATTGCGGTGCAAAAATCAGGAAGGTTAAGAGAAGATTCCTTAGAATTACTGAAAGAATGTGGTATTAAAGTGGATGCTTCAAATGGTAAGTTGAAATCCGTTGCTAGGGGTTTTCCGCTAGAAGTATTGTTTCTAAGAAACTCAGATATTCCACAATATGTTCAAGATGGCGTTGTAGATTGCGGTATAATAGGAGAGAATTTACTAATTGAAGAACGAAGTGTTTTAACTATAACTTACCCACTGAATTTTTCAAAGTGTCGGGTTTCGTTGGCAGTTCCAAAAAACAGCACGATTAAATCGGTAGAAGATTTTGATGGAAAAAAAATAGCAACATCTTACCCTAATACAGTAAGTGATTTTTTCCAAAAGAAAGGCGTTAACGCTGAAATTCATACAATTTCTGGTTCTGTTGAGATAGCTCCTACCATCGGACTTGCAGATGGTATTTGTGACATTGTTTCTTCTGGTAATACTTTGTTTATGAATGGATTGATTGAATTAGACACTTTGATTTGGTCGGAGGCTGTTTTAGTTCAAGCTCCTAATTTAAATCAAGAAAAAACGCAATTACTTCAGAAACTGGTCTTTAGAATTAAGGCTGTTTTAGCTTCTCGTAATTCAAAGTATATTCTCATGAATGCGCCAGATGAAGCTATTCCTAACATTTTGAAAATTCTACCTGGAATGAAAAGTCCAACGGTTTTACCTTTGGTAGAAAAGGGGTGGAGCTCATTGCATTCTGTTATCACTGAAGATCAATTCTGGGAGAAAATAGATGCACTTAAAGAAGCTGGAGCGGAAGGAATTTTGGTAATTCCTATCGAAAAAATGGTTAAGTGATTTTGAAAGAAAAGTAAATGTTAAATCAGAGTAAGAACAAACTAATAGAATGAGGCGAATAATTTATCCAACAAAAGAAGAACTACAAACTGTTTTACAAAGACCAGAATTGGAGCGTCCAAATTTGAATGCTGTTGTCAACGAAATATTTGAGGAGGTAAAAAAAAACGGAGATAATGGCGTAAAGAAATACGTGAACCAATTTCAAGGATTTCAAGGAAAATTGGAAGTGACAAAGGAAGAGATAGAAGTGGCTATTTTATCATTAAGTCCAGAATTGAAACAAGCTATAGAAATTGCAGCTAAGAATATTTTTTCTTTTCATTCCCTTCAAAAGGATGAAGGTGTTTGTTTGGAAACCATGCCAGGTGTCGAATGTTGGAGAAAATCAAAACCAATTGAAAAGGTCGGATTGTATGTCCCTGGAGGAACTGCTCCTTTGTTTTCCACCGTTTTAATGTTGGGAATTCCTGCTAAAATTGCCGAATGCAGGGAGATAGTTATGTGTACACCTTGTAATGAATCAGGAATTGTACATCCAGCGATGCTCTTCTCTGCTCATTTAATAGGAATTACGAAAATTTTTAAGGTTGGAGGAGTTCAGGCTATTGCTGCGATGACTTTTGGAACTTCAACTATTCCTGCGGTGTACAAAATTTTTGGTCCAGGAAATCAATATGTAACCGCTGCCAAACAGTTTGCTCAACAATTCAAGGTTGCAATTGATATGCCAGCAGGTCCCTCAGAGGTAATGGTTGTTGCTGATGATTCTGCTTATCCTGAATTTATTGCAGCTGATTTATTGTCGCAAGCTGAACACGGCGAGGATTCTCAAGTTGTCCTTGTGACTAATTCTGAACTTGTTGCTGAACTTGTTTCAGATCATTTACAAAAACAATTATTGAATTTGCCAAGAAAAGAAATCGCTGAAAAAGCACTTCAAAATTCTTTTGCAATCATTTGTAACAGCTCTGAGTTTTCCGATATCATCAATAGATATGCCCCTGAACACTTGATAATTGCAACTGAAATCAATGACCAATTAATCGCTGATGTTCATAATGCAGGTTCTGTTTTTATTGGGAATTTTACTCCTGAAAGTGCTGGTGATTATGCCTCAGGAACTAATCATACACTTCCTACAAATGGATATGCAAGGCAGTATTCGGGAGTTTCGGTGGATTCATTTGTAAAGAAAATCACCTATCAGAAAATCACAGAACAAGGACTCAAAAACATAGGTCCAGCCATTGAATGCATGGCAGAAGCAGAAGAATTAGTAGCGCATCAACGAGCAGTTTCTTTGCGATTAAAAACAATAAATCAATGAAGATAGATAAATTGATTCGTCCCGATTTAATTGGAATGAAAGCTTATTCTTCGGCAAGAGATGAATTTGAAGGTGTAGCCAATATATTTCTAGATGCGAATGAAAATCCGAATCAGAATGGCGTGAATAGATATCCTGATCCGATGCAAAGTTTTCTAAAAACGAAAATAGCAACAATAAAGGGTGTTTCAACAGACTTTATTTTTTTAGGAAATGGTTCCGATGAATGTATTGATTTGCTTTTTCGCCTTTTTTGCATTTCAGGTAAAGATGGGGTAGCTGCCATGAGTCCGTCCTATGGAATGTATGCCGTTTCAGCACGAATCAATGCTGTTGGATTGCGCGAGATTCTTTTGGACGAAGATTTCACCTTCCCAACTCAGCGGTTACTTCAAGAAGCAAAAGGCACCAAAATGCTTTTTTTGTGTTCACCAAACAATCCTACAGGTTTTACTATTCCAAAAACTGAACTGAAAACGATTCTTGAAAATTATGAAGGAATTGTAATTCTTGACGAAGCCTACATCGATTTTGCGCAAGAAAAAGGAATGTTAGAAGATTTGGAGAATTATCCCAATTTGGTGATTTGTCAAACTTTTTCAAAAGCTTATGGACTTGCAGGAATCCGTTTGGGTTTATTGTTTGGTTCTAAGGAAATTATTACATGGCTTAATAAAATCAAACCCCCTTACAATATAAATTCTCTAACGCAAGAATTCGCATTGAATTACCTTGAAAAGAGTGAACAGATTCATGAACAAATCCAAGAAATCAAGCAAGAACGCAAACAGTTAGAAGAAAAGTTACTTAATTTTCAATTCGTAAAACAAGTATTTCCGAGTGAGGCTAATTTCATTCTTGTGCGTGTTGAAGACGCTACTAATCTGTACGATTTTTTAATAGAAAAAAAGATTGTGGTGCGCAATCGCTCAAATCAACCTTTATGTCAAAATACGTTGCGATTTACGATAGGAACGCCACAAGAAAACCAATTATTAATCGCTGCACTTAACTTATATAATCAATGAAAAAAGTATTATTTATAGATAGAGACGGAACACTAATTATAGAACCACCCATTGATTTTCAAGTGGATAAGTTTGAAAAATTAGAATTTTATCCAAAAGTTTTTTCTGGATTGGGAAAAATAGCCAAAGAACTCGATTATGATTTGGTAATGGTCACCAATCAAGACGGATTGGGAACGGAGCAATACCCGTATGAGAGCTTTGTTGGCCCCCAAGAATTGATGCTTAGAGCTTTCAAAAATGAGGGAATTGAGTTCTCAGCAATTCATATTGATAGCAGTTTTCCCCATCAAAATTTAACCACACGCAAGCCAGAAATTGGAATGTTACAAGGCTATTTTACGGAGGAATATGATTTGGCAAATTCTTATGTCATAGGAGATAGACTTACGGATATTAATTTATCAAAGAACCTAGGAGCAAAAGCGATTTATATGTCCAATCCAGCAAACGCAGGGAATTCTGAAACTCAATTGAATAAAAAGGAAATTGAGGAGAATGTTGTTTTGCAAACTGCGGATTGGGATGAAATTTACACTTTTCTTAAATTAGGTCAGCGAAGAGTTAAGCACCGAAGAAAAACAAATGAGACAGATATATCTTTGGTTTTAGACTTGGATGGCACTGGAAATTCTTCGATTTCAACAGGAATTCATTTTTTTGACCACATGCTCGATCAGCTTGCTCGTCACGGACAATTGAATTTGGATTTAACTGTAGTTGGAGATTTGGAAGTAGATGAACACCACACCATTGAGGACACTGCTATTGCATTGGGGGAATGTTTCCATCAAGCGTTAGGAAATAAAATAGGAACAGAACGTTATGGTTTTTGTTTGCCTATGGATGATTGTTTAGCCCAAGTAGCAATTGATTTTGGGGGAAGAAGTTGGTTGGTTTGGGAGGCTGAATTTAAACGCGAAATGATTGGTAAAATGCCAACTGAAATGTTTTTTCACTTCTTTAAATCCTTTACAGACGGAGCAAAATGTAACTTGAATATCAAGGCTGAAGGTCAAAATGAGCACCATAAGATAGAAGCTATTTTTAAGGCTTTTGCTAAAGCAATTAAGGGGGCAAAAATGAGAAATGGAGATTTGGCAATTTTACCAAGCACGAAAGGGACACTATGAAAACTGTCATAATTGACTACGGTGCTGGAAATGTGTTTTCTGTAAAATCTGCATTCGAACGTTTAGGTGTACATACACTATTAACTAGTGATGCCGATGAAATTAAATCAGCTGACCGCGTTATTTTTCCAGGAGTTGGACATGCGACTGCTGCACTCAAACAACTCAGAGAAGAAACGAGATTAGATCTTTTGATTTCTAGTTTAAAACAACCTGTTATGGGTATTTGTCTTGGGATGCAGTTGATGTGTGATTACACAGAGGAAGGAAATCAAGAAGGATTGGGAATTTTCAAAGGAGTGAAGGTTATTCGATTTCAACAGAACTTAAATATTCCGCACATGGGATGGAATAATTTGATAGATGTAAAAGGAAAACTGGAGGGTTTAACGGAAGATTTCTATTTTGTCCATTCTTATTATGCCCCTGTAAATCCATATACCATAGCGTCTTGTGATTACGGTTTGAAATTTTCTGCATGTATGGAATCCGATAATTTTTTTGCTTGTCAATTTCATCCTGAAAAAAGTGGAAAAACCGGAGAAACTTTATTAAAAAGATTTTTAGAATTATGATAGATATAATACCAGCTATAGATTTAATTGATGGACAATGCGTTAGACTGACAAAAGGCGATTATGGTACAAAACGAGTATATGAAAAAAACCCAGTTATTATGGCGAAACGCTTTGAGGACGCTGGCATTCGTCGTTTGCACATCGTTGATCTAGATGGTGCAAAAGCAGGTAAGGTTGTTAATTTAAATATACTCGAAAAAATCTCTACTCAAACCAAATTAGAAGTAGATTTTGGAGGAGGGATAAAAACAAGAAAAGAGTTGTTATTAGTTAAAAATGCAGGAGTAAAATGGGTAACTATCGGAAGTTTGGCAGTGAAAGATCCTTCAACTATGAAAGCTTGGATTTCGGAATACGGCAGTGATTTTTTTATCCTTGGTGCTGATTTACGGGGTGAAAAAATCGCAATAGATGGGTGGTTAGAAACTAGCACATTGACGTGGGAATCTTTCATTGATGATTATTATTCCTGTGGTATCCGTAAATTTTTGTGCACTGATATCGCAAAGGATGGAATGCTTTCAGGTCCCTCAATCGAGTTGTATAAAGTAATAATGAAAAGATTTCCTGATTTGTACCTTATTGCAAGTGGCGGTGTAGCTGGTAAACATGATTTATTAGCGTTAGATGAAGCAAAAATCCCAGCAGTTGTCTTAGGTAAAGCAATATATGAAGGACGAATAACACTTAATGAAATAAAAGAATTAATATGCTAAAAAAGCGAATTATTCCTTGTTTAGACATTAAGGAAGGTAGAACAGTAAAAGGTGTTAATTTTGAAGGATTACGTGATGCTGGCGACCCAGTAGAACTTGCAAAAATTTACTCTATCGAAGGCGCAGATGAACTCGTTTTTTTAGATATAACGGCAACTTTAGAAAAGCGTGACACTCTAATAGATTTGGTAAAACGAGTGGCAGAACAAGTTAATATTCCTTTCACTGTTGGTGGAGGAATTCGGAGCGTTCCGGATGCTCACCGCTTACTTCATCACGGTGCTGATAAGGTGAGTGTTAATTCTTCCGCGGTAAAACGTCCTGAATTAATTAATGAACTTGCAAGTCAATTTGGAAATCAATGTGTGGTGCTGGCTGTTGATGCTAAGCTGATTGATGGTGTTTGGAAAGTTTTTATAAATGGGGGAAAAGCACAAACAGAATGGAAACTTTTAGACTGGGTGCAGGAAGCTGTCCAACGAGGAGCAGGTGAAATTCTTTTTACTTCCATGGATCATGATGGAACGAAAAGTGGCTTTGCTTTAGATATACTTCAAGAAGTGAGTTCGCTTATTAATGTGCCATTGATTGCATCTGGAGGTTGTGGGTCAGTTGAAGATTTTGTGGATGTTTTTAAAAACACATCAGTTGATGCTGCTTTGGCCGCAAGTGTTTTCCACTTTGGTGAAATAAAAATAAAAGATTTAAAAGATAGATTAAGAATAGAAAATATAGCAATTCGATAAGCATGGAAAACATAGATTTTAAAAAAGGGAATGGACTTGTTCCCGCTATCATTCAAGACGTTGACACTCTTCAAGTTTTGATGCTTGGCTACATGAATCAAGATGCTTATCACAAAACGATTAGCGAGAATAAAGTAACTTTTTTTTCAAGATCAAAAAATCGACTATGGACAAAAGGCGAGGAAAGTGGAAATGTACTGAACTTAGTTTCAATCCGATTAGATTGTGACAATGATACCTTATTAATAAGGGTTAAACCAGTTGGACCTTCCTGTCATTTAGGAACGAAGACGTGCTGGGCTGAAAAGAGCGAGACCCGATTTGGAATTTTAAATGAGCTAGAAAACACGATTACTCAACGTTTGTCAGGGGGGTCAGAAGGTTCGTATGTGGCATCATTAAAAGAGAAAGGAATTGAAAAGATTGCTCAAAAAGTCGGGGAGGAAGCGGTTGAAACCATAATTGAGGCTTTGCGCGAAAACGATGACCTTTTTGTGAACGAAGCAGCAGATTTACTTTTTCATTATTTAATTTTACTGCAAGCGAAAGGTAAAAAACTTGAAGATGTTTTGACACTATTAGATAGCAGAAAAAAGAAGTAATTAGCTTATAGTTAATAACTTACATTCAATTTTTTTTAAAAGAAAACACATAGATTTACAATGAATTTCTATGAAATCTCAGCGGTTAGTCGAAAAACCAAGGCATCTTTATTTCGTTTTGTAAATTAAACGAATCTCAATTTAAGTCACTTATATAAAGCATTATCTTTTTGCTTTTTCTGTGATCTTTTATTGTTTTGATCCGTTGGTTTCTCAAACTTCCTGATGTTAAAATCTCAAACTCCCGAAAATCATCCCGGTTTACTTAATATTTCGAGTCTACATTTTGTTCCCCAGTTCACCAATTGCACTTATTTTTGGAAGGACGATTTAATTCTTGTTGTTCAGAAGAATGTTTTTTTCTATTCTTTTGCAGAATTCACCGGTATTTATTAAAAATAGACTTATGCTATCTCCTCATAATAATCATTTGCCACAAAATAATCCAACATTGCTTCTTTAATTAAGTGTTGTTGGTCGGTGTGTGTCAAAGATGGAAGTTCTTTCAAAAGTTTAAAATGGGGCCACTCATCTTCATCTTTTCCAACAAATTCATAATAACCGTAAGGTTCTAACAAGGTGCAAATAGCAACATGTAACAGATCTGTTTTTTCTTGTTTGGAAAAGTTTTTGTATCCAATTCCTAACTCGTTGACACCAATTAAAAATAGTAAAGCTTGCACATCCATGCCACCACCAAAATCTTTTTCTAAATGTGTTTTTAACTTCTGAAAGCGTAATTCTATGTCGAAATCCATGGGTGCAAAAGTACGCTAAAAAGCAATGTTGTGGAGTTTTACTTCAATTCAAACGACTTTTCTTCACTTTTCGCTGTCAATTTAAAAGCTCCTTTTTCTAGTACCTATTTATTTTCCTACCCGAAGAAATCAAGTTTTACGTATTTATCGTAAAAGAATTACGCTTTGGTTTTCTGAGGTTTAAGGTGATTTTCTCAAAAGTTATCGGTTATTTATTTCCAGTTGAAACCAAAGAGTATTTAGTAGAGTTAAATTACAAGTGACTTTTTTCGCCGTCTTTTTCCTAGTATTTGTAACCGTCTTTCAGCGAGAATAAGATTAGAATTTTGATTCACCTCGCTCTACGAAAGTGTTAAGTTGGAGCAAGAAATGTGGCACGATTCAAACCGAGTTTGACTGATTTTTAAGGATTGCGTGCTCGGTTAAATTAACGGTTTTCAAATTTAGCAGTAGCGTTTATGTGTTGGGAAGTACATTGGTGCTAATTGTGTAAAGGATCCGATAAGTCTGGAATTGGAAAGAAAGAAAGTGGTTTAAAATTTTCAATTTGCTAAGCTGACAACAGATCTTAGCTAAAATCATGAGGTAGTAATTCTAATCAATAAACTTTGTAGGTTTTCTCCAAAGTCTGAATGGAGTATTGCTTTAGAGGTAGCAATTAATGTGGTTGGAGTGAATGAAACGTGAGAGTCTGGATTGTTTGGAAAGCTACAAAGTAGAGTTCTTTTAACTTTTCCCAATTGTTCGGGATTATCATTACCTGGACCAATCCGAAAGCTACTTATAATTAGTTTTATGCTTTGAACAAATTGTTATTCTTTAGAATAAAAAGATTTGCTCAATGAAAACCACACTTAATAAACGGTTATACACTCGACTACCATTTCGTTGGTCAATGTATGAAGATTGGAAAACTACACTGTTCATAATACCCGTTGCGCCAATCTGACATATTTTGTGGTTTCACTAAGCAAATCTTATTTCTTTCTATTTTAATCGTTTGGTGACAAATCCTTGTCATTTGTATAAATTATTCTGTTTGAAGCAAAAACATTGGCAGAAGCGGCGTTTGCATTGCCAGTTCTTACTTTTCTCTTTACTTAAAATTCAAACAGAAAGTTTGTTTTTTCCTTATTCAAAGTTAATTACGATTCTTGGTGTCAGTGTTACAAAACTTCCGACTGCTGTTACATAGTTCACACTGTTTTTTAGTTGGTAGTAATTCAAAGCCCGATAAAAGGGAATTAAAAGAGATCCAACTCCCTTCCTGCAAACTCTAAAATTTTAAAGAACGAAACAGTCTCTTACCGGTACTTACTGACAGCATTTTTAATAGATTTTTTTACTTCGAAGACTCTTCTTGCTTAACTAATTTATTGTAAACACCCAAGATTAAAATTGGTGCCACCCACTTTCCGACAAACGAAGAATTTTCTTCATGTCCCATTAATTTTAAGGTTAGCGAGGCAGCTACTGCACCCATTGCCGTTAGTAAAAAAACGTCTGATGGTATTTTTACCGTTTCTTTTTCGATTGCTCTCGTACTTGAGTCTTCTTTTGTTTTTGAATTTTCCATTTTTGTTTGTTTTAATTATTAATTGGTACACTTCTGATTTTTATCAGCACGATTTTTTTTATAGGTATTATTTTAAAAGCTCCAATAGCTTTTCTGCAACTGCTTTTGAAGAAGCTGGGTTTTGACCAGTGATTAACAAGCCGTCTGTGACTACATGTGAAACCCAATCTTCTTTTTTGGAATAATTAGCTCCTTTTGTTTTAAGTTCGTCTTCTAAGGAAAATGGCACGATTTCCACTAAGCCGGCCGCTTTCTCTTCACTGTTTGAAAATCCAGTTACGTTTTTTCCTTTCAAGAATGGCAGGTTTTCCTCGTCCACTACGTTCAAAAGGACGGAGGGCGCGTGGCAGACCGCAGCAACGGGTTTTTTAGCAGACCAAAAGTTTTCAATTAGCGCAATGGAATCTTCGTCGCTGCTCAAATCCCATAGAGGTCCATGACCGCCAGGGTAAAATAAGGCGTCGAAATCGTTTGCTGAAACGTCCGTTATTTTTTTGCTATGTGCTAGTTCGTTTTTCAAATCTTCATCTATATTGAAACGATGTGTTGCATCCGTTTGATTAGCTGTTTCTGTACTCGTTGGGTCAATTGGCGGCTGCCCGCCTTTAGGAGAAGCAAGAGTGATTGATGCACCTGCTTCTTTTAATATATAGTAAGGTGTTGCGAATTCTTCCACCCAAAAACCGGTTTTTTTGCCTGTATTTCCAAGTTCACTGTGTGAGGTTAAAACGAATAGTATTTCCATGGTTTTGCTGTTTTGTTTAGTGTAGTTCTATCAGATGTTGATTTTACCATGTTCGCCTTCAGCATATTCTTCGCCGCTTGCGATTGCTTTTAAAATATTAAAAAGTACAACCATATCGCTTGAATTATTAT
>Ga0105050_10004258_pt1 | contig 19165 bp, 22 predicted proteins | sample FRY01_FD_78088 | JGI IMG/M metagenome (GOLD analysis project Ga0105050, IMG submission 78088) | Freshwater microbial communities from Lake Fryxell liftoff mats and glacier meltwater in Antarctica - FRY-01 | ecosystem: Environmental > Aquatic > Freshwater > Ice > Glacier meltwater ... | reverse complement strand
GGAGTGACACTTGTACGGCATCCTTTTTGGAGTCGTCGATGGTGTAAAAAAGTGCGGGTTCACCAAGTCCATGAAGATTGTGTTCAAAATACGCACTGATGCCTCCTGCGAGTGCGCCGTGGAGCGCATCAAGACGCTTTTGCGCGACGAGGATTTTTGGATTCCCACTCTTTTCGCAGTTTTTGCAACGAGCATCATCTTTGAGGTCGTCAAGAGCACGAAAACCAAAGTGATGTGCAGTCTTGGATGCAGTGCGGATGAAGTCAGTGGCCTTGAGAGTAGTTTCCATAGGAGGCTAATGGTTAGTTGATGGGTTGGGTGAATTTTCCGGGTAGGACACTAGCTTCGGTGACGGGAAGCAGTCTTACGAGCGCTCTCCCGATGATGAGGTCATCGCGAAGCACACCCCATACACGTGAGTCAGAGCTCGCATTTCTATTGTCACCCATAACAAAGTACTCGTGCTCGCCGAGTGTCTGAGTGAGCATGGTGTCTGGGCGCATTGCTTTGATGTACGGCTCCTCAAGGACAAACCCTTTGGGGTGTGCAGTATTTATAATACGTACCGTGTCACCTTCAATTTTAAGAGTATCTCCAGGGACACCAATAATGCGCTTAATAAAAAACTTGGTGGTGTCTTCTGGGTATCGAAAGACGACGACATCACCACGGGCAATATCTTCAAAACGATAGGTAATTTGATCGACAATGAGGTACTGACCTGTTTCAAAGGTGGGATCCATGGATGCCCCTTGCACAATGAAAGGCTGTGCGATAAATATACGAATAGGGATGACGATAATGAGCGCAAAAAGTGTAAAGCGGATAATTTCAGTGAAGAATGACTCTTCTTTTTTTGGAGGTGTCGGTCCAGTGACAGCTTCACCAATGACAGCTTCCCGTACCACTTCTGTCACTGTTTCTGTGTCCATGAGCATATAATTCAGGGGTATTATAACGGCGTTCACTGTTTGACACAAGCGGTAGATCGCATGCACAATGTATCTCTATGTATACGATTGTTGGCTTAGGAAATATCGGAGAGAAATATGCGCGCACACGGCACAATGCGGGGCGTATGGTGTTGAGTGCGTGGGTGGAGACACAGGGCGGTTCGCCCGTGCTTTCAAAAAGATATTACGGACACATATGGGAGGGAAGCGTCGGAGAGGAAATGGTTCGCGTACTTTTGCCAGAGACGTTTATGAATGAGTCTGGAGGGTCTGTCAAGAAAGCGGTGGCAAAAAAAACAGCAGAGAGGCTCATCGTGCTCTATGACGATATTGATCTACCGCTTGGAACGATACGCATTTCTTTTGATAGAGGCTCGGGTGGTCACAATGGTATCAAGTCCATTGTTGACGCACTCGGTACGGAAGCGTTTATACGTATCCGTATCGGTATGAGCCCACATGTGGGTGGAGAAATACGTAAACCAAAAAGCGCTCAGGCTGTTTTGAAATGGGTTATGGGTGATTTCACGAAAGCAGAGGAGAAAAAACTCGCGGAGGTTTCTATCCGTGCGGGAAAAGCAATAGAGATGATAGCCACAGAAGGAATGACACCCGCGATGAATGTGTTTAATTAACCTTGACACACACTGCTATGACACAGCCGGCACGTCCTTTATCGAAAGTGTCATGCGGTGTTCTTTTGGTTCAAAGAGAGTGATCTTGAAGCGATATTTCTTTCCAAGTTCAAGTGCATTACGCAATTCTGCCTCACTTACAAATTCAGAAATGTGTACGAGTCCTGCGACACCTTCTTCTATAGAAGCGAGTGCTCCATGTTTGTTGTATTTGATCACAACACCATCGACCACCTGGTCTTTGGCATATTTTGCGGAAGCAAGTACCCAAGGATTTTCACGGAGTTGTTTAATAGAAAGTGAGATTTTGTCATCTTTCACCTCAATCACCCTTACCTTTACCTTGTCTCCTACGGTAAAGAGCGTGCGTGTATTTTCTACAAGCCCCCAATCAATTTCAGAAATGTGGACGAGCCCTTCGAGTCCTGCCTCAAGTTTTACAAAGACACCAAAGTCCACGGCCCCAGTCACTTCTCCTTCGAGAATATTACCCACAGCATATTTGCTGACCTTCTCTTCCTTCTCTTCTTTTTCCTGCGGACCCTTTTCAGAGAAGATCAACTTTCCTTCTTTCTGGTCTGCGGTGATGATAGTGACGCTGAGGTGTGTGCCAACGAGCTGTTGGAGCACGGAAAGAATCTTGTCCTTGTCGCCATCTTCAACGCGAGGGTAGTGCTCTGCAGAGAGCTGGGATGCTGGTAAGAAGCCAGAGATACCCTGCCACTCGATGATAAGTCCGCCCTTGTTGGCTTCTTTGACCAGGAGACTCAAGCTCTTTTTGTGCTTGATGGCATCTTCTGCTTCGGTCCAGATGAGCGCCTGACGAGCTTCCTTGAGAGAAAGTTCAATGTAGCCATCTTTGTTTTTTGTATCAACAACTTTTGCTGCGATGATATCGCCGACATTGACCTTGCGGAGCACGTCGCGTGCATTCATATACTCACGACCAAAAATGAGACCTGTTCCATAGGGGAAGAGGTCTACATAGACACGTGCGCGACCGAGTGAGGACACGGTACCTTCTACGAGCTCACCAGGATTTGGTGGCATCGGAGTGTCGAGAAGGAGCGCATCCATGAGATGCACTTTTTTGGGAGTTTCTTCAGTCTCGGTCTCTTCTCCGCCAGCCGGCGGATTGTTCACTTCTTTTTCTTCTGTTGTCATTTTCTAAAGAGAAAGATGCCGTTCCGCAGACCCATTTCTCGTGGCCGTATTCACGCCCGCGGGGTTAGCGACACCTCTCAAGAACTAATAAAGACAGTGGAAATCTAGCATGAAAAAATGGTTCGGGCAACAATGGAGTAGCGACAGGTTTCCATGACAGTATCCAGTACATCAGGTATACTATAAGAGAATTTAGAGAGAATTATTATATGGTTATTACCTATCATGGACTTGAGTGTTTTAAGGTGTCTCTGGGTACTTTGACGTTGGCGTTTAATCCTTTTTCTAAGGAGTCGGCAAAAAAGCATGGCTTGAAAGAGGTGAAGTTTGGTGCGGATATTGTGTTTGTGACGACAAAACACCCTGATTTTTCTGGTGTGGAGCAGGTGACTTACGGAGAAAAGGTGCCTTTTGTGGTCTCTGGGCCTGGCGAGTACGAAGTTGATGATTTGGTGATTCGCGGTTTTGGCGTCAAAACAACCTATGCTGGTGAGGAGCGATACACGACGATGTATCAGGTAACTCTTGAGGGAGCGAACCTTCTTTTTGTCGGCGCACTCGGAGAAGGGAAGCTCGATCCGCAGGTTTTGGGTGCACTCGGAGAGATAGATATTATGTTTGTACCAGTGGGTGGGGGAGATGTTCTCGATGGAGCTAGTGCGTCAGCTCTGGGCGTTAAACTCGAAGCGCGCGTCATTATACCGATGCACTACGACAAAGAGACGCTCGTCGCTTTCTTGAAAGAAGAAGGGACAGACGCTAAGCCTCAGGATAAACTCACCATTCGTAAAAAAGATCTTTTGACGCTTGAAGGTGAAGTTGTCGTGCTTTCAACAGAAAAATAACTATGTTGCTTGACTATATAGAACGGTTGCGAGAAAAACCGCATCCTGTGCGCAAGCGCATGGCTTTTTTTGTGGCCAGTGGTGTCACTGGCGTGGTGGTGTTGGCGTGGGTATTTACACTCCCTGCGCATATCGCGTCATTCTCTCTTTCTGGAGGAGATCTCAAAGAAAAGACCGGCATGGGTGCCTTTGGCGAGGCGGTGTCGAAGAGTACCAACACTCTTCAGGAAAACTTGGGGGACAGAGAAGAATTTAAACAAGCACTCTCTGCGATACAAGAAGAGATGGCTCCCACCATAGAGGGAGGATATATGATTTCATCAACAACAGACGATGGCGCGAACAAAGCGCAAATGGAGCAGACGCAAAAAACACCAGAAAAACCTGCTGGTGTGATCATTGAAATAACAAAAACACCCCAAGTCATTATTGCCACAACCTCGGCTGAAAATGCTCGCTAGGTATGCTATGATGCGGACGCAATAAGGTGCACAGAGGACGCACAGACATTCGTATGGCAAAAAAATCACAACCAGATATTCCAGAAAATACCCCGGAAAACAGCGGAGAGGGCGCAGTCGCGCTTTCTGATAAGGGGATTATTCTCCAAAATATTACCGACGAGATGCGTACTTCGTATCTGGATTATGCGATGTCGGTTATCACTTCGCGCGCATTACCTGACGTTCGTGATGGCCTCAAGCCAGTGCACAGACGCATTCTTTACTCAATGCGTCTCAATGGACTTACTGCAAGCGCGAAGTTTAGAAAGTCCGCAACGGTAGTGGGAGATGTGCTCGGTAGTTTTCACCCCCATGGCGATGCGTCAGTGTATGACGCTATGACGAAACTGGCGCAGGACTTTACCACGCGCTACCCACTTATTTTGGGCCAAGGAAACTTTGGGTCTATCGACGGAGATTCCGCGGCTGCGTATCGTTATACCGAGGCAAAGATGTCGCGTATTGCGGAAGAGCTCTTGCGTGACCTTGAAAAAGACACCGTCAACTGGCGACCAAACTATGATGGTACCAAGCGAGAGCCGGAGGTATTGCCCGCGGGTGTCCCCAACCTGCTCTTGCTTGGTACTCTCGGTATTGCGGTCGGTATGGCGACCAATATTCCTCCACACAACCTGCGCGAAGTGGCGGATGCGACTGCACACCTCATCGATAATCCCAAAGCAACAAATGATGACTTGTTGCAATTTGTGAAAGGTCCGGACTTCCCGATGGGAGGTATTGCATTTAATCAAAAAGATATTGCGCACGCATATGCAAATGGCCGTGGTGGCGTAGTGGTGCGTGGTGAGGCGGAGATTGTTGAGGATAAAAAAGGTATGTCTTCTATTGTCATCACGTCCATTCCGTATCGTGTAAATAAGGCGGACATGATTATGAAGATTGCGGACTTGGTGCGTGAAAAGCGTATCGAGGGCATCCGTGACTTACGAGATGAATCAACGCGTGACATACGTGTCGTTGTCGAGCTCAAGAATGGCGCTCAGCCACAGGCCGTTTTAAATAAACTCTACAAGAGTACCCAGCTCGAAGAAACCTTTCACTACAATATGGTCGCGCTGGTTGATGGCATCCCACAGACACTGTCTCTCAAGTCTATTTTGCAGTCGTACGTGCTTCATCGCCAAGAGGTCGTCAGACGACGGACACAGTACGACCTCACCAAAGCACAAGATCGCGAGCACATTTTGCTCGGCCTCAAGAAAGCGCTCGACCACATCGATGCCATCATAAAACTCATCCGTGCTGCGAAAGATGTGCCGTCTGCACATCTCGCACTGATGAAAGAGTTTAAATTCTCTGATCTGCAAGCGACAGCTATTCTTGATATGCGTCTGCAGAAACTCGCGGGACTTGAGCGCAAAAAAATTGAAGACGAACTCAAAGAACTGCAGGCACTTATCGAAGATCTTTTGAGTATTTTGAAGAGTGAGAAAAAAATGCTCACCATTATTAAGAAAGACCTGTTGGATATCGCAGAGAAATTTGGTGATGCACGTCGCACAAAAATCGTGAAGGGTGGTGTCAAGATGCTCAACCCGGAAGATTTTATTGCTGACGAAGAGAGTGTGTTGGTGTTGACGCAGGGTGGGTATGTGAAGCGCACCAACCCAGATGAGTATCGCGCGCAACGCCGTGGTGGGGTGGGGGTAGTAGATCTTGATACCAAAGAAGAGGATTTTGTTACGACACTTCTAACCACCTCTTCACACAGCGATCTCCTTTTCTTTACTGATCGAGGCAAAGTATTCCAGAGTAAGATGTATGAAATTCCTGAAGGAAAGCGTGCGACAAAGGGCAAGTCAATAATGAATTTCCTTTCTCTCACTCAAGAAGAGCGCATCACGTCGGTGAAAGAGGTACCAAGGGCAGAAAAGGGTGCCGAAGCAGTCAAGCGTTCGCTGATGATGGTGACGCGTGAGGGTGTCGCAAAAAAGGTGGACGCCCAGAGCTTTAAAGATGTGCGCAAGAGTGGTCTTATCGCTATTTCACTTGGCTCTACTGATGCGCTCATTGCGACACAGTTTGTGGAAAAAGGAGATGAGATGGTCTTAGTGACTTCGTTTGGCCAATCTATTCGTTTTAAAGAATCAGATATTCGTGAGATGGGACGTGCTGCTGCGGGAGTACGCGCCATCAAACTCGGTAAAAATGATTACGTTGTAGGAGCAAGCGTGCTCAAAAAAGATGAAAAAACATCGTATCTTTTGGTGGTATCAGAAGAAGGGTATGGCAAGCGCACATCACTCAAGGAGTACAAGGTACAAAAACGCAGTGGCTCGGGTATTAAGACCGCAAAAATAACATCGAAAACGGGCAAGCTCATAGGAGGACAAATCCTTAAAGCAGAGGATGTTGCCGAAGGAGAACTCGTGGTGATGTCAAAGAAAGGACAGGTTATTCGTTTGGCACTCAAAGAAATTCCTTCACTCGGGCGACAGACGCAGGGTGTGCGGATTATGAAACTGCGAGCAGGAGATTCTATCGCTTCGCTTGTCTTCTTCTAGGCTTGTCTACAGCCTCAAGCCTCATCCCAATATAAAAAGCGTATACTACAGTTATGGCTTTTGCAGAACCAGCTATGATCGCGACGCATTTTCATATGCGTGATGGTGACCGCATCGCTGACCTTGGCGCAGGCAGTGGCCACTTCACTCGTGCATTGTCTCGTCTCGTGGGAAAACAAGGGAAAGTTTTCGCAGTTGAGATACAGCGACCCCTCGCCGAAGCTATCAGCGCGATGGCGCGGAAAGAGCATCTCGACAATGTCGAATCTATTTGGGGAGATCTCGAGGCACCAGGAGGTACCAAGATCACCGACGGGACACTCGACGCTGTCGTGCTTTCAAATACGCTCTCCATGCTGACAGACAAAAAGACGACACTACAGGAGTGCTCCCGTATCTTGCGCAAAGGAGGGAAGCTCTTCGTGATAGACTGGACTGACTCTTTTGGTGGTATGGGACCGAGCGCGCAGATGGTCATCTCACCTATTTCAACAAAAGAGCTCCTTACTCAGGCAGGCTTTGCTTTTGAACGAGAATTCCCTGCAGGCGAGCATCATTACGGGCTTTCATTTCGAATTTAATATGGGCACCATGCGACCATTTCAAGTACTCCTCATCGGCGTCTTTCTCGCGCTCGGCGTCGGTGGTATTTTGGTCTTTTCTTTTTATAAAGGCGTGGGACAAGGGGTAAATCCGTATGGCACCAGTGTGGTTATTTGGGGTACGGTGGACAAATCTCATTTTTTTGCCGCTCTGGATGCATTAAAGCAGAAAGATGAAAACTTTAAAGTAGTGTCGTATGTAGAAAAAGATGAGCGCACCTTCCAGCAGGAGCTCATCAATGCACTTTCAGAACAACGAGGACCGGATATCGTTCTCATCTCGGCGGATATGCTCGTTCAAAATAGAAAGAGGATAGCTCCCATTTCATACGCACAGGTTCCTGCGCGTACCTTTAAAGAAACATACATCGATGGCGCAGAGATTTTCATGATGTCAGAAGGGCTCTACGCACTCCCGCTGGCTGTTGACCCCGTGGTCATGTATTGGAATCGCGACATATTTGCGACAAAAGGCTTCGCTGGCCCTCCAAAGACCTGGGAGGCGCTTGCGGGCATGGTGCCCCGCATTGCAGAAAAGACCTTCACGTCAGAAGTCACGCGCGCAGCCGTTGCCTTTGGTGAATACGTAAATGTGCGAAATGCAAAAGACACACTCATCACGCTTCTCATGCAAGCGGGGAGCAACCTCGTCGTTGACCGAGGTACACAGATATCCGTAGAGCTCAATCAAAAAGTTGCCCAAGGCATTCCTCCAGCGCAAGCAGTCCTTGATTTCTACACACTTTTCTCAAACCCTTCAAAAGAAGTCTACACATGGAACCGCGCCCTCCCACAAGACCGCGATGAATTCCTCGCGGGAGACCTCGCTCTCTATTTTGGTCGTGCAAGCGAAGTGCGTAGTTTACAAAATGGCAACCCAAACCTCAATTTTGATGTAGCAGAAATTCCTCAAAACGATGGCGCGCCTACTAAAAAGGGATACGGAAGATTCTATGGTCTTGCGCTTATGAAAAGTTCGAGCAATCCGGTGGGCGCACAAAGCGTATTGCTACAGTTGTCCGCACAGGACCAGTCCAATGCCTATGCCTCATATTTTGATCTTGGTCCCGTGTATCGCGCATCTCACAACACACCGCCAAGCGACCCATTCTTGGCAATTGTCTATCGCGCGGCTCTCGTAGCGCGTGGGTGGCTCGACCCAGACCCTGTGCAGAGTGATGCCGTACTGAGAAGTATTGTAGACGATGTCACTTCAGGGAGACAACCAGTGACAGGCGCCATCAATGACGCCCAACAACGTTTACAACAACTTATTCAATAATATGAAAAAACTTTTTTTACTGGTGTATGTGGTAGGTCTTTTGGCAAGTTCTGAAGCGATTGTTCTGGCTCAGGAACCTCTTCCGGGAAGTGAAGTGTATAGGCAAGCTGAGCGACAATTACAAGCGCTCCCTGATAGTGTTGTAAACCCTCCGGATGGCGCTCGTAACGCTCCGGATGGCGCTCGTAACCCTCCGGGAATCGGCCCTATCACCACCCTCATCAACCCCCTCGGTGTCAATTCCATAGAAGAATTCTTCCTTAAAATCATCCAAATTGTCATTATCTTTGCCATCCCCATCATCGTCTTCTTCATTATGCTTGCAGGGTTCAAGTACGTGACCGCACGTGGCAATATGGAGCAGGTCAAAGAAGCAACCACAGCCCTCACTTGGGCGCTTGTGGGTGGCGTGCTCATTCTGGGCGCACAGGCAATACTTGAAATTATAAAAGGCACCATAGCCGCAATACGCTAGTATGCATACCCTGAAAGCACACATACAAAAAGGGAGCATTATGGGACTACTCATACTTTTTCCATTTGCACTATATGCAGCGCCCCGAAATTTTGCCGAAGTCGTCTCACTCTTCTTGTGGTACATACAGCTTCTCATCCCACTTGTCTTCGGTCTTGCTTTTGTGGTCACGATATGGGGTGTCGTACAGGCATGGGTAATACACGGCGATGATACTGAAAAAATCAGCGAAGGCCGCATGATAGCTCTCTACGGCGTTTTAGGTCTTGCGGTCATGGCAGGACTCTGGGGTCTTGTCGCACTTTTTCGCACCTCGCTGTTTGGAAATATCTGACCCTATCTGTCCACAGGTCTATCCACAGCGTCCCTAGCTACTCCCTGTGGTTTTGGTAGAATAAGGACAGTACTTATTATTGATAATGTTACATCCTACACCTATGTTAAAAAAACTATCTCTCGGTATCGGCAGTCTCGTAGCCCTCGCTCTTCCCGTCATTGCCTTTGCCCAAACTGGTCCTAGTCCTACTTTTGGGCCCATTGGTAATGTCATCACCAACAGTGTGACCTTTATGAACAACGTCCTCGTGCCATTGGTTTTTGCCATTGCCTTCCTTTTCTTCATTTGGGGAATGTTCAAGTTCTTTATTCTTAGCGGCGCAGACGAAGATGGTCGTGAGGCTGGAAAGCAGTTGATGATGTGGGGGATTGTCGCTTTTGTGCTGATGGTTTCTATATGGGGTATTGTAAACGTAGTCGCAGGTGGTCTTGGTTTTAGAGCACAAAATATCGAACAAATCCCCAACGTCCCAAGGCGTTAATACAACTAATTCATGAATATCTTAAGGAGTACTATCATACTCACTCTCTGTGCTCTCGTATATGTGGTGCCGGCTTTTGTATTTGCACAAGGTGGTCCTCGGGCTGGTTTTGGTGGGATTGGGGATTTTGTGGAAGCACTTCTCGGTTTCATCAATAGTTACCTCACTCCATTTGTCTTTGCTCTTGCATTCATTTTCTTTCTCTGGGGTGTCTTTAAGTTTTTCTTCTGGCAAGGACTAAGTGGAGAGGGGAGAGATGAAGGGAAGCAGTTGATACTCTGGGCAGTGATAGCTTTTGTCGTAATGGTCTCCATCTGGGGCTTGGTCAATGTCGTCGCAACTGGCCTCGGTTTTGCAGGTGGAAGAGCTCCAGCGCTCCCACAGATTCCTGGTGTCGGTGGACAGGGAGGTGCGCCGTCTGGAGGAGGAATAACTCCGTCTGCAGGAGGACCGCCCCCGGGACATCAGGGAACTGTCCCCGCCACGCTTGGACAACCGACAGTTTATTAAGTTAGTTTTTCTGTAGACTAATCTTTCTGTAGTTAAGCAGGATACTATATAGAATAAATATTTGTGAACCCCTACCAACTCCTCGACAAAATAAAAGTCGCCATACTCTATCCACTCATAGCTCTTCTGCTCGGCGTTGCGGTCTTGGTTTTTCTCTGGGGAGTATTTGAGATGATCCAAGGTGCTGATGATGAAGAGGCGCGGACGAAAGGCAAACAGCACGTCCTTTTTGGTATCATTGGTATTGTCGTTATGCTCTCAGCTCTCACACTCCTCCGTATCGCTGCTAATACTTTTGGTGTGTCACTCCCTGCGGGGCAGTAGCAAAGAGTTTCATAAAGAAAATTAAGATATAGAAAAGGCCGCCGCAACGTATGGTGTGCAGTCGGCCTCCGGCGTATGGGTGCTTACGCACCGATGCCTAAGTTTAGTCAGGGACACTTTTTGGATTAGCACTCGTCGTGCTTTTTTTCGATTAGTCGAACAGTTGCAGGTGTGTCACCTGTAGAGCGAAAGCCTGCGGCCTTCGCAATGCTGAGGCCAGGGGTATGCAGTGACCACCTGTCACCATCGAATGTTTCGGTGGTGAATGTGTCCGTGGTGGTTTCTCCCCGCCACGTCACGCATTTACCAGGATCGATCATCACTTCCGGTGACCACACTCCGACAGGAGCGATGATCTCACGGATGTTGCTCGGCGCGATCTGCTGGGGCTGTCCGCCGACGACTCGTTGGGGTTGGGTGGGGGAACCTTCATTTGGATCCGACGAGGGCCAGAGGCCGAACAGCGCTATTAGCAACCCAGTAATCCCTATCAGCCAGATCGCCCACACGATGGGACCCTTCTTCTTGCCACTGGTTGTGACAGGAGCAGGTGTTGTGTTGGTAGCCATGTTACTTCTTACCCCTTTCGGTCAGGTTGTTGAGGAATGAATCGTGCAAGTGAGGCGATTAGATCAGGGTTTGCTCTTCCGAGGGCAGCGAAGTCGACGCCCTCCACAATGAGGCGATTGATCTGTTCGCCAGCCTTGCCATCTTCGATCCGGAGGATGAGCATTGCTCTTTCGAGCGTCAGCGGATCAGCCCCGCCGTTTTCCTTGGAGGCTACAACCATTGATGTAGCCATGGCAAGTCGACCGTCCATCTCCACTTGACGCGTTAGGCGCTGAGCCTGCTCTCTGGCAGCGCCCTCCGCGTCTTCCGCCAGCCTTCCCAGAGGTTCTACCTTCTCGACGTTTAGACGCTTGACGATGATGCCAAGGCCATGGACGTCGGGACTATCGTTCTCGGGATCGTTGACGATATCGAGGTAAGTGGCTACATCGAGAGCGAGTTTTTCGCTTTCTGCACAGGCCTCCATCATCTCCTTGGTAGTCCATTCTCCGATAGACTGATACTTTGTTTTGTCGGAAGTTTCCTCTCCTTGGGCATTTATGGCGAAGCCGTTATCGTTCCGGAGGTACTTGTGTATTTTCTCACCAGTAATCCGTTTCAACAGCAGCGCCGTCAACTCCGACTTTTTGAACATAGCTTCAGTCCAAGAGAGGCGGCTGACTGTCGTTCTCACGACTTCCGCGATTTTTCCTTGGAGATTGTTGATGAGGCCTCCTTTGGGGTCTGCGTCAGCTACGAGTGGCCCTCCCATATCGAGGTACTGAAACATCTCCATAGGTTCGCTGTTGGGCACGAATACCAACTGCACGTGTACAGCGACATTTCCTCCAGCTCTCGGCGCAGGTAGTGCAGCGGAAGTTGGATTCGTGTCCTTGAGGACTGTTGGTACCTCGAACCTGAAATCTTTGGTCCGTGGCTCCATGGACACGTTGGTGACGTCCATCTGAAGAGGAAAATCCTTCCAGATGAAGTAATCACCGGACGGGAGTAGGCGGGCAGATGACCGCTTTCCCCACCAGGTCATCACTCCGATGTGTCGGGGGTTTGTGGGCACGTTGTGCTGCTTTTGAAGCAGCCAGGCGCATCCTGCCCCAATAACCAGACTGCTTCCGGAGAGAATGTATTTACCTCCGAAAAATGCAGATGTAGCTACCATGGCTGATGTGCCCATGAGTGTGTAGAGCAGTTTCCGGTATCCGTCGATGGGGTCCCAGTCTATTGTGCCGGCTGACTTGGGGTTTACCATTTCTTGCTCCTGTGTTATGTCCCTGTCAAGGAACTTGGTTGATTTAGGTGCTTCCGCGGGATGCGGTCACCTCATGGCGAGGACTATAGCATATCAGTGTACTTTGTCAAGTTTTTTGGTGGGTGAGAGAGGACTTAAAACGTACCGTTTCAGTACACCTTGTGGATACTTTTCTTCTTCGCCAGAAGGCGAATCGAAAAGCTATCTCCCAAGGTCTTCAAGCCCTCTCTCTTTTCACAAAACATAAAAGCCGAAAGCTCCATGTATTCGCTTCCAGCTTTTTGTTTTTTGTGGGCGAGAGAGGACTTGAACCTCCACCCCTTGCGAGACCACTTCCTAAGAGTGGCGTGTATACCAATTTCACCACTCGCCCAGTATATTTTTTGCTATTTTCTCTTTGCGAGTAAGGCAAGGAGCCCCTATATAATACATATATTTTAGGATTTTAACACTATCTGCCTTTGCATAGGTTAGAACTGAAACGGAAGATTTTTTCTGGACATGTATCCAGCCACCTAAGGTCTGACATTTTTTGAGTACCATGCTCTGTAGCCAGTGCAAAAAAGGTGGACTTGCGGAAGCAATGCGTATACGAATTTGTGGTTGTGAGGATTCTGGGTGATAGAAAAAGTCTATACATCCGTCACCATCCACGACACCTCTAAGAAAATCTTTGAAAAACTTTTCAGGTATCTCTACCCGGGCAATGCTTTTCGATTTATTCGGTGTAATGCCAATATAAATGAGGAAGTTAACAAAATTTTTGTCTCCAAACTGAAGAAGAAAGTAGGGTTTTTGTGGTGAGTCGCCCCGGCCTTTTCTTCCTATCGTGTTGGTGAGTTTCAGAATATCTTTGATGAGCAAAAGTAGTTGTTCATCTTTCGAAGTGATGCTTATATGTCTCAGGTCAGAAGAAACATTTCCATCGCTTGCGATTACCCCAAGGACATACACAAAATCGGCTGTCCATGTGGTGTCAACTTTCTTTTGCTGAAGTGCCATAGGATTAGAGATGAATACACATAGTATACCAAGCCATATAGCGACTACCAATATTTTTTAAGGTATATTCAACACAGTGACCTTTGTATATAAATACATTGCTCCGGCTCGGACTTAAGTCATCACGAATCACTAAGCAAAATGCTACGCATTTGTGCTAAGTGTTCGCGATCCCGGCTCGCGGTTTTTTGCCCCTGTAGGCAAAAAACATCGCTCCGCCTCGGACAAAAGCACAAAACCTGCCGTCAGGCAGGTGTTTGTGTCTTTTGTCCGCCCGGTAGGATTTGAACCTACGACCATATCCTTAAGAGGGATCTGCTCTACCAACTGAGCTACGAGCGGATGTCTATTCACACAAAAAAAGCATGAGTAGATGGCTAGTATGGTACCGTATAATGGTATAATACTCAACATACAGTAATTTTTAAACACACCCCTTCTATGATAGATACAAAAAATTTAGCACGAGAGATTGAGACGCTCAAGGTTTCTGTTGAGCGTGAAAAAAGAGATATTGGTGATCGAGAGCGCAAGCTTCAGAGGTCTGTTCAGGAGAAGGATAGAAAAGAAGATGATTTAAAAAGAATAGAATCTGATGTAAAGAAGAAAAGAGAAGACTTTGCAAGAGTAGAAAATGACCTCAAAAAAGAGCAGGAGCTTTTGAAGAAAATGAACGAGACTATTAAGCATGAAGAAAAAGAGCTTGAAGAAATTGAACGAAATAATGAAAATCGCTCAAAAGAACTGCAGGCCTTACAGCGAGAGCTTAGTGTTGTTGCTGATGCTGGACAAAAGAAACCTACTCGCTGGTGATTTTTATCTGCATCGATAAATCTTATGCATACTCACAGAGCAGTATTTATTGTGCGGAGGAATATGTTTTAATAGTAGGTATGAAAACATTAGAAGGGTCAAAATTTTTTGTGTATGTGGCGTGGGCGACAGTTATTGGTTTTGCATCGTTCGTTGTCATGTTGGCATTTCGTTTGATGGATGTTGCTGAGGTGATTGCTGCGGGTGGGGTGGTGTAGGGTTTTTGTTTTGTAACGAAAAGACACCCATGTGGTGTTTTTTTATTTTGGTGCCCAGGGCGGGGGTCGAACCCGCATCCGCTATGCGGACAACATTTTAAGTGTTGCGTGTATACCAGTTTCACCACCCGGGCAAGGGGCAATGTGAGCATGATAGCAGATTCAAGGGTGGTAGGGTAGGTGTGGAGGATCGGTCACGAGTCACTAAGTAAGGTCGAGAATCGTCCTGACGGTTCGTAATTCATTTCTGTTTAAGAGGATCGACCACGAGTCACTAAGTCTTTTGTTCCTGGTATTTATGGAGGAGTTGGCGAGGATCGGTCACAGATAATTTTGCTAAAGCAAAATTTCCGCGACCCCGACTCAGCGCTTCATCCTGCCCCGCAGGCGCGCTTCCGTCCTTCGATTCTCGCTACGTCTCATATAAAAATAAACAGTGCCACGAGGGCACTGTTTATTTTTATTGAGGCCTGGGCGAGAATCGAACTCGCGCATATCGGTTTTGCAAACCGCCGTGTTACCGCTTCACCACCAGGCCACTTAGGTCAACTCTACAGCATCAAAGTTTCGGCGGTGCCTTTCGCCGATATCAACCTTGAAATCAAAGAAGGGAATAACTTTGAGGTGTCCGTTTTGTTTGACGTATCCGCGAAAGTCGCTTCCTTTGCGTTTTAAGAAATTGAGGGCATGCTCCTCGTCCTTCTCAGGATATACTGTAACAAATATTGAGACATGACTAAAGTCCGATGATACCGTTGCATGTGTCACTGTAATGAGTGGGGAGGTGCTCGCCTCACTACGAATAAATCCCGCTGCGAGTTCTCGAAAGAGTGACATCAAGCGGTCATTGCGCGCAAAGTCGTGTGTCGAGCTCATGAAATCACTGTTTTAAAAGAGGCAATGGTATCTCCTGGCGCCACCTCTGCCTTGGTATCTATCTGCATACCAAACTCTCCATCAGACACTTGCTTCACATCTGCTTTTTGTTGCTGGAGATTTTTAATAGAACCACGACCAATTTCAATATCACGCCGGAGCACACGAATATGTTGCCCGACAGAGAGCGAGCCCTCAAGTACCCGTCCCCCAAGGACATTGAGATTTTTTTGTACACTAAAGACCTTGAGAATTTTAGCTTCACCAGTTTTTTCTTCCACTTCAATTTTCGGTGTACGAAGGATGAGTGCTTCGGTGAGCCACTCGGCGAGTTTGTAGATGACATCAAAGGTCTTGATTTCTACCCCAAGACGTTCTGCAAGGTCAGTCGCTGAACGTTCGACAGAGACATTAAACCCAACCACAATGGCTTTGCTGGTCGCTCCAATATTTTTAATATCATTTTCATTGATGGCACCGACCCCTCTCCCGATAATTTCAACCACAATGCGGTCTGAAGAAAATTTCGCAATCTCGTGCTCAATAGCTTCAATAGTCCCCAAGACATCAGCTTTGATACTGATAGGGATGCGAGGAATGCTTCGGTCGGTCGGCGTACTTCGTGCTTGAGGAGGGGTACCATGGAGCACGAGTGACGCTGCTTCTTTTTTCGTGCGTACGGTGGTGAACGTGTCGCCTACTTTAGGGACGCTGTTCCATCCGATGATGCGCACAGGGTCTGAAGGGCCAGCCGTTTTGATGGTTTTTCCGGCAAAGTTTTCCATAATACGTACGGGCGCACTGCTCGTACCTGAGACGACAAACATACCACTTACAAGGGTGCCGTTTTTGATAATAATCGTTGCGGATGTCCCGCGTTTTGGATCAAGGGAAGCTTCGATGATGGTCCCTTCTGCGAGCACGTCGCGGTCTGTCGTCAATGCCGTCAGTTCTGTTACCAACAAAAGTACCTCAAGGAGCTCGTCGATACCATCTCCCGTCTTTGCAGAAATAGGTACATAGGGGATATCGCCACCCATGCCCTCCAGGTATATTTCATTTTCTATGAGGCTCGTTTGAGTGCGTACGATGTTTGCACCGGGTTTATCGATTTTGTTGATGGCGACAATATAGGGAATCTTGGCAGTCTTGATGGAGGCAAGCGCTTCGAGCGTCTGCGGTTTCACTCCTTCTTCTGCAGAGACGACTAAAATAGCAATGTCAGCAACATCAGCGCCACGGAGGCGCATTTTTTGGAAGGCTTCGTGGCCAGGGGTGTCGAGGAAGGTGATGAGGCGCTTTTCCTTCGTATCCTTCATGGTGTGCTCGACGACGTACGCGGAGAGGTGTTGCGTGATCCCCCCAGCTTCTTTTTCAACGATAGTGGTCTTGCGGATATAGTCGAGCAGGGTAGATTTCCCATGGTCAATATGCCCCATAACGACGGCAATGGGGTGTCGGGTAACAATTTTTTCTTTGATGGGTGGGGGTGTTTTTTTTGCCATATACAATAACAATGAGTGCCTCAGGGAGGCGTTCAAAAGGTGTAGTAGAGAGTATAGCAGAAGTTAGGGTATCTTTACAGTTTTCCGTATCTCTCGCACAATACTGGTATGGATTTCTTTTCGCGGATGTTTGGTCAAAAAAGGCGTGTCTATCTCGACTATGCTGCCGCAACACCTGTGCGCAGAGAGGTGCTTTTGGCAATGAAGCCTTTTGAAGACCGTCAGTATGGGAATGCGAGCGCGGTGCATGCGGAGGGGCAGGCCGCGCGTGAGGCCCTGCGGGCCTCACGCGCGACAGTCGCCAAAATCCTCCGCATCAAAAAAGACGAAGTCATCTTTGTTTCAGGTGGCACCGAGGCAAACAACCTCGCTCTTTTTGGGGTGTGTGAAGCGCTCTTTCATGCGGGGCGTGCTCCCGAAGAGTGCGAAATAATTACGACAGCTTTAGAACATCCTTCTATTAATGGTGTGCTCGCGCGTCTCAAAGAACGTGGGGTAGTGGTGCACGTAGTGCCTGTAGACAGCGAAGGTCTCATTGACCAGGCGCTTTTTGAGTCTCTCCTTTCTATAAGAACGATGCTTGTGACCTTTGCGTACGCCAATAGCGAGATAGGTGTGGTGCAGGATGTAAAAGGCATGACTCGTGCGGTGCGCAAGCACCGCACGCGTCACGCCCACGCATTCCCCTACGTCCACCTCGACGCAAGTCAGGCGCCACTCTATCTGCCATGCGCATTTGATTCACTGGGTGTTGACCTTATGACCTTAGACTCAGGGAAATTTTACGGACCAAAGGGCGTTGGAGTACTCGCAAAAAAACACCACGTTCCTCTGAGGTCGATGTTTTCTGGGGGGGGCCAAGAGGAGGGAATGCGACCAGGTACCGAAAATATTCCTGGCATTGTCGGCTTTGCAGAAGCCTTGCGGTATGCAGAAAAAGACCGCTCCGCGCGTGTTCAAAAAATCACTGACCTCCGTGAGTACGCCTTTCAGTCACTCCTAGCCTCTTTGTCCGGCAGTAGAGCAAATGGTTCTCGCGAGTCGCGTATTGCAAATAATATCAATATCTCTATACCGGGCATTGACGGTGAATATGCGACCGTGGTGCTCGACGCTAAAGGTATCGCAATCTCTACCAAGAGCGCATGCTCTGGTGCATCAGGAAGTGGTTCCTCGGTCATCTATGCTCTCGGCGGAGACGACGCGCGCGCCCTTTCAACGCTCCGCGTTACCCTTGGCGAAGAGACCACAAAACGAAATATAGATAGCCTTGTGCGCATATTACAAGAGCATGTGGAGAAGACCCGCACGATATTGCATAAGTTCACACACATATGGCACTCTAGCGTATAAGCTGTTAATATCATGGTAGATATAATATGGCACCTGATCGTATGTGTCGCGTGTTGAGATCAGAGAATAAGGATTGGATATTTTGGAATGGAAGAAGTTTGCAGAGTTGTATAAAAAGGATTTAAAGTATCTCTTATGAAAAAAATCCTCACACTATCAATACTGTCTCTAATGTTTATTTTTGCTACCCCTGTTTTTGCTGCCACAGAAACCGGCGCGGGAATTAAGCCTAGTAGCTTTTTTTATTTTTTTGATACCACATTTGAAAAAGTAAACCTCTTTTTTACTTTTGGCTCAGAGAACAAAGCAAAGAAAGCTCTTGAATACGCCGACGAACGTCTTGCTGAAGCGGAAGAATCTGCAAACGAAGATAACGCAAAAGCGGTAGAAGAAGCGATGGCTGGCTACAAAAAAGAAATATCGTTTGCAACAGAAAAATCCAAAGGATTAAAAGATCAGAGCAAAGCGGAAGAATTGCTTAATATAGTTTCTGAAAATACCGCAAAACACCAAGAAGTTTTAGCGAGCGTTTTGGAGAAAGTGTCAGAAGAAGCAAAGCAGGCGATACTCAACGCTATTGAGGTAAGCAAAAAGGGGCAAGAGGAGGCGGTCAAACAAATTGCAGAGCTCAAGGGCGAGGTTGAGAAATTGAAAAAAGAAGTGGCGGAATTGAAAGCAAGGAATGAAACGCAAACAAAAGAAACAGAAGAAATAAAAAAGCAAAAAACTGAAAACACCCCTGCGCCCACCAAATCGTCCGCACCTTCCATTCTTGAAACTACAAAAACTACTAAACCCGCAACAGCAATACAACCTCAAACTCCAACAAAGGTAGAGCAAACAAAAAGCATAAAAATTGTTACGCTTCCGAGTGGCTCAGTTGTGGAAATGGATGCGGATGGAAATAGTATCCGTACAATTACGAAGGCAGAGGATACATCTCCTG
>Ga0105050_10004257_pt1 | contig 19165 bp, 23 predicted proteins | sample FRY01_FD_78088 | JGI IMG/M metagenome (GOLD analysis project Ga0105050, IMG submission 78088) | Freshwater microbial communities from Lake Fryxell liftoff mats and glacier meltwater in Antarctica - FRY-01 | ecosystem: Environmental > Aquatic > Freshwater > Ice > Glacier meltwater ... | reverse complement strand
CCTGGGCCAGCGTCCGAACCCCGCCCATGCCTTATCGTCTTCTCAAGCTGGCTGAGGTTCATGCGTAATCAGGAAGAGATTTGCCGGAACCCGTTCCCGTCGTCACAACATAGCTCTGACCAGCGCGTGCTTTGGCGATGGACTGAGCTTGATGCCGGTGAAATTTTATAGGCGTGGCGCCGATCCGAAATATCTTGGCGGTTGCCTCGTCCAGATCCCCCGACGCCACGAGGTCGTCAACCGTCGGGCCCGAGAGAAATCTCGGGTTCAGGGAAAGAAGGGCATCAGGCCAAAAGCGCCCCTCATCATATTGGCGATTGATCTCGCCTGCGATGTCATCTGCTCGGACAGTGCTGAAAGAGCGTGAGAAGCGCGCATAGGCGTCGATGAGATTGTGATCGAATTCAAAAGCTCTCATGGAAAATCCTACTGCTCCCGTGCTGCTTGTCGCGGGTCAAGAATCGCATCACGATTCAAAAGTATGATCTGTTGGTCCCGCGGCTCCCTGGCGGCGGGATCAGTGTCGAGCCCAAGCCGCCGAAGCGCGTAATAGAGCAATGCGCGCCGAACCGTGATCTCTGCCTTGCCACTCTTCATGCCGTAGTCGAGCGCAATCACCTTGGCCTGTGTTTCGGTCAAAGCCGGGTGGGGGCCGATTTCCAGCGTCGCAGAGGCGTGCCAATCGTGATCGTTGGCGACCGCCATGTCGCTCTCTCGAGAGCCACGAATGTCAAGAATCCGGGACAGCAGGAAATCCTTGTATATCTCGTCGGAGAGGCAGAATGCCCGGGCATGCCAGCGGAAACCGTCGAACGCGATGGCGTGTGGCGCGATCCAGCGCCACCGGGGCTCCGGGCTGGACAGGGATTGGTACTGCACCTCGATAGCCTCAGATCGGCGGACTGCGTCGACCACGGACCGAAGGGTCTCGGGATCGACGCCGCGCGCCGGGGTGGGGGTTGAATCGTAATCTGGCAGTGCAGCGATCCAGCAATCGTCGTGGTCGAGGATGCCGTCGGCGACCGAACGCAGCTGGGCAAGGTATCGACCGGCATCGAGCTTGTCGAAGACAGGCTTGAAGCCAGGCTGGCGCAGATAGGTCCGCAGGCTGCGGTCGTAGTCCATGTTGTCCGGCGCGAAGCCGATGTAGCGGCTCAGGTCGGATGACGCCTGGTTCACCGACAGCCCAAACTTCTCCATCACGTCGCTGCGGTTCACATGCCCCTCCCAGAACAAGCGGAACTCGATGAACTCGAGCCTTTGCTCGACGCCCCAGCGAAGCTCCGACCTGTCGTTGCTCACGACGCTCTCCTGTCATCAGTCGATGCTCATGGAAATTTTGCGCGCCCACTTTCTGGGCTTTCTTCGACCGTAGCGACGCGATGCTTGGGGATCAATCAAAAAGGGACGGGATTGTATGCAGTTAGCCCAACGATTGCCGTAGGTTCTGCGCCTATAGGGTTAGGACTTCGGTAACGGGGTCGTACCAGTCAAGCGGTTTTGCGTATGCGGCCAACGCGCCGACCACGGACCGAAGCATGCATCCGGGTCAATCTCACCCAATTCTGATACGTCTCCGTTACCGAAGTCTTGAGCGTTGCGGCCTCCGTTTACGAGGCATGAGCACTTCTGTCATGCACGCTGGTGGATTGATCGGGCGGGGCCAGATTGGGCATGTCCGAAAAGGGCAGGCAATTTGGGTCATCGATTATGCGGTGCAACCCGTTGCAACTGCCGGACAGGAGTTGTCTCAAGACCGCTCCCAATCCGGGCAAGTGAACGCAGTCGCCCTATAGTCGATCAAGGACAAACTAAATCAGAGAGTTCTCCGGCCCAGTCCAGTACACGCACATTGCGGACTAGCTGACGGCTTTGGGCATCGGTAACATCGGTGATCTTCGCGGACGAGCGAAGAGCATGTCGCAGATTTCCGACATGCCCACACCATACGTTCCGACTTGCGCAGTTAGGTGGGACGGCATTGCGGTGTTTTGCGTCGGAGCCTTGTTTGTCTGGAAAATGGAGTTGCTGGTCGACTATAAGAAGAAGGTCTGCGCTGGGGTGGAGGGACAAATGGTGGGACAAACCGGTAGCACCCGAGAAAAGTTCCCTAAATTCATATAGTTACTAGAAGGTATTGGTGGAGCCGAGGGGGATCGAACCCCTGACCTCGTCGTTGCGAACGACGCGCTCTCCCAACTGAGCTACGACCCCTTGCCGCTGCGCATTGGGTGCCCTTGGGTAGGGCGGCGCGGGCAGCGGATTTTCCTACCGCGGGCCCTGAGGCTTGGCAAGAGGGACGTGACCGCTGTCAGGCTGACCAGATGAACCGCGTCAGGTGGTAAAAGACCGGGGCGGCAAAGGCGACGGAGTCAAGTTGATCCATGATGCCGCCCTGACCGGGGATCAGGTGGCTCCAGTCCTTGACCCCTTTGTCGCGTCGGATGGCGGCAAAGACGATGTTGCCGAAAAGGCCGGTCAGGGCGGCCACGGCGGCCATGCCCATGGCGCCAAAGACGCCGAAGGGCGTGATCCAGTGCAAAAGCCCGCCGATCAGCGCGGCGCAGGTGACGCCGCAGGCGAGGCCGGCCCATGATTTGGGCGAGATGCCGGGGGCGATCTTGCGTCCCCCGATCCGCCGCCCGAAGTAATATTCGAGCAGGTCGCCGAATTGCACCACCATCACCAGAAAGGCGATGAGCAGCACGGCGCGCCCGTCATAGCCGGGGATGGGAATCGTCATCAGCGCGGGAACGTGGCTCGCGCAATAGACGCAGATCATCAGGCCCCATTGGGTTTCGGCGACGCGGATCAGAAAGCGGTTTGGGTCGCCGCGCAGCACCGAGACGATGGGTAGCAGGAGGAAAGCATAGACCGGGATCAGGATGCCGAAGAGTGCCGGCCAATCCATGCCGATCAGGATGTATTGCGCGGGCAGGATGACGAAAAAGCCAGTGGCGAGCGCCAGATGGTCGGCCTGGGATTTGGTAGTGAGGGTCAGAAATTCGCGCAAGGCCGCGAAGGAGACGAAGGCAAAGAGGACGAGCACCCCGGTCTGCCCGGAGATGAGCGCGAGCGAGAGCAGGATCACCATGGCCCACCACGCGCGGATCCGGGTCATGTAAGTCTCGATCACCGGATTGCTGTGCTGCGCGCCGAGGCGCAGGCGGAGCCCTTCGCCCAGCAGGGTAAGGCCGATCAGCAGGCCAAAGACGCCGAACGCCAACAGGATCAGGTCTGCGGTGGTGCCGGTCATGATGCGCGCGCCGGTTTGGGGGCCAGCGCCAGCAGGGCGGCGGTGGCGCGGGCGAGAAAGGCGTCCTTTGTCTCGTCTGGGTCCACATGCAGCGGTGTGCCGAAGGTGACGGTGCAAATGAGCGGCAGCGGGATCACCTCGCCCTTGGGCATGATCGTGTTGAGATTGGCGACCCATGTGGGCACCAGATCGACGCCCGGATGCGCGCGGCCGATGTTGTAGATGCCGGATTTGAACGGCAGGAGCGGGTCTGAGCCCATGTTGCGCGCGCCTTCGGGAAAGATGATCAGCGAAGAGCCATCATTGAGGGCGGCGATGATCTTGGCCATCGGGTCTTCGGTGCGGCCTTCGGGATTGCGGTAGATCAGGACGGCGCGGAACACCTCGCCGCCGACAAAGGCGCGCAGGCGGTTTTTCAACCAGTAATCGGCGGCGGCCACGGGCCGGGTTTCGCGCCGCATGGCGGGCGGCAGCACCGACCAGATCATCGGCATATCGCCGTTGGAGGTGTGATTGGCGAAATAGACCCGCTGACGCTGCACCGGCTCGATGCCACGCCAGTCGGCCCGCACGGCAGTAATGAAACGCGCGAAAAGCGTGATGGCATGGCCGGTAAAACTGGCGGCGAAGCGGCGGAGCGGGTTGGTCTGGTCCATGGCGCAGATTGACCTGAGATTGCTGGTTTGAAAAGAGGCCCCGCCGGGTGTGGGCGGGGCCTTTGGCGTCAGATCGATTTGTCCGGGCTGTATTCGGACAGCAGCTTTTCGGTGCGCGCCTCTTCGAGCCGGTGCAAACGGTCCACGGACAGCCGGTCATCAAAGCGGTACTTGACGAAATTGATCAGAGCCAGGGTCAGCAGCATGACGGTGACGGCCCAGTAACCTTTGGTCGACAGCGGCACTTCGGGTGACATGTAGAGCGATATACCCAGCATGCCATATGCGATGGCGACGCCCAGACCGTTGACGAACATGATGAGGGCATTGTCGGAGCGGTTATTAGTGAACATTGTTCTGGTCCTTTCAGGAGATGAGTTCAGGTGTTGTGGTTCAGAGCGGCGCGCAGGTTTTCGAGCACCTGTGCGGCGGTGGTGCGGCTGGCCGGGCCGAAGCCCTGATCGGAGAGCCGGTCGGTGATGCCCGATTGGGTGAGATCGCGGTCGATGTCGCGCAGAATCTCGGATTGTTCGAGCGGATCGTCGCGGCCAAGGACGCGGGCGATCAGTTCTTCGGCCTCTTCCACAGCGGTGGTTTTACCTAAGGTGGTGTTCAGCCGCGACTGGATATCCTGTTCGCGGCGCATGGCGCGGGCCTGAATAACGCCTTGTTTCAGATCAATAATCCGCCGGTGTCCCACGTCGATCGACTGGCGCAGGCGCATGACCTGCAGGTCGAGGCGGGTGAGTGTATCGCGGCGGATGCGCAACTCGTTATCCATCGTGGCGATGGCCTGTGCCGCCTCGGTCGCGAGGTCGTCACGGCCCGCCTGCAACGCCTGGGTGGCGCGTAGGGTCAGGTCGGCGAGGCGGGCGGTGAGCGCGTCGGCCTGCCGTTCCTCGCCGCGCTGGCGCTGGATCAGGGTGACGAGCGTGCCTTTGGCGGCGCGCAGGTAGGTGTCAGCCTCGCGGATCTTTTGGTCGATCAGTTCGATGGCAAAGGCATCGCGGACCCGGTCTTCGGCCCGCGCATTGGCCCCGGCGATCAAGGTGGAAAGGGTTTTGAACATTTGCAGCATCCGTGTGTGAACATCGTTCATACAACTGGCTAGCAGGTTCATGAGCTGTATTCAAAATAATTCGTGAACGTTGTTCAGGAAACAGTTTGTTGCGGTGTGATCTGGCGGAGAACCAGTGCGATCATCCGGTCTACATCGCCTTGGGGCACGCCGACGCTGGCCTGATCCAGCCCCAGCAGCACGATTCCATGCACCGAGGAAAACAGCGCGCGTGTCAGCAGGGCGAGGTCGGTGGCGGGCATCTGCGGGAACAAGGCACGCAGCGGATCGGAGATATAGCTGAGCAGGCGCGCCATATCGGCCAGATACCAGTCGGGTGGTTGCGTGCCTGCGGGCCGGGCCACATCGAAAAGTGCGCGCCAGAGGTTATGATGCGTGGCGGCAAAGCGGTGATAGGCCTGCGCCATGATGACGAGCTGTTCGGTGGCATTGTTGGGCGCGCTGGCGAGGGACTCGGCCACCATGCTGCCAAGCCGGGCAAAGGTGCGCGCGTTGACCGCGAGCACAAGGTCGGTGAGGTCGCCGAAAACGGTATAGATCGCCCCGAGCGCGCAGCCCGCGTCTGTGGCCAGGTCGCGGGCGCGCAGGGCGGAAAGACCGTCATCGGCGATCCGCGCCTCGGCGATGCGGATCAGACTATCGCGCAGGGCGCGGCGGCGGTCATCGGCTTTGCTGGCCATCGGGGACTCCTTGAACTGTGTTCAAGATAGCCGGACGCTGTGTGGATGGGAAGAGTGGAGGCCTCCGGCGGGGATATTTAAGGCCAAAAGATGCCGGGGCGCGGCGTCAGGTGTCTGCAGGTGCGCCGCCTTCAAAGATGTTGCCTTCGTGATAGCCGCAGGGCGCCTCCTGCATTTGCAGGTGCAGGCCGGTACCTTTCCACGGATGCGCCCGGGCCAGCGCCTCGTCGAAGTCGATGCCGAGGCCCGCGCCGGTGGGTGGCGTGACATAACCGCCTTCGACCCGGATCGAATTGCGGATCAGGGCGGCGTGGAACGGGGTTTCGATGGTTTCGGCCATCAGCAGGTTGGGGATCGCGGCGGCGAGCTGGATGTTGGCCGCCCATTCGACCGGACCGGCATAGAGATGCGGCGCCACTTGCGCATTATAGACTTCGGCCAGCGTGGCGATCTTCTTGCCTTCCCAAATGCCGCCCGCGCGGCCAAGTGCGGGTTGCAGGATCGTGGCGGCCCCGGCCTGCAGCACAGCGGCGAATTCGGCCTTGGTGCTCAGCCTTTCGCCGGTGGCGATGGGGATGCGGACGGCGGCGGCGACCTTGGCCATTTCGCTGGCATTGTCGGGTGGGATCGGCTCTTCGTACCAGAGCGGCGAGAAGGGTTCGAGCGCCTGACCCATGCGGATGGCGCCGCCGGTGGAAAACTGGCCATGCGTGCCAAACAAGAGGTCGGCGCGGTCGCCCACAGCCTCGCGGATGGATTTGCAGAAGGCGACAGAGCGGGTGATGTCGGAAAGCGCGGGCATGTGGCCGCCGCGGATTGTGTAGGGACCGGCGGGGTCGAACTTGACCGCGGTATAGCCAGCCTCGACACAGGCGAGTGCGGATTCGGCGGCCTGATCGGGATCAACCCAGAAGCCGGGCGGCGCGTGATGCTCCAGCGGATAGAGATAGGTATAGGCGCGGATGCGGTCATTCATCCGCCCGCCGATCAGCGCATGCACGGGCCGATCCCGGTCTTTGCCCAGAATATCCCAGCAGGCGATTTCAAGCCCGGAAAAGGCGCCGATCACCGTCAGATCGGGCCGCTGGGTAAAGCCGGCGGAATAGGCGCGCCGGAACATCAGTTCGATATTCTCGGGGTTTTCGTCCAGCATATGTCGGGCGAACACGTCGCGGATCACGGCGCACATTGCCTCTGGCCCGACCGAGGCGGCGTAGCATTCGCCGTAACCGACGATGCCGGTGTCGGTGGTGAGCTTTGGGATGATCCAGTAGCGTCCACCCCAGCCCGGCGCGGGGGGTGCAGTGACGATGATGTCGAGATCGACGAGTTTCATGGGCGGACCTTGGGGCTTGAGCTGTCAGGTGCCAGAGTGTTGGCCAATAGCCCGGTTCGCATGGTCGAAACCGACAGATTAGCGCGCAATCAGGCCGTCACGCGCCGTCTTGTCAGGAAAACCCCAAGGCAGATCGCCATTAGCACCGCCGAAAGCGCAAACGGCGCGCCGGGTGCATAGACGCCGGGCCCGGAGGTGAAGGCCCAGAAGGTCTGGGTCATGGCCAATGGCGCGATGATATTCGCCATCGCCTTGGCCGAGGCGACCATCCCTTGCAATTCGCCTTGTTGGTTGTCGCCTGCCTGTCGGCTCATCCGGCCCTGCAAGGCCGGGGTCACGACCGCGCCCAAGGCCGTGAAGGGGACAAAGGCCAGCGCAATCCAGCCGGTGGTCACCGTGGCCAGCACGATGAAGGCCAGCAGGTTGAAGATGATCCCGTAGATGATCGTGCCCCGCTCTCCCAGATAGCGGAGCGCGACGCGGATCAGCCCACCCTGCACGATGGCGACGCCGATCCCGAACAGTGCCAGTGAGAGCCCGGTCATCGAGGGCGACCAGCCGAACTGTGCCTGTGTGTAAAAGGCCCAGACCGCCGGATAGACGATGAAGGCGAATTCATAGACGAAAAACAGCAAGAGCAGGCGCGGCACCTCCGGCAGTTCGGAGAGCTTGCGGAAGGCCCCGATCGGGTTGGCGCGTTTGAGCGAGAAGGGCCGTCTTATCCGGTCGGTCACCGTTTCGGGCAACACGAAATAGCCCAGCAGCAGATTGGCTCCGGCAAGCGCGGCGGCGGCATAGAAGGGCGCTCGGGTGCCGAATTCGGACAAGAGCCCGCCGATGGCTGGTCCGAACACAAAGCCGATGCCAAAGGCCGCGCCAACGAGGCCGAAATTGGCAGATTTTTTTTCGGGTTCGGAAATGTCGGCGATATAGGCGGTGGCGGTGCCATAGGTGGCCGCCGTGATGCCGCCGATGACGCGCGTCAGAAACAGCAGCCAGATCGTCCCGGCGACTGCCATCACCAGATAGTCGATCGCCATCACCGCCAGCGAGGTCAACAACACCGGCCGCCGTCCGAACCGGTCCGAGAGCGAGCCGAGGATCGGGCCAAAGATGAATTGCATCACCGCAAAGACCGTGGCGAGGATGCCGCCCCAGACCGCTGCATTGCCGATAGTGCCGCCGTTTATCTCGGTGATCAGGGCGGGCATGACGGGCAGGATCAGCCCGATCCCCATGGCGTCGAGCATGAGGGTGATCAGGATGAAGACAAAGGCGCTGCGGGTGGATTTTGGCTGCATCAGGCCGATCTACCGGGTTCACCGAACACGGTAAAGTGGGGTTATCCGGGCCTTAGTCATGCCCGATGGCGGTCAGGAAATCGTTGAGCGTCTGGGCGAAGGTGGCGGGTTGATCGACTTGTGGCAGGTGCCCCGCCCGCCTTATGACCTTGAACTGTGCGCCGGGGATCAGGTCGATGGTTTCGCGCACCAGATCGGGCGGTGTTGCGCGGTCCTCGGACCCGGCGATGCCGAGCGTGGCGAGCCGCAGACTGGCTGTCGTGGTGTAGAAATCGCTGCCTGCGATGGCCGAGGCGCCACCGCTGTAACCTTGGGCCGGGGTGGTCAGGAGACGGTCGCGCCAGAGGGTGCGCGCGGCCGCCGTCGGGTGAAACCAGCGGTCGATGATCGCGTCGCTGACGGCTGCCATGCCGCCCGCGGTCACGGCGGCGATCCGTTTGTCCCAGTCCGCCACATGCCCGATCCGCGCCGCGGTGTTGCAGAGCACAAGGCCGCGCAGGATATCGAGCCGTTTGACCGCGAGCCCCTGTGCCACCATGCCGCCAAGCCCGTGTCCGACAAAAACCGCGTCACGGACCTGCAGCGCGTCGCAGATCGCCTCGGCGTCGGAAATGAGTTGCCCCATGGCATAGGGCGCGGGTGGCACGTCGGATTGTCCGTGCCCGCGCATGTCATAGCGGATCAGGCGTAGGTGGTCTGGCAACAGTGGAATGATGTCGTCCCAGAGCCGCAGATCGGTGCCCAGTGCCTGACCAAAGACCAGCGTCGGCGCGAGCCTGTGACTGATCCCGTCGATGCGGACATGGAGCCGGAGACCGGCGTGGTCGATGAATGGCATGGTCGGGCCTTGCTGCGGTTGCGCAGGGCAATCTGGCCCTCAGGTTGCAGATGTGCAAGCCGCGATGACGCGGATCAGGCGGATACGACCGCCAGACCCACCAGAACCAGACCTGCCCCAGAGAGTTGCCGCAGGCTGAGCCCTTCACCGATCAGCGCCACATAAGTGAGAACCAGCAGCGTCTCTACCCCGATGATGGCGATATAGATCACCCCCAGATCGGCGCGGCGCAGAATGGTGATTTCGGCCAGCGCGGCGGTGACTAGCCCGGCCACGATGAGCGCGAAGGCAACCCCGCCCATCATGTGCGAGCCGCTTTTCATGCCGATGGTGGCAAGAAAATAGCCGCCGGCGGCGAGAAGGATAAAGGCTATAGAGTTAAATGAAAACAAAACCATGACGGAAGCCCCGCTGAAAATGACATCTGAAAAATGCGTAATCAATGTGCCAAGGCTAGGGGTATAGTGACGCAAGGGAAAGTCGTGCTTTCCCCACCTTTTGCAGAAAGCTGCCCGGTCAGGCGGGCAAGGCGAGCGCCTGTGCGAACATCGCCGGATCGACGTTGCCGCCGGATGCCACCGCTATGACCGCATCGCCGGAAACCGTCTGCGGATGGTAGAGTGCTGCGGCCAGCGCCACCGCGCCGCCGGGTTCCAGAACAATCCGCAGATGCCGGAATGCTGCGGCCATGGCGCGCAGGCAATCTTGGTCCGGCACAGCGATGCCGGGGCCGCAAAGCCGGGCCATGATCGGAAAAGTGATAGCGCCGGGTTGTGGTGTCACGATCGCGTCACAGATCGAACCGGCCAGCGCGGGGTTGCGTTCGATCTTGCCTGAGGCGAGCGAGCGGCGCACGTCGTCGAAATCGTTGGGCTCGGCCGGACGCACGCGCAGGCCCGGTGCCTTGGCTTCCAGCGCCAGTGCGATGCCTGAAGTGAGCCCGCCGCCGCCGCAGCAGACCAGCACATCGCCGGTGCTGACGCCCAGTTCAGCAGCCTGTTGTGCTATTTCCAGACCGCAGGTGCCCTGACCTGCGATCACCTCGGCATTGTCGAAGGGCCGGATCAGGGTGAGCCTGCGCTCATCGGCGAGCCGCGCGCCCAGCGCGTCGCGGTCATCGCGGGTGCGGTCATAGAGCACGACCTCGGCCCCCAGATCACGGGTGCCTTCGATCTTGGAGCGGGGCGCGTCGGCCGGCATGATGATGACGGCGCTGATCCCGTGGGCGCGGGCGGCACTGGCCACGCCTTGCGCATGATTGCCTGAGGAAAACGCAATGACGCCGCGGGCGCGGATGTCGGGGGCAAGTGCCGAGATCGCGGCCCAACCGCCCCGCGCCTTGAAAGAACCGGTGAATTGCAGCGCCTCTGCCTTGACCAGCACGCGCCGCCCGGCGATGGCGTCGAGCCCGGGCGCAGTGAGCATCGGCGTGCGCCGGATGTGCCCTTCTGCCCGGACGGCCGCGGCGAGGATCATGTCGATATTCATCGCAGCATCTCCAGCCAGCGGTGCAGCACCGACAGCGACAGGGGTTCGTCGAGAAAGGGCACATGCCCGCGTCCGGGAACATCGGCGCGCAGCATGTCAGGGCGCCGCCGTGACATCTCGTCTGCAGTGGCGCGGGTCAGCAGGTCGGAATTGGCCCCCCGGATCAGCGCGAGCGGCAGCCCGGCCAGCGAGTCGAACAGTGGCCAGAGGTCAGGGGACGGTGCGTCGCCAGAAGCCAGCACCGCGTCACGCAGACGCGGGTCATAGCGGATCACCAGACCTTCGGGGGTTTCGTCGTAATGATTGCCGACCTCGGCCAGCCAGCGGCCATGCGGCACGCCTTCGAAGCTGGACCAGAGCCGGTCGCGGGCGATGGCGGCCTCTTGCAGCGTTTTCTGGGCCGGGTTGCGCCCGACATAACCTTTGATCACATCGAGCCCGCGCGCCGAAATCTCGGGGCCGATGTCGTTGAGCGCAACCCCGATGAGCCGGTCGCGCGCGGTGGCGGCCAGCAGCATGGCGATCAGCCCGCCGCGCGAAGTGCCGAGGATGGCGGCCTGCGGCAGCGCCAGATGATCCAGCAGCGCCAGCACATCGCGCGCCTCTTGCGCCACGGTGTAGCTGGCCGGATCGGCCCATTCAGATTGCCCACGCCCCCGGTAATCCGGTCGGATCAGCCGGATATCGCTGAGGAAAGGTGCGACATGGTCGAAATCGCCGCCATTGCGGGTCAGCCCGGAGAGGCAGAGCACAGGCAGGCCGGACCCGGCGTCGCTGTAATGAAGGGCGAGCCCGTCGCTGCTGGTAAACTGCGCCATCAGATCAGACCTCGCAGCGCGTCGAGGTCGGTCACGATATGCTGTGGCTGTGCATAGAGCCGGTCTGTCGGTGCGCCGGTCCGGTTGATCCAGACGGTGTGAAACCCGAAGGCGGCGGCACCGGCAGCGTCCCAGCCATTGGCGCTGATGAACATGACCTGACCCGGCGTGCAGCCAAAGCGGGCGGTGACCAGCCCATAGACCGAGGGGTGCGGTTTGTAGATGCCGCGCGATTCGACCGAAAGCACCGCGTCGAGCAGATCAGTGATCCCGGCGGAGGTGCAGGCGGCGTCGAGCATCGCGGGCGTGCCGTTGGACAGGATTCCCGTCGCCAGACCGCGCGCGCGCACCGTGGTGAGCAGGGCCGGTACCTCGGGGTAGGCGGGCAGGTCGAAGTAGAGGGCGAGCAAGCGCGCGCGCAGGGCGGGGTCGGTGAGGCGCGCCGCCTCCAGCGCCCAGTCGAGGCTGTCCTGCGTGACCTGCCAGAAATCGGCATGTTGCCCCGCCACGGCACGGAGCCAAGTGTATTCAAGCTGTTTGCGCCGCCAGTCAGCGGCCAGAGCGGGCCAGACGGTGGCGAGTGCGGTTTGCCCCGGTTCGGCGGCGGCCAGACGTGCGGCGGCGTTCACGTCCAGCAGCGTGCCATAAGCGTCAAAGATGCAGGTGGTGATTGCCATTGCGTGTCTTTTGTCCTGTCACATATCCGGCGGGCCGCTAGCGGCGGCGGCGGGGTCCATCCACATCGGCTCCCATATGTGCCCGTCGGGATCGGCGAAGGCGCGGGAATACATGAAACCCAAGTCCTGCACAGGGCGTGGTTCTGATCCGCCTGCACCCAGCGCAGCCGTCACGATCACATCGACATCGGCGCGGCTGTCGCGGCTGATGGCCAGCAGATGCTGGCTATGAACGCGGGCGTCGCCGATGGGCAGCGGGGTGAAATCGGCGAATTTGGGATGGGTCAGGATCATCACGAAGATCGCTTCTGAAATCACCACGCAGGCAGCGGTGTCATCGGAAAACGCCTCGTTGATGCTAAATCCAAGCGCGGTGTAAAAATGCCGCGAGGCCGCAAGATCGCGCACCGGCAGGTTGATGAAGATCATCTGGGTCATGACAATTCTCCTGCATGGCTGGCGCAGCTAACACCCGAACCGGGCTGTGAGGCAAGCCCGCCGCCAACTACAGATATTCGGCTTGCGGCATGCCCAGAACGTGAAAGCCGCCATCGACCCGGATGATTTCGCCGGTGGTGCAGGCTCCTGCGCCGGACACGAGATAAACGGCGGTGCCGCCCACGGCCTCCAGCGTGGCATTGCTGCGCAGGGGGGCGTTTTTATCGGTATGCTGGAAGGTCTTGCGCGCGCCGCCGATGGCCGCACCGGCCAGCGTTTTCATCGGGCCGGGCGAGATGGCGTTGACCCTGATCCCCTGCGGTCCAAGGTCATTGGCGAGGTAGCGGACCGTGGATTCGAGTGCCGCCTTGGCCACGCCCATTACGTTGTAGAACGGCGTGACCCGGTTGCTGCCCTGATAGGTCAGTGTCAGGATCGTGCCGCCCGCGCTCATCAACGGCATGGCCCGGCGGGATACGTCGATCAGCGAGTAACAGGAGATGACCATCGAAGTCTTGAAATTCTCGCGGCTGGTATTGATGAAGCGACCGGTCAGCTCGTCCTTGTTGGAAAAGGCGATGGCATGGACCACGAAATCGAGGCCGCCCCAGCGTGCGCCGATGATCTGGAAGGCCGCATCAAGGCTGGCGTCATTGGTCACGTCCACGTCGATCAGCAGGTCGGAGCCGATTGAGGCCGCGAGCGGTTCTACGCGTTTGCCGAAAGCGTCGCCCTGATAGCTGAAGGCAAGCTCTGCCCCCGCTGCATGCATAGCCTCTGCGATGCCCCAAGCAATCGAGCGGTCATTGGCGACCCCCATGATCAGCCCGCGTTTGCCCTGTAATGCCAGTGTCATAATGAAAACCTGTGTGTGTCACTTTGTAAATCGCGACAACAACATGGAACCGTTGGTGCCGCCAAAACCGAAACTATTGGTCATGACCGTGTCGAGCCCGGCGTTTTCGACCAGAACGGTCGCAATTTCGGCGGGGTCGAGCGCGGCGTCGAGTGTGTCGACATTGATCGAGGGCGCAATGAAATCGTCCTGCAGCATCAGCAGGCAATAGATCGCCTCGGATGCGCCGGTGGCACCCTGACTATGGCCGGTCATGGATTTGGTCGAGGAAATCGGCGGGGTCGACCCCTGGCCAAAGACCCGGCGCACCGCTTCGACTTCGCCGACGTCGCCGACCGGGGTCGAGGTGCCATGCGCGTTGATGTAGCTGACCTTGCGGCCCTCTGGCAGGGTGGTGAGCGCCAGACGCATCGCGCGTTCGCCGCCTTCGCCGGAGGGGGCGACCATGTCATGACCGTCGGAGGTGGCAGCAAAGCCGGTGACTTCGGCGTAAATCTTGGCACCGCGTGCGGTTGCGTGTCCAAGTTCTTCGAGCACGACCATGCCGCCGCCGCCCGCGATGACAAAGCCGTCACGGCCCGCGTCAAACGCCCGCGAGGCTTTGGTGGGCGTGTCGTTGTATTTGGAGGACATCGCGCCCATCGCATCGAAGAGGCAGGAGAGCGTCCAGTCGAGTTCCTCGCCGCCGCCGGCAAACATCACATCCTGTTTGCCCATGATGATCTGTTCGCTGGCCGCCCCGATGCAATGTAGCGAGGTCGAGCAGGCGGAGGTGATCGAGTAATTGATTCCCTTGATCTGAAACGCGGTCGCCAGATTGGCGCTGACTGTCGAGGACATGCCGCGCGGCACCATCAGCGGCCCGATCCGCTTTGGTGAGCCGGTGTTGAGCACGATCTGATGCGCGGCAAAGAGATTGGAGGTGGAAGGGCCGCCGGAGCCCGCGATCAGGCCGGTGCGCTCATTGCTGACGTCGGCTTCGGAGAGCCCGGCATCGGCGATGGCCTGTTGCATCGAGAGATAGGCATAGGCCGCACCCGGCCCCATGAACCGCAGACGGCGTTTGTCGATCTTGTCGGTGACATCAATCTTGAGCGTGCCCGCGATCTGGCTGCGAAAACCGCGCTCGGCCATCTCGGCCGAATGCTCCACCCCTGAGGTGCCGGCCTTGAGCGCGGCCATGACTTCGGCTGCGGAATTGCCGATGGGCGAGATGATGCCTATTCCGGTGACAACGACGCGGCGCATGGGCGTGGTTCCTTTCCTGTCGGTTCAGGTGGCCGCGACGGCCAGCCCGACCTTCATGTCTTTGACCAGATAGATGATTTCACCATCCGCCTCGACCCGGCCATCGGCAACGCCGATCTTGAGCTTGCGATCGATGACGCGGGTGAAATCGACGAAATAACGGATCATGGTCCGGTCCGGGCGCACCATGCCTTTGAGTTGCACCTCGCCCACGCCAAGCGCAAAGCCCTGACCCTGCCAGCCGCGCCAGCCCAGATTGAACCCGGTCAATTGCCAGAGCCCATCGAGCCCGAGACAGCCGGGCATCACCGGATTGCCGGGGAAATGGCAGGCAAAGAACCACAGGTCGGGGGTAATGTCGAATTCGGCCACCACATGACCTTTGCCATGTGCGCCGCCGTCGCTGCTCACTTCGGTGATGCGGTCCATCATCAGCATCGGCGGCAGGGGTAACTGGGCATTGCCCGGCCCGAAAAGCTCGCCCCGCGCACAACGCAGCAGGTCGTCCTTGTCAAAGTGGCTTGGAAAGTCAGCCATGGGCGCGCGGTTCCACTTGCAGTTTATGTGACTTGAACCCGTCTAGCACCCCGTCACAAAGAAGGGCAAGTGCGGCGGCAACACCGGGGGCTGCGGGTTTTCAATTGAAACTTGGCGGCTTTCGCCCATATGTTGGCCTAGGCAACTGATGGGCTGGAATGAACGAGGCAGCAACAGCGCGTGGCAAGGGGTGGCTTGGGTCGGTCGGATTGCGTCCGACACGGCAGCGGCTTGCCTTGGCGACGCTGCTGGTTGGCGACGGACGGGACCGGCATGTGACCGCAGAGGGCCTGTTTGCGGCGGCTTCGCAATCAGGGGGGCGGGTGTCGCTGGCCACGGTCTACAACACGCTGCGCGCCTTTTGCGAGGCAGGGTTGGTGCGCGAGATAACGGTCGATGGATCTAAGAGCTATTTCGATACCAACATGACCGATCATCCGCATTTCTACTGGGAAGATAGCGCAACCCTGACCGATGCGCCGGTGGCTGAGCTTGAGATTGCAAGGCTGCCACGAGTGCCGGAGGGTGCAGAGATCACCTCGGTCGATGTGGTGATCCGGCTGCGCCGGGTCTGAGACGGGGGTTTGGCCGCGGAGGGTGGGTTGAAACTTACCTTTGGGGCGGGTGGGTTGAAACCCACCTTACTTTTCCGTAATCGCCGCAAGTAAGGTGGGTTCTTTAACCCACCCTTAACCATCCTGCGGTGAAGCTGCGCGTATGTCAGCATATCAGCGCCTTGTGGTCCCCGGTGGCACTTATTTTTTCACGGTCCGTTTGCAGGACCGCGCCTCGCGCCTGTTGGTCGAGCGGGTTGATCTGTTGCGCGCGGCCTGCAGGCTCTGCATCGCGCGCTGGCCCATGCAGATCGACACGGCGGTGATCCTGCCGGACCATCTTCACATGATCTGGACCTTGCCTGCCGGGGACGGTGATTTTTCCGCGCGCTGGCGGCTGATCAAATCCACGTTCTCGCGGCATGTAGACGGGCCGGTGCTGGTCTCGCCCAGCATGGCTGCGCGGCGAGAGAAGGAAGTCTGGCAGCGCCGGTTCTGGGAGCATCTGATTCGGGACGAGGCCGATCTGGCAGCGCATCGCGACTATGCGCTCAGCGCGCCGGTGCGGGCCGGACTCGTGGCGCGGGCGCAGGACTGGCCGCTGTCATCCTTGCAGCGCGACCTGCGGCTGGGACGCGGGCCGGGGCCGGACCCGGCGACAGGCTATGGGCCCATGCCAGCGCGGCGGGTGGGTTGAACTCCACCTTACCGGCGGCATGGCAAGCGGGCGCGGCAGCGTAAGGTGGGTTTTAACCCACCTTGATTGCAAGCATCCGCGTCAGAACCATTGCCCCGGTTCCATCAGCCCCAGATCAAGCAGTTGTTGGGAGTGCCAGTCAAATGGGGCTGAGTTGTGCCAGCGGAACGACTGAATATCATAGGACGAGCCGGGGTTCCGTTTGAGCGCCTTGGCGGTGCGGAAGGAGCAGATCGTTGCTGTCAGGCTGTGGTGCCAGGGGCAGGCATAAGTGTTGTATTCGGGATCATTGAACAGGTGATCCGCGCCCAGGCGCAGCCCCGGTTTCGTCTTGAACAGCCCGACCCGGTCAATCCGGCGCCGCGGCGCGGGGACATGTTCTTCGAAACGCCAGCGCAGCCCGCCAAAGAAATCAAGCTGCCGTTCCTGAATCTTGTTGCGCTGGTCGGTGCGCGCCAAAGCGTAATAGCCCGATTTGTCCAGATGCGCATCCTCGAGCGAGACAGCGCCGGGATGCGTCCAAAGATCGCCCGCATAGAGATCGATGACATAGCTCAGCACGGTGTCGCGCCGTTCCTCGGTCGTAAAAGCGATCATTTCCCCAACGCTGCGATGCTCGCAGAACGGATAGAACAGATATTCGGCATTGTAGCAGTAATAAAGCCAGATCCCCGGTGCGGCGCCGATCACCGCATTCATCACCTTTTCCAGCGCGCTTTCGCTCAACATGTCATGGTTGATCCGCACTACGCGTGGCCCCAGCGTGATGTCGAGCCGGATATCGGAATTGGCAAAGACCAGAAGGCAGCGAAAGCCAGCGTCCAGATGGTGCCGGATCGTGCTGTCCACTTCGACGGCATCCTCAACCAGGATCACCCCGACCGGCCCCTTTGCCAACAGGTCCTTGCCATCGCGCAGAAAGGTTTCAAGACTGTCGAAATGCATGGTCTGCCCAACCTGTCGCCTGTTAACGCTCAGAATCGGTTAATTCCGCGTGCATTGCAAGGCGTGCCCCCCTGCGTTAGACAGCTTTGTTCTGCCCGGCTGCCTGCGCGAGGTCACAGTCCCATGTCCGATGTCCCTGTCCTGCCCAAGAAGCTGTTCATCAAGACCTACGGTTGTCAGATGAATGTCTATGACAGTGAACGCATGGCCGAGGCGCTGGGCGGGCAGGGCTATGTCGCCACCGATACGGCAGAGGATGCTGATATGGTGCTGCTCAACACCTGTCACATCCGCGAGAAAGCGGCGGAAAAGGTCTATTCCGATCTCGGTCGGCTCAAGCCGCTGCGTGCCGCCAAGCCGGGACTCAAGATCGCGGTGGCGGGTTGCGTCGCACAGGCGGAGGGTGCCGAAATTCAGCGCCGGATGCCGATGGTCGATCTGGTGGTCGGCCCGCAAAGCTATCACCGTCTGCCGGATATGGCCGCGCGGATGAATGCGGGGGCCAAGGTGCTGGACACCGAGTTTGGTGTCGAGGACAAGTTTGACCATCTTGCTGCTCGTCCCAAATCCGCCCGCGCCCCTTCGGCATTTCTGACGGTGCAGGAGGGCTGTGACAAATTCTGCGCCTTTTGCGTTGTCCCCTATACCCGAGGTGCCGAAGTCAGCCGCCCGGCAGAGCGGATCCTGACTGAGGCACGCGCGCTGGTGTCGGCCGGTGTGCGCGATATCACCCTGCTGGGTCAGAACGTGAATGCATGGCATGGCGAGATGAACGGGGCTGCAGGCGGGCTTGCGGGGCTTATCTCCGCCTTGGCCCGGATCGAGGGGCTGGGCCGCATCCGCTATACCACGTCGCATCCCAATGACATGGATGACGCCCTGATCGCGGCGCATGGCGATGAGCCAAAGCTGATGCCCTATCTGCATCTGCCGGTGCAATCGGGGTCGGACCGCATCCTCAAGGCGATGAACCGCAAGCATACGGCCGAAAACTATTTGCGCCTGATCGAGCGTATCCGTGCCGTGCGTCCGGATATCGTGATATCGGGGGATTTCATTGTGGGATTTCCCGGTGAGACTGAGGCGGATTTTGACGCCACGCTCGATCTGATCCGCACGGTTGGCTATGGCATGGCCTATTCGTTCAAATACTCCAACCGCCCCGGCACCCCTGCCGCCGAAAAGCCGCAATTGCCCGATGCGCTGATGGATGAGCGTTTGCACCGATTGCAGACCTTGATCACGCAGCAGCAACAGGCGGTGCAGCAGTCCATGGTAGGCCGTGTCGTCAATGTCCTGTTTGAAAAACCGGGCCGGATGCCCGGCCAGATGGGCGGCAAGTCGGAATATCTGCATGCTGTGCATGTCGCAGCGCCGGATCTGTTGCGCGGAGAAATTCGCCCTGTGCGGATTATCGCAGCTTCAAGCAATTCGCTTGCGGGGGCGTTACTGGACTGAGTCTGCACGCTAGACGCGAGCTTGTCCTGCCATGTCATTGATTCGGGAATGGAACTGGATTTATCCACAGGATAAAGACTGTGGTATCCATATGACTGTTCCTGATCTGGATACAATCCCGCATTCCCCAAGTAAATCTATGATTTCGCTGTCCTGAACTCATTATTTCCTATATAAATCTTAGTGTTGATGGCTGCGAGGGACGTGTTTTATGGATCACCCAGAGGGTGCGGGTTCGGATCGAGGTCATCGGGTCGATTTCGACCGCCGCGTGCGGCTGGAGTTCCGGGGTGCGCAGATCAGT
>Ga0105050_10004253_pt1 | contig 19171 bp, 14 predicted proteins | sample FRY01_FD_78088 | JGI IMG/M metagenome (GOLD analysis project Ga0105050, IMG submission 78088) | Freshwater microbial communities from Lake Fryxell liftoff mats and glacier meltwater in Antarctica - FRY-01 | ecosystem: Environmental > Aquatic > Freshwater > Ice > Glacier meltwater ... | reverse complement strand
GGCAGAGCCGTCGAGGTATTCAACGGAAGAAAGTTTTATCATTTTATGAAAACTATCCGTTTTCAAACTTTCCTCTAATACCTCCGATGCAGAGCATCGGGGAATTCTAATGATTAAAAATATCCTGTAAGTTGGGAGAATAAAATTACCAAAGCCCACGCCATTCTTATAGAAGAATTCAGAAAAATCACGAAACCATAGTGATGGTTATTTTTGGTATTAAAACCAATAAAATTAATCCAAAACATGATTATTTGACCCACTTTTAACTTCCATGTAATTTCCCCGCCCTATTGCACCTCAACTCTCACTAAACCCCATATGAAACTTTCTCAGAAAATGTGTTTTAATTAGCACCAGAGGGCTTATTAATTCTGATTGTTGAGGGATTGCTCAATGTACCATCCGATGCCTCCAGTCGAACTTCATATTCTATCCAGCTTAACTCTTCATAACGAATACATTCACCAAACTCCACAATTGACCCATCATTCTCAAATGTTAGATCAACAGCATTGCCCCCTTCTCCATTGGACCAGCTAGTTTTTATACGTATTTTTTCTATTACTAGACCGGGTGATGAAGAATAATCTACATTGATTAAGGTACCTGTTCCTGTTCCTTTTCCCGAATCACAATTATTTAGAGCTGGAATTTCAGAACTCATCGTTGCAATGTTTATGAATAAGCCATTATCATCATCACTTTTGTTACAGCTCATATTGGTAAACACTAATAATAGAATTGCTAAAATGTTCAATGAATTGCCTATTTTGTTTTTTTTAATTTTCATAGCTTAAAATTTTATAGTTTATAAACTAACATTACTGAGATTGGTCATCTATTCAGATACTCCAAAACAGTATTAAAAAAATAAAACAGGGGTTGAACATTAGGCATGGAAATATTGCCAAAGGTTCTTTTATTTTATGAGGTCAAAGCTTAGGCTTTAAAATAATTATTATTGATGCAATTATTAAATCAAAAATAGCATCTATGGGAAGTCGGAACTAACAGTATGGTTCTCGATAATAACAATTTAGTTCCAAAACTATGTTTGGAGAAGTACAACCCATGTATTTAATTAAGGGATAATACAAAACTCCGAGGCTAGGCCATCGGGGAATTATATAAATCGATTGTGAAAAGGACTTTTAAATTATTCAATTTTCCATTCCTGACTTTTTGCCGTTATTTCCACATCCCAAGATTGAGGTGGATTTGGTACGTACTTCGGGTCATTGTCCTTTAACGGGAACGACTTAACAACAGTGAGAAGCTTATCAAAATTCTCTTTTTCTTCCGAAGTGTTTAGACTATCTATAATATTATTCCTTTCGTATGGATCGTTCTTTAGGTCGAAGAATTTTTCAGGTTCTTTATTGGACCCTATATATAATTTATATTGCTCATTTCTAATTACCCTATCCCTATAGGCATATTGATTTTCTACACCCTTTTCCGTAAGGCGGGCGTTATTACCACCGCCCATGCCTAAAATCCATTCTCTTTCCGAGTTATCCGAGTTATTATACAGAACATTTTTAAACGATTTACCATCTATGTGATGATCGGCGTTGGCAGTAGTCCATTCACTTTTTTCAGCAACCCCTGCTATATCCAAGAAGGTGGGCAAAATATCCGTAAAATCGATCAGTGCATCAGATTCTTGATTGGATTTTATATGCCCTGGCCAACTCACTATAAAAGGTGCAGCAATTCCAGGTTCGGTAGTACTGGCTTTGCCACCAACTATACTTTGGCCCCTATATGATCCCGTAATTGCTTTAGTAGTACCATTATCCGTGGTAAAAACAACGATGGTATTGTCTAATAATTCATTTTCTTTCAATGCCCCTAACAGCTCTCCAACAATCTTATCGGTATAACGTACCATGGCCTTATGTTTCCCTAAATTGTCTTCCGCCGACTCATCTGGCGTATTCACAAATGGGGTATGGGTTAAGACCATGGGGTAGTAAACAAAAAATGGAACCTCTTTTTTATCCGTTGTAAAATCTATTATAAAATCACGAAATACATCTGGCCCAAAACTACCATTATACGTCTTGCTCCCAGCCTTGGTGTAAATATAAGGATCTTGGTATCTCTCGGCACTCGCTTCAATACCACCCTCATAACCAGTCCACATACAAAATTCATCGAACCCACTTTTGGTAAGGGCATCGGGTTCTACCCGGAAATCATCGATTTGCCATTTCCCTGCAACACAGGTGGCATAACCGGCTCTTTGAAGCTCCTTTACCAATGAAGGATTCCTTGTTTCATCAAAATGGGCACCACCACCCCATCGGGGAACATCCCAATGATTGACCCACCCGTTCCTAAAAGGATACTGCCCCGTTAAGAGGGCTATTCTTGTGGGGGTACATTGGGGCATGGAATACACATTATTGAACTGCATTCCGGATTTGGACAGTGCGTCTATGTTTGGAGTGATGATGTCCTGCGCACCATAACTGCTGATCCATTCCTTTCCCAAATCATCAACCAGAATAAACAATATATTTGGTGGGCGTTCACTAACTTCTTTTGTTTTGACCATGTTTCCACAACCAAGTAAAAGCAAGCCGATAAAAGGCAAACAAACTCTATACATGATATTTATTTAAAACTTTTCTATATTTTCTTATAGATATGTTGTAGGTCCAATTTATCCTCCATGGTTTTTTGTAGTTCCAATAGATCGGTAAATAGTGCTTTTACTTTTTCCGAATACTCAGGGTTATCGGCCAGGTCGTTCATTTCATTGGGATCTATTTCCAGATCGAACAAAAGCACCTTTTCTATTTTTGGATACACCAAAAGTTTAAACCCATCTTTGCGTATCATGCGCTGAACATCGATATAGGCACCATAAACGCCATTGTAATGACTTTCCTGTCTTTCCCCTTTAATGATATCCATAAAACTGTTGAACTGTACATAATCCGGTTTCTCCAAGTTTGCCAACTCTAGGGTCGTAGCCATAATATCCTGCAAATAAACATCCTGGGGCAAACGCTTTCCCTTGGGAATACCCGGCCCCATTACCATCATTGGAATGCGCACACTATGATCGAACATACTTTGTTTTCCGATTAATCCGTGGTGGCCTACTGAAAGTCCGTGGTCAGCTCCGAAAAAGATATAGGTATTGTCCATTTTACCGGTGGCCTCCAAAGAGTCCAATATGATACCGATCTGTTCGTCCATATGGCTTAAAAGGGCATAATATTCCTGACGGTGTACCTTAACGGCATATTCCGTTCTTGGATATGGGGCCAGTGCCTCGTCCCTTAGACTTGGCTGATTGCCCATATCATCTTTCCATGGGTATTCTGGCAAGAAATTTTCAGGAACCTTGATACTTTCCAGTGGATACATATCCAAAAACCTTTGTGGAGCCTGTCTTGGATCATGGGTGGCGTTAAAGGCTAGGTACATAAAAAACGGATCGTCTTTTTGCTTGGCCGTTTCTATGAATGATAGGGCATCGTCACGAACCACTTCGCTCCAGTGTTTTCCACCTTCCCAAAAACCACCTTGCAAAGTGTCCGTAGGTGACCACTCTGTATCATCTGGACCTGTTGGCCTACCATAGCCCAAAGGCATATAGTCGTTCCAATCTTTCATATTCCCGGATTCCTCTTTCCACTTCTTTATGGATGCCCCCAATTTATTGGCATGATCTTTTGGCATGCCCGGACGAATATGTCTGGCATCATTAAAGATGGTGCCAGCAGGTGCCTGCACATGCCATTTTCCCGTCATATAGGTGTCATAACCCTGCTTTTCCATTAATCTGCTCCAGGTCTGGTTCAGCGCAGTCGAGTCGCCCTTGGACCATAAGTCACTTTTATCCTTTGCATTCCAAATATAGGAACCTGAGATGATCATAGCCCTTGAAGCCACGCAAATAGCACCGTTCCAACCTCCCATATTATAGGCATGGGTAAAGGAAGTACCCCCGTTTACCAACCTATCCAAATTAGGGGTATGCACCTCATCAAAACCCAAGGCCCTGATACTTTCAAAGGTCTGGTCATCGGCGAATAGAAAAACGATATTTGGCCTGTCTGGATTTTGTCCCTGCGCTTCTTTGTCTTTGGGAGCTTGTTTACACGCAGCTGTTAATATTATCAACAACGCTATCAAACTTTTGGTTATTCTCATAATAGCTATTTTCAATTTTAATTCTTAATCCGTGATCGGTTAATTATTTAACAATGGGTATTTCAATAATCGTTGCCTTCTGCACTGTTCTCTACAGAAGTTTTCCATTTTCTCCATTCAACTACCATTTCTTGAAGTTTTTCAGGTTTTTCATTGGCCAAATTATAACTTTCGGCAGCATCATCCAAGATATGGTATAGCTCAAAATTTTCACCATTATCCTTACTATAGATTTTGAACTCGTTATCGATCAACGCTGCTTGACCTTGAAACTCAAACCCTAAAGGTTCTGACCTAACTTTTACACTACCATTTACAAAAGGAAGCAGATCCATGCCATCGTAAGGGCGATGGTTGTTATTTAGGTCGGTCCCTAAAATATTTGCTATGGTCGGAAAATAATCCGAAGTAAAACAAGGGACTTTTACTTTGGTGCCCGGTTTAATTTTTCCCTGCCATTCCATAATACCAGGGACCCTGATACCTCCTTCATAAAGGCTCCTTTTCCTACCCTTTAATCCTTTGGTAAGTCCTTGTGTTCTACCTGTGACCGATTTTCCTTCAGGGCCATTATCACTAGTATAGAAAAGCACCGTATTTTCAGCGATGCCCAATTCCTTTAATTTATCACGTAATCGCCCCACTTGTTTGTCCAAAGCGGTTATAACTCCATAATAGTGTTGTTGATCTTCAGAAAGGTCACTATAGGGCTTTCGGTCTTCACCCCCTGCCAAAACGGGTAAATGGGGAGTATGGAACCAGATAATACTCAAAAATGGTTTATCACTATTTACCGCATGCTCAATAAAGGGAATAGCCCTATCCATAATAACCCGGGAATCGTCCCCCTCTAAATTCTCGGTTTCTATTTTTCCTGGGCCTGTCCAGTAATAAGTTCCAAACGGCTTTCCTTCCACCAAAGATCCATTCACGTCTCCTGAAGATTTAGAAGGAGTTACCATTGGATTCCAAGTTGGGACTTTGGATTCTGTCACAAAACTTTCATCAAAGCCATGCTCCCACGGTGGGGCATAATGCTCGTCATTTTCTTTTTTACCTCCCCTATTGGCATCCAAGGTGTCGCGTGTAAGGGTGCCCAAATGCCATTTCCCAAAATGGCCCGTAACATACCCCTCTGCCTTCACCATTTCACCTAAGGTTTTCTCCTGTTCCTTTATATGCCCACAATTCGCCGTGCAAATGCCATAGCGCAGCGGATGTCTGCCCGTCATTACACTCCCACGGGTTGGGGAACATACCGCTGAAGCGGCATAGAAACGTTCAAAAACTGCTCCGTTGGCCGCCATGGCGTCCAAATTAGGGGTCTTTAGATGTGGATGAGCGTTATAACCGGTATCGCCCCAGCCTTGGTCATCAGCCATCAACAAGATAATATTGGGAGGTTTATCCACAGTTAGATCAGGTTCCGCTTTTTTTGGACTTTCTAAACAACCCATCAAAGAAACCGTTACTAGTAACCAATAGAAAATAAACGTAATTTTTTTCATCCTGTTCAAGACCAATTCACCATTTTTTAATTAAACCTTTGAAAATATAAAGTCCAAGATAAGTTTTACTTTTAAAGTTTTTCGATATAGACATAGTAAGCAGGGTGCACCCTGCCATCCTTATCTATTAGTTGTGCTTCCATATCATATTTTCCTGCCGGAATTTTAGCGGTAAAAGACACTTCTTTTTGGTCTTTTTCAATTTTGGCTGTTTGGTCCACGTCCGCAACATATAAATATGCTTTTTCAAAATCGTCTTTTACACTGGCTGGCATTGTCCTATCCAGTTCCACAATTTTCTCCTGTGCGGGAAAGGTTTGGTTTATGGCCAGCCCACTTTCTCTTGGAAATCGGCAAAGGCTGATTTTATATTCACCATCCTCGATAAAGTCTATTTTCCATCTTCCAGTGGCCTGGGTAGCACTAACAGCACCATATTGATGCCACATATGCCCAAATTTACCAGTTAACATATCATGGGCGGAAATACGGCTGGGATTTTCCTTAGGGGAACCAACCTTAATATAGGCATATCGTTCGTTTACGCCTTCATCCATAAATGACTGCCACCATTTTTCATAACCCTCGGCCAGTTTCTCAACCACTTCTGGATGTTGAGAAAAAACATTTTTAGTCTGACTTCTATCACTGTTCATGTTATAAAGTTCAGTCCCATTTACAAACCGCCAATTGTCATCCATTACGGAATACTTCCTGTATTTCACCAAATTTTGAAGCCTCTGGGTATCTATGTATAGCACCCGATTTGGCCAATCTTCAGCCTGGTCATAAAGTAAAGGTTTCAAGCTTTTACCGTCCAAAGGTTTTACTTGATTAAAATCGAGGCCCAAAAGATCCACAAAGGTCGGCAGTAAATCATATGCGGCGGCCAGCTTATTTATATCTTTTCCTCCTGTAAGTTGTCCATCTGGCCAACGAATAAAAAGAGGAACTCGGTGACCGCCTTCGTATTCACTTCCCTTCTGCCCCCGTAATCCAGCATCAAAAACCTTATTTCCACCTGCGGTACCATTGTCTGTCATAAAAATTAAGATCGTATTGTCCGCTATTTTTAATTCGTCCAATTTCTTTTGTAACAACTTAAAATTATCATCAATGTTAGTTATCATGCCGTAAAAACGTTGTTGGGATTCCTCTAGGCCCTTTACATCCTTGTACATACCAAATATTCTTTGGGAAGGTTCAAAGGACCATGGGGCGCATTGGTGGCTATATAACAGAAAAAAGGGTCGTTTTTGTTTTCTTCTATAAAGTTCATTGCCTCTGAAAAGAAAACATCGGTGCAGTAACCCTTGTATTTTTGGGTTTGACTATTGTGCCAATAGGTATCATCAAAATAATCGTTGCTCCAATAATCTGGACCTTGAGTAATTCCTCCCCCACCATGACGAACAACCTCATGAAATCCTCTGTCTTCAGGTCGGTATGGATAATTATCTCCCAAATGCCATTTTCCAAACATACCATTCGTATATCCGTTTTGAGCCAATACCTGAGGCAAAATAACCTCATCCTCAAAAAGTATGGAACGTCCAGTTATAGTGTGGAACACATTTAATCTATTCGTGTGCCTCCCAGTCATTATGGCTCCACGAGTAGGCGCACAGGTAGTGGAAACGTGAAAATTATTCAGTCGGACCGACTCTTTATAAAAAGCATCAATGTTGGGCGTTTTAATGTAAGGATTACCATAACAACCCAAATCACCCATCCCTTGGTCATCTGTAATTACAATGATGACGTTGGGCTTTTTCTTTATGGTACTTTGAGCAGTTGAAATTATTGGTAGGATAAATGCAGCCAAAATAAAAACCTGAAGGTTTCTTGCCAAATAACCGAATGGACTTAAGTTGTCTTCAATCATAATTAAACTTAATTTATTTTTGAACAATTTAGTTATCATTTCTATTATTTATTGTAAAAATATTATCCAATTATGATACTATTTCATAGTTACAGCAAATATTTATTGTGAGTCTGGAGAACCCAAAATCATGGCAACTTACTTTGAAAAAGGTTGTAAAGTTAAAATTTTGGGGTTTTTCAGCCATAATAATATTAAACTGTAGATAAATTAATATCCGGGATTTTGAACAAGATTTTCGTTATTACGCAATTAATCGGTTGGAATAGGAAACAATAATTCCTTAATGTTCTTCTTTAATTCACGAATTAACCAAAAAAATTAGAATTAGAATTCTTTTCACATCATAAATCTACTTGCAAAATTGCAACGAATTATAATGCTAGCATTTAAAAATCCCGTAATGGGTACGCTCGTTTACTTTTTAATTAGTTCAATGGTTTGTTGGATATTTTTGTCAGCCCCTTTCAAAATACCTTTTTCCTTAAACAAATTGTAAATTATTTTTTTCTCTGACACACTAAAATTACGATCTTTAAACCAATCATTTATTTGAATCTTCTCGCTCTCCTCTTCGGCTAGTTGCTGTATTTCACCGGACACTATATGCCAATACACCCACCTGTTACTTGCTAAGGCAAAACCAATATCACCATTGATAAGCGATTTTACGGGTTTGTTTCTTAATCTCTCTCCATTGTCCAAGACGGCCAAAGTTTTGGTAAGACGTACCACCTCCGAAAAAGAATACCTAAAAAAATCGCCAAATCCGTTTTGACTTACATTACATAATTGATCTCCTACTTTTAAGTCTTCCATCTAAAAAAGGAAACAAAAATAAAACTCCATTAGGCTTATACAACCCTTATCCCCCATAACTTATAAACAATACCAAATCACAGTATGATGTAAAAAATGGATATCTAGTAGAGTTGCCCATAAATCTGCCGACCCATTTTTACCATTTCCATAGTATCCATTAATTCAATTCGTTTATTTTTGTCCATACAAAATCTATTATAATGAATATTGAGAGAGAATTGGGTAAAAGAAGCAACCACCAATGTGAGTTATGTGCAAGTACTGAAAAATTAAGTGCATTGGAAGTTCAACCCCAAAAAAATGGTGATTTGGAAGGTAATCTATTAGTTTGTGAAATCTGCAAGGATCAAATAGAAAATCCGGACAACACAGACCCCAATCACTGGCGGTGTTTAAATGATAGTATGTGGAGCGAGCATACTCCAGTTAAGGTAATAGCCTGGCGCATGTTGAGTAGGCTGAGAAAAGAAGGATGGCCCCAAGATTTACTAGACATGTTGTATTTGGAAGAAGACATTTTGGAATGGGCCAAGGCTACAGGAGAGGGTGCTCCTTCGGAGAATCGAATTATTCATAGAGACAGCAACGGTGTAGTTCTTGAAGCCGGCGATAGCGTTGTCCTTATTAAGGACCTACCGGTTAAAGGATCGAGCATGGTTGCTAAAAGAGGTACGGCCGTAAGGCGAGTTTCCTTAGATCATGAAAACGCGGAATACATTGAAGGTAAAGTAGATGGACAACAAATTGTTATCCTGACGAAATTTGTTAAAAAATTATAGTTCCACATTACTAAATCAAGGATTTTTAATCTTATAAGGCCAGAGTATTCCTAAAGGTAAACGATTGGAATTTTTATTTAGGTACGGTTAACAACAAATTGTTCATGGCGAAAAAAGACCCATATGCTGCGTTGAAATATAAGGAGTTTAACGTTTTTTTGATGGTCCGTTTTGCTATGGTTTTTGCTTGGTCCATGCAATTTGTGGTCATAGAATGGGAGGTATATTCATTGACCAAAAACCCCCTTTCCCTTGGATTGATAGGACTTATGGAGGTTATTCCAGCGGTTTCCTTGGCTCTTTTTGCTGGCCACATCGTTGATCAAAAAGAAAAGAAGGGTTTACTTATTAAATGTATTTTCGGTTTTTCCATAATAAGCTTGGGTTTGTTTTTACTTACCTGGCCTCAAATTATTAGTGAATGGTCTAAAAATACCATTTTGTATTCCATTTATTTCTTGGTATTTCTTGGTGGTATTGTAAGAGCTTTTTTAGGGCCAACTATATTTTCGTTATTTGCGTTGATCGTTCCCAAAAAAGTTTATCCCAATGCCGCTACCTGGAGTAGCTCTGTTTGGCAAATGGCAGCTGTGCTGGGTCCCGCTCTAGCGGGATTTAGCATAAATTTAATCGGAGTGCATTGGTCCATGTGCCTAATTTTTGCCTTTTCTTTAATGGCACTCTTAATTTTAACCAAAATTGAAAAGAAACCTATTTTAAACCCTAATATTGGCGAACCCATCATGAAAAGTTTAAAGGAAGGGGTGAAATTTGTATTTGGGACAAAAATTATTTTGGGAGCCATTACCTTGGATATGGTTGCCGTACTTTTTGGTGGAGCCGTGGCGCTGTTGCCCATTTATGCCCAAGATATTCTAAAAGTTGGACCAGAGGGATTTGGAATTTTAAGAGCTGCCCCGGCTGTAGGCGCATTGGTTATTATGTTTACTTCCGCCTATTTTCCTTTGAATAAACGTGCCGGTTTAAAACTTTTGGTGTCTATTTTTGGGTTTGGGCTATGTATAATTCTCTTTGGGCTATCAACTTGGTTTTGGATTTCCGTTATCGCCCTCTTTTTTAGCGGGGTTACAGATGGAATTTCCATGATCATACGGCAAACCATCTTACAATTAAGGACACCAGATCATATGCGCGGTAGAGTAGCTTCGGTGAATTCTATGTTCGTTGGGTCTTCCAATGAGCTAGGAGCCTTTGAAAGTGGACTTACAGCCAAATTGATGGGTACGGTTACAGCAGTCGTTTTTGGTGGATGTATGACCTTAATTACGGTAATATTCACAGGTGCCATCTCCCCTACTTTTAGAAAATTGGATTTGCGCAAAGATTTGGAAGAACACGAAAACAGTGAGTAATTGTGGGTTCATTTGGCAAAACCGGTCTAAAGGGCAATGAAAACTCCCTATTCCAACCAGTATTTGACACCTTAGCTTTTAAGCTTGATATGTGAATATCCATTCCTTATTGTGCGTATCTTTGCTTTCTGAAACACATTTAAATCCATTTTTCTCGTAGAAAGGTCGTAATCCCTCTTCCTCGATAGTTAGCCAATAAGACTGATTTGGAAATTCTTCTTTCAAAGCCCTAAGCCATTTGGAACCTAAAGCCTGATTTCTAAATTTGGGATCAACGAATAAAAAGCCGATATATTGAAAACCCAAGTCTACGTACTTCTGGCCCTCCTCGATTTCAAAAACAGTCATATTTGGAGGTTCACCACTAAAAACAATACCTCCTGAGGCTATTTTCAAACCATTTTTAAAAACATAGATAGTCGCATTGCCATAGTAATCATCCCAAACTGGAACAATTAGACCCTGCCAATCTACCGGTAGAATTTCAAAAAACTCACCACCATCAGATCCTATATTTATCAACTCCATAAAAAATGATTTGTCTCAACCAATTCGTCGTCGTTACAACAGCCCCCAAGACCACAAGCGATCAAAATCATCGGACCATCTATCTCCAATATCCGTTCTGTAATAAACGTTATTAATAATAATATTGCTTATCCTATTCTGCATCATTTTCTGGGCATCCTTCATGGTTAGCCCAGTTCCTGTCACCAACAAGGCAATACCGGTATTGCCAGTTATTAGCCATTCGTCATTTATTTTCTTAAGGTGCATAGGGTGAACTCCATCTTTCATATCCTTTTTGAATACGATAACAGAGTCTTTTGAAAATAGTTCAAATGATTTTTTATCCTCAAAAGGAAAAGGAGGTACAACCATATAGGCTCCTACCTGAAATCCTTTTCTAACGTTAATCTTAAAATTTTCTCCGGAGGCCAATTTATAAAACATGTTCCCCATTGGTTCCAAAATTCCGGCCCGTTGTATAAATATCTGTGGGTATCCAAATCTGGAAGTAAATTCAAGGGGATAAATTCCGTTGCCATTTACAATACAGTTAATATCCAATTGGCCTATAAAACCTCCCTCGGCCAAAGAACTTTCAAACTTTTTTAAAGTAGCCTCAAAAATTGGGGAATCCTTGGTCCAAAACATACTGGATCCCATTTCTCCCGTGGATACACCTAGCTCTTTTGGGAATAATTTTTTATGTTCGAAAGTAATGTTTATTGGATATATAAACTCCTTGCCATTGAAATAGGCAGATGCCGATACCTCCACCCCCTTTACTTTCCGCTGTAACTGAAAATTACCAAAATCGTTGCCCCATGATTTCTCGTAAGCCTTTAGAACGCGAATTACGTCCAGTCCTTCATCATCACTACCAACAAATAGTAATTGTTTGTATTCCTGGGTTTCTCCAGATGGTTTTATCACATAAGCATTTGGATGTGTCTTTACGTAGGCTATCGCATCCTGAAAGTTAAAAAACTCCTTGGAGGGTAATATTTTAATTCCGTGTTTTTTCAATTCTCCCTGGCCAAAATTTCGGTCCAGTTCCAAGAGATCCGAATATTCCGTACCCCCAACTACTAATTTCCCTTGTGCCCTTAAATCCGAACAAATTTTGCCATATCCTGTGTAGTCAAAAATCAGGACGTCCGCCCAATCTATTTGACTTTTCCAATCTTTTACCTTTTGAACAAAGCCGTATCCTATTTCTCTAGAGGGCTTATCCTCAATGTACATTTTAACGGCATGGCCTTCATTCAATATGGCTATGGCCATATCCAAGGTTTCCCCCCAACGGGAAACTATCAATAAATTCCGTTTAATATCTGTTTTAATTTTTAATTTATCTTTTTTCAATTTAAAAAATGATTTTATTTATTACTGTTAAGTGGTAAATCAAAAAAAAGGTATCCCATAACCTATTTCAAAACATAAAATAAGATAAAACCAGGACAGCTAAATCTCATTTTATATAAAACAATTTCGATAAATATGCGTTTATATTCTTCGGTATCCCATTATAGGAACAAGTATGCAGACTAATGCATTGCCAGAATTTAAGAGTAGGTTTCAATATAATAAGCCCGCGCCCATAGTATATAATTGTGTAACAAATATATAAGAAAAATTAATTCAATTGCGAGAATTAAATTGGCATATTTGAAAATTTCAATAGAACCCACAATAAGGATCAATCTTAAAAGTTGTGTGTGAATTGAGAAAGTGAGGATAAACTTTCTCAGAGTTCGGGTTCTGTTCATTTTTTGCATCGCCCAAAAAACGAACCAAAAAACGCTAGGCTGATTTTAAATTTCTGTAAATCCACGCACTTTCCACGGCTGCAACGTCCAGGCCGCTTTCACTTGGGTGAAATGCTCTTTGGACGGCTACCTTCACCCCATGTGGAAACCACTTGATTTAAGACGAAATTGAAAATAGGCCGTTCCTTTGTTCCTATCAAACTACATAATGTAGATTAATTATTCTCCTAGACCGAATAACGTTGAACATTATCTCCAAAATTGGTTGTTGGGTCTATCTTCTTCCGTCGTGGAGATGTCATGGCCGTAAAGAATTATTGAAGCCTTGGAAATAATTTAGGCCATGGCATCGTTCCATAAAATCCCGAGATTTTAGGGGCCATCTAGTGAAGAAGGGTCTTTTCTTTTGTTTCGTTTTCTTTGGACAAGCAAAGAAAATGAAAGAATAATTTCAACATAAGTCATACTCGATTCTTCTCAATAAATAAAGTTAACCATCAATAAACAAGACAATTCATATAAATCTCAATTTTTTCAGAAACACAATAATTGATACTGATCCTGGATTCTTTCCTTCGTTTCACTTCGGAAAGGGCCTTAGGGGAGGCTTTGCTAAATAACTTACACAAACACAACAATTAATCCTGATCCTGAACTATTTTATAAATAGAAGCACCAATGCTTCCGCAGAATCGTTCAACGCTAAAATAAAGGCATTCAGAAGTCAATTTAGAGGTATGAAAAACGTAGAATTCTTCCTTTATAGATTAACCACAATATTTGCATAAACACAACAATTGTTCTTGATCCCACAATAATCAATAACCATAATTTTCTTTAGCACGGAATCCAGTAAATCAGTAACCAAAGAAACACTACTTTTGGACCTAAATAGATAGTACATGTTTTATTTCTTTAGCAAGAAAAAATTTTTAATCGATTACTTGGTAGATTTTGTGGATATCCATAATCACATTCTACCTGGAATTGATGATGGTGCAAAAACTGTAGATGAGTCCATAGCCCTAATTAAAGGCTTCTCTGAATTTGGGGTAAAAAAGTTTATATCCACTCCACATATTATGCATAATTATTACCCCAATGATTATGACACTATCCACACTGCACATGGAAAAGTTCAAAATAGCCTATTGAGTGAGGATATGAAGGATATTACATTGGATGTGGCAGCTGAACATATGATAGATTCCAATTTTGATTACCTTTTGGAGAATAATAAGGTGATGCCTTTAAGAAATAGATATTTGTTAATAGAAATGTCCTATTTACAACCACCAATCAATTTTGACGATGCCATTCAAAATATTGCCACACACCGGTATTTCCCAATTCTGGCCCATCCAGAAAGATATGCCTTCCTGCATATAAATTCTTCAAAATTTCAAAAATATAAGAAAAATGGAATTTTATTACAGATGAACCTCCTATCCCTTGGACAATTTTATGGCAAGGAGGTACAAAAAAAGGCTCATAAACTATTGCAAAACGGATTAATCGATTACGTTGCGTCCGATGTTCACAACCATCAACAGTTGCAAAGTATAAAAGAATTACAATTAAGTACCAGCCTCTTAAAGTTACTTTTTCCTATTATTGAAAAAACGATTTACGATTTCTATTAACTTAGAAAGTCCACCATTTTTTATGGGTTTTACCATAACCATAGCCATAAGAACCACCATATCCCAAATTAGATACCTTTACATTGTTTACAACAAAGGATAATCCCTTCAATTTGCCTTCATTTTTTAGTTTAACCGGGAAATCAAGAACTTTCTTTTCAGTAACACCAGCTTTGGTCACATAAATAATGTGATCCGCATATTCCGTAATCAACAAAGTATCCGTAACCACCATCAAAGGTGCGGTGTCTACGATAACGTAGTCATATTTTTCGGAAACCTCTTCTAACAATTCCTTCATTCTGTTGCTCATTAAAAGTTCCGCAGGATTAGGCGGTATTTTTCCTGAGTATATAACATCTACGGTGTTGGTATGGACCAGCATAGAATTAATGATATCCTTTGTGTTTAAATCCCTATCGTATAGGTATTCGGTTAATCCCATATCCCTATTGCGTGGGGATCCTCCTAGTTTATCAACATTTTTACTATTGAAAAAACTGTACAATTTAGGGTTTCTAATATCGGCCCCTATTAATAGAACTTTCTTATTGGTACTTGCGAAGATCATGGAAAGATTGGAAGACAAAAATGTTTTCCCTTCCCCAGGTACGGAAGAAGTAATATATATTAAGTTTCCTTTCCCGGAAGCATTCTTGGACTTTATCATATAATCGATGTTGGTCCTAATAATTCTTAAGGATTCTGCCAAAATGGATCGATCATCCTTGCCCACCAACTTTGCCTCCCTTTTTCCCAGCTTGGGAAGTTCTCCTAACACAGGTATGTCTTTGATCATTTTTTCCAAAGTGGTCTTACTATGTACCTTGTTATCCAACAAATCACTGACATAGATCACAGAAAAGGGCACTATTAAACCAAATATAAAGAAAGCCATATATACTATCTTTTTATTTGGAGATACCGGCATAGGACTGACGCTATATGACCTGTCTATAATTTTTGACTTTGGCGTGGCAGACGCAAAGGAAATCTGTGACTCTTCCCTTTTCTGCAATAAATATAAATACAAGGATTCCGTAGTTTGCTGTTTCCTCCCAATGTCCCGTAAGGCACGTTGATTTTTGGGCGCGGCATACAATCTGGAATTTACCTGTGACAATTGGCTGCTTAGGCTATTTACCTGCAGCCCCAAATTGTTGGTCATACTCCCTAAACTGGATTGCATGCTACGCTTTAATCCAGATAATTGTTGATCCAAATTTACAATAATGGGGTTTTTTTCATTTGAGCTTTTTAGCAATCGGTTCCTTTCGGCCACCAACTCATTATATCTGGCAGTAGTATTGGCAATAGAAGGATCAGACAAACCTACATTGGAAGGAAGAATATCATAACCTTTCTGACTTTCCACCAAATCCCTCATTGAGGAAGCTATATCCAATTGAAGAGCTGCATTCTGTAATTCCTGTTGGCTACTGGCACTTACCGTTAAATTGACGCTGGATTGTGAGGCAATATCGGTAATGCCCCTGTCTGATTTATAGTCTTCCTCATTTTTATCTTCCGTGGAAAGGTCGGAATAGATATCGGTAATCCTATCATTAATAAATTCGGAGGTCCTGTCCGCAATGGCCTTCCTGTCGGCAATGGCATTATTATTATAGGTCTCAACCAAGGTATCAATAATATCCTTGGCCTTAACCTGAATAGGATCATTCAAGTAGATGTTTAAAATATTGGAGTATTGTGCCGCGGGAGAAACACTTATTTTGCTCTGATATTGTTGTGCCACTGTTGCCATAGGTAAAACACTCACTTTATAGCGCTTATCCTTATAAGCCTCAACATTCACAACATTTGGGGTAATAACAATATCTCCCATAGTCGTGGAGATATTCTTTCCGTACGCATACGGTCTTAAGGGTTCATCCACACTTTCCGTATACCCAAAGGTAGTTTCATTGGATAGCGTCAAATAAAACTCAAAATTCGCATTATTTACAATGGAATCCTTAGCAATAAAATTTATTTTAAAAGGTGGATTCTGATAAACCTCGGAATCCAAAATTTTTCCCAAGGAGGTGATTTTCACATTTAGCCCTAACTTTTTTACCACTTCAATAAGATTAGACCTTGAGTTGATAATCTGAATTTCGTCCTCTACCTTATTGGCGGCACCAGGCATAATACCCAAATCCTGAAAAGTGCTAAGTTCAGAAGTTGAATTTTTATCGTCCAAGATTTGAATTTTGGCCTCTGCGGCATACTCGGGTATGGAATACCTCAATTTCACATAGGCAATTGCCAAAGCCACCATCAAAGAAAGCACGAACCATTTCCAATGTTTAGTATAATTTGTAATAATATCCTTCAATCCAAGTTCAGAGGATAGATTTTGAGAGTTCAAACCCATTATAATCAATAATTTTATTGTATTTAATTTCTGGTAATCAATATTACGGTAGTGGTAATTAAAATTGAAGCTATGGAGATAGCAATGGATGACCTGTTGTCAAGGGTTGCAGAGGAAACTAAAGATTTATTTGGTTCCACGTACACCACATCATTTTGTGTTAGGTAATAAACAGAGGAATTCAAGGCTTCCTTAGTAGTCAAATCTATACGCGTATAGACCTTGGTGCCATTGAAATCACGGATTACCATCACATTATCGCGGATACCTTTTATATTTAGATCTCCTGCCAATCCCAAGGCTTCCAATATGGTAATTTGCTCGCCGTTTACCGGGTAGGTCCCTGGTCTATTCACCGCACCTAGTATGGTAACAGAGAAGTTTTTTAGACGTATATTTATGATGGGATCCTTTAAGTAGTCCTTTAAACGCTCCGTTAACAAAATTTTAGCTTCAGAAGGAGAAAGCCCCAATAGCTTAACCGTACCCAATACCGGAAAATCTATGTCCCCGTTCTTATCCACAATATAATCTAACTGCTCGGGCCTCATGCCGCCTTCTTGAGAACCTTTAAAAATATTAAAAGGAACACTAGCTTGCGGATCAAGGGTAGATACATTAATACTGACCACATCGTCTACCTTAAACCTGTTTACATTGGAATTGTTACTTACAATGGTTTCAAAGGCGCTGGCATTTTGAAAATAAACTACATCTTTTTTTGAACCACATGAAGATAGAAAGATAATGGACAAGCCCAAAGCGAAACCCTTTATTCCCATAGTATTAGTATTTTTAAACATAAATTAGTGAATTTCTAGTACAAGTATAGTGAAAAATTAGGATTGTAAAATTTTCTTGGTCAATGAAGGGCCGTTTTCAACTTCAGACTTTTCAGTTCCCTTGGTCACTTTTTTATCCAGCTTGCAGAGTTCTGAATTATTGGATACATATTCAGGAACAATTTCTTTCATTAATTTAACTGTATTTTCATTAAAGAACATATTGGAAACACATAATTCGTTAATTCTGGATTTGGTCTCTTCATAGAACAATTCCCTAGACTTACCAATCATAATTTTCTTGTGGTAGGTGGGCATGGTGTCCTCCCCATTGGCAAGTAGTTCCTCATACAGTTTTTCACCTGGTCGCAAGCCTGTAATTTTGATATCTATATCTTCCGGATATCTAAGACCTGAAAGTTTGATCATATTTTTGGCCAGATCAAATATTTTAACGGATTCTCCCATGTCAAAAATAAAAATTTCACCTCCTTGTCCCATTCCACCAGCTTCCAAGACCAATTGTGCGGCTTCCGGGATGGTCATAAAATATCGAGTAATGTCCTTATGCGTTACTGTTAAGGGACCACCCTTTTCTATTTGTTTTTTAAAGAGTGGGATTACGGAACCATTGGACCCCAACACATTACCAAAGCGGGTGGTAATAAACTTGGTCTTCTTATTCTGTTCCGCACAGCTAATGTACATCTCTGCAATCCTCTTGGTAGCCCCCATTACATTGGTCGGGTTCACCGCTTTATCCGTAGATACAAAAATAAACTTGTCTACATTATTCTCCAAGGCAAGGTCCACTATAACTTTAGTACCCGCAACATTGATTTTAATGGCTTCATAAGAATTATACTCCATTAGGGGCACATGTTTATAGGCCGCAGCATGAAAAACCATATTTGGCTTATATTCCTGGAAAATGGCAGACATTCTATTTTTGTCCCTAATGTCCCCTACAATTGGAATAAAATTGTGAAATCCATTTTGTTTCAACTCTTGTTGCAGATCATATAAGGCGGATTCGGCCTGATCGATAACAATTAACGATTTGTATTCACAATTTGCTATTTGCCGTACCAGTTCACTACCAATGGAACCAGCTCCGCCTGTAACAAAGATTACTTTTTTTCTAAGCTCTTCTGAAATTCTTCTATTCTTAATGTTAATGGGAACCCTATCCAATAAATCCTCAATTTGAATTTGTTTTATTTGGGAAATTTTAAGCTCACCGTTGATCCAATCCTCAATGGGAGGAACAATTTTCACCTGAACTGGAAAATCTACCAACTCTTCTACCAATTCCCTCAGGCGATTGTGGTCTATATTCTGAATAGAAAATATAATCTCGGATATGTCATTGCTTTTTATAAAATAGTCCGTAAGTATCTCTGGACCATATACCCTAACCCCATTAATATTTTAGAGGTCAGTAGATAAATACATACCTTTGAAGTCAATAAAAGTTAGGATTTTATGGATATTTTCAAGGGACAAAACCTGATAGAGTTCTCCGATCGGTTCAGAACGGACCTGGACTG
>Ga0105050_10004247_pt1 | contig 19185 bp, 10 predicted proteins | sample FRY01_FD_78088 | JGI IMG/M metagenome (GOLD analysis project Ga0105050, IMG submission 78088) | Freshwater microbial communities from Lake Fryxell liftoff mats and glacier meltwater in Antarctica - FRY-01 | ecosystem: Environmental > Aquatic > Freshwater > Ice > Glacier meltwater ... | reverse complement strand
TTCTATAGACAGGGGACTTGAACCCCTTTTGGTTTCCGTGCATGCTGGGCACACACAAGACATGGGACTCGATGCCGAGTAGCGCCTCCTGCTTTCCGCAAGGGCCTCAGGTTTGCGCTGGCTGTGAGGTGGACCCGAGTCCATTTTGACCTTGGCGCAAGAAATCACCTGCTTGCGGAACACCCTCGATTCGTCTAGCTTCACAGCATGTCGACCAGAGAAAAAGCGATCAATGCGCTCCGGGAGCTTCCGGAGGACGCCTCATGGCCTGATATTGAGGATCGAATCCACTTTTTGGCCTCGGTTGAGAGGGGACGACAGGACATTCGCGAAGGGAAGGTCGTTCCCCATGAAGAGGTGACCGAAGCGCTTGCGGGATGGATTACGCAATAGACTGGGCGGAATCTGCTCTGGAAGATCTCAAGGATCTGGTCCGCTACATAGCCGCCGACAATCCCGTTGCTGCAGAGCGCTTTGGGAGGGCGATCATCAGACGAATAGAAGTGCTCTCCACTTTTCCCCGAACGGGAAGGATCGTTTCGGAATTAGGTGATGATCTGTTGCGAGAGGTTATCTGGACACCCTACCGGATTGTATATGAGGTGGACGACACTTTGCTCCGTGTCTCGGTGGTTCGGGTTTGGCACGGAGCAAGGGGTGAACTCGAAATCTAATGCCCGAATCGGGTCCCCCGGCGGATCAACCCCCGGGTCCCACACCACCCTGCGTACGGCTCCGCGTCGCCCTATGCACCTCGTTCGGAGCAATGCCCAAAGCGAGGAGGTTTCAACGGCGCGTCCGCGGCTGCTTCCATGACACCGCGTGGGCACAGCCTTTTACGCGGACACCGCGTGGGCACACGCCTTTACGCGGACACCGCGTGGGCACACGCCTTTACGCGGGTTTCCAGTAGTATAACCTCACCCTCCGCCTGACCCATTCCGCCAGTCGCTCAATGACCGTATAGGTGCAACCAAGCTTGTAGTAGTTGAGCCAGAAACAAGAAAGGATCTCCTCGATCATGATTCTTGCTTGAGGGGCTCCATGCTTCCCTCCGTCACGGCTCTCAAGTTCACCTCGCACGCTGGCGTCTTCGGCTGGCTTGTCCGTCACGGGGTCGATCCCCTCCTCATTGGTTCGGTCCTTCATCAGGTGAATGCGGCGGGCGGGCCACCGCCCTCTATCACCTCATTTTCCGGAGGAGGAACATGGAAACTAGCATGGCGTGAGCGGAGCGAGGGCAATGCGGGCCCGCTTCCCCGGTCTCCGGAGGAGGAAACCGCAAGTCAGCATGGCCGGAGCGGAGCGCAGGCAATCCTCCGGTCTCGTAGTTTAAACGGGCATCTTCCAGCCCCCGGCTCGTTTCCCGACCTCTCCACCCGCACACACTGCCACCAGTCTTCTCCCCCCGATTCATCGGCTCAACCGAGTGCCATTCTGGCCAGACTCTAATCAATGCTCCGAAACGTCGAAGCGAGAGCAGGCACTTCGCCACCTCCTCCTCAAAGGCTTCGGCGGACAAGAAGGCTTCGCCCGGCAGGCCGGTCCGGCCAACGGCTGTTTCAGGAGCCTCTCGCCAAACGCACATTCCCAGCAGAGTCACCCTTTCGTGCGACCCCCTGATTCAAAGCAATTGCCTTCCCCAGTGAAGCGAAAGGGTGCATAAATCCCCCCGCTCAAGTGGACATGGCCGACAACGAGATCATTCTCCATGAAGGCTGCGTCGGGTCGCCACACGGAATCCGCAATATGATTTCTCAAAATTCCGTGACAGACGCCTGCCACCCTTGAAACACCCGATGACAATTTCCCAAAACCTCCTTGCGCTCCTCTGCCTGGCGGCCGCCGTCAGCTTCCTCCCCTGCCTAGCTGCGGAAGCCGCCCCCGTGCGGCGCCCCAATATCATCCTCATCCTCAGCGACGATCAGGGCTGGACCGGATCCTCCGTGCAGATGGCAGCCCAGCGAGAAGACTCGCGCAGCGACTACCACCGCACGCCGAATCTTGAACGGCTCGCGGGGGACGGCATGCGATTTTCCAACGCCTACGCTCCCGCCGCAGTCTGCTCCCCGACGCGGCATGCCATCCAATGGGGCAAATCCCCCGCCCGACTCGGGATCACCTTCAACACCGGCGAGACGCCCCGCATCAATGGTTCCCCGGCCATCGCGCAGCTGCTGAAACGCGTGGACCCCAACTACGCGACCGGCCATTTCGGCAAATGGCACATCAAGCTGCATCCGTCCGAGGCGGGGTTCGATGAAAGCGACGGACGAACCGGAAATGATGACGGCAATATCAAGGGCGACATCGACTACAGCAGGAAATGGAAAACCCTTCTGACCGAAGTGGGCCGCGCGGCGGGAGAGCGAAAGGGCGACCCCGCCGTGGCCGATTTGACCAGTCAAAAAGGCGATCCGGCCGCGCAGATCAAGTTGGCGGAACTTCTCGCGCCGGACGACGCGAAAGTCGCCAAGGCGCTCCGGGCGCTTCCGACGGACAAGATCGCCCCGATCCCCTTCACCCCCGACAATCCGAAGCGCATCTTCGAGGTGACCCGGCGATCCGCGGACTTCATGGAAAGACAGGTCGCCGCCCACAAGCCGTTCTTTCTCCAGGTTTCCCATTACGCCGTGCACATCAAAACCATGGCCCGGAAGGAGACCCTCGCCAAATATCAGAAACTACCCAAGGGCGAGCACCACGATCGCGCCGATTTCGCCGCCATGACTGAGGATCTCGACAGCGGGCTCGGTCTGCTCCTCGACAAGATCGAGGAACTCGGGATCGCGGACAACACCTACGTGTTCTACACCTCCGACAACGGCGCATACGGCGATCACAACCATCCGCTCAGCAAGGGAAAATTCTACCTGCGGGAAGGCGGCATCCGCGTGCCCCTGGTGGTGCGCGGACCGGGAATCGCCAAGGGCTCCTTCTGCGACGTGGCGGTCACCGGCATGGATTTCCTGCCAACCTTCTGCGCACTGGCCGGCGAAGGCCTGCAACTCCCCGACGGTCTGGATGGCGATTCCTTCAAGCCGCTGCTGGAACACGGGGGCCAGGGCACCATCGCCCGCAAGGACCCCGCCCTGATCTTCCACTACCCGAATTTCTACGGAGATCCGAAGCGCGGCAAGGCCTACGGCGAACGCCCGCAATCGGCGATCCGGCTGGGGAACTACAAGTTGATCAAGTATTGGGACAACGACGAGAGGCTGCTCTTCGACCTCGACCGCGATATCGGCGAACAGAAGAACCTGCTCGCAACAATGCCGGAGAAGGCCGCCGAGTTGCACGACCATCTCATGGACTACCTGCACAGCGTCGATGCCTTGATCCCCGGCCCCGACAGGAAATCAAATCGCCCGGCCCGCTGAAAGTGCTCCTCCAACCCAACGTCCGTCCCAATGCACACCCATAGGCCGCTCCTCCGCTGCGGATTCCCATTCTTGACCGCACTCTCCAACCGGTTCCCGCCGAGTGGTTCGCACCCCGCCCCGGCTTTCGCTCGGAATCTTCTTCCGGTTCTTCTGGCCATGGCCGTTTTCGTATCCGCCGGGCATGGGGCCGCAGCGGTGACCGCGGACCGCGAGGGAGCGATCCTGCGCCTCGGCAACGGACGATTGACCGTCGCCTATGACACACAGAAGGGCAGCTTCCAATTGGCCTCGGCCTCAGTGGCATTCGTCGAGGACGGGCGACTGCTGCAAGGCGCGGGCAAGGCTTCCCTGACCGAGACGGACGACCTGCTCGGCAAGGGCCGCGCCATCGTGATCGACCAGGGCGCCGGCCGCAGCTGCCGCCTCGCCTTCTACCCGGATCTTCCCTTCGTGTGCATCCGGCAGGATCTCGTGAATCCGACCGGTGAAACGATCGAGGCGGTGCTGCCTCCTTATGGCTGCGCGAACATCGCCCTGGTCCCGGCCGACGACGTTCCCCGGGTCCTTGGCACGTCCCGCCACGTCAGCCAGGGCGCGGTCGATCTGGAGAACGAAACATGGGATCCGGCCGGAATGACCCTCGGGGCAACCAGCAAGGTCATCGCCAACGATCCCTATCAGATCCGGGTCGTCTTCCCGGCCGGCCGCACTCTGGAAAGCGTCGCTCTCGCGAATGGCGGTGAGGCCACCATTGCCATCGAACATCATGAATCCCGACGCGCCCGGGTCACGATCCTCTCCCCGCGAACCGGTCCCCTGCAATGGACGGCCATTTTCAAGTAATCCCCTGTTCCGATAGAAACCATGTCTCCAGCCACCCCGCTCCTCCACCTCCTGTTGGTCTCCCTCGCCGGGGAGGTGCTCGCCGATGCCGAATCCTATCACCCGGTCCCAGGCGTCTTCGGCATGTCGAAATGGGCCGCCGAGGTGAGCCCGGAAAACGTGCTCCCCGAATATCCGCGGCCGCAGATGGTCCGCAAGGATTGGATGAACCTCAACGGGTTGTGGGACTACCGCGTCACGGACCGGGAATCCGGCACACCCGACTCGTATGACGGAAAAATCCTGGTCCCCTTTCCGATCGAGGCACCTTTGTCCGGGGTCGGCAAGATGCTCAACGCCGTTCCGGATCGAAGCTATTCAAACAGCCTGCTTTGGTACCGGCGCTCCTTCGAGGTGCCGACCGCATGGAAGGAGAAGCGCGTCCTGCTCCATTTCGGCGCGGTCGACTGGGAGGCGACCGTCCATTTCAACGGCCACAAACTGGGCGTGCACCAGGGCGGTTACGACGGGTTCTCGTTCGATGTCACCGACCTCCTCAACCCTGCCGGCCCCAACGAGCTGGTCCTCGCGGTCTGGGACCCCACCTCCGAGGGCCGTCATCCCTGCGGCAAGCAGAGCTGCAAACCCGGCGGCATCTTCTACACCCCCTGCACCGGTATCTGGCAGACCGTCTGGCTCGAACCGGTCGCCGACACCTACATCGAATCACTGAAAATTGTCCCGGACGTGGACCAAGGGGCGGTGCGGATCACGGTGATGGCCGTGACAGGCAAGGACGACGCTGATCTGCAGACCGTGGTCGAGGTCTATGACGGCCAGACCAAGATCGGCTCTGCGCGCGGCCGGGCCGGTGAGGAATGCGTCGTAAAGATTCCCGAGGCCAAACTCTGGTCACCCGACACACCGTTCCTTTACGATCTGAAAGCAAGCGCCGGCGGGCGACGACCCGCTCCTCAGGCGGACACCGTGACCGGCTATTTCGGCATGCGCAAGAGCTCCCTGGGCAAGGACGGAAAGGGAATCACCCGCATGATGCTCAACAACAGGTTCATCCTCCAGAACGGCCTCCTCGATCAGGGATTCTGGCCGGGCGGCATCTACACCGCCCCCACCGACGAAGCGCTCCGTCATGACATCGAGATGACCAAACGCCTGGGCTTCAACATGGCTCGCAAGCACCTCAAGGTCGAACCCGCCCGCTGGTATTACTGGGCCGACAAGCTCGGACTACTTGTCTGGCAGGACATGCCGAGCCTCACCCGCGGAGTGACCTCGGAGGATGAACAGAGGCAATTCATGCACGAGTACCGCCGCATGGTGGAAGGCAGGTTCAACCATCCTTCCATCGTCTCCTGGGTCCTCTTCAACGAAGGCATGGGACTGAAAAGTTTCGACCTGAAGGCGGTCTCGGCGGAAGCCGCGAAGATGGATGCCACCCGCCTGCTCAACCACGAGAGCGGCGCCGGAGGCAGCGGAGCACAGGGCAAGAACCAATACGACGTGGGAGCGGGCGACATCATCGACTTCCACTGCTACAACAACTTCACCGCCCCGGTCCCGGAAGAAAACCGGGCCGGCGTGATCGGAGAATACGGCCCGGGAGTCAGGCGATTCATGTCCCAACTCGCCAGGTATGCTCCCTTCGTCGACGACCCGGGAGTCAGCGGCTTCGTGTGGACCCAGACCACCGACGTCGAAAACGAACTCAACGGGATGTTGACCTATGACAGAAGCAAGGCGAACTCAGACATCGAGAAACTGGCCGCACAGAATGAAAAGCACTTCAAGAAACACATGCAGCACTGAGCCATTCGTGAAACGATCATCCATTGATATACTGCCGTCGCTCAGCCTTCTCGCCGTGGCGGCCCTCTCCCTCCCGGCCCTCGCGGCCGACTACCCGCTGCGCCCCGCAGCGGTGGGCAAGGTGACGATTGCCGACGGATTCTGGGGGCCTCGGGTCACCAGCAATGCCACCGTCACGGTTCCGCACAATGTCGACTTTATCGGGCAGACCCCGCGCATGGCGAATTTCGACCGGGCCGCCGGGATCGACCCGAAACCCTTCGCTGGCAACGCCGCCTATGACTCGGACGTGTTCAAGATCATCGAGGGTGCGGCCTACTCCCTGCAAACGCGGCCCGACCCGGCCGCCGCGGAGACCCTCGCGGGACTGGTGGGGCGCATCATCGCGGCCCAGCAGGAGGACGGCTTTCTCTGCACACGATTCATCCTTCAGGAACAGGACTCCCGCTGGGACGAAATCCACAAGTCGCACATCCTCTACAGCGCCGGCCACCTCCTCGAGGCGGGCGTAGCCCATCACGGTGCCACCGGCAAACGCGATCTGCTGGACGCCTCGTGCCGCTACGCCGACCTCATCGACGCGCGATTCGGACCGGACAAGAGCCATGAAGTCCCCGGACATCAGGAAATCGAACTGGCGCTGGTCAAGCTCTACCGGGCCACCGGCGAGCAACGCTACCTCGACCTCTGCAAATTCTTCCTCGATCAACGGGGCCGCAGGCCCGGGGCATCGGAACAGGTGCGGATCGAAATGCCACGCCCGGCCGACTACAATCAGGACCGCATTCCCCTCATCGAGGAAAACCATGCCGTCGGACATGCCGTCCGCGCCGGCTATACCTATGCCGCCATGACCGATGTCGCGGCGCTTTGCGGCGACCAGAACTATGCCCGCGCCCTCGACCGCATCTGGAACGATGTCGTCGAACGAAAATTATACATCACCGGCGGCTCCGCAACCGGACAGTATCATGACGAAGGCTTCGGCGATCCCTATTCCCTTCCGAACGACACCGCCTATTGCGAAACTTGCGGAACCGCCGCAACGGTGTTGTGGAGCCACCGCATGGCCCTGCTCCAGGAGGACGCCCAATACATCGATGTGCTCGAGCGCGCCCTCTACAATGGCGTGCTCTCGGGCATCTCGCTGACGGGTGACAGGTTTTTCTACACCAATCCTCTGGCAAGCCGCGGCAACGATCGTCGCCACGGGAGCTTCGATCCGGCCTGCTGCCAGTCGAACCTGGTCCGCATCATCCCCCAAGTCGGCTCGATGGCCTATGCCACCGATGCCGAGACCATCTACATCAACCTCTTCGTCGCGGGCGAAGCCACCCTCGACCTCGAAAACGGTCCCGTCCACCTCAGACTGGAAACCGATTATCCGAACGACGGGCGGGTCAGGATCACCGTCACCGCCGGGCCCGACCAGCCCTTCACCGTTGCCCTCCGGATCCCGGGATGGGCAAGGGAGACGCCCGTGCCAAGCAACCTCTATCGATTCGCCACACCCGACCCCGCGCGCCCAACCCTCACCGTGGCCGGCCAACCCGTCGCACCTGATGCGGACGCGCCGGGCGACAAGGGCTACCTGCGCCTGACGCGCACCTGGAAGAGAGACGATGTGATCGAGCTGAACCTCCCCATGCCGATCCGCCGCGTCCTGGCCCATGACAAAGTTGAGGCCGACCGCGACCGCGTCGCCTTGCAACGCGGCCCCCTCGTCTATTGTGTCGAGGCCATCGACAACGGCGGCCTGCGCACCGATGCCATCGTCCTGCCGGACAAGGCCGCCTTAAAAGCCGAACGACACAAGGAGCTTCTCGGGGATGTCGTCCTGATCACCGGCGAGGCCGGGGTCGCCTTCGAACCGGAACCGGGCCGGCCTGCGAAGCTCCGGCCGCATCCCATCGTTGCCATCCCCTACTACGCCTGGGCCAACCGCGGCGAAGGATACATGGATGTCTGGCTTCCGCGGTCGATCCCGACGGCCACTCCCCTGCCCGCTCCGACTGCCGGCGCGGTCGCCATGGTCTCAGCCTCCGGCAAACAACCCGCCGGGCAACTGGCCGCCCTGAATGACCGGAGGGCCGGCCCCAACTCTGGTTCGAAATCAATCCCTCGATTCATTCCGAAGGAGGATCCGGATGGCACCCAATGGATCCAATACGAATGGGACGAAGCCCGGGAACTCAGCCGGACCTCCGTCTATTGGGCGGTCGATCAACCCGAAACGATTTACTGGAATGATCGGATCCGCGGCCCCCTCCTTGTCCTCCCGAAATCCTGGCAGTTGCTCTACAAGGACGGAGATGCCTGGCAACCGGTCAATACCGGGAGCGCATACCCACTGCAGCCCGACGCCGCCAATGAAGTCCTCTTCACCCCCATCAAGACCACCGCCGTGCGGCTGAAAATCGAACCCTCCGACACCCCCTGCGCCATTCAGGAATGGTCGGTCCATTGAGCCCCCCGGCTCCCGCCAAATTCCCTCAACCTATCTCTCACCAAATACCACAACCATGAAACAACCAGATTCCAGCACCACGACCCCACTCCACGCGGGGGCTTCCAGCCGTCGCCAGTTCCTCCGCTCCTCGGCCTTTGCCGGCATCGGCGTGAGCACCCTCGGGCTCTCCGGCCTCCGCGCTGCCCCCGCCAACAGCAAACTTCGCGTCCTCTCCATCGGCGTCATCGGCACCATCGGAAGCACCGACCGCAAGGCGGTCGCCTCCCACCCCATGGCCGAGATCGTGGGCCTCTGCGATGTCGACTCCAACCAGCTCGCCCGGGCCGCCAAAGACCATCCGAACGCCTTCACCTGCGCCGACTACCGCGAGGCCTTCGCCAAGCACGCCGACAAGTTCGATGCCGTCATCGTCTCGGTCCCCGACCACAGCCATGCCCCCATCATGCTCACCGCCATGGCTCACGACAAACACGTCTATGGCCAGAAACCCCTCGTCCACCAGCTCGCCGAGATCGGCATGATGGAAAGGGCCGTCGCCGCCAAACCCCACCTCGTCACCCAGCTCGGCGACCAGCGCATGGCGATACCCGGACGCCGCGCGGCAGTCGAAATCCTCCGCGCCGGAACCCTCGGCAAGGCCATCGAATCCTACAACTGGACCGGCTCGCCCAACCCCGGGAAGTATTTCAACTACGAGAAGGTCCTCACCGAGCCCAAGACCCCGCCCGCCAATCTCGACTGGAACCTCTGGCAGGGACCCGTCGCGGAGGCCCCCTACCGCGGGCTCCTCGCTCCCGTCAAGTGGCGCTCCTGGTGGAACTACGGCACCAATGGCCTCGGCGACTGGGGATGCCACATCCTCGATGTCCTCATGTTCGGCTTCGACGAACTGAAGGATCCCTTCTCCGTGAAGACCGACTGCAAGGAACCCGCCAGCGAACATTTCCACGTCACCCCCTGCAAGTCGACGATCATGTACAATGTCGCTTCGGACAAGTTCACCGACAAGACCTTCCCGGTCCACTACTGGGACGGCGGCCAGGTCCCCAGCCCCGACCAACTCCGCATCGGCGAGCAAATCAATGGCGGTAACCGGACCGCCATCATCTGCGAAAAAGGTACCCTCGTCCTGGAGGGCGACGGCAAACTCGAAATCTGGCGCGATGGCAAGATGACCCCCGGCCTCAGCGAACCCGGCCTGCCCCCCTTCCCGCGCCTCAACCACTGGCACGCCTGGGTCGACAACTGCCTCGGCATAAAAACCGAGCTGCGCAGCCCCTTCAAGGACGCGGTCCGCATCACCGAGCCTTGCCTCCTCGCCGTCAAAGCCACCCGCTTTCCCGGGGAAACCCTCCTCTGGGACAAGGCCAAGCTCACCTTCACCAACAACAAAAAAGCCACCGAGACGATCGTCAGCCGCGACTACCGCGACGGCTTCGCCCCGCCAAAGGTCGGTTGAGCGCATGGGCGGGAGTTCTTGGAGTTCGACGTGTTTTGCGGTGACCTGACCCCTTTCCCGCGCCCCCAACAGCGAAGGTCCCGCCTTCACGGACTTGAAGGCTCGCGTGGATTGGGGCCAAATCCCAAGTCCTCGCCCTCGTGCCGCACCACTCCGATCTGTTCGTGACTGCCGCGCCGCCCGTTGTACCAGAGCAGCCACTGCTTGCCGTCGAAAATGGCATAGAGCTTGTAACAGGCGTCATGATCCCATTGGCCCCTGCCCGGAGAGACGATCGGGTTGGCCGGGTGGCGCTGCCAACCGGTGATTCCGTCTTTGCTGCGTGCGAGGCAGATCCTCCCGGTGTGTTCATCCTCGAATCCGATGTAGAACATCACGAACCAGTCGCCAACCTTCTCCACCTGGCAGGCGGTGACCTTGTGTTTCTCCCATCGATGATCCGGCTCGGGCTGGAAAATCGGGTTGGCCTCGTGCTTTTTCCAAGTCAGCCCGTCGGGGCTCGTAGCATAGCCGATGGCATTCGGCTCGTATTGTTCGCCGCCGGAATACCACATGCGAAACAGACGGGCTTCCTCGTCCCAGATCACGGACGGGCACATCAGGGCGACCTTTTCCCACCGCTGTTCCGGTGCGAGGACCGGTTGCTCACTCCGGCGGGTCCAAGCCACGCCGTCCGGACTGGTGGCATAGCCGATGGCCGAGCGGCCCTTAGCCTGCCCGGTGTACCACATGTGGAAGCCATCCTCGCGTCGCAGGACGGAGGGTCGATTGATGTCATCCTCCCATCCGGTCTCCGGGCGCGGCCCCAGCACGGCCTGTGGAGGCGCGCTCCAATGCGTTCCATCGACGCTCTCCACGAGCGCCACCGCGTGCTTGGGACGCCAGGAAAGCCACATGCGGTATTTGTCGTCCTGACGCAGCACGGAAATATCGAAGCAGGTGCCATGTTCGCCTCCCATGACCGGATTTCCGTCAAACTTTCGCCACCCCCCGGAGGTGTCGCCCGAGGCGGCTGCCGGAAGCTGGCCGGTGACCCGGGTGAGGGTGTCCGAGGCGGCGATTTCCTGGCCATCCGCGAAGACGCGCAGGCCGCTGCCCCGGCCATAGACCCGTCCGGTCCGGTCGAACAGAATCGTCAACCAGCGTCCGTGGTAGCGGACCCGCTCAAGGCAAAAATAATCCCAGGAGGCCGGCACAAGCGGATGAACCTCGACGACCTCATCAGCCCGCGGGCGCAGGCCGATCAGTCCGCTGATGACGAGGTCGCAGAAGGTCGAATGGTTGTAGTCCTTGCCGCGTTCCACCCCGCCCTTGCCGGCATCCCAGGTGCCGTCCTTCCACGTCTTGAGACGAGTGCGTGAGATCCAGTCGCCGGTCGCGGGATTGAGGTTCTCGTCGATCCACGGAACGATGCGCCCGTCTTCAAGGGTGCGTTGCTGTGAGCTTGCATAACTCTTCAGGAGGCCGAAATAGTCCTCCGGGCCGATGACATCCTGTGGCGCGCCGTTGAGCAAGTTTGCGAGGCCGGTGAGCGTGACGGACGTCGCATACGGCCAGCTCGGCCCGTTCCACTGGCACTCGTGGCCGGCGTAGGAGAGAGCGAATCCGGGAGCCCGCTGCTCGGCGGTGGTCGGGCCGAAGGGTGCGAAAAAGCCGGCTGGGTCCATGAGCTCCCCCCACGCCACCGCAAACCGCGGATCGGGCAGGTTGAAAAACCACGGGGTGTATCCGTGCAGTTCCCGGACGCCCGCGAGCGGTTGATCTTCGCCCCGCGGAAGGACCTTGAAAAATCGGTCCACGGGGTCCCACAGGCGCTCTTGCACGAGGTTCTTAAGGGCGGCGGCCTTTTCGCGAAAGTCCTGCGCGGTCCCGACCTCTCCGGCCAGTTCCGCGATCCGCGCGATGGCGAGCGCGTCCCCATATTGATAGCTGTTGATGGTCGCGCGGTAGCCGCTGCCGCCGAGGGATAATTCCATGCCGTCGCGGTCGTCGATTTGCCAATAGAGGCCATTGGCGTCGCGATGCGATTTTTCCCATGCCGCATAATTTGCGACAAGATCGGGAAGGAGATCGAGGGTGGTCGCCTTGTCACCGCTCACGCAATACCGCGCCCAGACCGCATCGGCCGCCCAAAAGCTGTAGCGTCGCGGTTCTCCGCCCCCGCGAAACCAGAAGCGCGCATAGTCATCGAGGAATGTGGGATCGTGCAGCCAGCGGCCCTCGGACATGTGGTGCCCCGCGGCACAGCTGATCGTGTTGTATTTCCCGGCCCAGCTGACACCGGGCAGGAACTCATCCACGATGAAGCCGCCGGGGGTCCGCTTGAGGTGCTTCCGGAATGTCCACCACCGGAAATAGTAGGTCCGCAGGATGTCCTCGTCCGGGCAGTCGAGTAACGGAATATTGTCCTCCAGGAACCCGAGGGCCGCCGAGTTGGGGAAAGCTCCCTGATAGAGTTCTTTGTCGTCCTTGTTGAAGCGTGCGACAAATTTCTCCAAGGCCGCGTCCTTGATGACCCGCGGAGGGGGGGCGGGGAGGGGGACGCCTTCGAGAAACGGATCGCCGCCGAACTGGATCGGCCGTGCGTTGATGATGGCACCCCCGGCGTCCTTGCCACGAGCGACGAAAGCAGCATCGAGGTAGAGGCAGATGCCCGGATGGCGGCCGGTCTCGTCCTTGGCCTCATCGCCCTCGTTGCAGGTCTTGTCCTGAAACCGCCACCACGCAAGCGGGTGGTCCTTCGCGACCTCTGAGGGGTAATCCGCCCGCGCCTCGCAAATGACCGCGCAGGCGCAGCCCAACATCGAGAGAAGAGTGAGAGCGCTATTCCGGTTCATCGCTTCGTTCCGCTGCCACGCGGCGTCCCCCCCCTCATGGTGAGGTATTCGGCCGCATTCAAAAGACGCCGTGGAGGGACTGGGCCACCCTGACGCTCCCATCGGAGTTTGGCGACGCGCGGCGGGGCGGGTCAAGGGGAAAGGGCGGGGCGGATCGTGTTGTCGGATTTGCCGGGGTGCCCGTGGGCATGGAGTTGCGGCGGGATAGGTAAGCAGACGGAGCACGATCTCTTCTTCGAGGGTCTTTTGCAGGCCGGGGTTGATCGAGTTGGTGACACAGAAGAAGGGCTGGCCGTCCAAGGCGTTGACCCAGTAGTCAGGATGTCTGAGCCTATTCGTCGCTCAACTCCCCGAGTGGTTTGAACCAGGTAAAGAACAGGGCGATCCCCGCCGCGCACGCCGCGCCCAGCCAGAGCAGGCCCTGGGCGAAGAAATGTCCGATCAACAAAAACGCGCCATAATAAAGCCCCACCAGCAACACCAGGAACAGGCAGACGTTCAGCACGATGCGACCCGGAGAACGGGCCGGGCCCGCAAGCGGCTCCAGCCCGGCTTGTTCGGCAGCCTTCTTCACCGGGCCCCAAAGACCGAAGGGACGAACCCGTGAATAGAAGCGCACCAGATCATCCATTTCGGTCGGTTTGCTCAGCAGGGATCCCCCCACCGCTCCAACGATGGATGCAAACCAAATGACCGGCGCAGAAACATATTCCGGCAGCGCAATCCATGGGTTCCGGCTCGCAAACCCGACAATCCACGACGGCCACAGGGCGGCCTTCTCGCTCCCCGGCAAACCCGATAAAAACCCGCCGAATCCGGTGACCGCGGCAACCGCCATGGCCACCAGCAACCCCAAGGCATAACCGGTCCCGTTCAGCCGCCACCAGTGCCAACGCAGAATGTTGGGAATGAGCATCCCGCCGATCAGACCCGAAAGCATCCACGTCCAGATCCCTGAAATCGAGTCCGCCTGGGAGCCGATCGCAAAGCCCAGCAGCAACGCCACAATCGTCACGACATAGCTGATGCGCACCAGGGTCTTGTCCGCCAGTTGTGGCAGGGCGGGCTGCACCAGATCCCGCACCACCATCCCGCTCGCCGCATTCAACATGGAACTCAGGGTGCTCATGAAGGCCGCCGCCAGGCCAGCCAGCACCAGCCCGCGCAGGCCGACCGGAAGCATTTCATTGATCACCATCGGCAGAATCAGTTCGGGATCGGTCACCTTCACCACGCCCGCCACCGCCACGAACGTGATCCCCGCGATCAACATCCAACGCGGCACCAGGAACAACCCCCAGCCCAATCCGACCTTGAGGCTGTCCCGCTCCGACCGGCAGGCAAGGAATCGCTGCTCCTGGTAGTGGCCGCCCGCTCCATTCATGTGGATCAGGAAGCCCATCGCCAACCAGTAGGGCAAAAATTTGCCGAACTGGTTCCAGCCTTCCTCGCCCTTGGCCGGATCCAGCACCTCCACCGGAGCCAGGGAGGTGGCGAAGTTCTCCCGGATCACCCCGATGGCCTCCGCATCAAGCTTCATATAAACGACTCCGGCGACGACCAGGCCGGCCACGCTCATCAGGATCGCCTGGATCATGTCCGTCAGGACCACCCCTTTGAATCCGCCCGCCGTCACATAGACCATGGTGGTCAACATGATGACCACCGCCCACAGCTTCCCGTTGTCGTGATACGGCAGGTCAGCGGGAAGAATCATCGGGAGAAATTTCGAAATCCCGACAAACGAATAGCCCAGACTGAAGAGCAGAAAAACAATCATCAGGATGGCCCCGGCACTCCGGGCAAGGCGTCCCCCGCGACCAACGCCGAATCGGATGTGCAGCAGTTCCACCGCGGTCATGGCCTTCGTCCGGTAAACCCAGAGCCCCATGTAAGCCGCCAGAAATGCCGCGCCGAAGAACTGCCAGCTCCACCATAGGTAAAGGCTCTTCAGGCCCATGAGATAAAACACCGACACCAGGAACATCGTTCCGGTGACATCGTAGTTCGAGGCCGACCCGGAGGCCGCCAGGACCCACCACCGGGTCTTGTTTCCCCCAAGGAAATAGGACTCCATGCCCTGCGACGCCTGCCGCGAACACCGGATCCCGATCACCAGCATGCCGATCAGATACAGGGCGATTATGGACGGGTCGATCCAGCTCATGATGAGGACATCTCCACTTTGAAGTGAACCAGTTCGAGCGGCTTCAAGTCAACCCGGAAGGGATTGGCTTGGACCTGCCGGGTGCCGTCGCCCAGGCTCTGCCCCTGAACGGAACATCGCTCCACACAGGCCACGCCGCGCTTGAATTCCAGCGTGGCCGAAACCGGATCCCCGGAGATATTGAGCAAGCGCAGGATCAACGCCTCGCTGAAACGGTCCCTGCAAAGATCAAGAATGCGCACCGAGTCGCAATCGCACCGCAGCAGGGTTTCCGATTCGCAGGCCATGGCCGCGGAGGGAAGCCACACCGCCGGATGATTGATGCGCTCGGCGTGGCGCGCCAACTCCACCGCATCATGGGATCCGTGACACATGAATTCATAGCGAAACGAGGTATGGCCCGGCTGCACCCGCGAAAAATTGGTGTCCCAGTAGTTGTTCATCGGCCAGGCCACCAACTTCGGGTTCGCCGGACGTGGAACTTCCGCCAACGGTCGCCCGAAATGAAAATCGCCGGGCATCACAAGCGGGGCGTCCGGACAGAACAGCGTCGCCCCCCTCCCCTCCTCGTGGATCGAGAGGTAATTGTCCACGCACATCCAGTTGCGACAACTGCCCGGCAGTTGGTCGCGATCCAGAACTACCGGCACCCCGGCCGTATCGAAATGACAATCCCAACCGGCCGCCATCCGCAGCGGTATCGTGAAATACACCGCTTCCGGATCGGCGTGGGCCAATTTCTCCATGGAGACCTCAATGCCGATCAGCGGAGAATTTGCCCGCACGATGATCGTCCGCGTCAGGTCTCGGACTCCGGGCGCTTCAAATCCCGTGATCAACCGGATCTCGTCAACCCGTTCCTCCACCTCCACCCGCGTCACCGCCGTGGCCCGCTCACGGATCGCATGCCAGTCCTGCCAGTTGTCCTGGTCCAGCTTTTCCCGATCCAGATTGCGCTTGAAAAAGGCCGCCCTGGTCTCGTCGATCAAGCCATCCGGCCGCTCGCGCACATAGTCGAAGAAGCCCTCCGCGCCATCGGCAAACACCTCCCAGTCCCGCCGCACATCCACCAGCGAAAGCACCCTGCCCTTTCCTGAATCGAACTCCAGTCGATACCACGGGGTTTCAATGCGGTGAATTCTGGCGCTTCCCTTGAATTGAAGCGCGTTTTCAAAGTCCGCATTCAACGACTTGCACGAAAGATCTTTCTCACGCACCGAATGGTGCAGGTCCGGATGCTTCTCCGCCGGAATCAGGGCGTCCAGCGCCACGCGCTGGTGACTATACGGGGCGATCCTGACCGGCCCGCACCAGTCGCCCCCCGCCCCGTTCAGAATGTTCTCCGTCTGGAATCGGTTGGCTCGGAAGAAACGCCCGTCCTTCCGCCACGCCGCCGGAATCCTCACCTGGATCTCCTGCTCGACACCGGAGGGGTTGTAGAATGCCACGCTCTGCAGACGGCTCGCACAGGCTTCGTTCAAGGCCAGCTCGTCGAGCTCCTCGATCATCGCCAGAAACGCCAAGGAGTGCGCCTGATACGCGAAGCTGCTCTTGATCCCGTCGAGGGTCCGGGCCATTTCATTCGCCGGTTCCGTGATGTAGTGGCTGCAGGTGTGCTCCTCGTAGAGGACAATGTTCTCCATCGCCTCGTCGCGGTGCCTCGCATGGCGGGCCGAGGGGTTTCGGGTCGCCATGGCATTGATGCGGTGTGCGGTCGACAAATAGCGCCGGGCCTCGCGGCAAAGCTTGGCCTCATGCGCCCGCGCCCCCACCCCGAAGACCCAGAAGTCGGTCCAGTCTCCCCGTCGGACCGGGATCAATCCGGCCGGAATCCGCTTGATCCGCTCCAGCAGGTCCGCCGGGGTGATGTAGCGGATTGGCGGATGCGCGTCGTCCTGATTCCACTCCCTGATCAGTTCCGCCACAAAGGGATTGGCCGGCGCATTGTCCCACAGCTGAGGCGAACAGGTGGTGGTCAGGTAACAGAAGTCATGGGGATACCCGAGCGATTCCAATCGCGCCCGATAGGCCGCCCACCCCTCCTCCATGCGGGGGATACTACCCTCCCATGAATAGAGCAGCTGATCGAACATGGTGTAGTGCGCCCCGTTCATGACGCGAATCGTCCGGCCCGACGGCCCCTCCCAAAGAAACACTCCCGGGCGTCCCTCCACCACCCCTCCCAGATGGAGGTTGACCGCCATCGTCAGCAATTCGATTCCCGCGTCCAACAGAAGATCCACCATGGTCCACGGAATGCCGTTCACGTCATGGATATTGGCGGTCCTGATCGAGATCCCGAAGCGCTCTTCAATGACCCGCTTGTTCTCAAGCTGGGCACTCATGGTCGATACATTCGAAAGGGGCGTCCCATTGAAGGCCAGTCCGGAAATCCCCAGGCGTCCCTCCTTCAGCTGACGCCCGAAGCGCGCCACCGCATCTTCCGAAGCGTCGGCCAGCCACCACAGGACCGGCTCGGTCACCTCGCAGGTCCACTTGGGCCGGCTGGGTTCGGGCCAGCTTGCGGTCTGCTCCAGGAAATCGAGAGCCAGATCAATGTACTCCACCTGCATCGCCTTCAGCACCGGCTGAGCGTGGGTGTAGCCCATGTCCAGATGGCTATGGTGCAGGACCAGGATCTCCTTGATGGGAACAGTCGTCGCGGAATTCATGTGTTCTTCGCCACCATTGGTGCGCAACGACCCTATCCAGCATATTCGCCGTGCTGCCGCCAGAATTACCTCTCGGCGGTCCTTCATCGAATGTTGGGGTCAAGTGTTGGTTGGCGGAGACCAAGCGAAGTTTGACACTCTTAGTCGCACACTTGCTCGCTCTCTTGAGCGCCACCCTTAATCGGACACCCTTGGCCGATCGCCGATCTACTTCCATCGATCACGCAGCGGCAACAATTCCGCCCGCAGGCAACACTCATCTACCCACAGATTCTGCGGTAAGCGCCAAAAAAAAGGGACCCACCTCGCGAAAGGTGGGTCCCGTGATGATTGACGATGGCGGCCTGCAGGGTCAGGCGGCCCGGCGGCGGCGCAGGAGCGCCATTCCACCGAGAGCCAGCAACGAGAGCGCGCCGGGCTCGGGGACATAAGGAACCGCCTCTCCGAAGGTCGTGGCAAGGCGGATCTCGTCGACGAAAAACTTGCCGCCCGCGAGGGTAAGCGTGTCGAAAGCAGATTGGTCGAGGTTCGGCTTGTTGGAGGCCCAGTTGGCGCTGGAGAGAGCGGGCTTGGCGGCGACGAGGGCGTCGAACGCGGCCAGGTCCATGACATCGGTCTGAAGGAAGCTCACCACCGTGATGATGTCCTCGCCGCCGGTGTCCGCATCCCATTCGATCTTGCCGACCACGATATTGGGCACGCCATAATCAACACCGATGGTCCCCCCCTCCCATGGCATCGTCTGGGTGGCGTCGTCCAACACCCCGTCCGAAGTGCTACCGGTGCCGCCGGAGCCGACAATGACACCGTCGTGACCACCGAGGATGTTGCTCAAGTAGCCGCCGGGGCTGATATGGGCGGTCGATGTTGCTGCCCCACCGTCATCAAACCAACGGGGCAAGGCATCGAAGTTGTTGAAGCGCGGGAAGGCACCTCCACCACCGATGGCGGTGCCGTTGTTCTGCATGGAGGAACCACGTGAATCGTCCGTAAACGGGTCGCTGGAAATCATCAGTGACGGCGCGGCCGGGTTGGCATTGAAGCCACGCACCGACACGAAGCTGAACCACGTCGTGGTTCCGCTTGTGAACGTCGATGTCACGCTGGCAGCCAGAGCAATGGAGGCGTTCATGTGGTCGGCGACGTTCCCGTTGAACGTCGAAAGCTGACCCACCGAGGTCGGGTTGGGAATTCCGGCGTAGCCACCCGACGTCTGCAGGTTGTTCACCGTGCCGTCCCAAAGATTGGGGCCATTCGTGCTGCTCAGGTTCACTCCCGAGAGGTTGCCTTCCTCATGGACATACCAATCGCTGTTGTTGTCAAAGGTCGTCCAGCCACCCGAAGTCCCCAGCGCACCGCTTTCTCCGGAAAGCTGGCCAACGCCAGACGAGCCGTCCGAGTAAGTGTGGGCAAACGGTTCGTACAGATCGGTGTAGAAAAGTCTCAGCATTTCCTGCCCCAGATTTCGGCCAAGCGGGCCACTGCGTCGTGCCAGGGGACTTCGCGGTAAAGTGCGACACGGAGCCATCGGATAAATCGTTGCGTCCT
>Ga0105050_10004243_pt1 | contig 19198 bp, 19 predicted proteins | sample FRY01_FD_78088 | JGI IMG/M metagenome (GOLD analysis project Ga0105050, IMG submission 78088) | Freshwater microbial communities from Lake Fryxell liftoff mats and glacier meltwater in Antarctica - FRY-01 | ecosystem: Environmental > Aquatic > Freshwater > Ice > Glacier meltwater ... | reverse complement strand
GGTCACTTTCCGACCGATGAAGCGGCCACCAAACTGATCTGGCTGGCACTGCGCAACATCACGGCGGATTGGGGACGAGCATCAAAAGAATGGCGCAGCGCAATGAACGAATTTGCGATAGCGTACGATGACCGGTTTGCGAGACCCGTAGCGTGAATCGCGCAACCCGACTTGCCCACCGCGCCGGTCGCCCTATAGAAGGGGCGACCAGCACCGTGGACAAATCGAACAACCGCCCCGCACACAAAAATTCTAATAGTTCCGCCAAGGGCCCTATCATCTGGGGCGAACCTGGCACCAACGGCCAGCATTCGTTTTACCAGTTGATCCATCAGGGCACGCGGCTTATTCCGTGCGACTTCATCGCGTTCGGCCACGCGCTCACGCCGCTCGGCCGGCACCATGAAATCCTGCTGGCGAATGTCCTGGCGCAGGCCGAGGCGCTCGCCTTTGGCAAAACACCCAAGGAGGTCCAGGCTGAGGGCGTACCCGCCGGGCTGGTGCCGCACCGGGTATTCGAGGGCAACCGCCCGTCGAACCTGATTCTCGCCGACCGTCTCACGCCCACGATCCTCGGCGCGTTGGTGGCGCTTTATGAACACAGCGTTTTCACCCAGGGCGTAATCTGGGGCATCGGTCCGTTTGACCAATGGGGGGTTGAACTGGGCAAGGCTCTCGCCCAACGCATCATCCCGGAACTCGAAAGCCGTACCGTGCCCAAACTGGCGCATGACAGTTCAACCAACAACCTGATCCGGCGCTACCGGAAAATGCAGGAGTCAGGATTAACTACCGGCACCTGCGAGCCGTCGCAAAACACGCGGTGAATTACGTCCACAATTCGGCAACGCAATAATGAAAACAATGCAAATCGGAATGATCGGCCTGGGCCGTATGGGCTCCAATATGGTCCGCCGCCTTCTCAAGGGCGGACATCAATGCGTGGTCTTCAACCGGTCGCCGCAAAAGATCAAAGACTTGGGCGAGGAGGGAGCTGTGGGCGCGTCCTCGCTCGCGGACTTCGTCACGAAGCTGGAGCAACCACGCGCGATCTGGCTGATGGTGCCGGGTGCGGTGGTCGGGGAACTCATCGCCGATCTCCTGCCGCATCTCGCGCCCGGCGACATCCTTGTTGACGGAGGCAACTCCTACTACGTGGACGACATCCGGCGGGCGAAATCGCTCGCCGACAAGACAATCCACTACATTGATTGCGGGACCAGCGGTGGCGTGATGGGCTTGGAGCGAGGCTACTGCCTGATGATCGGCGGTCCGAAGGAACCGGTGCAACGTCTCGAGCCGGTGTTCAAAACTCTCGCTCCGGGGGTCAGCGACATCCCGCGCACGCCGGGCCGCGAGAAGGTTAAGGGCACTGCAGAAGAGGGCTATCTGCACTGCGGGCCGAGCGGCGCCGGCCATTTTGTCAAAATGGTCCACAACGGCATCGAGTATGGCCTGATGGCCGCCTACGCCGAGGGCATCAATATTCTCGCCCACGCCAATGTGGGCAAGGACCAGCAGGCCGCAGATGCCGAGACGACGCCGTTGCGCAATCCCGAGGAATTCCAATTCGATCTCAATCTCGGCGATATTGCCGAGGTTTGGCGGCGCGGCAGCGTGATCACCTCGTGGCTGCTGGATTTGACCGCATCCGCCCTGCTCAAGGATCCGATGCTCGCGCAGTTTGAAGGCCGGGTATCCGATTCGGGCGAGGGCCGGTGGACGATCAAGGCAGCCATTGACCGGGGCGTGCCGGTGCCGGTGCTCAGCACGGCGCTCTACTCGCGCTTCAGTTCACGAGGCGAGGCGGAGTTCGCCGACAAGCTGTTGTCCGCAATGCGATTTGAGTTCGGCGGGCACCACGAAAAATCAGGCGACCGATAACAGCGCGTTGACGATGACATTGGGACTCACATTGGCTTTGGCATCTCTTGCTGGTCTGTCCATACCGGTCGGGGCGCTGATTGCCTCTAATGTGTCATTGAAGAATATTCTTCTTCAGCATGAGATCGATAGCTTTGTTTCCTACTTTGGAGGTGGGGCGTTACTCGCCGCGATCGCACTGATCCTGGTGCCGCATGGCATCGCGCACAGCTCGGTGGTCCCTGCTTCGATCGCCTTTTTTGTGGGTGGCTTGGCATTCTGGCAACTCAGCGCGTGGGTAAACCGCACAGGACACAAGGCATCGCTGTTCATCGGCATGTTGCTGGACTTTATTCCGGAAGCCATCCTCCTCGGCACAGCCGCTGCAACCGGCTCGACGACCACCTACCTGTTGGCCGTTCTGATCGCTCTGCAAAACATGCCGGAAGGTTTTGCGGCGTATCACGAGATGGGTAAACGAGGAACATCGCATGGGCGGCTGTGGCTCGCTTTTCTTGCAGCGCCCCTGGCGGGACCACTCTTCGCCTGGCTCGGCTTCAGCTTCTTATCGACCAACCACGAACCGGTGGGATTGCTGATGCTCTTTTGCAGCGGTGGAATTCTTTATTTGATCTTTGAGGACCTGGCACCGCAGGCACACCTCAAACACCACGAGTTTTCCGCGATCGGAGCTGTATCGGGGTTCCTCCTGGGGTTGGCTGGAAAAATGCTCGTTCATTGAAACCTCACGCGTTCAAAAGTCTTGACCAAAGAAATGCAAACGACTGGACATAAGCCAATATGAGTCGTGGCGTTGACGATTGACGCTCTGGAGATCGCTTTGCTGATCGCATTCATTCTTGGAGTTGCCAAAAGCTGGATCTACAGGAGCGTCCTTGTTTTTCATGGGATTTCGACTCTCACTGCATACAAGCACTACGCCGCCCCCTTCGAGGGGCCCAAGCTGCTCTACTCGCGCTTCAGCTCAAGGGGCGAGTCGGAGTGCGCCAGCAAACTGCTCTCAGCGAGGCGCTTCGAGTTCGGCGGACACAACGAAAAGTCAACCAGCAAATAACCAACACGGTGGAGAAAAAAAACGAAACAACCATCTCAGTCCGATGCTCGCGGCGTCGGAAGGTGCAGCATTTGGATAGTCGCTTCGTTCTGTTTTGTGCAAGTGCTTGTCGGCGCTTGTTTTATGCAACAGCCAAAGACTGCGATGCTTCGGTCATCACCGCATGCATCTCAGACTTTTCAGAAGGAGCAGCGGTATCCCTTCGGACGGCAGGCAGAATCTGATTCTTGATCATCGCGCCGACTATCCTTTCTCTTTGGCAAGGGCGGCGGATGACGAGACTGCACGAGCACACGCAGCCGGGGTGGTGCCACCATCAACAAGGTCCTTGCAAGGCCCAGTGACAATCTCCGGGCGGTTCTCCGCAATCCATGCCTGCAACTCGCTGAAATCCGGTGGGTCGTTGCCTTCAAACCTCTCGCCGACCAACTTTCCGTCGCCCGGAACAAAACGAAACGTATCCGTCGCTTCATAACCGAGTGCCTTCCCGAAATCGTCGGATACCTTCACCCGGCACTCGACCAACTACGGCGACTTGAGTTCACACGGGTGGCGCTCTTTGACGGTGTAATGGGTTGCGTCGGCCCAGCGTTGGTAATCCAACATCGTGATACAGGTATTACTTGCCTTCTTCCCCAGCGAGTTCATCTGGTACCGGATGCATCGGGCTGAACATCGCTGGCCGATCCTGTGGCGGTTATCGAGTCACGGGGCGCATCACGCGTTCAAGAAACTGAACGCCATAAATTCCGGCGCCAATCGTCCACTGGAAAGGTTCTGAATTGTGTTACCTCTCATTCTGGTTGAACTCATCATCGGGGCGGGGATAGCAAGCGCAGGTGCCGCGATCCTGCTGGTGACACAGGCTTCCATGGCGCACGCAAATATTCGGCTCAACTCCCGAGGCTTTGGTTGGTTGTTCCCCACCAACACCTATCACGTCCGCCACCACTCCGCCAATTTCGCCGAGAGCAACACCGATTACAGGTGTGCTGCCATGGTGGGGGATCGGGTATTCCGCAGGTTTATGGATACTGGAATACTTGCGGCCGGCATCGGTCCGGTGGAACCATCCACGTAGGAGAAACTCCTGATCGTGGTACGAGAACCTGCCCGTAGCGTGATTTCAACGGTGGCGCCGAATGTTGCGAGCAGAACATGAAGACGTCATTCGCTGGAGTACCGTGGTCAAATCCAACGTCGAACGCGCGCGCGATAATCCCGATACGCTTCAGGCTTGTGGTGCTCAAGATAGATTTCCTCGCTGCGAATCTGCACCTCAAGCGCAATATAGGTGGCGACCAGCAGGCTCATCGTCACAGCGTTTGGGGACCACAGTGTCATGCCAAAGACGAAGATCAGCTTGCCCAGGAAAATCGGGTTCCGCGAAATCGCAAAGGGCCCGCTTGTGCGTAGCATGGGTGCTTCGCCCTGGGGTATACCGATCCGCCACGAATTGCCCATGTAGAACTGTGCATAACCGGTCCAGATTGTTGCCAGCAGCATCAGTGTGGCACTCGCATATCGAGTCGCCGTGTTGATCGCCCAGTCCAGCGGGCCGGTGAGATTTGCGAAGGATGGCCAGATTGCGCTCGCTCCAAAGTACAGAAACAATCCGGCAATGACCGCGACGAATACCTGAGCCACATACCTGTGCAGCGGATCATCGTGATCAATCACGTATGGATCAGTCCCGTCCACCCGCCACAACCAATAGCTGCGCGCGATGGTTACCGCAACATACCCGGCACCGAACAGTAGCGGAGTCAAGGCTGAGTTCACTGAATCAATGTTCATGTTGTACCTTCTGGTTGGTCACGTCAGGTTGCTGGACCTGGCTGGGCACATGACAAAAGTTCGCGCCGTGCGCTGCGGATCACGTCCCACGAGGCGGCGAACGCAAGCGACGAAATGATCGCCGCCACCGCAATATCCGGCCACGCTGTTCCGGTGCCAAAGACACCAATTGCAGCGCAGATCACTGCGATGTTCCCGATCACGTCGTTGCGCGTACAGAGCCATACGGAACGCATGTTGGCGTCACCGTCGCGATAGCGATACAACATCGCCGCAACTGCCACGTTACCCACCAGAACCAACAGACTGGTCGCGGCCATGATGGATGCGCTGGGTACTGCACCCCAGATTGCGTTGTAAGTGGAGGCACCCATCACCCAAAGACCGAACAAACCCATGCTGACGCCTTTCATCAACGCTGCACGGGCTCGCCACGCGAGGGTCATGGACAGTACCGACAGGCTCAACGCGTAGTTCATGGCGTCACCGAACAGATCGAGCGCGTCAGCCTGAAGTGCCACCGAACCCGCAGCGACGCCCGCCACAACTTCGACCAGAAACATCGAAGCGTTGACGCCAAGCGCGATCCACAGGACGCGCCGATAGGCCTCCGAAACCGAAGCAGACAGGTCCGGCGCGCAACAAGAGTCCATACCGTTCTCCTGATTGGGTGATGGGTGCCTTCACCGACAGGGAACACTCTACATGCTACAGTGACTATAGCTTCAAGCGGGAATGCAGGAAAATGCTCAGTATCGGTGTGCTGGCAAAACGCGCTGCGACAAACGTACAAACCATCCGATTTTACGAGTTGGAAGGGCTGATGCCGGCCCCCGAGCGCAGCGAAGGAGGCCAGCGCCGCTATACCCATGCGCATGCCGACCGCCTGGCGTTCATACGTCACGCGCGCGAACTTGGGTTTCCGCTTGACGCTATTCGCGAACTGCTGAATCTCGCTGACCATCCTGATCAATCTTGCGCGCAGGTTGATCGCGTGACGCGCGATGTGCTCGCCGATGTCGAGGCCAAAATCGCCCGGCTCGAATCGCTACGTGTCGAATTACGGCGAATGGTCCGACAATGCCGGCGAGGGCGTGTCGCGGACTGTCGGGTCATCCACGTCCTGAAAGATCACTCCCACAGCTGTTGCCTGTCGCGTGAGCACACTTGAGCCTGGTGTCTACCCAAAGGTAAAAGCGATCCACTCACCGCCGTCACTGGAGGCGCGCCACTACGGTGGATCCGGCGGGCGGACCGTGTGACAACCAATGACGGCCAGCGAACCGAACATCGATCCCTCCCGGACACCATCGCCGCAGAATAATTGACACTGATTCTGCGCCCCCACATAGTCTCGACGTTATCCGGCCGCAGAGCCGGGGGACGGGAAAAAAGCAATTCAAGCGGAGGAAACATGGCGCCCAAGCCAACCAAGTACGCACATCTGCAAATCGATGGCGAAACCCGGACAATCGATCTGCCAATCTATCAGGGATCCGAAGGCACGCCGGTCATCGACATCGCCAAGCTGGGCGCTGCCGGCTACTTCACCTATGACCCGGGGTTTGTCTCAACCGCCGCCTGCAACTCGGATATCACCTACATCGACGGTGACAAAGGCATTCTTCTGCATCGCGGTTACCCCATTGAAGAACTGGCCCAAAGCAGCAACTACCTGGAAGTGTGTTACCTGCTGCTGAACGGCGAACTGCCTGACCAGCTGCAGAACGCAGACTTTGTCAGGATCATCAAGCGCCACACAATGGTGCACGAACAACTGGCATTTTTCTTCCGCGGCTTCCGGCGTGACGCGCATCCGATGGCAATCATGTGTGGCGTGGTGGGTGCCCTTTCGGCGTTTTATCACGACAGTCTGGACATCGAAAACCCGGACCATCGCCGCATCACTGCGCATCGGTTGATCGCGAAGATGCCCACCATCGCCGCGATGTGCCACAAGTACACACAGGGTCAACCATTCATTTACCCACGCAACGATCTCGACTACGGCGCGAACTTCCTGCACATGATGTTTGCCACTCCCTGTGAGGACTACAAAGGCAGCCCGACGCTCGCGCGTGCGATGGACAAGATCTTCCTGCTGCACGCCGACCACGAGCAGAACGCCTCCACCTCGACGGTGCGCCTGGCCGGCTCAACCGGTGCCAATCCGTTTGCCTGCATCGCAGCGGGTATTGCGGCACTCTGGGGCCCTGCACATGGCGGCGCCAACGAAGCCGTGCTCAAGATGCTCGACGAGATTGGTGATGAAAGTAACATCGATGAGTTTGTCCGCAAGGTGAAGGACAAGGACAGTGGGGTCCGTCTCATGGGTTTTGGCCATCGGGTTTACAAGAACTACGACCCGCGTGCCAAGGTCATGCAGCAGACCTGCAAGGAAGTGCTGGAGGAACTGGGTGTCGACAACGATCCGCAGCTGAAACTGGCACAACGCCTTGAACGTATTGCTCTGGAAGATCCGTATTTCGTCGAACGCAAGTTGTATCCGAACGTCGACTTCTACTCCGGCATCATCCTGAAGGCCATTGGCATCCCGATGGAGATGTTTACCGTGATTTTCGCCACGGGCCGCACCCCCGGCTGGATCTCGCAGTGGAATGAGATGATCAGCGAGTCGTACAAGATCGGCCGACCTCGTCAGTTGTATCAGGGCGAGAAGCCACGCAAGTACGTACCCATCGGCAAACGATAGCGCTCACCAGGTGGTAGCCGACCCTGTGGTCGGCTACTCCCCTTCTGCCTTGCGTGCCTCGCTGCGCACGTATTCGAATACCGCCTGCACCTCGGTTTCTGACAAGTCATCAAACACCGGCATGCTCTTGTGGAGAAGCGCGCCTTCCGCTACCACCGCCCGAAACGCCGGGTAGCTTGCGAGCATCGCTGATTCACGCAGATCAGGGCCTGCTGCTCCCGTCGATACCACATGGCCACCATGACAGGTCGCGCACGACGCCTGGTGATACAACTCAAACCCGCGGGCGGCTTTGGCCTCATCAATCACTGCTTCACCGAGATCGACCGGATTGAATCGTCCGCGAGGTCCGATCGGTGCAGGCAGCGTTGCCTTGCCATCCAGCGCAAACGCCAGCATGCGGACATCTTCCTTGTAGCGCCAGCCATGCTGAAACGCCTTGAGTCCGAAGCTTGCCATACCACCCCAACCAACCGGCAGGGCGATGAACTGCCTGCCGTCGATAGCATAGGACATCGGCGCCGCATCCACGCCTCGCTGCGCGTCAAACTGCCAGAGTCTTTCTCCAGTACCTGCGTGGTAGGCATTGAACCTACCCAGCGCCGTAGCTTGAAAGACAAGATTGCCGGCGGTGGCGAGGGTGCCGCTGTTCCACAATGAATCGTACTGAATCCGCCAGCGGGCCGACTGCGTTACCGGGTCCCAGGCCACCAGTCCTCCGGTGCCATCATCAGGTGAGTCGTTGACATATTCGGTGACGATGGGAATCGTGAAAAAGTTGTCACGAAACCTGAAGTCCATGTTGCGGGAATACACTGCCCCAAGCCGGATCGTCGGAATGTAAACAAGCCCGGTCCCGGGGTGCATCGACGTTGCCTGCCAATTGTGTGCACCAAACGGGCTCGGATAGATGAGGGTCTTCTCGCCCGGTTTCATCCGTACACCTGGCGCCTCGACCGGCCGACCGGTAGTCAGGTCGATGCGATCGGCCCAGGTGACTTTTTCGTATTTTTCGGCGCTGAGCAGTTCTCCGGTCACACGATCGAGCACATAGAAAAATCCATTGGTCGGCGCCTGCATCAGTACCTTGCGCGGCGTGCCCTGATGATTGATCTCGGCAAGGATCATGTCTGCGGTAGCCTTGTAGTCCCACTGTTCGCCAGGGTTAAGCTGGTAGTGCCAGACGTACTCACCGGTGTTTGCCTTCAGTGCAACGATGCTGCAGAGAAAGAGATTGTCACCCTTCCCTTCGCTGCGCAGCTGATGATCCCAGGGATCTCCATTGCCGACCCCGATGTAGAGCAGTTCAAGTGCCGGGTCATAAGCCATGCCATGCCAGACCGTGCCACCACCAAAACGTTTCCACCAGTCGCCGTGCCAGGTCTTCGCCGCCATGGCCATGGCACTATTCTCGAACCCATCGGCCGGATTACCCGGTACGGTATGGAAACGCCACAACAAGTCGCCAGACACCGCATCAAACGCGGCAACCTGGCCGCGGGAGCCAAAATCTGCGCCGCTGGTACCGATGTACACCTTCCCAGCAAATGCCCGGGGTGCGCTGTTGATGGCCTGATGTTCACCTATCGGAAACACACGCGATGCCCATTGCACTGTGCCAGTTGATACATCCAGCGCGATCAATCGACCATCAGCGGCGCCGACATAAATTCGCCCCTGCCAATGTGCAATACCCCGGTTGGTATTGAATCCAAAGGCGATGCCACGGGGTGAGTGTTTCCATGCCTGCGGATCAAAGGTCCATCGATGGGCACCGGTGGCCGCATCCAATGCATGCACAATGCCCCGATCCGCAGAGAAAAACAGGGTACGACCCACCATCAACGGGGTGCTGGTCAGCGAGACGCCATCCGGTACATCAAAGTGCCAGGCGAGTTTCAGTTGCGACACATTGTCCGCGTTGATCTGCTGCAGAGCACTGAAGTGACTCTCCGAGTGGTCGCCCCCCGGCGCAGTCCACTCTCCAGACAGATCTCGTGCCTGGGCTGTCTGCACCGCCCCAATAGCCAACATCAGAACAACGCACAGCCCACGCTGCAATTTCATGCCCGAATACCCCTGATCAGCCCAGACTATTCATGAAACTTCGTCGCGAGGGTGACGAGATGCGCGAAAAAACAGTGTGGCGCGCCCTTACAGGCGCGCGGTCGTACTAACAGTACGGCGAGCACCTGGAGGGAGCACGCACTGTGTTTTCACGTATATCGGCAGCCGCAGTAGAAGATTCATGAATAGGCCGGGCAAGTGCCCCCCGGCAATGAAACGCTCAACGTCGCGCCCTGTCGAGTCTTCTGGTTTGACTCCAGCAGAACAGACCATCCGCAATGCCAGGCGACTTATTCCGTGCAGACTCCCTGTTTGTCTCAAGGACAACCCGCTACCTGTCAACAGGTTCTGGTATGTTCACAACCTGAAAATACCGTCACCGCGTCGCCCACCCATCGTTATGAGCGAACAGAGTCCAACAGGCAGATCAGACACGGCGAGAGCGGCGATCCAGACCCTGCTGCTCTGCGATCTGGTGGCCAGTACCCAACTTGTCGAGCGACTCGGCGACGTGGCTGCGGCGGATCTGCTTGGTCAGCACGACCGCCTTGCCCGCAATCTGCTGTCCACCTTCAATGGCCGCGAAATCGACAAGAGCGATGGTTTTCTGCTGCTCTTCGAACGACCCGTAGAAGCGCTGCGATTTGCAGTTGCCTATCAGTCCGGCATACAGGCAATCGGTACACCATTCGGTGCAACACTGATCACCCGTGTGGGTATCCACCTGGGGGAAGTCGTCACACGGGAAAATTCACCTGCCGACATCGCACGCGGCGCCAAGCCCCTCGAAGTTGAAGGGCTGGCCAAGGCACTCGCCGCAAGGGTCATGTCGCTGGCCGGTAATGGACGTATCCTGCTGACCCGCACCGCCTTCGATTTTGCCCGGCGAGCTGTGGTGGGTGACAAAGACGCAGACACCTGGCGGTGGGCAGCACATGGTCGCTACCAGCTCACGGGTATCGAGGAACCGGTCGAGATCTGCGAGGTAACCGTCAACGAGCGATACGATCTCTCGTCTCCGGCAGATTCGGAAAAGGCCCATCGGCTGGTGCTGTCTGACCATCCACCGGACACTCTTCCGGCAACGAAGCAGCCGGTATCCGACGCGACCATGACCATCGAGCCTCTGCTGGCGGTCCTGGCCTTTGACAATCTCTCGAACGATCCGGATATGCAGTTCTTCTCTGATGGGGTCAGCGACGAGATCATCCAGAGACTCTCAAACGGCGCGAACCTCAAGGTGATCGGCCGCACGTCCAGTTTTCAGTTTCGCGGTGACCGGAAGGCGGAAGCTGCACACGCACTCAACTGTTCACATCTGCTGGACGGCTCCATTCGCCGTGCAGCCGGCAGGGTCCGCATCAGTGCCCACCTGGTCGACGCAGTATCGCAGACCACGCTGTGGTCAGATCGTTACGACCGTGTGCTCGAAGACATCTTTGCGGTCCAGGACGAGATTTCCGAGCAAATTGCCCATGAACTGCGGCAGGCTTTCTCTCCAAAAGCGAGCCAGAGCGTCGACCCTGAAGCCTATGATCTCTACTTGCGCAGTTTGCCGAACAACTTTTCACCAGCTGAAATGCGGATCAACATCGGACTGTTGGAAGTGGCCACCGCGCGTTCCCCGAAATTTGCACCGGCCTGGGGACGACTTGCCCACCTGCGCTCCTTTCTCGGCCTGTACGCGCCCTACGAAGAACGAGCGGCAATAAGTGCAGCGGTTGGACTTGAGGCTACCCAGGCGCTGGCGCTCGACCCCGACAACTGTGCCGCCATGATCGGTCAGGCGATGGCGCTGCCGCCGTACGGTCGCTTTCTGGAACTGCATGCGATCCTCACCCGAGCACAACAATCCCGTGGACACCGCGACGGACGGCAGTACATCGGCTACTTTCTGCGCACCACGGGCAGAATGCGAGACAGCCTTGAAGAATGCGAACGTCTGTATCAGTTGAACGCACTGGATCCGATGACTGCAAACACGGTGGCCCTGGCGCGTATGGCGGCTGGCCGGGTCGCCGAAGCGATACCGGTTTATGAAGCACTGGTCGAACGGATTCCGGATATGAGTTTCCCGGTCTCGAGCCTGCTTCGCGCCTACGCCTTTGCACAGGACTGGGCCGCTGTTGACCGACTGCTGGTACTGGCGGAAAAACGCCAGTTGCGTGAATTCCAGGATGGTCTGCCCTTCATTCGCACGAAACGCGATCCATCGCCGGCAAATATCGCCAGCTGGAAAAATGTGATCCAGGTGCAGGTCGACAATACCGGTGGAATCGACCTGTCGCGACTGGTCTACGCGTCTCACCTTGGCCTGGTCGACGAAGCCTATCAGTGGGCTGCAACCGCCCGGCTGGGCCCGAACGGCACCAGCCACGACATCATGGGGCCGGACGCCTATCGCACCTCGCTGCTCTTTCAGGCCTGTATGCCGGAACTGCGCAACGACCTGCGATTTCCGAACCTCTGTGCACGTCTTGGTCTCGTCGAATTCTGGGCGACTACGGGGAAGTGGCCGGACTGTGCGGATGAGACACCCTATGACTTCCGTGCCGCCTGCCTGCAGGTGCGCCATCTCCCGATAGATCTTTTCGGCTATTGAATGGACTGGGCAGGCGACAGCAATGCTAAGGGCTTGCCGTTGAGACCATCAAATACGAAGCTGGTCGCGAACCATGCAGAGAGGCTTCCATGATTGTCGGCATTGACCACGTTGTCCTGCTATGTCCATCGATCGAGACCGGCACAGCCGTGTATGAGACCTTGTTTGGCCGTACGGCTGACTGGCGAACCCGGGATCCTGCGGGATCCGCTGCCGCATTTTTTCAGCTCGATCACGTGGGCATCGAATTACTGGCTCCCAGTGGCAAAGGCCCACTTGCGGATCGGCTCAATGAGTTGCTGGCACAGTATGGTCCGGGGCTGCAGTCGCTGGTGTTTGCGAGCAGCAACCTGGAAGAAGATCATCGCAACTTCACGCGCCGCGCACTTCGACCAGAGGTGATTGCCAGCGGTGAGAGCACGGATGCCGGAACCACACTCAAGCGCAATTGGCGGCGGTTCAGAATCAACGACACACAATCCGGCGGCGTGCGTACCTTTGTTCTACAGCGATCGGCAGACGATCCTTTGCACGCAGGACCCGCCCCTGCCGGCGCCCTGACCGGGCTGGATCATCTGGTCATCACCACACAAGATCCTGAACGTGCGGTTGCGCTGTATGGTGCTCGACTGGGTCTGTCGATGGACCTGGACTGGTCGAATCCCGCACAGGATTCAAGGCTGCTGACCTTCTGCGCAGGAACGGCAGGGATCGAAGTGTCACACCGAGTCGCAAAAACACCCGAGCCCGGGCCTGACCGACTGTGGGGAATTACCTGGTGCACCGCCGACATCGAAGCCGCACATGCACGCATGGCAGACCAGGGGCTGAACACGTCGGCAATTCGTCAGGGAATGCGCAAAGGCACACGGGTCTTCACGGTACGCGATGGAACATTGGGCGTACCCACGCTGATCGTGTCGAACATTGCTGGTGGGTCCGCTTTGACGCGAGTCTGAGTGCCCCCAGACTCCTCGCCCGGGGTATTCATGAATGTTCGTCGCGAGGGTGACGAGATGCGGGAAAAGACAGTGTGGCGCGCCTTTGCAGGCGCGCAGTCGTACTTACCAGTGCGGCGAGCTCCTGGAGGGAGCACGCGCTGTGTTTTCCCGCATATCGGCAACCGCAGCAGAATATTCTTGAATAGTCCGGGCTACAACGTCGGCAGTCACCCACAACAACCTGCCAGAGTGGTGCAGCGTCGATCTGCCTCACCTTTACCCGAGGCACGACGGAAGTTTTCACCAATGAAGGAGAGGCATAGTTCAGGGCGCTATTGGAAATACACCGGGCCGCCCACATCTAACATGGAGTACTCAATAGCGGCTCAAGTGAGACCTATATGTCTGCCGGCACTACTCACGTGGTCTGTCCGAACTGTGCAACCGTCAATCGCGTTCCAACACAGCGACTGGGTGATGCACCAAAGTGCGCACGCTGCAAACACGCCCTCTTTGTCGGCCATCCAACCACGCTGAACGAAACAACGTTCGAGGCGCACGTTTCCCGATCAGATCTGCCGGTTGTCGTCGATTTCTGGGCAGCCTGGTGTGGGCCCTGTCATGCCATGGCACCGGCGTTTGAAGCAGCCGCCGGTCGACTGGAGCCTCATGTGCGCCTGGCGAAGCTGAATGTTGACGACGCTCAGACGATTGCCAGTCGATTTCGCATCCAGAGCATTCCCACACTCTGCCTCTTCCGCGCCGGCAAGGAAGTGGCCCGCCGGACGGGCGCCACGACAGAGCAAGGCCTCGTCAGCTGGATCGAGCAGGAGACGGGCAACAGTTGATCAGCGCCCGCCACCTTGTCCGTTAACGCAGGTCCAGCCCTTCCAGCCGATCAGTTTCACGCCAGGCCTTCAACAACCCGAAACACGAGATGGGACCTGCGCCATAGACATTGGCATAAAGCCCGTGACCTTTGCTGGCGTCACCTTCGTTGTTGTAGTAACCCGGCGTGCATTCGGCAAGAAAGTTGTTGCCGCCTGCCTGGCTTTTGCGAATGGTTTCAACCCACTCCTCCTCGCCGGTCACCGTGGGCTCTACGGCCTGAGCCTGTCGGTTCATTGACGATTGCAGGATATAGGCGATATGACCCGCCTGTTCATCAAGCATGTGCGGGAAATTCACCGTTAGCGTGTTCTGTGTCAGCCCCATGAAAAAGCAGTTGGGAAATCCATGGCTCATGAAACCGTGCAATGAGCGAATGCGATGCCCCCAATACGACGATAATCGAACACCATCACGCCCGGTCATGTCATAACCAGACCGTCGTGTATAGCCGGTACCCACTTCAAATCCCGTTGCAAAAATCAGGCAATCCACTTCGTATTCCACACCATCGAACACCACACCCTTCTCACTGAGGCCATCAACCCCTCGGCCCTGAGTATCGACCAGTTTCACGTTGGGGCGATTGAAGGTCTGCAGATACTCGTCATTGAAACAGGGACGTTTGCAGAACTGTCGATACCATGGTTTCAGCGATTCTGCCGTGGCCGGATCTTTGACAATCTGATCCACGCGTGCCCTCACCTGATTCATCTTGCGAAAATCCGCCAGTTCCATGACGCTCGCGAGCTTGAGCGCAGATGAGTTTTCGAATTCGGAACGGTCAACTACCAGCATCACATTACGAATGATGTCGGTCCAGCCATCGGCCACCAGATCCTCTTGCTGGTAACCTCCTTCAACGAGCGAGTTGAAGTTCTCCATGCGGTGCTTCTGCCATCCAGGCCGCAGCGACTGCTGCCACTCCGGATCAGTATCCCGGTTGTTACGCACATCCACTGACGATGGTGTGCGCTGAAAAACGTACAACTGCTTCGCGTACTCGCCAAGATAGGGGATGCACTGCACTGCGGTCGCGCCGGTCCCGATGATGCCCACCCGCTTGTCACGAAGCTTTTCCAGCCCGCCCAGTGAGTCTCCTCCGGTGTAGCCATAGTCCCAGCGACTGGTGTGAAAGGTATGCCCCTTGAAGGTGTTGATACCCGGAATGCCCGGCAGCTTCGGCCGGTTCAGAGGACCATTCGACATCACCACAAAGCGCGCCCGCATGCGGTCATTGCGATTGGTGCTGATGATCCAGCGGTTGGTGACATCATCCCAACGCATATCGGTGATCTGGGTCTGGAAACAGGCGTCCCGGTAGAGGTCGAATTTCTCGCCGATTGCGCGGCTGTGTTTCAGGATCTCCGGCGCGCGGGTGTATTTTTCCTTCGGGATGAAGCCGACTTCTTCGAGCAGCGGCAGATAGATGTAGGACTCCACATCACACTGAGCGCCAGGGTAGCGGTTCCAGTACCAGGTGCCGCCAAAATCGCCGGCTTTTTCGATGATACGGATGCTCTCGACACCGGCCTGGCGCAGGCGGGCACCGGCAAGCAGACCCCCAAAACCACCACCGATGATGATGACGTCCACTTCATCGGTGAGCGGTTCCCGGGTGAACCCGGCTTCGACGTGGGGGTCGTCGATGTAACGGCTGAAATCACCCTTTACCTCGAGATACTGTTCCCCACCATCGACGCGCAGGCGTTTATCCCGTTCGACGCGGTATTTCTCCCGCAGGGCAACAGGGTCGAAGCCGAGGGTCGCGATGGTGTCCGCAAGGTCTGAATTGGCGATGGACATGATCCTGGCTCCCATGTCGTTGGTTGGTGGCGGCGCGGATCGAAATAACCGTCCGGGGGCTTGCCCTTGAATAATGCCAGCATGTGCGTGGTCTGGCGATTGTCCGGTATGCAGAACGAGTCGGACGATGACGGCAGCTGGGTGGCTGTTCCGCCTTGGCACCGGTAAACGCGGGAACGGGCTTACAAACGGGAATGTGTGTCCTGCTGGCAGCTGTCCTGCTGGCAGCTGGCATTTTCCTGCTGGCTTTTCCCGGACCGTGTGGCATTCAGGCTACCCACCTGCACGGACTGCCCGGTGATCCAGCGAACCGAGTCATCGTGGAAACTGCGCTGCGCCAATCGGCGGCACTCGTTCCTGGCCACGAGCGATTGCTGGCGTGGAACGGAACGCTCCAAAGTGTTGATGCACGCGTCTGATCTGAAGCCTCACGATCTTCAAACTTGTTTCACGAACAGTCTTTGGGCAGGCTGAGTCCTCCGCGAATTTCCGCAAGGGGAAGGTCTGATGACCTACAGCAGCACTCAACTCTCCGATCTTCAGTGCATCCGCGATGTTGCCCAGCGTTATTGCCGCGGAGTCGACCGCCTCGACGAAGCGCTCATGAAGTCAGCCTATTGGCCAGACGCGACGGATGACCATGGTGTATACGTCGGCAACGCCATGCCGTTTGTCGAGATGTGCATGATCAGCCATCTGCGGTGGCGCGCTACCAGTCACTGCATCTTCAACCACCACATCGAACTCGACGGCGACGGCACATCCGCCCATGGCGAAATCTACAACGTCACTTACCTCTTCCAGAAAGATGCAGATGTCCTGGATACCTGGCACGGACGCTATCTCGATCGGTATGAAAAACGTGGGAGCGAGTGGCGCATCATCGAGAGGGTCTGTGTCCACGAAGGGACACACCGTGGAGCCATCGTACCGATGACCATCGACGCACAGAAATTTCGTCAGGGTTCGTTCGACCGACCCTCGCAGGGTCGACGTCCAGGACCATGAGTCCAAGGCTTACCGGTCACCTCTCAAGCCGATGACCCCATGTCGATGACCAGTTCAGAACCGTTCATGTAGCTCGATTCGTCCGAGGCGAGAAACAACACACCGTTGGCGATGTCCTGGGCACTGCCGGCTTTGCCACCCGGAGTACTGGCCGCGGCTATGGCATGCGGATCAACCAAGTTGCCGGGAATACGCATCGCACCTGGCGTGACGGTCTGCCAGATATTCGTGTCGATCACACCGGGGTGTACCGAATTGACCCGAATGTTCCAACCCGACCCCGCCGATTCGAGCGCAACCCCCTTGGTCAGGAGCCGCACACCACCCTTGGTCGCACAATAACCGGCCAGCATGGGGGCCCCCTGCAATCCTGCTACCGAGGAGATGTTGATGATCGAACCACCCCCTGATTCACGCATCAACGGTACACCAGTACGGATACCGAGAAACACGCCCTCCAGGTTCACCGCTTGCTGCTTTCGCCAGTCCGCAAGCGTCATGTCGAGGATCGAACCTGCCCAGGCAATCCCCGCGTTGTTGACAAGCACATGCAAAGCACCTTCGTGCTCACGTATGTCATCAACAATCTGCTGCCAGCCAGCCTCACTTGTAACATCCTGTTGCAACGCACGGGCACTCGCCCCCTCGGCACATATAGTTTCAATCACGGCGCGCACGCCTGCTTCATTCATGTCCGTGGCAATCACACGCGCCCCTTCACGCGCCAGTGTCTGCGCCGTGGCGCGGCCGATTCCGGATGCCGCTCCAGTCACAAGCGCCACCTTGCCGTTCAGTCTCCCCATGCTGCTTCTCCCCTCCTCAGCGCGCATCGATCTTCTCGAATACCGACCGGGCACTGCGCATGCCCTCCACACCTCGAGGAAAACCGCCATAAACCGTCAATTGGACCATCACCTCTTCGACCTCGGTGCGGGTTACTCCATGATTCAGAGCACCTGGAATGTGTATCGCAAGCTCTTCGGCCCGGGCCTGAATCGCCAGAATGGCCACCGTCACCAGGCTTCGATCCCGGCGTGACAATTCGGTGCGAGCCCACAACTCGCCAAACGCCCAGTCAAACGCAAGTTCTCCCACACCACCCAGTGAGGCCACGATATTGGCCCTGGCATTGGCAGGGTCGCTGGAAGTTCGACCTGCAAACAAGGTAGACAACACATCCGTAGCGTCTTCCCACCGAGCCGGATCATCTTTTGGAGCTGCCTCACCACGCGCCGGCTGATGATCTGACTTGTCAACAGCGCAAAATACTTCATCCAGGATGCGCGAGGCCTGCATGGCCATGGGGAAGCCGGCGTAACCCGCTATCTGCAAGATGATCTCTTCGACTTCTGCACGTGACAGCCCATGATTGAGCGCACCACGAACGTGGCTGTGCAACTCCTCCCCGGCACCGATCGTAGCGAGAAACGCCACCACGATCAGGCTGCGATCACGCCGCGACAGTTGTGGCCTTGACCACAGGTTGCCAAGCACGTGATCAACCGCGAAAGAGCCTAACGGGCCATGGCGATTGACCATCGTGGTTGCCGCTTTCACCGGATCATATCGCCCGCCGCCCAGTGAGCGCAGCAGATCAATGCCGCTGGTTCGTCGTTCCGATTGTGTACTCATAAACCGGTCCTTGTGGTCCGTGAATCGAATGGGGTGAGAGCTTCCAGAATGCCAGATAGCACTCAGGAAACCGAAGCTGCCTCGGACGACAGGCGAGCACAAAGCGCATCCACACTACCGGGCACGACATAATTGTGGGGTGTATAGGTCGGCCACATGCTGCGCACTCTGGGTACCATCCGCATCACCAACTTCAGTGCTTTGTCCTTTGCCGACAACGCACATGCCGGTCCGTGGCGTTTGACATCTACTGGCGACATGATGGCGGTGCAGTCGTCGATGAATCCGGCCATGTGATGCTGGGCAACCCAGCACATACGGGCACGGTAGTGCCATTCACCATAGAGGTGCTGGTACAGATCAAACGCAACATGCCTGTGTTCAATCTCTTCCAGCATGTGCCATTCGAACAACGCACCAAGCGCCTTGTGGGTGCGTGGATGGGTGAACAGTCCCCGACTGATCATCGCCAGTGCGCCTTGATTGGTATTGGCCTCAAAGCCTTCGATGAAGCCAATGCGAAAGCGGTCGTCCCGGTCTTTCAGAAACGAATCAAAATCCGCACGCAGTGCTTCGTAGCGCTCTTTGAGGCCGGGATAGTCCTGGGCAAACACCAGCGCATTGAACCGTTCGTGCTGCTGGTAATGCTGTGCCTCCTGTCGACAGAAGCGATCCGTCGCTTCACGCAGTGCCGGGACCTTGATCTGATCGAGCACACGGCGTACTGACTTGACGATAAAGGGTTCAAGCAAAGCGACGTAGAGTCCGACCCCAGTCATGTGGTAGGAAATTCCGGCATTGCCAGC
>Ga0105050_10004242_pt1 | contig 19201 bp, 14 predicted proteins | sample FRY01_FD_78088 | JGI IMG/M metagenome (GOLD analysis project Ga0105050, IMG submission 78088) | Freshwater microbial communities from Lake Fryxell liftoff mats and glacier meltwater in Antarctica - FRY-01 | ecosystem: Environmental > Aquatic > Freshwater > Ice > Glacier meltwater ... | reverse complement strand
TGGCGGGGCTGGCTGGGCGGCGCGTCGGGCTGGTGTGGGCGGGCGATCCGCGCCCGGGGCAGGCGGACGCGCATGCGGTGGACCGGCGGCGGTCGTTGACGCTGGGGGCGTTGGCGCCGCTGGCGGAGGTATCGGGCGTATCGTTCGTGTCGTTGCAGAAGGGCATGGCGGGGGCGGAGGTGGGGCCGCCGGGGCTGGTGCTGCATGATTGGACGGCGGAGCTGGGCGATTTCGCGGCGACGGCGGCGCTGATGGAGGCGCTGGACTTGATCGTGTCCGTGGATACGGCGCCGGCGCATCTGGCGGGGGCGCTGGGGCGGGAGGTGTGGCTGCTGAACCGGTTCGACACGTGCTGGCGCTGGCAGGAAGGGCGCGAGGACAGCCCGTGGTATCCGACGCTGCGTCAGTTCCGGCAGGCGGCGCCGGGGGACTGGGCCGGCGTGGTGGCGCGGGTGGCCGGCGCGCTGGCGGCGTGGGCGCGATGAACGGTTCGGTGCACGAGAGGGCGGGGGCGCTGATGACGCGGCTGGGGCGCGAGCATCGGCGGCCGGAGGCGATGGCCGAAGTGCTGGCCGGCATGGTGGCGGCGCGCGCGGACGACCACGGGGCGCGGCTGGCGCTGGCGGCGTGCCAGTGGGCGATGGGGCAGTATCGCGCGGCGGTGGCGGAGTATCGGGTGTTGCTGGCGGCGCATCCGCGGGATGGGCAGCTTGGCTACGCGCTGGGGCGGGCGCTGGTGCAGACCGGGGCGCCGGGCGAGGGAGAGGCGCTGTTGCGCGCCACGGCGGCAGCGATGCCGGCTCATGCCGAGGCGCAGGCCTGGTGGGGCATGGCGCTGATGGCGCTGCGGCGGCAGGCGGAGGCGCTGGGGCCGCTGGGGGCGGCGCTGCGGCTGCGGCCGGCGGAGAAGCTCTGGCACATGGCACGCGCCGAGGCGCTGCTGGCGCTGGGGCGATGGGAGGAGGGCTGGGCGGAGCATGCCTGGCGCTGGCAGGGCGTTTCGCCGGGCCGCTTGCGGGTGCCGGCGGCGCCGCTGGTGCGGCCCGATCCCGGCGCATGGGCGGGGCGGACGGTGCTGCTGTATGCCGAGCAGGGGCACGGGGACACGCTGCAATGCCTGCGCTACGTGAGCATGGCGGTGGCTTCGGGGGCGCGGGTGGTGCTGGAGGTGCAGCCGGCGCTCGTGCGGCTGGCGCGGGGGATGGCTGGCGTGGCGGTGATCGCGGCGGGCGAGGCGGTGCCTGAGCATGATCTCGCCGTGCCGATGTTCCACCTGCCGTGGGCATTCGGGACGACGGTGGAGGCGGTGCCGCCGGGCGGGCCCTATCTGTCGGCCGATCCGGGGTTGGCCGTGCGCTGGCGGGGGCGGCTGGCGGCGCTGCCGGGGTTGAAGGTGGGGCTGGTGTGGGCCGGGGAGCCGCGGCCGGAGGACCCGGCGGCGCTGGCGACCGATCGGCGGCGGTCGATGCCGCTCGCCGCGCTGGCGCCGCTGGGGGCGGTGGCCGGCGTGTCGTTCGTGTCGGTGCAGACGGGGGTGGCGGGGCGTCAGGCGGTTCCACCGGGGCTGGTGCTGCATGACTGGACGGCGGAGCTGGGCGATTTCAGTGAGACCGCGGGGTTGATGACGGGGCTGGACCTGGTGGTGAGCGTGGATACGGCGCCGGCGCATCTGGCCGGCGCGCTGGGGCGGGAGGTGTGGCTGCTGAACCGGTTCGATACGTGCTGGCGCTGGCTGCTCGATCGCCAGGACAGCCCCTGGTACCCAACGCTGCGGCAGTTTCGGCAGGCGTGGCCGGGGGATTGGGAAGGCGTGGTGTCGCGAGTCGCAGCGGCGTTGGCGGAGCGGGTGCGGTGAGCGCGGAGGCGGCCGAGGCGGCGCGGCTGTGGGAGGCGGGGCAGCAGGACGAGGCCGTGGCCATTTTTGTGGCGCTGCACGCGCGGCGGCCGGGGGATGCGGGGGTGGCGCTGCGACTGGGTATCGCGCTGTTGCAGCTGGGGCGTGGGGTGGAGGCGGTGCGCGCGCTGGAGGCGGCGGCGGCGCTGGCGCCCCGGGCTGGTGGAGCTGCGGGGGCAACCGAGGTGCAGGACTGGCTCGGGCGGGCGCTCGCGCTGGTGCATTGGGAGCAGCGAGGGCCGGAGGCGATCGGGCCGTTGCAAGCGCATTTGGCGGCAGCACCGCAGGATGCGCGGCGGCACATGGCGCTGGCGACCGCGCTGCTGTCCTGCGGGCGGCTGGAGGAGGCGTGGCCGCACTACGCATGGCGCTGGGGGGCGTATGGCGCGCTAGCGGAGCGGGTGCCGGAACGTCCGCTGGAACGGCCGGACCCGTCGGCATGGTGCGGGCGGCGGGTGCTGCTGTTCGCCGAGCAGAGGCTGGGGGATACACTACAGTTCCTGCGCTATTTGCCGATGGTCGCCGATGTCGCAGGCGAGGTGGGCCTCGAGGTGCCGGGGCCGCTGCGGCGGCTGGCGGCGGGGGTGGACGGACGGGTGCGGCTGGCCGATTCGGGCCGGGTTTGGGGCGCGGAAGGGTGGGACGTGGCGGTGCCGTTGCTGCATCTGCCCTGGGCGTTCGGGACGGATTTGGCACGCATTCCGGCGACGGTGCCGTATCTGCGCGCCGAGTCGGGGGCGGTGGCGGCGTGGCGGCGGCGGCTGGCGGGGCTTGGCGGGCTGAAGGTGGGGCTGGTCTGGGCCGGGGAGCCGCGGCCGGAGATGCCGGATGCGCACCGGATCGACCGGCGGCGGTCGCTGCCGTTGGCGGCACTGGCGCCGCTGGCAGGAGTGGATGGGGTGAGCCTGGTGTCCCTGCAGAAGGGAGCCGGCGCGGCGCAGGCACCGCCGGCCGGGATGATGCTGCACGACTGGACCGATGAACTGGGCGATTTCGCCGATACCGCGGCGCTGGTGCAGGCGCTTGATCTGGTGATCAGCGCCGATACCTCGCCACTGCATTTGGCCGGCGGGCTGGGGCGGAAGGTGTGGCTGCTGGACCGCTACGATTCCTGCTGGCGCTGGATGCGCGAGCGTGACGACAGCCCGTGGTATCCCACGCTGCGGCGGTTCCGGCAGAGCACGCCGGGGGAGTGGAGCGATGTGGTGGCGCGGGTGGTGGAGGCGCTGAAGGAAGAACAGTCTTTTTTCGAACAAAAAGAGGGGACTTCCCTCCTATCTGAACCGCACCAGCCGCCCTTGCGGTGTTCCAAGCACCTCATCCTCGCGCATCACGGCGCGGCCGCGGATGATGGTGGCGACGGGCCAGCCGGTGATGGCCATGCCGGCAAACGGGGTCCAGCCGCAGGGCGAGACGATCCAGCTTTCCTCGATGGTGCGCTGGCGACGCATGTCCACCAGGGTGAAGTCGGCGTCGTAGCCGGCCGCGAGGCGGCCCTTGCCGACGACGCCATAGACGCGGGCCGGGCCGGCGCAGAGCAGGTCAACCAGGCGCGGCAGGGAGAGGCGGCCGGCGTTCACGTGGTTGAGCATGACCGGAACGAGGGTCTGCACGCCAGTGAGGCCGGCGGGGCAGTCGGGCCAGGGCTTGAGCTTGGCCGCGCGGGGGTGGGGGGCGTGGTCGGAGCCGACGGTGTCCACCGTGCCGTCGCGCACGGCGCGCCAGGCGGCTTCCATGTGCTCGGGGCCGCGGATGGGCGGGTTCATCACGCCGAAGCCCTTGAGGTTGTCGTAGACATCCGGCGCCACCTGGGTGAGGTGGTTGACCAGCACCTCCACGGTGGCGATGTCGCGGTAGTCCTTCAGGTAGTCCAGCTCCTGGGCAGTCGAGACGTGCAGGACGTGTGCAGGGCGGCCGGTGCGGGTGGCCAGCGCCATCAGGCGGCGGGTGCCGAGGAAGGCGGTTTCCTCGTCGCGCCAGACCATGTGGCTGGAATACGGGTCGCCGGACTTGAACATCGACTTGCGCGCCTGGAGGCGGTACTCGTCCTCGCTGTGGTAGCTGATCCGGCGGCGGCCGGCGCGCATGACGCGTTCGAGGCTTTCGTCGTCCTCGACCATGAGGTCGCCGGTGGAGGAGCCGGCGAAGACCTTGATGCCGCAGACGCCGGCGGCGGTTTCCAGCTCGGCGAGGTCGGGGATGTTGGTTCTCGTGCCGCCGACATAAAGGCCCATGTCGCACCAGGCCTGCTCCGCCACGTAGCCCTGTTTCCAGGCCACACGCTCGGCGTTGGTGATCGAGGGGGTGGTGTTGGGCATGTCGAACACCGCCGTCAGGCCGCCGAGGATGGCGCCCCTGGTGCCGGTGGGGATGCTCTCCACGCTGGCGTCGCCGGGGTCGCGGAAATGGACGTGCGGGTCGATCAGGCCGGGCAGGACGTGCAGGCCGGTGGCGTCGATGGTTTCGTCGGCGGTGGCGTCCGCGCCGAGGCCCATGGCGGCGATGCGGCCATGGCGGACGCCGACGCTGGTCTGCTCCATGCCCCAGGGCAGCACGCAGGTGCCGCCGCGGATCACCAGGTCGAAATGGGGCATGTTGGTTCTCCTGCCGTTCGATTAGCGTTTGCGGCGGGTGGCCGCGGGATGCAAGCCCCCATGAGATTTGTTAGTCGCTGTAAACAATTCGCAGGCTGTCTGGACTGATGAGAGAAGCACGTTTTCCAGGGCGGATCATTCGCAGCGAGAGCCCGCTATCAACCAAGAACGCTGCTTCTTCAAGCGTCTTAACATACACTGCATTTTCGGCTTTGTGTTTTTCTGAACTATGTTTTGGATGGCCCATTACATAGCCAAATCCCTTTTTATATTCCTGCGTTTCAGGAATTTCCTCTCGGGGGTGCTTTCTCTCAATTTTCAGAATTCTTCGTGCCGACAACTTTGCCTCCTGTCACCCACAGTGGGTGCAAGGCGAGATACGAAGCTTCCTTGTTGATTGGAAGCCGGAATCTTTAGGTACATTGAGGTACGCCACAAATTGCCCCCCGGCGCCCCTTGCTTGGTTTCCAACGCACGACCACGTCCATACCATGACAAAAATTGCGCATCTGCCTGATCGCGGCGTCGTGGCCGTGGACGGGCCCGACCGGGTGGCCTTCCTGCAGGGCCTGGTGTCCAACGACGTGGAGCAGGCCGCACCGGGGCGGGCCGTGTGGGCCGCGCTGCTGACGGCACAGGGCAAGTGGCTGGCGGATTTCTTCATCCTGACCGACGGCGAACGGCTGCTGCTGGACGTGGAACGTGGCCACGCGGCGATGATCGTGCAGAAGCTGACGCGGTTCCGGCTGCGTTCGAAGGCGACCCTGGCGGAACTGCCGGAGTGGCAAGTGCATGTCGCATGGGATGGCATGCCCGAGGCGGCGCCAGGCGTGGTGGTGGCGGCCGATCCGCGGCTGGCGGAGGCCGGGTGGCGGGTGCTGGCGCCGGCGGCGCTGGCAGCGGATGCCCCGGCCGAGGCGTGGGACGCGCATAGGCTGGCGTTGGGGCTGCCGGACGGGTCGCGTGACCTGGAGGCGGACAAGACGGTGCTGCTGGAGGCCGGGTTCGACGAACTCGGCGGCGTGTCGTGGTCGAAGGGCTGCTACATGGGGCAGGAGCTGACGGCGCGGACCAAGTATCGCGGGCTGATCAAGCGGCGGCTGGTAGCCGTGGCGGTGGACGGCGTGTTGCCGCCGCCGGGGACGCCGGTGCTGCGTGGCGACGGGGTCGTGGTGGGAACCATGCGTTCCGGGCAGGGGTCGGCGGCGCTGGCGACGCTGAGGCTCGATTCGCTGGGCGCGGCGCTGGAGTGCGGCGGGGTGCGGCTGGTGCCGCGCCCGCCGGCGTGGATGCGGTTGCCCGAAGGTAGTGCCTGAAACGGCCCGCCTCGGTGCGGGCGCCGGACGCGGTTGGTGTGCGCCAGCACCCGTGGGTGACGATGCCGACGGCGCCGACGCGCACCGAGTGGATCGTGCCCTCGGTCTCGCGGGTCCAGGAATCGGTGCAGTTCGGGGGAGGCGGTAGAGGATCTGGGCGGTGGTCAGCCGGTATCCGCGCCACTGGCGCTGCAACTGGGTCTGCACGAGCGTGTGTTTCTCCGTTCGTCGGTGCCTTTCCCAACGCCGCGCGGCCGCGGCTGGTCCCCTTCAGCCCCTCCTGTAAGCCGGGCGGCGTGGCCGCTTTTCCTGCCCGGCCGGGGCCTCATGCCATCGAACCTTCGCTGGCGTGCAGAAAAAACGCATTCAATTCAGTAATTTGGCGCTCCCCCGCGAAGATTGCTGCCGATCTCTTGACTCCGTTCGGGCGAACGCCTAGATCGTTGGCACTCTCCGGTGGGGAGTGCTAACAACCTAGCCGCTTCGAGCGGCACCGCATGCGGTGCCGGCAGCGGCCATCAAATTCCAGGAGCGATCCGCATGAAGTTCCGTCCCCTGCACGACCGGGTCGTGGTCCGTCGGCTGACTGCCGAAGAGAAGACCAAGGGTGGCATCATCATCCCCGACACGGCTCAGGAAAAGCCGATGGAGGGCGAGGTGATCGCCGTCGGCGCCGGCGCGCGCAACGAGGCCGGCGCCATCGTGGCGCTGGACGTCAAGGCCGGCGACCGTGTGCTGTTCGGCAAGTGGTCGGGCACCGAGGTCAAGATCGACGGCGAAGAGCTGTTGATCATGAAGGAGTCCGACATCATGGGCATCATCGAGGGCACCGCCAGCAAGAAGAAGGCGGCCTGACCCGGAACGGCTTCGGCGCGGCGATTGCCCGCGCCGGCTTTTCCTGCCCCGACTGACCCGACTTAGGAAGGATTACGAATATGGCTGCCAAGGAAGTACGTTTCGGCAGTGATGCCCGCGCGCGCATGCTGCGCGGCGTGGACATTCTCGCCGATGCCGTGAAGGTGACGCTCGGACCCAAGGGCCGCAACGTCGTGATCGACAAGAGCTTCGGCGCCCCGCGCATCACCAAGGACGGCGTCACCGTCGCCAAGGAGATCGAGCTGGCCGACAAGTTCGAGAACATGGGCGCCCAGATGGTGCGCGAAGTGGCCTCGAAGACCAACGACACCGCCGGTGACGGCACCACCACTGCGACCGTGCTGGCCCAGGCCATCGTGCGCGAGGGCGCCAAGTCGGTGGCCGCCGGCATGAATCCGATGGACCTCAAGCGCGGCATCGACAAGGCGGTGTCCGCCGTGGTCGACGAGCTGAAGAAGCGCAGCCGCAAGATCACCACCCCGGCCGAGACGGCCCAGGTCGGCCAGGTCGCCGCCAATGGCGAGACCGAGATTGGCAAGATGATCTCCGAGGCCATGCAGAAGGTGGGCAACGAGGGTGTGATCACGGTTGAGGAAGCCAAGGGCATCCAGACCGAGCTCGAAGTTGTCGAGGGCATGCAGTTCGACCGCGGCTATATCTCGCCGTACTTCATCACCAATGCCGAGAAGATGGTCGTCGATCTCGAGCAGCCCTACATCCTGATTCACGAGAAGAAGCTGTCCGGCCTGCAGCCGATGCTGCCGCTGCTGGAGAGCATTGTGCAATCCGGCCGTCCGCTGCTGATCATCGCCGAGGACATTGAGGGCGAGGCGCTTGCCACCCTGGTGGTGAACAAGCTGCGCGGCGGGCTGAAGGTTGCCGCCGTGAAGGCGCCGGGCTTCGGCGATCGTCGCAAGGCGATGCTGGAAGACCTCGCGATCCTGACCGGTGGCCAGGTGATCAGCGAAGACCTTGGCATCAAGCTGGAGAGCGTGACGCTTGCCATGCTCGGCAAGGCCAAGAAGATCCTTATCGAGAAGGAAAACACCACGATCGTCGAGGGTGCCGGCAAGAAGGCCGACATCACCGGCCGCTGCAACCAGATCCGCGCGCAGGTCGAGGAAACCACCTCGGACTACGATCGCGAGAAGCTGCAGGAGCGTCTGGCGAAGCTGGCTGGCGGCGTGGCCGTCATCCGCGTCGGCGGGTCGACCGAGGTTGAGGTGAAGGAGCGCAAGGACCGCGTGGACGACGCGCTGCATGCAACCCGTGCGGCCGTCGAGGAAGGCATTGTCCCGGGCGGCGGCGTCGCCCTGGCGCGTGCGTCGCTGGCGCTGGCCAAGCTGAAGGCCGACAACGACGACCAGCGCGTGGGCATCGAAATCGTGCGCCGTGCGCTGCTGTCCCCGCTGCGCCAGATTGCCGAGAACGCCGGCGAAGACGGTGCAGTAATCAGCGGCAAGGTGCTGGACAAGGACGACTACAACTGGGGCTTCGACGCGCAGAACGGCGAGTTCAAGGACATGGTCAAGGCGGGCATCATCGACCCGACCAAGGTCGTCCGCACGGCGCTGCAGGATGCGGCCTCGGTCGCCGGCCTGCTGGTGACCACCGAGGCGATGATCGCCGAGAGGCCGGAGCGCAAGTCCCAGGCCGGTGGCTCCCCGGGCGGCGGCATGGGCGGTATGGGCGACATGGACTTCTAGGTTCGCAAACGGCTTTCCGCCCCGGTCCATGGGTGCCGCCGCTGGCGGCAATCCGGATCGGGGTGGGGCCTTTACCCGCCTTGGCTTTGCGACACGGCCGGCCTCGGTGGTCTCCACAGGGGCCGGTTTTGCGTTCGGATGGCACGGTGGCGGCGCGTCGCGGATGCCGGTTTGCACCCTTGTAGGCGATCTGGGATACAGACGACGCGGTAATGATTGACTCAGGGCTGGCTTTCTGCGCCAAATTGAAGCCGCAATCGTATTTTGGCTACGCCCACGGGTCGCACCCAGAAGAGTCCGTGTCGATGACAGGACTTCCTCTCCACACAGGAGCGTCGTGCTCCCGCGGGACACCAGGATGCCGGTTGTCACCATGTGCTGCGCGGTCTCGCGCGGTGACCTACGGAGTTCGATTGAGTTATGGCTATCGGGACTGTGAAGTGGTTCAATACCACGAAGGGCTTTGGATTCATCATGCCGCAGGACGGGGGCAAAGACGTGTTCGTTCATATCACCGCCGTCCAGGCGGCAGGGCTGCGCGGATTGGACGAGGGCCAGAAGGTCACCTACGAAGTGGCCATGGAGCGGGGCAAGGCCGCGGCCACCAACCTCAAGCTGGCCTGAGGCGCCGGCCGGCCGCATGCTTCGGCGGCGACCGGCCTTCGGCTTCTTTCGTCGGTCATCGCACGTGGTCCGTCCATCGTACGAGCAGCGAGAGGCGCAACGCTCACTCGGTGACTTCGCGAAATCGGCAGTGCATCCCCATCGCATCGCCCGATCAACCGTCGGCAGCCCCTACAGACCATCCGCACCGCCCACCGGCCTGGCCCGGACAGCGGCGTCCCGCAACCCACAACCAACGCAACACCAGAAGTTGCGCCACATGCGCAAGCATTGGCGTGCGTCTGAACGCAGGAGTCTATTCCATGGCTATCGGCACCGTGAAGTGGTTCAACGCCACGAAGGGCTTTGGATTCGTCATGCCCCAGGACGGGGGCACTGATGTCTTCGTGCACATCACTGCCGTGCAGGCGGCGGGGCTGAAGGGCCTGAATGACGGCCAGAAGGTCAGCTACGACGTCGTGATGGAGCGTGGCAAGGCCGCGGCCACCAACCTCAAGCTGGCTTGATACCTCAAGCCGGTCTGATTCCGCTGCGAGCCTGATCTTTCAGGTTTGCGAAACAGGGTCGTCGCGGTATGCCGCGCCGGCCCCGTTTCATTTGGGAGATCGCCGATGTTCTCGCTGGCCGAACTTGAGGAGGCGCAGGGCATCGTCCACGCCGCCTTTGCGCCCACTCCGTCCTATGCTTGGCCGCTGCTCGCCGAGCGGGTGGGGTGCGAGGTGTGGGTCAAGCATGAGAACCATACGCCGACCGGCGCCTTCAAGGTGCGGGGGGGGCTTACCTATTTCGACCGGCTGCGGCGCCATGGGGCTGCGGTGCGCGGCGTGGTCTCCGCCACGCGTGGCAACCACGGCCAGTCCCTTGCCTATGCCGGGGCGCGGGCCGGCGTGCCGGTGACAATCGTGGTGCCGCACGGCAACAGCACCGAGAAGAACGCGGCGATACGCGCCTTCGGAGCGCGGCTGATCGAGCACGGGGCGGATTTCGATGAGGCGCGGGGGCATGCCAAGGCGCTGGCGGAGCTGGAGGGGCTGCGCTTCGCGCCGAGCTTCCATGCCGACCTGGTGGTGGGGGTGGCGACCTGGGCGGTCGAGCTGTTCCGCGCGGCGCCGCCGCTGGATGTGCTGTATGTGCCGATCGGGCTCGGCTCGGGCATTTGCGGGGCAATCCGCACGCGCGACCTGCTGGGGCTTTCGACCGAGATCGTGGGCGTGCAGAGCACGGGCGCGCCGGCCTATGCGCTGTCCTTCGCGGCGGGGCATGTGGTGGAGACCAACCGCGCCGACACGAAGGCGGACGGCATGGCAACGCGCCAGCCGGATGCCGAGGCCCTGGCGATCATCCGGGCCGGCGCGGCGCGGGTGGTGACGGTGAGCGATGAGGAGGTGGCCGCCGCTATTCGCGCCTACTGGACCGACACGCATAATCTGGCCGAGGGCGCTGGTGCGGCACCGCTGGCCGCGCTGTTGCAGGAGCGGGGGCGCTGGGCCGGCCGGCGGGCGGGGGTGGTGCTGTGCGGCGGCAACATCGACCTGGCGCTGTTCCGCGACTGGGTGCTGGGATGATCGCACACGGTTGAGGGTCACGAAGGCGCGAAGCGTCTGGCATTCGACGGCGCGGCCGGGCAAACTGGTGGCATGTCGCGACGCAGCGTGGAGATCACGCCCGAATTGCTGGTGCGGGCCTATCGCGCCGGGTTCTTCCCGATGGCGGAGACGCGCGAGGCGGATCGTCTGTACTGGCTGGATCCGGAACTGCGCGGGGTGTTGCCGCTGGACGGGTTCCATCTGCCGCGGCGGTTGCGGCGCACGGTGGAGTCCGGGGATTTCAGCGTCACGGCCGACCGGGATTTCGCCGGAGTGATCGCGGGGTGCGCGGAGCCGGCGCCCGGACGGGAGGATACCTGGATCAACCCTCAGATCGAGCAGCTCTTCGCTGAGTTGCATCGGTGCGGCGTGGCCCATTCGGTCGAGAGCTGGCAGGGCGGGCGGCTGGTGGGCGGGCTGTACGGAGTGGCGCTCGGCGGCGCGTTCTTCGGCGAGAGCATGTTCAGTCGGGCGACCGATGCCTCGAAGGTGGCGCTGGTGCACCTGGTGGCGCGGCTGCGGCTGGGCGGGTTCACGCTGCTGGACACACAGTTCGTGACCAGCCACCTGACGCGGTTCGGGGCAGTGGAAATTCCGCGCGACCGCTACAAGCGGATGTTGGCCGCGGCCCTGGACGTGGCGGTGCAGTTCCTCGCGGAACCCGAGCCGGAGGCGCTGGCCCGCGAGATCCGGGCGATCGGCAAGGGGGCGTGATGCGGTATCCTGGCCGTGTGGCTATCGGCATGGCGATCATCTGGAGCGGAGCGGCACTGGCGCAGGAGCGGCCGCCGGTGGCGCCGACGCGCGACGTGCTGGTGACCTATCGCGCCACACCGCCCGCCCAGGCCGGCCGGCCTGCGCCGCCGGCGCAGGTCCTGCGCGTGGCGACGACCCAGGGAGGGCGGCTGATGCGGGTGGAGGGCATGGGAGCGGGAGGCGCCTATGTGATCGTGGACCGCACCACGCAGCGCATGGTCATGGTGATACCGCAAGACCGACGCTACATGGAGATGCCGGCGAACGACGCGTTCGCCCGCGGGTTCGTGCTGAACGACTCGATGACCTTCGTGAAGCGCGGCGGCGAGACGGTGGCCGGGCTGAAATGCACGGTGTGGGAGGTGACGTCCCGCGAGGGCGCGGGCACCGCCTGTGTCACCAGTGACGGCGTGCTGCTGCGCGGGCGGGGCAATGACGGCAAGGGCGGGATCGAGGCGACCGCAGTGAAGTACGGGGCACAGCCGGCGGCCCTGTTCAAGCCGCCGGCGGATTTTTCCAGGATCGAGATGCCGGCCGACGTGGCGCCGGGCGCACGGCCGCCGGGGCGCTGACGACACACGGCTCCATCCACCCATCCGTTCCGTCGCGCGCGGAGATCGGCGTGTCACGCCGGGCGAGCCGGGGAGTCATGACGTCATACCAACCGCCCCTGACGCCGACTCTTCCGGCATCAGGGGCGGTTGGTAGCGCGCGCCGGGCTGGCGGGTGGCGGCGCGCGAAACAAAGACTCATACCAACGGTCATTCCTTATGACCGTTGGTATGAGAGCGGGTGGTGGATGGAATGCGGAGTGCGACGTGATGCCCTGGACCGACCACGCGGGACGGTTCTCGCTGCTGAAGGCGGTGGTGTTCGCCTTCACGCTGTATCCGGCGGCCTGGCTGGTGCTGCGCTGGGGCATGGCCGACCTGGGGCCGCGGCCGCTGACCGAGGCGATCCATCGCAGCGGCGACTGGGCGGTGCGGTTCCTGGTGTTCGCCCTGGCGGTGACGCCGGCTCGCGCGGTGCTGGAATGGGCGCGGGTGATGCTGGTGCGGCGGATGCTGGGGGTGGCGGCGGCGCTGTATGCGGGGCTGCACCTGCTGCTGTACGTCGCGGACCAGAAGTGGAACCTGTGGACGGTCGCCGGCGAGATCGTGCTGCGATTCTACCTGACGGTCGGGTTCGTGGTGGTGGTGGGGCTGGCGGTGCTGGCCTGGACCTCGACGGATTCGTGGCAGAAGCGGCTGCGGCAGCGGTGGAAATCGCTGCATCGCTTGGCCTATCCGCTGACCGGTCTGGCGCTGTTCCACTATGCACTGCAGGCGAAGATCAACGCGAGCGACGCGATGTTCTGGTTCGGGCTGTTCGTTTGGCTGATGCTGTGGCGTGCGCTGCCACGGGCGCGGCAGGGGCAGTTGGGCATGCTGGCGGCGTTGGCGCCGGCGGCGGCGCTCGTCACCGCAGCGAGTGAGGTGGCCTGGTATGGGCTGGCCACCAAGGTGCCGGCGGGGCGGGTGTTGCAGGCGAACCTGGGCTTCGACCCGTGGGGGCGGCCGGCCTCCCAGGTGTTGCTGCTGGGCCTGGCCGTGGTGGGGCTGGCCACCCTGCGGCGCGCGCGGCGAAGGCGGCCGGCGGTTACGTGAGCGCAGCGGCGGCGGCCATGACCTCGGAGGCGTGGCCATCAACCTTCACCTTGCGCCATACGCGGGCGACGGTGCCGTTGGCGTCGATCAGGAAGGTGGAGCGCTCGATGCCCATGTATGTCTTGCCGTACATCGATTTCTCAACCCAGGCGCCAAAGGCTGTCGCGACCGCGTTGTCTGGGTCGGAGGCCAGCGGGAAGGTGAGGTTGTACTTATTCGCGAATTTCTCGATCGGCGGCATCGCGTCGGGCGAGACGCCGATCACCGCGATGCCCCTGAATTGAGGCAGGGATTCCTCGAAGCCACAGGCCTCCTTGGTGCAGCCGGGGGTGTCTGCCTTCGGATAGAAGTACAACACAAAGGGTTTGCCGGCCTGTCCGGCCAGGGTCACCGTCCGGCCGGCGCTGGCCGCCATGGCGAAGTCGGGCGCCGTGTCCCCTTCGTTCACGCTCATCCGTCGATCTCCCCGACATGGCGCACGAACACCGCGCGCACCTGTTCTGCCATCGAGGCGAAGGTGGCATGCAATTGGGCGACGTCAACCGCTGTCTCACCGGCGGCGTTGGCGGCGCGCAGCAGGGCGGCGGCGGCGGCCTCCGACAGCTTCTCGGCGGGGTTTCGGCCATAGGTGATGCGCAGGATGCCCTGGACGGTGCGCCAGAGGCGGTCGGCGCGGATGAGCAGTTCGGCCTCCTGCGCGAGCAGCACGCCTTCGTCGCGCAGGCGGGCGAGGGCATCGCGGGTGGTGGGGGTGGCAGGAACCACCGATGCATGCGCGAGTTGGAGCACCTGGGCAATGAATTCGACCTCGATCTGCCCGCCGGCACGCAGCTTGACGTCCCAAGGCCCGGAGAGGGGCAGGTCGCGCAGCAGGCGGGTGCGCATGGCCGCCGCGTCGGCGCGGATGCGGGCCGGGTTTCCGGCGCCGGCGATGGCGGCCTGGATCGCCGCGTCGACGCGCGCTCGTAGCCGCGCCGGGCCGGCGATGACGCGGGCACGGGTTAGCGCCATGCGCTCCCAGGTCCAGGCTCCGCCCTCCGACACGCCGGCGGGGCCGTGGTAGCGTTCGAAGGCGGCGAGGGATACGGCAACCGGGCCCTTGTTGCCGGAGGGGCGCAGGCGCATGTCGACGGCGTACATCGGCCCCTCGGCGTCCGGCGCGGTCACGGCGGCGACGTAGGAGTGGACGGCGCGGATGAACCATTGGCTGGCGGCAAGCGAGCGGGCCGGGGCGCGGGCGGTGCTTTGCGAAACGGCTTCGGGATGGTCGTAGACCAGCATGAGGTCGAGGTCGGAGCCGGCCATCATCTCCCGTCCGCCGGCCTTGCCCATGACGACGAGGACCATGCTGCCGCCGCGCACGCGGCCGAAGCGGCGGGCGAAGTCGTCGAGCACCAGGGGCAGCAGGGCGGCGAGCGCGGCCTCGGCCAGGGCGGAACGCAGCAGGCCGGCGGCATCGGCGTCCAGCCGTCCCTCCATGGTCGCGACGGCGAGGGAGAATTCCTCCTCCCGCACCGTGGCGCGGATGATCGAGATGGCATCTTCCAGCACGCGCGCGTCGCTCAGGCGCAGGCGCAGCATGCGCGCATAGTCGGGGCTGGGGGCGGGGTCGAGCAAGCCTTCCAGCGCACCGGGGGTTCGGGCGAGGTAGTCGGCCAGCACCGGCGCGGCGCCCAGCACGCCGGCGATGCGTTCGAGCAGGATGGGGTTGCGCTGGAACAGGGACAGCAGCTGCACACCGGCGGGCAGGCGCGCGAGGAAGCTGTCCCAGCGGGCGAAGGCGGAGTCGGGTTGGGCTTGGCGCGCCAGCGCAGCGAGCAGGCTGGGCAGCACCTGGTCCATCAGCTCCTGCGCGCGGGGGGAGCGCAGGGCGCGGACGCGGCCGGATTTCCAGGCGCGCACGGCGGCGACGATGCGGTCGGTTTCCTGGAAGCCGAGGCCGGCAAGGCTGGCGATGGTTTCGTGCGGCGCATCGCCGACGCCTCGGAAGTCCAGCACCAGGCCGACCGCGGCCGGGGCGAGCTCGGGGATCTGCTCGAACACTGCGCCATAGGCGCTGCGCACGCGGTCCATGTGGCGCAGCAGGGCGACGGCGAAGGCGGTGGCGGTGTCATAGCCCATGAAGGTGGCGAAGGTCTCCATCTGGTCGGGCCGCTCGGGCAGGGAGTGCGTCTGGCGGTCCTGCACCATCTGCAGCCGGTGCTCGACGCGGCGCAGGAAGCGGTAGGCGCTCGCGAGTTCGCCGGCGGTGCGACGGGGAACATGGCCGGCCCGGACCAGCAGGCGCAGCGCGTCCATGGTGCGCAGCACGCGCAAGGTCGGGTCGCGACCACCCCAAACCAGCTGGAGCGACTGGGCGAGGAACTCGATCTCGCGGATGCCGCCATGGCCGAGCTTGACGTTGTACCCGAGCAGGCGGGCGACCGGGTCGGCCTCGCCGTTGTCGCGGTGACCCTTGTGGTCGTCGATGCGCCGCTTCATGGCGTGGATATCGGCGACCGCGGCGAAATCGAGGTGGCGGCGCCAGACGAACGGGCGGATCGCCTCCAGGAAGGCATGGCCCAGGGCGAGGTCGCCGGCAACAGGGCGTGCCTTGAGCATGGCGGCGCGTTCCCAGTTCTGGCCCATACTCTCGTAATAGGCGATGGCGGCGGGCAGCGCGATGCAGGAGGGGGTGGCGGCCGGGTCGGGGCGAAGGCGCAGATCGGTGCGGAAGACATAGCCATCGGAATCGCGTGCTTCCATGAGCGTCACGAGTCCGCGCGCGATTCGGGTGTAGAATGCAACCGGCGCGTCGCCGTGGTAGACCCCCGCGCCCGGGTCATGGATCAGGATGACGTCGACATCGCTGGAATAGTTCAGTTCACGGGCGCCCAGCTTGCCCATGCCCAGCACGGTGAAGCCGCTGGCCTGGCTCGGCGCCTCGCGGTCCGGCAGCGACAGCTCGCCAGCATCGTGCGCGGTGCGCAACAGGTGCGCGACCGAGAGGGACAGCGCGGCCTCCGCGAGGTCAGACAGCGCGGCTGTGACGCGGTCGAGCGGCCAGAGCCCACCGATATCGGCGATGCCCACCACGAGGGCCACCGCGCGCTTGGCCGCGCGCAGGCGGGCGGCGAGCTGGGCGCGTGGCAGGGTGGGGGCGATGGCGGGCAAGCCGGCCACCGCGGCGGCTACGACGGCATCGGGGCCGTCCTTCACCGCCTGGCGCAGGGTCGCGGCATCGCGGATGGCGAGGTCGGCGAGGAATGGGGCATTGCCGCCAAGGGCCATGAGCAGGGCGCGCATCCTGGGGTCGCGAGCCAAGCGGGCCTCTGCCCGGCCGAGCTCGGCGAAGCGTTCGACCAGGCGCTCGCCCGCCGCGGGATCGGCCGCCTGGGGCCAGGTGCCGGACAGGAGGGCGGGGCCAAAGGGCGCGGGCGGGGCGGCGACGGATGTCGGCATGGGGGCGAAGGCTGGTCATGCCAGGCGTGATCGGTCAAGCCGCGGGCCAGGCGGGGAGGCTGCTGCACGTGTTGTTGCGCCTGGTGCTGCTGGTGGTGGTCGTGGCGGCGCTGGGGCTGGGGGCACTGGTGTGGCGGCTGGGCCAGGGGCCGCTGGTGGTGCCGTGGCTGGCCGACGAGATCGCGCAGCTGGTGAGCCGCCAGATCGGGCCGATGCGGCTCGAGATCGGCGAGGCGTCGCTGGTCTGGGAGGGATTCCGCGGCGGCGTGGACCGGCCGTTGAACATCCGGGCACTGGAGCTGGTGTTGTTCGACGCCAACGGGCGGCGGGTGGCGCAGGTGCCGGAGGTCGATGTCTCGCTGTCGATGCGCGCGCTGGCCACCGGGCGAATCGCGCCGCGCGGGCTGCTGATACAGGGCGCGCGGGTGCGCGCGGTGCGGCGGCAGGACGGCAGCCTGGCGGTGGATTTTTCCGGCGTGCGCGAGGGTGAGGCCGGGACAGGGGGCGTGGATTCCGGGCGGGCGATTGATCTCGGCTGGGCGTTTGAGGCGCTGGCGCATCCGCCGGGGACCGACCTGGGCGGGCGATCGACGCTGCTGAGCCAATTGCGGCGGTTGCAGTTTCGCGATTCGAGCCTGGTGGTGCACGACAACGCGCTGGGCCTGACATGGCACGCGCCAGGGTTGGAGCTGGACGTCACGCGGTTCGCGTCGGGCGGCGTGGAAGGTACGGCGTCGCTGGCGTTGCTGGTGGATGAGCGGCGGCTGGCGGCCACGGCGAAGCTCGCCTTGCCTTCGGTGCGGCTGCGACCCGATGGCGGAGGGGCCGATGCGCCGACGGTTCGCCTGGAGGCGACGCTGGACGAGGTGGTGCCCGCGGAGTTCGCGGGCCTGGCCCCCGCCTTCGCGCCGCTGGCCGCGGTGCAGGCGCCGGTGGCGCTGACCGCCGTGGCGGAGCTGGGCGCCGACCTGCTGCCACGCCAGGGACGGGTGCAGGCGCGCATGGCGGGCGGCGCATTGCGCATCGGCGAGGGGCGCGTGCCGGTGGCCGGCGGGATGGTGGAGATCGTCGGCTCCGCGGAGGGCCTGACGCTCACGATGCAACACCTCGCCCTTCCGGCGGGCGCGGGCGGGCGGCTGAGCGTGGTGAGCGGGACCGCGACGGTTCGGCCGCAGGACGGGATGCTGGATGGAGTGCTGGACCTGCACCTGAACGAGGTGGCGTTCGCGGACCTGGGCACGTTGTGGCCAGACGGCGTGGGCGAGCCAGGGGCCAAGGCCTGGATCACGCAGAACATCACCGCCGGGACGGCGCATGACCTGCGGCTGCGGCTGCGGGTGGTGGCGGCGCCCGACCTGTCGGACGCCGCGGTGACGGAGATGAGCGGAGCGGTTGATGGACGGAACCTGGTGGTGCACTGGCTGCGGCCTGTGCCGCCGACGGAGCAGCTGGCGGCCCGGCTGGTCTTCGTGTCCCCCGACGAGATCCACATCGCGTTGCTGTCGGGGGTGCAGGGCGGGCTGACGGTGACGGGTGGGCAGGTGCGCCTGACCGGGCTGGCACAGGCCTGGCAATTCGCGACGATCACGGCGGACCTTGGCGGGCCTGTGACCGACCTGCTGGGCGTGCTGAACCATCCGCGCGTCAACCTGCTGAGCCGACGGCCAGTGGCGATGCGCGATCCCGCGGGGCGGGTGGAGGGGCGGCTGGTGGTCAGTGCCCTGCCGCTGGATAGCAACCTGAAGATGGACGACGTCCGCATCGCGGCCAGCGGTCGCCTGTCCGCGCTGCGGCTGGGCGGGATCGCGGCCGGGCGCGACCTGACCGCGGGCTCGTTGGCGTTCGAGGCGGGCAATGACGGGCTTGCGCTGCGCGGCACAGCGACCTTGGCCGGGATCGCGTCGCAGGTGGCGGTGGAGATGGATTTCAGGAGCGGACCGCCCAGCCAGGTGATCCAGAAGGTTTCGGTGAGCGGCACGGCGGAGGCGGCGCAGCTGGTGGGTCTGGGGTTGGGGCTGGACACGTCGGAGCTGATGCTGGACGGGTCGGCGGCGATGAAGCTGGACCTGGTCGGGCGGCGCAACGGGCGGTCGGAGCTGTCGGTGCGTGCCGACCTAGCGCGGCTGGTGCTGCGGGCGGATCGGCTGAACTGGGGCAAGGCGGCGGGGCAACCGGCGGTGGCGGAGGCGCTGGTGCTGTTGGATCGCGAGCGCCTGGTCGGCATCGAGCGGCTGCGGATCGAGGGCGAGGGGGTGTCCGTGCAGGCGGCGGTGGAGATGGCCGGGGGGGCGCCGCGGCAGCTGCGGCTGGCCCGCGCGGTGCTGGGGCGCGGCACGGACGCGCAGGGCGAAATCCTGTGGCCGCGCGACGGCCAGCCCTGGATGGTCCGGCTGTCGGGCGCGAGCCTGGATGTGAGCGGGGAGATGGCGCGGCGCGACCCGGTGAAACCGGGGGAGGAGGTGCGCGGGCCGCCCTGGAACGCGGAGCTGCGGGTGGACCGGCTGGTGCTGGGCCCGGGCCGGATCATGACCGGCGTGCTCGCGCGGTCGGACAATGACGGGCGGATCACGCGCCGCGCCCGGGTGACGGGGCGGGCGGGGATTGGAGCGTTCGAGTTGTCGATCCTGCCATCGGGGCAGCCGCTGCGGCGGAGCCTGACGATCACCGCGCAGGACGCGGGCGGGCTGCTGGCGGCGCTGGACGTGATGGACCAGATGCGCGGCGGGCGGCTGGTGCTGAACGCCAGCTATGACGACTCGCGC
>Ga0105050_10004240_pt1 | contig 19203 bp, 14 predicted proteins | sample FRY01_FD_78088 | JGI IMG/M metagenome (GOLD analysis project Ga0105050, IMG submission 78088) | Freshwater microbial communities from Lake Fryxell liftoff mats and glacier meltwater in Antarctica - FRY-01 | ecosystem: Environmental > Aquatic > Freshwater > Ice > Glacier meltwater ... | reverse complement strand
GTGTCGGAAGGCGTGGTAAACGGCGAGAGTCTGAATATCACATTGATCCACCGGGATTTGCACCTCTGGATCCAGCGTGCGCGCCTTGCCAGCTGTCTTTCGAGCAACGATGATCTGTGCTGCAAGGTCCTGTCGATTGGCCTGTTTGGCACCTTGTTCGAGTCTCGCGACGGTTGCGGAATCGTTGTTCTCGAGAGCCATTCGCAGCGTGAGTTGGAAAATCTGAGTGGCAGACAGATTCGGATCCGGGCGGCCAATCACACTTTCTGCCTCTAGCGTTTGCAAAACACTGTCAGCAAGTGCGGACGGATCCAGTGTCGCCCACGCGTTCGCCTGATGTCCGCGATGAACGAACCGGTCGAATTCGGAAGAAGAATTTCCCTGAGCGAAAACGACCACGCAATTCATCGCAAGGCAGCCGATTATGGTCAATCTGAGATATGGATTCATGACTTGTCTTATGGCAAAGGATTAGAAGAAAAACACAGGCCCTGCATCGCGCCATGGCGGTGCAGAGAAAGGCCTGAATTATGAAAAGACATCTATGGACGGGATCTGATACTAATAGGCACCAGAGACTTGAACGGGCTCATCTGACTGATCGTTTTCATCATCGTCATCGCCATCACGGCTGATCAGGGCAAGTCGTTTTAGTCTCTCGTTCAACTCGGGCGGCAATGGTTCGGCCCCCTCGATCTCATGTCACGCGGCACCGAGACATTTTGCCATCTCTTCTTTGTACAATTCTGGAAAGTACGGCAGATATTTCTTTTCGATCAGATCGAGGCTCCGCACGTCACCAGCGATCTTTGCCATGCGAATCTGGCCAATGCAATCATGCATCAGTCCATATTGTTTCAGTTCAATCTGTTCCGGATCAACCAGCATGCGGTGGGTTGTGTCCCGGCTAACGGATGCCAGTTTTTGCGCGGCGGCAGCGCTGGCTGTGAGTTCGGTGTTTTTTGCCAGAGCCGCATATTTGGCGATACGTTCCAGCGCTACCTTGTCCTGACGTTCGGTCGCAATTCGGACAGCCACTTCAAAGGCTTCCTTTGCGGAAAGTCCCTTCCGCGAGCGAACGAGGATGCGTTCGCCTTCGGCCAGTTGGAGTGCCACATCGGTCATGAGTGCAGCATCGGCGGAATACCACGCCCGACCGATATGCAGCGGATTGACGTAGATGTCAAAGGCAGCATCATCCAACGAAGCTGGTCCGGGAATGATCGCCCTCGAAGGACTCTCCAAACCTGTGAGTCCTCCCTCGGCTTCCCCTGTGATTTGTCCAAATGCTGGCATTGTGATAATACACACTGTGAAAGTGGCAAGTAAAAAACTCGTACAACGTCTCATCATTAATCTCCCTTTTTCATTCGAGAACTTAAACTGTGGATCGACCGCAGCGGTGGTATCCACCACATAGAAATTTTGACGCATTCATGGATCACTGAGCCGTTCAATGCATTCACGTTTCAACGGCTTGCGATGGCACGCTATCGCTATGGAAACCGACAGGATCGAGAGGAAAAAATCGACAATTGCAAGACATTGCTGCCTGACGGTATGGCGGTGTCCAGAGCCTCATCGCAAACGGCAACGGCAACGGACACCGTTGCGAGCGGAAATTTGCAGGATTCCTTGTATGTCTCTCACGCGATCAATAGTGTCGACGGCTGGGGAGCAATTCGAAGTGCTGACTGAGAGCGAAAAGGCTACTTCCTTTTGTTGCATGGTTCATTATTTACATAACGCGACGATGTCGCCTGTGGCTACAATTTTGCCGGCCCCAAGGGTCAATAACAGCCCCATTTGTTCAACCAAGCGAGCGACAAGTACAGCACTACCACCGAAAGTCCGGCTTCTTCGACAAGCCGGACTTCTTTTCTTTGGGGCCGGACACCAACTTCGCCTCGCGGGGGCTAATACGCCCCGCCGGCTTGAACCGGTTCATTCGCCGGTGTGGTTTCATCATCAGGTGCAGGGGGTGTAGCATCTTCGTGGGCGTCGCGGCGGCTGACGAGCGCTAGCCGTTTCAGTCTCTCAGTCAATTCGGGTGGCAACGGCTTGGATGACTCGATAATGTTGCGAGCATCGCCCAGACACTTGGTCATTCCCTCAAGGCAGCTATCGGGAACGTACGGCAGATACTCTTTTTCAATGATTTCGATACTTCGCACGTCACCCGTGATCTTTGCCATGCGAATCTGGCCAAAGCAATCATGCATCAGTCCAAATCGTTTCAGGTCAATTTGCTCCGGATCGATCAGCATGCCAGAAGTTGTATCGCGGCTGACAGATGCCAGTTTCAGTGCTGCTGCCGCGCTGGCTGTGAGCTCCACGTCTTTGGTCTGGGCCGCATGAATTGCAATGCGTTCCAGAGCCGCTTTGTCCTGACGTTCAGTCGCAATTCGGACAGCCACTTCGAAGGCTTCCTTCGCAGAGAACCCCTTCCTCGCTCGGAACAGAACGCGTTCGCCTTCGGCCAGTTGCAGTGCGACGTCCGTCATGAGTGCAGCATCTGCGGAATGCCAAGCCTGACCGATGTGCAGCGGGTTTACGTAGATGTCAAAGGCAGAGTCGCTAAGATCCCGGGCAGCACCAGCGATCGACCGGAGCCACCGAGCGAGAAGGACAACCCGACTGCGGTTGACGATTCAAGCATATTAAATCGGTCTGTCGCAGGAACAAGATTGTCGTCCACCCTGCCCGTTGGTGTCGATTCGTAGAATGGTCGAACTTCCGTGCCGTTAATGTTGAATGACTGAGCAAACGCCGGGGCTGCGGCAAGCCACAGAACGACGGTGCCAAGTGACAGAACTGCAAACTGTTTCATAATTGAGTTTCCTTTTTTGAGTAGTAATCGCGTGAGTTGTGGATCCCGCTCGAACGACGGGCACATTGAGAGTGACAGGATCACAGAGGGTGCTTTAGAGGACGACACATATTGCTGATTTCCGAAAGACGCTTCCCATGGCCTTATCGCAATCGGCGGTTGAATCGGACGATCATTCGTGAAATTTATCTCCGCACCAGTTCCTCTGAGGTACATTGTTAATTACCTTTTGAGAGATCGGGGAAAACACGGGTTTCAGTTGTCTCTGTACAGGTCGAGCGAAGAGCCAGCACCCTCCGCACCGATAGCGTCGTAGCGTTTCCATCGAAAAACGTAGGACCGGCCGCTGTCGAGTTTGTATTCGCGTTCGCCCCCCTGACTGCCGGAGCCAAATCGGATATTCGCTGTACCGGTACCGGTGTAAGTCCGTTGTTGTCCGGCCATTAGTGCGATCTGAAGTTCTCCGTTGAAGGCAAATACAATCGCACTTTTGCCGGGATTCTTCAGCGTGACGGTATATCGTCCTCCATGCACAACGGTTTCTGTTGTCTTCAGTCGCTTCCTGTCGACTTCACTCGCCACCCTCTTGAAATCATTGATTCCGAAACCACGACTGTCGCCTGCCATCTTAAAAAATGCAGAGGGTGCCGGGTGGTCCACGGGAATCTGTTCCGTTGCTGCCAGGATTTCGCTGAGAAGGATGCTCTTGAGATCCTCCGGCAGGTTCATGGCTTCAATTTCCGCATTCAAAGATGTGAGACTCTGACGGTCGCTGATCAACAGAGCGTGCCGGATTCTGCTTCTCAGGTTCTGGATCTCGCCAAACTGATGAATAGTGATTCCCTCAATCGCGATCATGGCCGGCTCAGAGTCAGACCGCGACGATGCCGCCAACTTCTGTTGCGTCGTGATTGTGGCTTTCAGATCTTTCAGCTCATGTTGTTCAGCGAATGCCTGAAGTCGCTGGAGTGTCACCACATCTTCTGACACGACAGCCATTCGAGCTGCCAGTTCGAACACTTCACCGGATTTGACCTGTGCGTGTGACCGCAGCAAAATCCGTTCGGATTCCCGTAGTATGATGGCTGCATCTGCCAACTGCGCCGCGTCACCACTCGCAATTCCAGCCTGGACATGACTGATGTCGATGGATGGATCAAATGTATTCATCACCGCAGAGTCTTCGACCGTTCTTTCGGAAGACTTTGTCTGCCCATCGGCACTGAACACTGCCGAATGACAAACTGCAATTATCAGGATGGACATCCTGGAACTTAACAACATGGTCAATCTCCCTTTTCGTTTGTCGAAAACGTGAGCTGTGGATTCCCCGCAGCGGTGTATACCGCCCAGAAATACGGGTGGGTCCATGGATTGCCGGGGCCCTCGGCACGTTGAGCTTTCAGAAAGTCGCGTTGAGCGCCAGCCAGAGCAGCGGCCACGGGTTCGCCAGCAGCGAAGTGCTGGAAAAAATCATGCATCAGCATCGGGCCGGTCGCGTCGTAAACGTCCCAAAGGCCGGACACCACTGTTCGTACACCGGAATGCAGAAAGGCTCGCTGCAGTCCAAACAGGTCATCTCCCGGCAGCGGTGAGCGATCAGCAAGTCCGGAGTAGCAGGCGCTCATCACCACGATATCTACTGACAGCGATGACATGAAGATCTCGCCAGCCGTCAAATGTCCGTCGTGGGACTGATCCGCGTGACACAACAGAAAACTGGACAGCGGCTGATCTGCGACATTCATGCCATGTGTCGCCACAAACAGCAGACCGGGTTCCGTGAGCAATCCAGCAACGGCGGATTCGCTGGCGTCGGCACCTTCCACGAGACGATTGACGTGCTGGTTGAAGACAGATTTCAAATTAGCAAGGTCCTGTTCCACACCCGGCAGGCTGGGTGCCGTTTTGAAGTTGACAATTCCTACCGCATTGATCTGCGTCACTGGCGTTCGCGTTTCCCGTCGCAGCATGTCCCAGGTGGCGAGTGATGGAGCGTACGCAAGAGCGCTTCCGGGTGCCGGAACGGACTGGCCTTTACCAGCAGCGTCATCAGTCGAAGATTGAAGATTACTTCCCGACCCGAGCACATCGATCAGAAACGTCGCCTGTGGCATTTCGAGCGGGCCGCGTTCTGCGGTATCCGTCTCCGTCACGAGGGCGGCAAATGGGAAGTAATGCAGCACATGATGAGGCACGATGATGAGAGTTTCCGTGTTCGCGATGTCATGTCGAGCATCGTTGGGAATCAGAATCTGATACAGAGCATGAAGTTCCGTTTGCCAGTCGTGGTCAAATCTGCGTCGCTGAAACATCTTGCGTGCGGCGGCGTTCATGTTGCTGAGCAACTGCTGGACCCGTGCAACAATCTCACGCGAGGCCAGCGGCGTCCCGTCCCTGTTCATCAGCTCATAAGCGGTTACTTTGCCGCCGCAAATGACAAACACCCAGCCGCGTTCAGAACCCAGCATGTATTCCAGCGCCGTTGTGTTGGCGGGCCAGTCAGCAAGCATCTCCGGGACGCTGCGATAATTGTCTGTCGGATCTGCGGTTTCGATCTGCTGACGAAGGACCTGCTGTAAAGCCTGAGATTTTCCAGCTTCGGCAACTTCCAGAGCTTCTGCATGTCGTCCCTCGGCTATGAGCAATCCAATGATTTGTTCATTGACGTAGGTCCGACGAGCGAGATATCCCGCCATGCTGAGCCCAATTTGATCATTCGGAATCCGGCTGCGCAGAAATTCGGCAAGAAAATTTGAAAGCTGAAAGTGCCTGAGTGCTGTCTGACTGGCTTCCTGTCGCGTCACATTTGCATCGGTATCTCGCAAGTCAATCAGACCCAGCAGCCGGTGCGCACTTTCGACGCCGGTCAGGGTTCCTGCAGCGAGATATTCCGTCATTGCCAGATCGGTGTGTCGCCGACATTCTTTAAATTGACCGCCCCGATAATCCAGATGGGCGAGGAGTTCGTTGACGATGCCGCGAACGCGTGGAGTCAGTCGGGCGCCCTGATCAAGCACACTCATGGCCAGTTTGATCGCTTCGCTGGCCGCTGAATCCTCAGCCTGAGTGAATGCAGATTCCTGCCCAACGGTTGAATTGAGCGTCCGCAAGAGATCTGCAAGCAGGACATACAGCCTGGCCTGATTGACACGAATGTCGATCACGGCTGTCGTGTCGTTTGCTTCGGCGAGTGCAATGGCTGCCTGATACTCATCGCGAGCAGTTCGCCAGTCGACCAACGCCGTCAACAACGGATCTGCGGTGCCCGTCGCGACCTGAAACGCGTGGTTGTAGACGCGGTCCTGCGCTCGATTCAGCAGAAAGTTTGCGTAGTTGTTGTGAGCCCTGAGCCGATCCGCAGGTGCCGATTCGTCCAGCAACAGCAGACTTTCCTGAAACAAACTCTCCGCAGCGTCACCGGTCGCCTGTCCGTATTCCGCCAAAATCACGGCTCGGTAAAGAGCACGAAGTCCGGCAATCCGGGAATCATCGCCAGGGTCCAATGCGACCAGCATCTCCTGCGCATCCGACCAGTGTCCATCCTGCAGCGCATTCCGAGCCTGATCGATGGCAGTCAGCCCTGTAGGCGATGGATCTGGTTCCGGAATCTTCTGATAAGTGCCCGCCAGGCGGTCCTGAAGATTGGCCATGACGGCCTGCAAATGGGCCGTTCGCTGTTCTGTTGACAATTCAGCGATCAGGTCCAGCGCATCGGAGACGTATGGCGTGGGATGACCGACTTCGTCACGCTGATCCAGCAAATGTTCGACTGCAATCTGCACAAACAGGGAGTCAACTTCAGGCGAATACTCTCGTAGTCGTTCGAGTGGCTCCCAGATCCAATCGCGAATTTCCTCACTTTCAACTTGAAATGCGGCAGACTCGCCGCCGGATACGGCACGCAGAGAATATTCGCCTTCTGGCAGCCGCTCGCGAAGTTCAGGGGGCAGGTCAGTGAGTTTTGACCACGCAAGTTCTTCAATGCCCTCTCCGCACTTCAGTGTTGCGATTGGCTTCCCATTTTGGGCGAGAATAAATTCGTCTGCAGGAAATGGCTCCGGGCCTTTGCTCTCTGCTCGTCGACGAATGGTGATTTTTCCGTCGAGGTCTGCTTCACCTGCGACAGGGGTAATGAATCCAGCTCCGCGGATCACAAGCTGCCCCATCAACTGGTCCAGTTGCAGTGTTGCAGACGACACAATCACCGGAGACGCGGCATCAGGACCACGCGATGCCGAAGCAGCAACGCGCTGAAAACCATTGAGTCCGGCCGTTTTGCCGGGAACTTGCTCAGCGGGCAGGGCAATCCATTGTTCATTCTTTCCGTCAGACCAGACCAGCAAACCCCGGGAGCTGAGGACGGTTTCCGTCGGCGGCCACGGAATGACACTGACGCCAGGAAGTCCGTCTGCGTCATTCTGAATAACAAGGCCATAGTCCGTCGCAAAGGCGGGGCCGTGAAAAAGCATCGTCACCGCGATTGTTGCACTGAGCAGAAGACATTTGAGGAAGTGAGCCAAACGCGACATTCCGAACTCCAGAGAAACCAGTTGTTGCCGAGGGCCTTATCGCAATGCAACGCACGATCGGACGGTGATCATCAGGAATTTCTGGATTCCCGTTGGGCAGTGGCTCTATCTCAACCGGGCACTGCAAAATCTGTGAGATCGGAATTTTTCTGTGACAGGCGAATTCTGAAACAAATTCAGGTCCGCTATGTCCACCACTGGCAATTAGGAGCCTGTTCCCGCATTTCGCGGTGCCCATTTTTTCCATACGGAAAAGTGGTGCCCCGGTGCGGAAGAGCTGCAAATTCCGCTGATCGCTCAACATGGACCGATGAATGATGTCACCGCAAACACCTACTCTGAGGAAATGGCTCACACTTTCGAGCCAGTTCGACGTTGACGTTTATGAAACGACTCAGGAACTTGCAGCACGCCTTCAGCACATCATTCAGCAGAAGAAGTGGTTGCGGTGGAACATCGTTAATGGATTTGAGGGCCAGATTTCCGAAAACGGATTTCGCATTCAACCGATCAACGACTACTCCGCAGCGGATGCCCTCGCAAAATCAATGCAGGCCGTGCGAGTACATGGTCGATTTGAAGCATCCGGCGATGGCTGCCGAGTTCACGTCTTCATTCGACACGGCTGGCACTTTCGGCTTTTCACCTGGATGACGATGGCCATTATGGTGGCAATGGTCGTTATGCTGACTCAGATCCTGCTGGGATTCGGTGATTTTGATAATCGCGAGCGTGGATCTTTGACGTACGGAGGTCCCGTTACGTTGCTGCTCTTAGGTTATTTCTGGTACCGGATTTTGCGCGACATTCGTCACACAGAAGTGGATGTCGTTTCACTACTGACGTCTGAACCTGGCAACGAGACCGACGGCCAACGATCATCCTGAACAACCATTCTGTGAAGAAACGACGATCAAAGCATGCATCGCGTTACTTCGGCTTGATAAAGTCGAACAGTGTTTCTTCCTGGGCGTTCGTGACAGGCTCAATGGAGGAATCGCCCTTTGTGAAGAGCAGGTCTTCGGACTTGCCGGTTCGGATTTCGTTCAACTGTTGTTTGGTGCGATAGTACAGAGTCACCGCCCCCAGTATCACTCCCCGGGACGCCCCATTCTTGAATTCCAGGTCAGTCGATCCCGCGTTTCCTTCACCTGTGCCAACAGTACTTTCTCCGAGAAGGTACGACCTGGACTGTGGAACATCTCAATGCGGAGTTTGTAAAAAAATGAAGGCAAGAGGACAGGTATTTTGTCCGGCGGGCCAGCAAACCGCGATCAGGTAATGCACGAAGAGTCCCGATCCATCCTTCAAGATCCGTTGTCATGCGAACAAGTACACGTCATCAACGGCTTGAAAGGGCGCGCCCGGTGGGTGAGGTGTTGCCTTCGGGCCTCCGAATTGCGGGAGCGGCCTTGGCTCTCGCGGCGCTGGTCGCGATGGTACCGATCGGTGAGACTTTTCTGGTCGCGATCTCTCAGGCACAGTTACTCAATCACCTGTCTGCGGGGAGCGATTCCATTGGATTACCGTCGGATCCAGCGGTTGCCTCCGCGCGCGGCGGAACAATTCGCCATCAGATGATCTGCTTGATCGTCTGGTGCGCGTGGTGTCTCTTGCCGATCGCCGTTTCCTGGAGAATGCGCCGGTACTCGAAAACGTGGCTGACGGCTTGGTCCATCCTGACGATTGGGTCGCTGGGGGGGCTCTGGATATTGTCATCGTGGCTTGTCATTGCACCCACGGAACGCCTGCTTCAGGAATTGCAGCCACCAACAGATTCCTGGACAGACATCGCTCAGTCCGCCTCGATCCTGGAAGATTCAGCCGCGACTGATCCTGAACGTGAGCAGGCTTGTCTGGTGTTTCGAAAACTGGGTGTTCAATCTCGAGCTGGATTTGTTGAATCCGCAGACCAGCAGCTAAAGGAACGATTGGTTGAAATTGCCACGGCCACAGATGGATCCGCGAAACAGAAGTTTTATGCGGCTCGCGCGCTGTTGGCTGTTGATGCACAAACTCCAGCTGAACGTGCAGCCATCATCGCAGCATTTCGTATGGCCATGATTGACCCCGATGCCGATCTGCGAGCCTTGGCCGCTCAATATGCACAGCATCCTATGATGAATTCCACTTCCGGCGTCGTGACGCCCACGCGTGTTGAAACGGACATCACTTCACATGAATAGGAAAATGACACAAGCATCTCATTACCTTGCCCTTGCCCTCGTGGTGCTGACCACATTTTCATCGAGGGCTGACGAACCACTGCGACTGGCTCTGCTCATCGGCGTGCAAAAATATGCGAACCTGGATCCCGGCCAGCAACTGGATGGGCCGGGAAACGACGTCGAGTTGATGCGGCAACTCCTGGTCGAACGTTTTGGATTCCGTGAATCAGACATTGTCACGCTGCTGGACGAACAGGCGACCGGCAGGGGCATTCGTGAGCAATTCAGTCGCGTGGCAGAACGAGTCAAATCGTTGCCGAAATCATCGCCCCCGGCTCAGGTTCTGGTGCATTTCAGTGGTCACGGATCGCAGGTGGCCGACCAGTCGGCAGGAGACCCCGATCGCGACGAATTGGATGGGCTCGACGAGACACTTGTTCCCTACGATGCCAGCCGACAGGGCGGCCAGGAAGATATTCGGGATGACGAGATTTATCATCTGGTCGATACAATCTGTGCTGGCGGACAAGCCAGGCTGTGGATGATTCTGGATTGCTGCCATTCGGGCACTGGAGCCCGAGGTGGTACTAAAATCCGAAAGCTGAATCGGGATATCGTGCTGGCTCCTGAGACCGATCGCAATGCCGGAATCGCAACGGCCACTCAGCGAAAGCTCCCACAGGGTGCCGTAATTCTGTCGGCCTGTCGTTCACTGGAAGTGGAACCGGAATTTGTCCGGAACGGACAGCACTTCGGGCTGCTGTCAAGGTTTTTAGTGCAGGTCTTGAGTGAGCAGGAGACCGTCTCCAGGTTGTCATATGCTTCACTGCGTGAGGCAATTGAAGTTCATTACCGTCAGGATTCTTCAGTGCGACAGGCCCCAAAACCACAGATTGAAGGTGACGCAGAAAGTCTCAGTTCTATCGTTATGTCATCAACGCAGGCGATGGATCGTGACCCGTGGTGGACCGTGATACCCAGTGATCGCGATGGCACTAGGGTCACGATCCGCGCCGGAACACTTCACGGTGTCACAGTGGGGTCGCTATTCGAACTCTATGAAAGACCTGATCAGATCGAAGCCAGACCTGACGGTAAAAAGAACGGGAATTCGTCTAATAAATCATTGGCCTGGATTCGTGTTGAAAAAGTCGATGCCGCCACAGCGACGGGACGGATTTTCCGTTGGAAGAACGACGAGCAAATCGATGACCGGACTGCTTCTGGATTCGTCCAGGGATACGCAGTGGAGCGTGTCCACCAGCATGGCAATTTCGGACTGCGCGTTCAAATTGTGCGAGCTTTGACCGCAGAAACCGACGGAAACCCGTTGGATCTAAACGATGCGATGATTCCTGCGCCCATCCGCAGAGCATTTTCGTTACCGAAGTCGGAGACTGAAGCAACTTGGTTGCAGAATGTCGCGGGCGATGAAGCAGCGGACGTGCTGATTCGAATGGACGGTGATTATTGTGCCGTTTTTCCATTTACCAGCGGTATTGCGGTTTCTGAACCGGCAGCGCAGACGTTGTCACACTTGCCTCAATCACTCATCGGTGGCTGGGGGCCGATCGATCTGCGTCTGGCCGACGCGAGCGATCGCCTGACCGACTTGCTGCGTCAAATCACGCGTGCTCGGAATCTACTACAAATTGCCGAGGCTCAGCAGGACACTGCGTCGTCAAATATTCGAGTCAAGGTGGAACTCATGGAGATAGAGATCGACGACAACGCCGTTATCACGCGTGCAGAGCCGTGGCGATTGTCAAAACCCGACTCCGGTGATCAGGATCTGATCATGCCAGGGGGCAGTCTTTACACGGTTCGCGTCACGAATCTTGAGACCGCAGGTTCCGGTAAGCCGGTCTTTGTTTCCGTGCTGATTGTGGATGCCGACATGGGGATCGACTGTTTGATTCCCTATCAATTGGGCAGCGGCAACGAAGAACAGCAGTTGATGCCAGATGAATCGCGACTCGGGGCGCCGTTCCAGTGCAGCGGCGCAGACGGTGAACCGCCTGTAGGTGGACCGCGGACGGTCGTGGTGCTGGCGACTCGCGAACCAGATGATTTCTATCGACTCACGCAGCCTGCGCTGGAAAAAACTCGGGGCATAGCAGGGTCGGAGTCCACACTCGGTGAATTGTTGTTGGAACGAACCTGGTTTCAGAAAACGCGAGGTGATTCTCGTCTGCGACCTCGCAAACTATTTGACAGCTCCTGGGCAACAACGACGATCACGTGGAAGGTAGTGCCATGACTACTGCTGCTGGAATTATGTCCATTTGGACAGGCCGAACAGGAAGAATCGTCAATAATCGAGCTGTTCAATATGAATATGAGAATTCATCAGCAGCAACGGATGACTCCCCGCCTCTCGACCGTTACAAAGTGGATCGATTCGGCGAACGTATTGGAGTCCGTCGAGTAAAATCCAGCCAGGAATTGGCGAACCTCAGGCGAACCGTCGTGACGCCCATGTCCTTTCCTGAACTTATACAACGCGTGCGCGACGGAGATTCCGAAGCCGTTGGGATTTTGCTGGATCAATACGGCGATGCGATTCGACGAGAAGTCCGGTTCAATTTGCTCGACCAGCGGCTCAAGCGGATTGTTGGCGAAAGCGACATCTACCAGTCGGTCGTCTCACGATTTGTATTTGGGCTGCAGGACGGCAATTTTGAGTTTGAGTCTGGCAAAGACGTGGTCAACCTGCTGAAAGTAATTGTACGCGCTCGGGTGGCACAACACGCTCGGTTTTGGAAATCCCAGCGTCGAGATCTCCGTCGAAATCAAACGCTGCTTCGCGACGATGTAACTGCCGTGACGGAATCGCAGCCGACGATTGGTCAGCAACAATCAGATGCGGAATTGCTGGCGATCGCTTTGAGTATCATGCCGGAACGAGACCGAAAGATTCTGGAGTGGAGAGCAGAAGGACTGAACTGGGGGCAAGTCGCTGAGCGGTTGGGAGTCGCAAGTGCGGAAGGGTTACGAAAGTCCCATGAACGATCCATGCATCGCACGCTGAGTGAAATTCGGCACGCGAGTGGATTGGACGAAAGTGGGGACACCAGGGCAGATCATCGGAACAAAGCGGGTGATGAATGATACGCAGCCCGAATGAATCAAAAATTCCACCAGTTGATCAGTGGGTGGAGTTGTGGTCGGCCGAAGGCCACCCGCCGTCGCTTGAAGGCTTCGTTGGAACACACCCTGGACTGTCGACAAGGGAATTGCTGGACATTGTGTTAGTCGATCAGCAAATGCGTTGGCAAGATAGATGCGGTCCAGAGGTCGAAGACTATCTGAAGCGTTTTCCGGACATCGCTGCCAACGCAAGTATGACGCTGGACATGATCTTCGGTGAATTTCGGGCGGCCGAACGATTAGGAATTCCGGTCGACGTTGACACAATGGTACTGCGCTTCCCGGCGTTTGGTGACGAGATTGCCAAACAGGCTGAGTTTTCGAGCTGGATTGAAAGTGAATCTCCAAAAAACGCCACGGATCATTCCATCCATATCCACGATCTGCGAGCCGGGGCCACGTTTGGTGCGTATGAACTGTTGGAGCGAATTGGCAGCGGAGGTATGGGCTCCATCTTTCGGGCCAGACATCGGGTCGTGCATCGAATCGTGGCGCTGAAGGTGTTGAACGCGGAACGCATGGCCTCCGAAAACGACCGCCAGCGGTTTCGGAATGAGTCGGCAACGGTCGCGCGTCTGGATCATCCCAACATCGTACCTGTCTTCGAAGTTGGCGAAATAGACCAAACGCCTTATTTCACGACAAAACTGATTTCCCCGGGAAGTCTGGAACAGAACGCCCATCGAGTGTCCGGGGACTCTGATCGCATCGCAGACACCCTCCGACAGATCGCTCTGGCCGTGCATTATGCTCATCAGCATGGCGTATTGCATCGCGACTTAAAGCCATCCAATGTGCTGATTGACGAACGCGATGTCCCGTTCGTAACGGACTTTGGACTCGCGCGAATTCTGGGCGATGCTCGCAGGCTCACGGTGTCCGGCGATTTGATTGGTACGCCGGTGTGGATGCCACCGGAATTTGCCGATCCCCATGGTTGCGACGCGACGATTGCCAGCGACGTCTACGGACTGGGGGCAATCCTGTACTTTCTGCTCACCGGGCGTCCGCCGTATGTTGGACGGACATTGATGGAGACACTATCTGCGATTCGCGAACATGATCCACCGGCGCCGAGGTCGATCAATCATCAGGCACCCGTAGACCTTGATCTCATTTGTCGTCGCGCTCTGGATCGTGTTCCGGCACGCCGCTACGAATCTGCTGGACTGCTCGCGGACGATCTTAATCGATACCTCCAGGGCGATTCGATCCATGCGCGGCCTCTGCCTTGGTGGGAGGTACAGCGACGGCGAATCGTGAGGCGGCCCGTACGATCAACCGCAGCTATGGCCTGTCTGCTGCTGTTGGTGGCGATTGGCGTCTACACTCTGCGGCTCCAGCGGCTGAACAGTCAACTGGCGACTCTTGTGAACCAGGCATCGATTGCCCGTCGCGATGCGACAGCATCTAAAATCAATGCCAGTCTCGCCGAAAATGAGGCGGGCCGATTGCGAGACGAAGCGCGGGCAATTCAGCGACTGGCGACTCGAGCGCAGGAAGATCATCAACAACAACTTTATGTGGCTTGTATGCGTCTCGCTTGGGAGGCTTGGCGGAACGGCGATCTCCGGCAGGCCAGCGCATTGCTCAGCAACTATGCCGCCAAAGAACTTAGACCCGGTACCATCGGGTTTGAATGGTCCTATCTGCAGCGCCACGTCAATCCACAATCGATTGATTTTTCTCTGACTCTTGGGGAAGCGCGTACGATCTGCCTGTCTGCCGACAGGCAGATGCTGGCAATTGGCACCAATACCGGAACAATTGAAATCTTCAACTTCTCGACCAAAGAACGAATTCGACAGATCGCGCTCCCATCAGTTGAGATCAAGAAGATTCTGTTCAATGCGGAATCGACTCAACTCGCTGCCCTGGCTCTGGACGGAACCCTCACGGTTGTAGATAGCGTCAGCGGAGTGCCCGTTTGGATGATTAATTCGGAAAACAATGCCTGCCGAAGTTTTGTGTTTGCCGCCAATGGCCAGAGTATCATTGCAGCGCACGCAGACAATACTCTTCGCGAATGGAGTATCAATGGCGATGAATCTCGGAATATCCCGTTGTCGCACGGCTTGGTCGAAGCGATGGCGATGTCGCAGGACGGAAACCGATTGGCGATAGCCGCAGATGTCAAGATCGAGATCCGGGATGCCAAAACGCTGGAAGTGCTGATCACACATGGCCATGAGTCTCCCAATCCAAAAATTAAAGACATAGCCCTTTCTGGCGATGGAACACGCTGTGCCATTGGACGCAGTGACGGCTGGTCTTTTCTGCTTGAGTTTAATGACGATGGGGTCCGCGAAGTATTAGCCCGAAACACACTCGATTACCCCAGGGCCGTTGACGTTTCATTTGATGGTCGGAGGATGGCGGTGTGCGATTACGGTGGATCGGTTTCTGTCTGGCACGATCCAGATCACCAACACAGCGAATGGACGGGCACGCAGGCTGGTGATTTGATACTCAGAGCCAGTGCCCATGTTGGTCGAGGCTACGACATTGCATTCGATGATGCGTTGGGAGGCATTATTTCCGCCGGGCAGGATGGCATGGCCCGTGTCTGGAGCGTAAAGATTAACTCGGACCCCACAATCACTAAACTACCACACAGTATCGCAAAAGGATCGGCCCCCGCAATCCTGCCCGATGGGTCTATAATCGTAGTCGGAAAAGAGGGAATGTCACATTTGGAGCGATCGTCCAACACAAATTCTAGTCTGGGCAGCGAACTTCCCCATGACTATGTAGCGGTGTCCTCAAATGGCACGTTTTTAGTCTGCTCTGAAAAAGACAGGGGCATGATTGAAGCCCGAAGGGTGCTTTCCAGCGGCATGCTGGGTGATGTCGTCTGGACACATTCAGGCATGCCGATTGACCAGTTGATTTTCTCACCGGATGATTCAAAGCTCGCAATTGTAAGCTGGACGGATGACGTTGTTGTGATTCTTAATGCACAGACCGGTGTTGAAGTGACTCGGCTGTCGGCACGCCAGTGTTTTGCTGCGGCCTGGTCCCCGGATGGTTCGCAAATCGCCTTTACTGTGATGGACGATGTGCATGTGGCGGACACCCAGCGATGGGCCACCCACCAGATATTGCGCGGCCACTCTTCAACAGTGACGATGCTTTCGTGGTCGCCGGATGGCTCAGAAATTGCATCTAGCAGTCGTGATCGGTCTCTCTGTCTGTGGGACATCACAAATGGAACGATGCTTCACCGTTTGCTGGGCCACCGACACTGGGTGCTTTGGTCAACATTCAGTCACGACGGAAAGACCCTGGTTTCGGCCGATCAGGATGGAATTGTCAAGATCTGGCACGTGCCGACCGGCCAATTGATCGGCAATCTTTGGAACGACGCCACTCGTCCGATTCACTCGATCGAATTTACACAGGACGGAAAGGCACTGGTTGGACTCAACCGTGCCGGTGCTGTTATTTCCTTCGACACGTCGCAGTGACATGACAGTACCGTGTGATCCAACTCGCTGCTACGGCACGGCCGAAGGGCAAAAGTCGAAAATGCTCCACCATCTTCTCCGCTCCGCAATTTCATATTCAGTGTGCTGATCGTTTGATTCGTGGCGTCGGGGGGACCACAGATCAACAGGCGTTCGGCATGTCTTGGACGACATCTGTAAAACTGGTAGTTATCGCTGGCGAAGTGTTCGAGCTTCCGCACCAGTGGAGTCGCTGGGTGGTTTTCCTAATCAATCAGGCAGCGGACTGCTGAAACCACTCGTCAAGGAATTGGGCTTGATCGGAGTTGACCTTCATTGTGATCGACTTACCGTTTGATAAATCGATCAATCCGACTTGATATGTTTTGGAGCCGAATTCCCATCCGGGGATCAGAAGCCCTGGGCCAAATTGTGTTGACATTTTGGAGAAGCGAATTTGCGTGATTTCTGCTTTCGAATATCTGCGGTGCCACAACAGATATCGCACAGAAACTCCGTCGTGAAATCTGACCGACACGGGAACAGTCAACGCGGACCAGCAAAAAGGCCCGCACATCAGCATTAGGATGACGGCCACAGGCGTGCTGGCCTGCTGGTCCGTGAGGTAAAGGAACGATATGCCGAGTAACAGAGGCACAAAAACGAAAGCCGCCCCAATGCGTCCACTGGCCATGCTGTAGTTAGTCAGCGTTGTTTCGTTATCGGCATTTAACAATAGAGCACCCTGGTGATTTCATTCTGGGTTCGGAGTTCATCGGCTAGCTGCCCGCTGGAATATGGATTATTCCGCAGATCGATCATGGTGGGAGACTCGCATCCGCTCCTCATTGTCACCAATTCCCGGTTCCTCGCTCTATTCATGTAACTGGATTTTGAATCGCCGACAGACTACGTCCGCTGTTTGTCTGAGGTCCGTAGCTGCCTTGCGACAAGAAGAGCCATCCCAATGACTGCGGCATACGCGATGATTCCGATCAATCCGCCCCATTCGCCAAGAATCGCTTTGCCAGCTATTGCCGAGACAGACATCACCACAAACATCAGCCAGATAGCGACAGCGATCGGCGATCGGCGGCCCAAAGTGACTCTGGCACGGTCAAACCAGGGCGACGACATCCAACCATAAATGGCAATGGCCGTCGCGAAACAGACGCCTTCCCCAAGCCATTCACCGAGCCGTTCGCCCGAAATGTTTCCGATGCCTTCATACGAGGCGCCGATCTCTCTTCCAAAATTCTCGCCAACAATCAAGGCAAATAGAATCAGCAAGGGGCCCTTGTAAAGCGTTGCCGCTGATGGTCGGGGCGAAGAAATGTCAGCTTTGGAGGGATCAGAAGGCGGCATGTGTATTCCTGAGGCTAAACGGCTGTAAACAGATAAGCAGAAGAGTAATCTTGCTCGTGCAGCAAGAATCTGGAATAACGAAAGTCGGCAAGGCCGGAGAAGATTTGTCGAGCGAACAGCCTGAGGTCGTTTGAATCAGATTGTTGAGACTATTCCGCGACGTCAAACGAGCAGTTGTAACGCTTCTGTAACGTGGAAATGACGGTATTCTTTTCGTTACAAAGCCTCGTGTATTCTGTCAGCAACGATTTCAATTCTGGTCGTCCCTGTTCCAATCTATGACTATCACGATCGTTCGCTGCTGCCGCATGTTCTTTGTATTCTTCGCACAACGCCTGATGAGCCGTTACGAGTCGATCCCGGTAGACGATCGCTGATTCGTCCACCGTGTTTTCGTGGAGGGCTGACAATTTCGCTGCCAGTTGCGAGTGCTTTTCTGAGAGCATCGAAAATCCGCTGGCAACGCCCTCCACGTCATGCGCGCGTGAAGCGACGGAGTTGGCTTCGTTCAAACCCGAGATTTCTCTGTTTCCATGCCACTGGATCCCCTGCAGTTCGGCCCAAAACCTGAGTGTACTGTCCGCTTTGCCGGTCAGGTCTGCTTCCAAGCTGTTGAAGCTGTCGCAGCCCGTTGCGCAAGAAACGATGCATGAGATCGCGACCATTTGAAAAAAGAGACGCATTTATAGACTTTCTGCTCTGAACGCATATGCGATTGTGGTCACAGAGTTGATTGTGAGCGGATTCGCCCGTTGCTCGCCGCTACTGGAAGGCTACCGACGAACCGCGACGCATCCCTATCGCAACTTTCTGGTATGCCGGACACGGCTGCGGTCAAAGAAAACTGGAATATTTCGAATTATTGAAGACGCACCTCCCAATTGCATAGTTCGCCATACCGCCAACCATCAGCGGAAAATATACTCTTCAGAGTTTCGCGACTGAGCATCAGAGTCCATGCCCCCCCCCCAGCGGATTCTGTTTTGTCAGGCCGGAGCGCTTGCCCATATCGGCGATCCGTTGGGACCAGGCGAGACACGGGATGACTGACGAAGACATGCGGCGAATGCGACAGGTTGATCTTCATTATGTGCCAGGATCTGAAAACCCTAGTCGTTTGGAACCTAGTCGGTGGATATCATCAAGCCCGACTCGGCAGCATTTCCAGAGTGCTGGAACTGCACTAAGCAACAATGGCAGAATGCTGCCGCTGCTTTCTGGTTAAGTGTTCACCGTGACGATTATCTCCTAATGGCTGTTCTTAATTTTGGTTTCGCCGATGGGCGGCCAGCTCAGCGACGAATTTCGCAACACTGAATTCAGTGTGTCTTGCTTCCGCGATTTGAAACTCGTTTCTGGATAGGAGAATTGGATGAGCGACTTAGAAGATCAATATAAATTCGCAGGAAAATTAGCAAACCTCTCAGACGAAGAACTCGTTGCATGTTTCAATCGTGAGATAGACAATCGAGGTTGGGGTAATGCGCGGATGTACTGCACGAGTTGCCTGACAGCGGAACTAAAATCCCGCAACTTCGATTCTAGTCTTGTTGTAGACAACGATGATCTCAAGCTATCAAGACCGGTCGTCCTCGCGAATAACCGGCTTGAGTTTGCGTAGACCGCGTGGGAATTCATCCAGTCTTCACCGGAACCTGCGCGTAGCTGTTGCCGCCGCCTCCGACGATGACGATCCATCGCGTCCCGGGGCG
>Ga0105050_10004234_pt1 | contig 19220 bp, 16 predicted proteins | sample FRY01_FD_78088 | JGI IMG/M metagenome (GOLD analysis project Ga0105050, IMG submission 78088) | Freshwater microbial communities from Lake Fryxell liftoff mats and glacier meltwater in Antarctica - FRY-01 | ecosystem: Environmental > Aquatic > Freshwater > Ice > Glacier meltwater ... | reverse complement strand
TAGTTCTATTGATCTTTGCTCAATTAATATTGAAGGAGCAGAATATGATTTACTTGATGCTATTATAAGTAGGGATTTAATACAAAAAATTAAAGTTATCCAAATCCAATTTCATCAAAATATCCCTGAATATAAAAAAAGACGAAAAAACGTTATTAAAAAACTATTAGTAACACATAATGTTAGTTATTCGTTTCCTTATGTTTGGGAGTGTTTTTCGATAAAATAATCTTGAGCTTTAGTCATGTTAGTAAAAAATTAATTAATGTATTTGAAATATTATGAATAAGTTGAAGTTTTTGTTTCACATACCCCATCTAAGCAGTATTTATGCTGGGCGGACTATAATGAATGGTTACAGAAATGCAATTTTAAATAGGGGGTATGAATTCAAATACATGACGGCAGACACAAAGGATCAGAAAATTTTAATTAACAATTACAATCCAGATATTATTTTTTTAAGTTTAAATAGATATAATTTAAAATTTCTTAATTTTGATATAGTAAAATTAGCAAAAGCTAATGGCTCTAAGATTATGGTTAGTATACCTTTTTGGAATTCACCAATTTCAAAATCCAGAATTAATGAAGCTCCAGGCTTATCTAATGATAATTTTCTTCTAGATATAATAAGGAAAGAAAAAATTGGAGATATATATTATAATATTTGTGAACAAGGAGATGCACGAATGGAAGGTTTTGAGAAAGTTACAGGGTATAAACATTACACAATACCATTAGCAGCTGATGACACAATTATTTATCCTGAATATGATGATAAATTTAAGGCAGACATCTCGTTTATTGGTACGTATTTACCAGAGAAAAGACCTTTTTTTAATGAAAGAATTTTTCCACTAAAAAATAAGTACAATCTAAAATTATATGGACAAGATTGGACTTTTACAGATCGAATGTTAGGTTGGGTGCAAAGAGGGGGGCAATATTTTAATCTTCCTTACTTAAAATCATTTAGAAAACCTAAACTTCAGCTTGAAGATGAAAGAAAAATCTATAACTCTAGTTTAGTTTCTATTAATGTTCATGAAGAGTATCAACGTAAATTTGGGGGGGATTGTAATGAAAGAACATTTAAGATACCTTTAAGTGGTGGGTTTGAGATAACTGATAATGTTGCTTGTATTAGAAAGTATTTTATAGAAGGTGAAGAAATAGTAATAGCTCATAATAAAGATGATTGGTTTGATAAAATAAGTTATTATATTGAAAATCCTGAAAAAAGAATTAAAATCATTGAGGCTGGAAGACAGAGAGTTTTAAAGGATCATACATATAAAAATCGTATAAATACATTTATTTCGTTGTATAAGGAGATACTATAAACAATAAAAAGATAATTTTAAATATTGGATGTGGCAAAACTAGGATTCCTGATTCAATAGGAGTAGATGAAGTTCAAATTGATGGTTATGTTGATGTCGTTCATGATTTAAACATTTTACCTTACCCCTTTAAAGATAATTTTGCAGATGAAGTACATTTGTATCATGTTCTAGAACATTTAAATGAGCCAATAAAAAAGGTTGAAGAGTTACATCGAATATTAAAAGTGGGAGGTAAGCTTTTTATTAGAGCACCTCATTTTTCTAGTATGGGGGCATTTAGTGATATAACACATATTAGACCTTTTGGGTATTCAAGTTTTGATTGTTTTGAAAGAGATGCTTATCATCATTTTTATACAAAAGTCAATTTTAAAATTTTAAAAAAACAAATTAAATACTTTGGTTTGTATCCAAATTCAGGGATTTATGAAAAGTATATTCATCAGAATCAATGCTTTTACCCAATCAGACCAATTGTTCGAACAATAAATTGGCTAATAAGTTTATCACCAACCTTTTTTGAACGGATTTGGTGTTATTGGGTTGGTGGTGCATTAGAATTAGTAGTAACTTTAAAAAAAGATGAATAAGAATATAATCACCGATCAAAAAGAATTTTTTAATCGAATGGCGGGCGTTGAGTTTGTTCAAGTAGTTAAAAATAAACAGTTTTATAACTATGTAAACAAAGAGCAAGTGGCTGGGTTTGAATGGCTTTCTAATTGCAAATCTATTTTAGACTATGGATGTGGTACTGCAACCTCAGTTGATCTGTTTTTACAGTATCACAAACTTGAAGATTACAACTTCTATGGAGTAGATATTGCAGAAGAAGCAATAAAAGTTGCTAGAACAAAATATCCTCAGATTAAATTTTTTGAGATTGAAGGGAATAAAATACCCCAAATAAAAGACAATTCTTTAGATGGTGCGTATATGTTGCATGTTTTACATCACTCACATGATCATGAAAAAATATTTACTGAAATAAATGCCAAATTAAAACCAGGAGCAAAGTTTTTAATTAATGATTTAACTTCTAGAAATCCCATAATTAGAATTGGTAGATTTTTATTTGGTTTTATGCCGAATATTATTAAAAATAGGTTTTCAGATGATTTATTAGTAGATGGTAAAATTCCTGATAAGTATGTTATTAATGTGGAAGAAATAATAAAACAGCTAAAATCTTCAGGGTTTGTCATTGAAAATGTTGAGTATGGGCATTTGTTTTTCTTTTTATTTAACTGGATTGACAGATTTATTCCTTTTTCAAAAAATAAGATAGCAAATAAAATTTATTTAAAGATAATTATTTTTGAAACTGTATTACTTAAACTTTCATTTTTTCAAAAAAATGCTGAGATTGTTTGTATTAAATGTATAAAAAGTTCCACTCAAGTTCAGAGTAATGACTTAATTTCAGGAAACTATAGTTCTTCCCTTAATAAGGTTGTTGGTAGAGAAATCCGAACAGGGGCTGTATGCTTAGATGTTGGATGCTGGAATGGTAATTTGGGAAAGTACTTAATGAACAATAATCAAAATATTGTTGATGGATTAGATTTTAGAAAAGATGTTTTAGAACAAGCTAAGTCAAAGGGATATCGAAATACTTTTCAAATAAATTTAAATAATAGTGACCCAGATTTTTCTGTTCTCAAGGGGAACCAATATGATCAAATTATTTTCGCAGATGTTTTGGAACATCTGATTAACCCTGAAAACGTAATTTTAAATCTTAAAAAATTCTTAAAAAAAGATGGGGAGCTAATAATATCATTACCTAATGTTGCGTTTTTACTAAATAGAATTTTATTAATGTTGGGTAAGTGGGAATATAAAGAATTTGGGACATTAGATAAAACTCATTTAAAGTTTTTTACAATAAAAACTGCAATTAAGTTTATTGAAAATATTGGATTTAAAATAATAAAAGTAAAACCTTATAATCAGTTTGGAATTCTTAAAAAATTACGTCCTCTCGAGCAACTTTTCCCTGGTGTACTTGCGTATCAATTTTTAATAAAGGCAAAAATAAAAAGTGATTAACAAACCTATTTTAACAGTATCAATCCCAGCTTATAACAGAGTGGATACACTTGAAAAAATCATAAAAGAGTTTAAAGAGCAAACAGATAAAAACTTTACTTTACTTATATCAGATGATGCTTCACCTGATGATGGTGCTATAGAAAAAATGGTAAGTGAGTATAAGCAAGATATGCCAAATCTTGTATATCATCGTAATGAACAGAATTTAGGTTTTAGTGGTAATATCTGTACACTTTATGATTTATCAACAACAAGGTATATCTGGTTTTTATGTGATGATGATACAGTATTTTCGGATTCAATTGAGAAAATAAATAGTTCATTGTTATTACATGAACCAGTAGTTGCGGTTTTCAATTATACTTGGATAAATCCCTATGGAGTAAAATCAATGGCTGGGCCTAAAAAAGATATAGTATACGAAGATATTAATAAATTGAGAAATTACCAACCATTAATGCGTACAACTTTTTTATCAAGTTTGGTTGTAGAAAAACGATTATCGATTGATAAGATTAAGGATACAGATTATAAAGATAACGTGTTTGTGCAGATTACAATTAGTTTATTACTTTTAAGTGATAAGTTTAGATTTTATGAAATAGCAAAACCAATACTACATAGAAATGTTGGTTATAAATATGGGGATTTTTACAAGTTTATTTTAGTTGATGTTCTCAAATCTGTTTTTGCGATTGAGCATAAATTTAACAATAAATTATTTATTAAATGGTCTATTAAAGAGTTACCAACCTCGTTACTATTATATCTTTCTCAAAAACTTGGGATATTTTATTACAAGCAAGACCCTACGAAAGAAACCATGCAAAAAATCTCAGAGTTTTATGGGGTATATAAGTACTTTATTTTATCTTTTAAATATATAAAAAAATTTACACCAACAATTCTTTTAAAACTTATATATTTAACAAGACTAATACTGATTCATGGTATTATGAAGGGCTTAAATGTTTATAAAAATAATATAAATAGAGCATTTACGGATTCTAGGAAAACTGGGTTTACTGATTATAAGTAATTTTGTAGTAAATTATAATAAATAATTATGTTAGAAATTTTAAATAGAGTAAAATATAAAGGAAAGGTTTATTTTAACTCACTGTATTTGTTATTGTTTCCAAATCTAAAAAAAGAAATTGTAAATAATTTTCATAAACTTTACTACGATTCAAATATTTTAGGAGGAACTTGGAAAAACACTAAGTTTTTAGGTGTTCCTGCTCAAAAATGCCCTTTAGATTTGTTTATCTATCAAGAGATTTTATTTGAAATAAAACCTGATTTGATTATTGAGGCTGGAACAGCTTCTGGTGGTGGAGCTTATTTTTTAGCCTCAATTTGTGAATTAATGAATCATGGAGAGATTGTAACAATAGATATTACAAATACTGCTGTTAGTCCAAAACATAAAAGAATAAAATATATTATTGGTTCATCAACTTCTGAGAAGGTTTTTAGACAAATCGAAGAGTTAGTGAAAGGTAAGAAGAAGGTTTTAATTATACTAGACTCTGATCATAGTAAAAAACACGTTTTAAGAGAATTAGAGCTGTATAATAGGTTGGTCACAAAAGATAGTTACTTGATAGTAGAAGACTCAAATGTTAATGGACACCCAGTTTACTCAGATCATGGACCAGGACCTATGGAGGCATTACAAGAATTTTTACAGACACATAACGAATTTGAGATTGATAAGTCTAGGGAAAAACATTATCTAACGTTTAACCCAAATGGATATTTAAAAAGGAAGATTTAAAATGAAAACCCTCTATTTATGGATAACATTAATCGTAAGTTTTATTTTAGTTTCCACAATTTTTTGGGGAATAGATAACAACCATTTTTTGTTCTTACATGACGAGCTATTAGTACTAAGCAAATTTGATCCTTCAGGCTCTTTTTTTACTAACAACTTACAAGATTTTGGGACAGCAAACACTACAATTTTAATTGTCACATTTTTTGATAGGCTTTATTATTTTGTAACCTTGATTTTGCATTTAGACACTCTTTTTAGTCAAAAAATTCTTTACTTTCTTAAGATATTTTTATCAATTTGGGTGCCATTTTTAGGGTTTAGAAAGCTATTTACTTTATTTACTAATTATAAAGCAAATGATTTAACAATTTTTATAATTTCACTTTGGTATGCTTTTAATACCTATACAATTATATATTGGCATGGGAATGCATTTTCTTTAACATTACTAATGTGTTATGTATTATCACCTCTAGCATTTTATTACTTTCATAAAACAGTTCTTGAAACACAAGTACTATGGATAGATAGACTTATATTTATTACAATGATATTTTTAATGTCATTTGCATTATATTTATTCCCTGTGTTTATTCTTTTAGTTTGTATATATTCTATTTTTTATTTATTTCAAAAAAAATCAAGGCTTATTGTAGTTGCAAAAAATCTTGTAATTACTGTGCTTTTATATATCCCTTTTGTATCAATACATTTAATCATTCCTTATGATATTATCACTTCTGGCACTCAAGCTCTTAATACAACAGGAGGTGAGACTTTTGGAAATTTGCGTGGTGGATTACTTTATCCATTATTAATGTGGTTTTCTTGGGGTATATATACAGTATGGGAACCAAGAAATATCTTTACATTTCATAGCTATTTCAAAACTATTCCATCGATATTGGCACCGATCTTATTATATTATTTAATAATAATAAACTTTATAAGAGATAAAAAAATGCTTTATAAAGGTGCATTATTAATTTCTATGTTAGTGATGTTATTTTTAATAAAAGGCGCACAACCCCCATTTGGTGAAATTTACTTAAACCTTCTGGAAAACCTACCAATATTTAGGGTATTTAGATCACCGGATAATAAATTTGGGTTTGGGATTGTATTTATTATTGCTTGTCTTCTTCTCATTGCATCTAAGTCCTATAAAAAAAAAGTATTTATAACAGTAATTTCTCTAGTTATATTAATACAAGGATATTTACTCTTTTCTGGTATTGCAACAAAAGGTCAAAATACTTCAACCTCATCGGATAGAGTTATCTTATTAGGAAAGGATTACAAAGAATATATTAATTTTATAAATACGAGTAAGGGGTTACTTGGGTATATAAGTGTTATTCCTCCTGTTACATTTGCAAATTTTGATTTGAGTAATGGAGAAAGCCATTGGGGACAAGATTTACTCCCCAAATTAACAAAATACCCCTATGTTTATATTGATAGTTATGGGGGAATGAATAAAAATGTGTACGCAAACTTATCAGAAGTAATAGAAAATGGAGATATAAAAGGAATGAATGATTTTCCGATAAGGTTTTTTGTTATTAGAAAAGATGTGAAAAATTATTCAATGGATAAATATAAGAATATCATTAACACAATTAATAGTAATTATTCTAAAGTTTTTGGAAATGAAATGTTTAGTGTGTTTGAAAATACAAACTACAAGGCAATATTAACGGCTAATAATCTAGACTACAAAGTTATTAGTCCTGTAGAATATCAAATACAGTTGAATAATATTAAAGATTCAGTTGATATAAATTTATCTCAAAATTTTAATAAAAACTGGAATTTATACTCTGTTTCTAACAATCCTCTTATTAATAGTCAAGATGTGTTTACAGTTTCCCAAAAACCTATAGTGCAGAATATAAAATTACTAGATAAGCCTTATTTTAATTCATGGGAAATTACAAAGGACGAGATTGAAAAAAACTGGAATAAAGATTCTTACTCAGTTAATTCTGATGGTACAATTAATGTCAATCTAAAATTATACTTTAAAACACAGGCAGTTTTTTATCTATTATCTTTAATCACATTCTCGTACTTGTTAGTAGTTGTAATGTTAATATGCTTATTAAGCATTAGATCTCGTTTGAAGGTTAAATAAAAAATGAAAATTATAAAGAAATTTTTTCCTTATTTTTTCTTTTTACTATTCTCTTTTCTTTTAAATTGGGTATATTTTAGAGGGTTAAAAGTAGGTGAGTTTATATTTTCAGGGGATCAGTTATTGAGACTTTCTTATGATGAGGCTTTTGCAAACTCTTTCTTTTTGAGAAAAATGGATCATTTTGGAGTTTTTAATAGTTGGCAACAAATTGTACAGTTTTGGGATTCAGTATACTACTTGATAGTTTATAAATTGGGGTTTAGCTTGTTGCAGATTGAATTTCTATCATTTTTTGTTGCTTTATTTATTTCATTTAGCTTATCATATTTGGGGTTTCAAAAACTTACGAAATTATTTAAATTCAAACAAAGTATTTGGGTGATAATTGTGGTTACAATTTGGTATTGCATAAACCCTTATACCTTAGTTATGTGGCATGGAGGGGTTTACAACATAGGATTAGCCCTGACTTATTCGTTAGCACCATTAATATTATATTATTTTGATTTAGCAGTATTTTCAGACACAAAACTAAAGAATAAAATAATTTGTGCGTTATTAATGTTTTTGGCATCTTTTACCTTTTGGTTATTTGCTGTTACTGTGTTTTTCTTAGGATGGTATTACTTGCTTTGTATTTTATTAAAACGTGAATCTTTTAAAAAATCTATAAAACAAATTCTAATATTAGTTTTGATATTTATACCATTATCAAGCTTAGTAATATTTACTATTATTCATGAATATCTAAATAATTCTGCAGATTTAAATTCAGGGTTTGTTCCAACATTTGGTAATCAACAAGGTGGTATGTGGTATGCATTTTTAATGTTATTTTCTTGGGGGATTTATACTGTATGGACTCCAAGGACTTTATACCCTTTTGGGGATTACCTTTTATCTTCTTCTTACAAAACAGTTACAATAGGAATTTACTTGATGATTTTAGTTGGAGTAATTTTATTCTATCTTGATCAACAGGGGAGAGCGAACAATTTACTAAAAAATTTAAGACTTTTTATAGGATCTAAAAAAAATAATTTTCTATTAATTTTTATTTTGTTACTTTTAATCTCGATTTTTTTTACAAAAGGAGCACAACCCCCATTGGGTAATTTGTTTCTTTTCTTTTATAATTATGTCCCATTTTTCTCAGTTTTTCGTAGTGCAGATCACAGATTTGGTTTTGCAGTTGTTTTAAGTGTAGCAATTCTTTTACTCTATGTTTCAAAAAAATATAAAACATATTTCTTTTGTCTAGTGTTATTTTTATTAACAATTTTTCAATCTTATCCAATGTTTTTTGGTAGTGCAGTTAGGGGTGAGAATGTTAAGAATAAATATTATGATCGAATAACTCATATTACTCTAGATTACCAAGGTATTGCAGATTATTTAAATTTTCAAAATGAACAAATTTCTTATGTATTATCAATTCCTTCGGTAGAATATGGGAGGTATAAGCTTATTGATAAAGAAAATTTAATTGGTCAAGATTTGCTACCAAAAATTATAAACAAACCTTTTGTTTATCTCTCAGTCTCAACAGGAATGGACACCGATTCGGCACAAGAATTATATAAAGTAGTTAAAAATCACGATTTTGAGAGTTTAAAAAAGTTTCCAATAGAGTATATATTACTTAGAAAAGATATAACTTGCGTTGAATGTTTAGTGTTAGATGAAAATGAGCTTAACACAAACTTACAAGAGGTATATAAAAATAATACATTTACTTTATTTAAAACTGATAATCAAGCTAATTTAGTTAGTGGAGCTAATTTAGATTTTCAGATGATTAATCCAGTTCAATTTAAAGTTGATTTGAAAAATGTTAAACAAAATACACCTCTTATTTTAGCGTTAAGTTTTAATCAAAACTGGAAGCTATACTTGAATAAAACTTCACAAAAAATTAATTGTAATACTAACTTGATTAAAAGAGAAAATATTAATGAGTGTAAAGATAACCAAAGGTTTTTTATTGGAGATGAGTTACAGTATTTGTTTGATAAACCGTTGTTTAAAGGTAGCCATGTAAGGGCAAATGGTTTTTCAAATTTATGGATAGTTAATCCTGATTACATAAAAGAAAATTTTAGTTCGGATTTTTATACTAAAAACGCAGATGGTTCTTTAAACCTCAGTTTTACAATATATTATTCTTCTCAATCCGTGTATTATTTTTACTTTATTATGTCAATTGTATTTTCTGTATTTTATTTAGGTATTACCTATTATTTAACATTTAAAAAAAACAATGAAGTTTAACCTGGTATTTAAACTGCTTGTTCCAGTTTTCTCTGTATTGTTATTACTAGGTATAATTGAGCTTGGAGCTAGAATATATCTAAATTTTTCTTCAGAGTTAAAGTATGACAACCATTTAGATTTTAGAAAATCAATTCCACCACCTTATACCAATTCTAAATATGATGTAAATGAATTTTTGGATGCAACATTTGGGAAGATTACATGGTACACACCAGATAATACACTTCTTGTTATACCAAATGATTTTGAAAATTCTTATATCAAGGTAAAAGATGGTATAAGAAGTACATCTTTTCAACCAGAAGTGTATTTACATACGATATACGTGTTAGGTGGTTCGACAGTATTTTGTGCAGAAGTTCCTGATGATTATACTATGCCATCATATTTACAAAAGCTCATTAACGAGAAATATAAAAATAAATATAGGGTAGTTAATCTTGGTGCAAGTTCAGTAAATATTACACAAGAAGTTGAGAGGTTGAAAAGTATTAGTTTTCAACAAAATGATATAGTTATTATGTTTGATGGAGCCAACGATGTTCTTCAATCTCTTTACAATGATGATCCGTCTGGTTACATTGTCGGGAAAAATAATAATATTCTAAAAAAGTTAAGTCCGATTAACAAATTTATAGTTTTTATTTACCAGAGAATGGAAAAGTATTCTGCTTTTGTAAGTCATTTTCTAGATCCTTATAGGTATAACAACACTCCGTTGCATCTTAGTGATAAGACACATATGGATTTACGTAAACAAGAGATGGAAAAGATATTTGTATCAAATCTAATTTTAGCTCAAAAATATGTAGAAAAACAAAATGCATATTTTTACCATTTTCTTCAACCAAACTTATTTTCTGTAAATTATTTTTCTATCTATGAAATTAATTTAAAAGAAAATAAATATTTAGTAGGTGCAGGAATTGAAGAAGTCTTTAAATTTGGTTATCCTGTTTTAGAAAGTGACGTTAAACAATTAAAGACTAAATACGCTGTGAATACTTATGATTTGACCAAGATCTTTGATAATCGAGATTATGGGGAAGAGTTATTTTTAGATTGGGTTCATGTTGCAGATAAGGGCAATATTTATATTGCAAAAGAAATCTATGAAATAATTGACAAAAATAATGGTTTCTAATTTTAAATCACTTTATTTTTTCTCTAGCAAATATTTAAATATTTCTGAAACAAACTGATGCCCATATTTATTCCAATGTGCGTCATCTTTATAGTATAGGTTTCTCCAGTCACTTGATCGAATTATATATTTAGAAAGATCAATTATGTGCTCTTCTTTGTATCCGATGTTAATTAACATATTTGTAATAGTATCTGTTGGTAAATTGGCATCAATATCTACATTCTTAATGTTTGGTTTATATGAAGCATCTTTTAATCTAAGTTGAAGTTTAGATGGAATGTAAAAAAAGTATATCTCTGCATTATTTAGTTCTGCTATTTTTTTAGATTCTGTAAAATATTCATTCATTTTAGAATATACATCATCAAGGTCTTTTTTGAATGTTCTATTAATTTCAGTTGATGAAGTGTAATTATTGTTAGCAATATTTTTATCGTATAGAATAATTTCCTTTGTTTGGTAGCAGTTTTTTCGAATTTGAATTACTCCACTATTTTCTTCAATTGATAGTATTCCTTTTTTATCAAAAATAAATTTAAAAATGCTAGAATTCTCAATTAATGGTGTAATAACATGTTTCATAATCAGGTTACTTAACTTTAGTAATGTTGGGTTACTTTTACTATTTAAAATTTTTGTATCCCCAGGACAGTTTTTTGACCATTCTCCTGACATCATAGTAATAATATGAGATGGATAAATTCCCCATAATATAACTTTTGGGTGGGTAAGTTCAACATTTCTTTGTAAAGATTTAAATTGTATATCAAATGGATTCCCCCACATTCCAGCATTTTTTACATCTAAAAGTGACGTAAAACTCTCGTTGTCTTCAACTCCAAATCCAAATGTAAAGGAATCGCCTACTGCAAGAATTGGATTGCTTTTTGCACTTTCACCATTAGTTCTAAAACCATTTTTATCTATATGGTATGTATAATTCCACTCTTTTCCACAATGTTGTACAACATCTAGTGGTTTATAAAAAGCGTTTTCAAGTGAAAATCCTCTAGAATTTGCAAAATTGTTGAAATCAAAATCCTTACATTTTTTATCGTACACTGATTTTTCGTGAGATAAATAAGCTTTAAAACTAATATCAGTAACGTATAATGAAAGCGCTAAAGCTCCAAGCATAAGTGCTAAGTTTACAGTAATGCTAAATATTTTACTGAATAGGTTTTTTTGATTTTTCACAATTATTATATTTTGTTATATTGACTTAGATGTGTAAAGTGTTAGATACTTGTGTTTAAATACATTTAGTAATAATACTATCGGGTTTTAAATTATAAGGATTAGAATAAAATAATGAAAAAAGATATTTACATATTAGGTATATCAGCGTTTTACCATGACTCTGCAGCTGTTTTGTTGAAAAATGATGAGATAATTGCTGCGGTACAAGAGGAAAGATTTACTAGAAAAAAACAAGATTCATCATTTCCTACCAATGCAGTTAAGTATTGTTTAGATTATGCTCAAATTACACTTGAACAAATCGATTCTATAGTTTTTTATGAAAAGCCATTTTTAAAATTAGAGCGATTGTTAGAAACTTATTATGTGTTTGCTCCTAAAGGTTTAATTTCGTTTCTTTCTGCAATTCCAGTGTGGATAAAAGAAAAACTATTTTTAAGAAAAATAATTACTGATAAATTACTAGAAATAGATGAAACATTACCAAAATCCAGAATAAACTTACTTTTTTCAAATCATCATTTATCTCATTCTGCTAGTGCATTTTATCCTTCTCCATTTGAAAGTTCTGCGATACTAACAGTTGATGGTGTAGGGGAGTGGGCGACTGCAACCATTGCACACGGTCAAGGCAATTCGATTAAAGTCCTTAAAGAATTAAGGTTTCCCCATTCATTAGGGTTATTATACTCAGCTATTACTTACTTTCTAGGTTTTAAGGTTAATTCTGGAGAGTATAAATTAATGGGATTGGCACCGTATGGAAATAAAGATTCCCAACAGGTTGAACAGTATAAAACTATAATTAAAGATGCTTTAGTTGACATAAAATCAGATGGATCAATTTGGTTAAATCAAGATTATTTTGAATATGCAACAGGACTTAGAATGGTTAATGATTCAAAATGGAGTAATTTATTTGGTTTTAAAAAAAGAAATGAAGAAGATGAACTTTTACAGATACACTGTGATTTAGCATTAGCATTACAAGAGATTACAGAAAATGTTTTAATTAAAATGGCGCAAACTGCACAAACAATTACAGGTGAAAAGAATTTATGTTTAGCAGGTGGTGTTGCATTAAACTGTGTAGCTAATGGAAAGTTATTACAGGCAAATATATTTGATAATATATGGATTCAACCTGCTTCTGGTGATGCTGGGGGGGCTTTAGGTGCTGCTTACGAGGTTTATCACTCTTATTATAAAAAAAATAGAATCGTTCAAAAACAAGATAAGATGAAAGGTAGTTATTTGGGGCCAGAATTTACAGATGATGAGATATTAAAGGTAATAAAAAAGGCTGGTGCAGATTATGAATATATCGAAAATTTTGATGAATTAGTTAGTAAAACTGCAAATGTTTTGTCAAAAGGAAATGTTGTAGGTTGGTTTCAAGGGAGAATGGAATGGGGCCCACGAGCGTTAGGAAACAGAAGTATAATAGGAGATGCAAGAAATAAAGATCTACAAAAAAAATTAAATTTAAAAATCAAGTTTAGAGAAAGTTTTAGACCATTTGCCCCATCAGTTTTAATTGAGAGAGTAAATGAATATTTTGAGACGAATGTAGCCTCACCTTATATGTTATTAGTCGCTGATGTTAAAAAAGAGAGAAGAGTAGATTTACCACATGACTATTCAAATTATTCTATTAGGGATAAATTGTATTTTAATCGGTCAGATTTACCTTCAATTACACATACAAATTATTCTGCACGTTTGCAAACTGTACACAAAGATACAAATTATAAATACTGGAGTTTAATCAAAAAATTTGAAGAGTTAACAGGTTATGCAGTAATTATAAATACAAGTTTTAATGTTCGTGGAGAGCCAATTGTTTGTACTCCAAAAGAAGCTTATGCATGTTTTGTAAAAACAGATATGGATTATTTAGTTATTGGAAATTATTTTTTTGATAAGAAGAAACAGAAAACTAATTATATAAAGTATACTCTTGAAGATAGAGTTGAACTAGATTAAATTTAAGTTAAACTGATAATATGTCTTTTTTATTTGAGCTATTTACATTTATGAAAGAAAGAAAAAAATGGTGGTTGTTTCCTATCGTTATTGTATTGTTGTTAGTTGGAATACTTATTGTTTTTGCTAGTGGATCGTCTTTGGCACCATTTATTTATACAATTTTTTAATTATTTTGATTATGAAAGAGACATTAAAAAGTTATAAAACAATTGAACCTGTAGTATTAGTATTGTTGCTTTTATATTTTTTCACACAAAATTGGTATTTTTTTTGGATAGCAGTCGCATTACTTTGTTTGAATACATTTTTTATTAAAATAAGTATGTTTTTAGCTTTATATTGGATGAAACTAGCCTTATTTCTTGGTACTGTTAATTCCAAAATAATTTTAACATTAATTTATTTTCTAATTCTTACTCCATTAGCTTATTTTTTTCGAATATTTAACCCATCTATAAAAAAACATTTTAAAAGCAGAAGAAAGAGTTCATATTTTTACGATGTTAAAGAGGATATAACTCCTGACTTTTTTATAAGACAGTGGTAAGCTCATTTTCATAATGTTAAATAATATTGTATTTTATGGGTATAACGATATGTCTTCTTATATTATAAGAGGCTTGGAGTTATACACTAGTGAAAAATATTTCCCACTATTTAATAATATTTCTTACTTTTCTAATATTGATTTTATTAATTCGGTAATCAACTATTTCTTTTTTAAGCATTTTAATCCTATTTTATCTATGAACTTACTTGCAATAATGTATTTTGGTCTAACATTTCTTGTTACTTATATGCTTTTTCGTAAATTATCTTTAAATTATGTTGGAATTATTATTTTTTCCACCCTATTTTCTTCAAGTATTTATTTTTTATATAGAGTTTTATCTTTCACGCCTAATTTATATCAAATATTCTTTTTTCCCTTAGTAATTTATTTACTACATATTAAGAAAATAAATATAATTTTTCTTTCTGTTATCTTATTTGTTCTATTCTCTTATAGCTCTTATTATGGTTTTTTTTCACTTTTACTCATAATTTTTTGGTATTTTTCTGAACTTTGGATTTCAAATGAACCATTTTTACTAAGAATTAAACAGGTATTTATTAAATTAATCATGCTTATTACTCCGTTATTAATTTTGTTAATCACAATATATTCTTCTTCAGTATTAAAAAACTTATCAATATTTACTAAAAGTATAAAGAATCAAGAGCAGGTACTTACAGGTTCTAGGTATAGAACAATAGAAGACTTTTATAACTTTAGCTCTAGACCTTGGTATTTTATTATTCCGCCTCAAAATTCAGTTTATTTTGGAGATTTATCTAAAACTATTTATAAAAAGTTAGTAGATACTCATTACTATCTTGCTGACGACTATAGTGAGAGGGAAATGGCAGGAAGTTATATGGGCTGGCATTTTATAATTGGAACTTTAGTTGTTTTTATTTTACTTTGGTTAAAGAAATTTAAGAAAGTACAATACTCGTCTTTTAATGAAATTTATAAAAATAAAAAATTAATAACAAGGTGTTTTATTATTATAGTTGGAATAGTGTTAATAAGTGGTCCTCCTTCTTTTACAATTTCTGGGCATTTATTTTATACTCCTTCTTATTTATTATATTTTATTGCTCCAGCATTCAGATCTTTAGTTAGGTTATCTAGTGTAATATATTTACTTGTACTCATGGTAAATTTCTTTCTTTTTCTTGATTTATATAATATGTTTACAAAGAAATTGTATATATTCTTGTTTGTATTTATTTTTATTGCAATTAATTATTTTCTTTTTGCAATACAGATACCAGTAATTGATATTAATAAAGTGCCAAGTGAGATAGAATATATGAAAAGTTTGAAGCCAAATTCAACTTATGTGGTTTATCCTAATGGTGATTACTATAGTATATTTTGGATATTGCAACATAAACAAAAGTTAATTAATCCTGTAGATTTTGAAAACAGTAAAATAGATTTTAATTCAAATAAATTTTCGGAAAAATTGCTATTTAAAGATGGAATAGATACACTAAGATTAATGAATATTGATTATGTAGTGCTCTATAAAAATCGGATTTTGCCTGTTAATCTTAAAAAAATAGAGAATATTTTTATGAGTATGCTAGATAAAAATATTTTTGAAAATACATATAGTATTATATATAAGGTAGAATAAATCAGTATCAGTTTTTTAATAGTATTATGATTATGAATTATTATTTAATATTATTCTCAAGTTTAATTACTATTGCTCTATTACTATGGGTTTTTGATTTTGGAAGTTATATAAAATATATAACAAAAGGGGTATATTCGAAGGTATACTACTTTATGTTTGTTTTAAGCATTTTAATTATTGTTGTATATCGTATAGTTGGAGTAAAGCAGAGTATTATTAGTTTTTGTATAACATTATTGCTTTTTATAGGTTTCTTATTTTTCTTTAACCTTAATAGAAAATACATATATTCTGGAGCTTTAATTTTACTATTATTTATACCTTTACTCTATTTTCTTAATTTGTTACATTATGCAGAAGGAATTTCGGTTTTATTTTTCTTGTTATTATTGATTGGTGTATTAAAAGATTTTTTTTATGACAAAATTTATTATTAAAGGGATTATATTTATTTGTTTCATTTTGATATTTTCTTTAAATACTGTTTTTGCATCTTCACAAGAGGATTACTACCTTGATTTATTAGATTCGTGGGATATTAAGAGTAGTATTTACTTTAATGAAAATGGCAACACGAATTCAAAAAATGATGAGAATTTGACTATCAAAGATTTCCAAGTAATTCCTACATCAAATAAAAAAGTGCAAGATTTTACAAATGGATTTACAGGTAAATCTGGAAATATTTTATTCATTTGCAACTCAGATTTTGAATCAATATGGTTAAACTGTAATAGTAATAATGTTTATGTGACAGAAGGAGATTTGCAATCAACATATCTTGGTGAAAAAGTTTATAAGGATGGTAATTTATATATTACTACCGTAAAAATTAATAACTCGAATATAATAGTAATCCCTTCGCAATATTTTTACACTCCTGAGTATCAGGAAAAAGTAAAAAAATACTTGGTGTCATTAAAAAAGGCTCATAATGTTGATATTTCCACCCCTCCTTCTGTTGTTTTAGATAGTAATATCCCCATTGTCAATCAAGATTTGATACATTTATTTTATTATTCCTTACTCTTATTTTTATTTTTAATTGTGTTTAGAAAGTTTTTAATAACTATAGTACAGAATTCAAAACAAGTATTTGTTTTGAACACTTATACAATACTTTTTGATAGATTTAAAAAATATGTTGATAGCACCAAACCATTTATATTAGTAATGATTTTACTATTACTCATTTTTGGACTATTACTATGGGGTTATGTAGGAGGTAAGATTTATAAATCTATTCCAGACCTTTTTGATCTCAATTTCTTTGCACATAATTCAGAGAATATTAAAGATTATGTATTAAGAGTGGCGTTTTATGTATTTAGTCTTTTTTATGTACTTATTTTAACTTCTCTTTTTGGACTCTATCATTTAACTAATATATTGAATTTTGTACTTATAGTAAAAGATAAGGTTTTTACTACAAGCCTTAAGAGTAGTTTTATAAAATTTGTGGTTCCCTTTAGTTTATTAATTTTGCTTATTATTTCGTTGTTTTTTAATATTGCAGAGTGGATATTGTTAATTAGTTTGGTTATGTTTCTCTTAATTTATGTATCAATCTTATGCATAAAACAGAATATTAATTCATCAGCACTTTATACGCATAAAGAAAAAATATTTATAATTTTTATTTTTGCATTCATTATTATTTCTGGAGCATTTTTTAGTAAAAGGGGTACAGTAAAGGTTATTGATTATGAGGATTTACTTGGGACAAAAGATGACTTGGTTATGTTACCTTATCATAAAACTTCATCAGATAACGTTTTATTTAGCAAGTTTTTAATTAAATCAAGTTCCAATATTTTTGTAGATAATTATTTAATTTACTCGCCCAATTTTAAGAATATTAGAAATAATGATTTAAATACATTAAAAGATACTACGGAAAGTACAATAGTGATTGGTAATATTCATAACAGTGGTTTTATAAATGAGTTAAAATCTAACCAATTACTAAAAACAATGCTATTGTCCAAAACCATATCAACCTATATGTATATTGATACCAATACAAATAATCCAGCATTAGAAATGGAAATAAATATTGATTGTAGAAACATTGATTATCAACCTAGCGTTTTAACAATCTCTTCACTTGACACAAAAATACAGAATTTTGATTTATTATATTTTTCAGGTTGCTTAGGAAATGAGATAGAATCATTTATTGTTCCACTGTATATACAAAATTTAGATTCCAAAATTTATGAAGTAGGTGGAACATTAACAGGAATGATAACAGAGATAAAGTTACTTGATTTTAATAAAGTACCATTGAATAATTTCTTTATTGAGGCGGATAATTTAGGGGCTGTGTATGTGCAGACAGCAAAAAAAGGAAATATAGTAAATACTTATGCGGTAGGTAATAAGGTAGCACAATTTCAAAATTTGCATAAAGAAGAAAATGATATTTCTGAAAGCATTAACTTTTTAAAAAAGAGTGGATATATTCAAAAAAACTTTCTTATCTGGTCTGATGCGGGTAATGTTCCTATTGTAAATAATTTATAGTGATAGAAAAAATATTTTTACCTGTATTCTTTAGCAATTTTATCTTTGTCATGTTGAAGGGTAGTTTATATACCCTTTAGAATGATGTCCTGTTGTATTCCTGTCAACTCTTTTGTAGTTAATTGATAATATAATACAATTATTGTATGTCTATAATTAATATATCTATTCCAAATGAATTAAAAGTAAGTGCAGAAATGTTGGTAAAAAGTGGTTATTATTCATCTTTTAGTGATGTTGTTCAAATTAGTATTAGAGGTATTTTGAAGAATTAGGTAAAACTAATGAACCAGACTGTAGTCCCCAATAATCAACAGTTTTACGGAGTTGACTCCACAAAAGTACAACTTATATATTTTAAATACAATTTAACATTGTGTTACTATCCGCACCATTACAACCTAAACCCTCTAAAAAACCAACATTTTTTGGTTATTAACGGACCAAACTTACATCTGAATGTCAATTTAACCCAGTTCAAACTTACATCTGAATGTTAATTTAACCCAGTTCAAATTTACGTCTCTTTTTGAATTTATGTAAATCCTCATTCTGATTGCATAAT
>Ga0105050_10004230_pt1 | contig 19241 bp, 16 predicted proteins | sample FRY01_FD_78088 | JGI IMG/M metagenome (GOLD analysis project Ga0105050, IMG submission 78088) | Freshwater microbial communities from Lake Fryxell liftoff mats and glacier meltwater in Antarctica - FRY-01 | ecosystem: Environmental > Aquatic > Freshwater > Ice > Glacier meltwater ... | reverse complement strand
TTTCTTTACACTTTTCTTTACACTTTTCTTTACACTTCTACCTTTTCTTCTTTTACTTCTTCTTTTCTTTAAACTTTTATTACTTCTTCGTTTCTTTACACTTATTCTTCTTTTATGACTTCTTCTACCTTTTCTTCTTTTACTTCTCCTTTTTCCAAAGTTTTGTTGGGAAGGGTTGTTCATTTTTGTTGTTATTAAATTACTTAAATCGCCAATTATTTGTTTGTTCTTTATAAAATGATTTTTTTTGTTATTATTATTCGTAAATTCGATTCCTAAAAGGTTCTGTCGATATTTATTTAATTCTTTTTGGTCTTGGGTTGATTTTATTTTCTTTTCTAAAGCAAGTAATGAAGTTTTTACAGGATCGCTTTGCGAAATCGCTTCGCGATCGTCTGATTCTGAATCAATATCGTCTGTTTGGGAATCGTCTTTTGGGGGAGATTTTCTAAATGGTGATTTAAATGGGAATTTAGGTATTGATGGTAATTTAGATCTTGATGGTAATTTACCTGTACTGACATTTTCTTCATTATTTATTTCTTCCTTTAATTCTTCCTTTATTTTTATTTCTTCCTTTAATTCTTCCTTTATTTTATTTCTTTAATCATTTTAAAATTTTGATCTATTAAATCAATTTCGGAATCTACGAAAGGTTGGTCTATTAAGTCTTTGTCTGTTAATTTAATAACATCATCATCATCATCATAGAAATTATTATATTGTTCAAGTATAAAATTTTTAGCAACTTTATCTTCTTTATCCAAATTATATTTTGTATAAAAATTATATAAACCATCGTTTTGAGATTTATATATTCCAATGTTATTATTTAAATTTACTATTTTTTTACCTTCTTGTAAATCAACTAATATATTATTTAAACCTTTATATATATTTATAGCATCTGTATCTTTAGTACTTGAATTATCAAATCTCGTTCTATCTTTTAATTTTGGATTATTATCAATTAACCTCTTTAAACTAGCAGGGTAAAGGTCAAGGTCAAGGTCAGCGGGCTTTTTATTCATTATCCTCTTAAACCAACCCTGCTTCTTCTCTTCTTCTTTTTCAATTGTGTCATATACTATATCATCATATTTATCTTCTACTATGCCACCATTAGAGTCTTTTATTAAATTTTTTTTTATTGTAGCTTCATTCGCAAAGTAATGTTTTTTACTTTCATCTACAAGTTCGTAAACATCTCCAGCTAGATCATTTTTGTTACTATTATTTACATTAATATAATTTGTTACATCTTTAAAAATATCTTTTTTCTTGGGAAATTGAGAATCAATCCACAAATATATATAAATAAAATAAGCTGCTATTATACCACAAATTCCATTTGTATCAAACGGAAGATTTCTATCATTAACATTAACGTCATTCTTTTTACGCAGAATCTTTTCATTCAGAATATTTTTTATTACACTATTGCTACTTTTATAATTGGGTAAATCTGTTTGCAAGTCATCTGATAGAGTAATATTCATATAACGATAATATGTATATTTTGTACTATTTTTATCGTTTAATTCTTTTACAAACGCTTCCATATCTGCATCAATATTATTTTTATCATTGTCGTTATTCACTTCAAACCTAATAAATAATTCTCTTTCCTTATCAATAATCAAGGCATTTGCGTGTGCGTATATTTGCTTCTGCGTACCTGATAAAACCAAATAACCAATAAAAAACTTACTATCATTTTTTAAAAAATAAGGGAATACTTCTTTTATAAAATCTCTTTTATAGTACAAACTATTATTATTATTTAACTTTATTAGATCTAATGATGTATAAGATTTTATCATTTCGTTATACTGTTTAGTATTTCTATCTTTTTGATTTTTAGCAATAAAAGCAGGTGAATATTTATAAAACATTATTTTATCTCCGTGAATACTTTTTAATAAATCTAAAATTTTATAATTAAAATATGATTGTTTTTGATCCTTTGAATTATTATCATTATTATACTGAATCATAATTCCTCTATTAATAAAATTTAATAATTGGTCTATTGGTTTTCCGCTTGATTGACCACTTGATTGGCCGTTTGATTGGACGTCTTTTTTATTACTCTTTACTAGTTCATCAAAAATACCTAAATCGTTTACACTTCCTCCTACACCTATTATTTCATTAGTGGCATCATCAATAAGTTTATCTCTTTGTGTTTCTGAAATTGACCCTTCCTTAAATGCTTTTTCTACATCTGCCATCACAAACTTTAATTTATCTATGTCGTTGTCTTTTTTAGATCTAACTTTAGCATCTTCTATATCATCAGTTGGTGGTCTAATATCTGTTGCTAGTTCTTTTAGGCCTTTTTTTACAATATCTTCATTTTCTGACAATAGGTTTCCAACAACAGTATTTACAAAACCGTGATATTTTCCCCATTCTGATCTTTGTTTTTCTAATTTTTTAATTTTTTCTTTTATTTTATCTATTTCCATAAGTCTATATTTATCATTGTATGCAGTAGATTCGTCATTTGAAAAAAGAGTAATTAATTTATTAAGATTTGATTCAGTCGGATCTAAAGCTTCAAGCTCATTCATTTCGTTCAAATATATTGTATTTAAATTAGATAAATCAATTATTTGGGCTATAGTATCAGATGTTAAAACATGTCTCCAAAGATTTTTTTCCTTTATTTGATTAGATAGATTCAAAATATTCCTTTCTTTTAAATTTTCTAATAATTCTTTTTGTTCACTCATACTTGTTTTTTGGTTATTATAAATAACTCCTAATGTAGTTAGATTATTATCCAAATTCTCTAGATCTAATGTATATTGTTTATTTTTTAATTTAATCATTCCAGCTTCATCAATTATATAATTAATAATTGTTTCGGCTACTGCTTTTTTAACGGCTTTAGTGTCTGTAAGTAAATTACTAGCAGTTCCATAGTCGGGAGAAGATTTGTTATTTGTTCGTCTTAAAACAACAGGTTCCATTCCAAATTTTAAACCTTTTTTAGTATTGGATACAGCATTGGCTATATCTATCAAGCTTACATTCAAGTTAGGACTAATAGACTTTATTACTTTATTTGCTATTTTGTCGTTACTTAATATTTTTATCATATCTTCAAATTTAATATCGTTTTCATAAAGATCAGTAGTGTCCATATTTAATATCTCTTCTTTTTTGGTATTTATGTCTTTTTTGAGTTTACTTAATTTTATTATTTTTTCCCATCCTGTATCATCACTATATATTGTACCTTTCATAGAATTCCAGCTAGTATTAAAAATTGGCTTAATTAAATCTTTATCTATCCAATTTTGTAAAGATTCTATCTTTTTATTTATTTTATTCTGCATTTCTTCTGCATAAATCATTTGTGACCTTGATTCATGAAATTTTTGTATTGATTGTAAACATAATAGATAATCACCTGAATTATCACAAATTGGTGGTCTTAACTGTACCATATCTAATGATTGTCAATATTTTTTTTTAAAAGTAATAAAGTAATTAAAGTAATTAATCTTCCAAGAACATTTGTTCTACTGTTGTTTCTAACGATTGTAATTTATTAGTTTTTTTAGGGTTCAAGAAAACGTATTTCTTTTTACGGTAATATTGTTCTCTTTTTTTAGCCTGTCCTAAAAGTCCATCAATCTCATCCTGAAAATCTATTATCAAAGGAATGTTATCATTCTTTCTTCTTAATATTCTACCACAAGCTTGAATAATAGACGAACGACCCGTAGCCATAATTAATGTATCTAATCTACTATTATCATAACCTTCATGAGCCATAGAATAAGTAGCCAAAATTACGTCTTTAGTATTACTAATTTCCAAATCTTCGTTCTTCATCCCACCAACATATAGGCCTCCAGAAATCCCCGAGGGGAGAAGATCTAGTAAATCACTACATTGCCGTCTTCTTTCTGATAGTATTAGGATACGTCTATTATCTTGATTGCATATAATAATTTCGTTTAGTATTTGTTGATTTCTTTTGGGGTCTATGCTTATTTGTGTGACTAAATTAGGAAGGTTTATTTTTCCCATAGTGTTATAGGTTGGTATGGGTATTGTTTCGTATTCTGCTATTACTGTTTTAATTTCTGGTTTTAGTTCTTCGGTGGTAGATTTTATTTCTGTTATATCTCCAATAAACCAGTTTAGAACTTTCGATAGTCCATCTTTTCTGTCTGGTGTTGCAGAAAGACCTAAACTTTTTTTTGTTGCTATTTGAAATAGTGCTTTACTAAAAGTTTTAGAACAAATACGATGACAATTATGGACTATAGGTCCTGTAGCTAGTACAAAATTATGATTATTTTCTACTTCTATGTCGTACACTTTCCCATTATAACCTACCCCTTGATTAAATACGTTTTCGATTGAAATAACTTTAACAGCTTCTGTTAGTAATGGTACCTCTTCTGGGAGGCCGCAAAGTACTCCTTCGGAGCGGCCGCAAAGCGGTACAGGGGAGGTCATTATGTTTAATGGAAGGTCGCAGCATTGAATAAGGTCGCCAATTTTAAGATTTTTTGCTTTAACGTATCCATTTGGTGTATAGATTAGATGATCATGTGTACATTCGAAACACCCCCAATCGTGATTAATTTTTATTAGAAAGAATTGATCCTTTTCCCAAGCATATTTTATTTTTTTATATTCGAAAATATTTTTGTTAATATTATATGATAAAATTTTAGGGTAAAATATTTGTGCTTTTAATAACTGTGATTTTTCCTTTTTAACCCACATTTTAAACAACACTCCTATTTTGATGAGGCCCATATTTGTAACAATTAATTGATTATGTTTAAAGCATTCATCTATCACAGAGAAATGAAACGAATCAAAAGTTTCTTTGGGGTAGCTTACTTTTCTTACTGAAATGGATTGAAGCATGGCTATTACAATATCTTTGTTTTCAATATCTACTTTATTTTGTTGTATAATTCCAATTCTGGCTGTAGGTAAAAATTGTTTTATTCTTTCAATCCACTGATTTAGTAAAAACTCTTTGTGTACTATGATTATAGTTTTCTTTTTTATAAGTGATACTAGATATAGTGCAATAACCGTATTGTGTGTAACATCAAACGATTCTAAAACAAACCTTCTATTTCCGTCAATTTCAAAACCATAATAATCACCTAATCCTTTTGGTATAACCTCAAAACTATAACTTAAATCAGTTGAATTTGTATAAAATTTAACTTTATTTTTTTCAAGTACACAAGGAATTGTGTGTAAATCTGCTCCATAAAATATTAATCTATAATAAGCCCCTAATTTGGTTACATAACATTCAAAACCAAGAGAACGACATAAAAATTTAATGTTTTCCGATAATGTATAATTTTTTTGATTTATTGTGAACTGTCCGTTATTGTTCGGTCCGTTATTTAACACCCCAATTGAATCTATTAACCCAGCTAGTAATTTAAGTCTTATTTGTTTAGAATTAATTTTATAAATGTCTGGTACTATTAGCCATGACCCTACTATATAAGGGTCTATTTTTACTTGTTTTTCATTAAATTCTAGTTGAACTCTATATCCTTTAAAACTATTTCTAACGTTTGTTGGTTTGTTTAGATAATCTTGTATGGGTATATCTACAACTTTATTATTAAATTTAAGAGATAATATATGACTTTTATTAACTGTATAACTTTCTCCTTTCTCTGGTTTAATTTCAAACATTTCTTCGTTTCCTTTGTTTAACGTTAGTATGTTTCTAGGTGTGTTATCATCTCCCATAATTATGTCTCCTATTTGAATATTTTGAACTTTTTTAATGGATCCGTCAAACATAATAATACCTGTGTCTTTGGCCAAACATTTTCCATAACCTGTGCCAAGGGATAATACTGTTGAATCTTTAGTTTCTATAATATTATGAATTTTATTAACAACTGATTTTTGTAGTTCTTTTAAATCTCCTTTAAATTCCAAAGATATATCTTCTCCTATTCTTTCATTAGTAGAATTGGGTGGTCCATATTTCTCTATTCCATAGAATTTAGGAAGATATATTTTAGAGCTATTTTTTCTATAAACGGGGAAAGGTTTGTTGTTAAAATCATAATCTGGAAGTACGTATGGTTTAACAACTAAATCTTTTTTTACATTTGAAAGATTAATTGGTGTATTTGGTATTGAATACCCTTTGCTTGATAACGATGTCTCCATTTTAATAAAAATACTATTTATATTTTTAAGTTGTATTAAAGTAATCTATTTGTACTAAAAAAAAGCTATGAATATTCTTTTTATTTAGTATTTTATATTTTTTATAAATATTAAGATTTTTTAAATTTACATTAAGGGGAAGTTTAAGAAAAATCAACGGTTTACATTTATTTCCTTTGTTTATTAGGTTAATAAGTTTTGAAATATTAATTTCAGACATTTCTAGTTCAATGTTTATTTTATCTTTATAACCTATTCCTCCCCAAGGAGGGTCTAAATATAGAACATCTTGTTTTAGAATATTAAAAATTTTAGTATAATCATTGTGGATTATATTAACGTTCGTTATATTAAAAACAGAACAATTAATGGAAAGTAGGTCTATATTTTCTTTTAAAATATCTACTGCATTTACATTTTTGAAATATTTAGAGAAATGAATAGTATCTCCACCAACTCCTGAAGTTCCGTCTGTTATAGTACAATCTTTAGAATCTTTTTTGAGTATGTTTTCAATTTGGGTTCTAATAATAGTAGATATTTGTTTTGCTTCATAGGGTCTAGTAATACTATACCTTCCTACATCATTAATCTTAATTTTTTTAAAGTCAAAATCAGGTTTATAATTTTTTTTTAATTTTGTTGCCGTGACACACCCCTTTGGGGCGGCTTCAGAGAAGCAGCCGTGCGGATCAACATAGTTGTTCATTATCTTATAAATTAAAGTACATTATTTTTATATAGATTAAACTTTAAAATGTTTATTATTATAAACTTGATTAATGATACAGTCAAATAAAAATATAGACTATTATTTTGTTCCTTATATATCAAAGCAACCAATTAAACTCTTACAGAGTGACATTAAAGCTTATATCCCCTTTTCAAACATTTCGAGTATGTATACACCTTATTCTACAGCCGATATATTAATAATAGAAGACGACATTATTACAAGAACTATTTTTGATAAAAAGATGAAAAATTATGTAATTAAAAAAGATGAACAGGATAAGGGAAGGCCAATAAAGTATAAAATAATGTCAACCAGTAAACAATTATTAGAAGATGTTGTAAACTGTAGTAGTAGTTATGGTTTAATATTAATAGATGAAAATCTTGGTCCTGATAATTTATCTGGAAGTCAATGTATTAGAAGATTAAGAGATAACAATTACAAGGGGGCTATTATTTCTATTTCTGGGACTTATAAATCTACTGAAATACGTAATAGATTAAAAAAAAGTGGAAGTAATGGACTAATTCCTAAAAGTGATATATTATTTTCAGAATTATATAAATTATTACGCGTATTAACTAAGAGAAAGTTGGAATAAAAATATTTGTCATTAGTATATGGATGAAGAATTATCCAATTCTTCTGAAAAACCAGTTGTAATTGAAATTCCAATTCCAACTTTAAAAGAAGTAAATTATATGGAAAACACGTTAGACGGTATCCCTTGGAACGAAAATAATGAGGATAAAAGGTTATTTCCAGAGGCTTTTACTGAGGTATTAAAGACTTGTAGTTTAACAGGTAGATCAAAATTAATAATAAGACAGAGATTTCTTAATTTATATAGATTTTATCGTAAAAAACATAAATATAGTAGTTTTTTTCACAATTCTTCAAGAATAATAGTATCATTAGGTAGTGTTATAATACCTGCTTTATTAACGTTGGATAATGAAATATCAGAACGTTCGACAACTTCACAGACATTATATTACACTACTTTTTCTATTAGTATGGCTGTAACAATTACTAATACTTTGGCTGAATTAATGCAGATAAGTAAAAAGTATTATAATTATGCTGCGGTAAAGGAAAATTTAGTACTAGAAGGATGGTCATTTCTTTCTTTGTCTGGTGCATATAAAAATTATAATGATCATTCAGAGTGTTGGAGAAAATTTGTAAACAAGGTTGAAAAATTAAATACAAATTCACTTTCTTCTAATTTATTATTATCTATTCATAAACCTGATGAATTTGATTCAAATACAAAAATAGCATTTAGTCAGTTGGGTATAGAAACTAATTCAGAAGCAGATAATGTTATTTATTCTCAACATTAAATTATTATTTTAATCCTTTGTATAATTATTGTATAATGAATGTTCCATGTTTAACTGAATTTAATATTAGTAATAACGGTAACGGTAATAATATTAGTAATGGTAAAGCTTTATTTGAAACAAGTAAAATATGGAAAACTGATGGAGAAATTACTATTTCATTTGGAAATTATCCTTGTAGTGAATGCAATGATTCGGTAATTTGGTCTCTTATAGGAAATGAAGCTGCTGATAACCCTTACCCTTCTATGGTTTTAGGTTATGTAGATCCACCTTTTGTAGATTTCGAGTTAAATGGTGTTGTCTATTTAAAAAAAGATTTTATAATGGATAATAGAAATAGGTGTAGTTCAAATTCTGAATCTATAGAGCAATGCCCTGTTGGATGGAAACCTGGGTTTTCTATTCTTCATGAATTTGGTCATGCATTGGGTATGAAACATGAGCATCAAAATAACATAAACAATAGTAATGAATTAGTTTTTGATGTTCCCTTTGTGTTGGAATATTTTAAAAAGAATTTTGGGTGGGATGAGTCAAAAATCTATTCAAATGTATTAGAAAAATATAATAATGTTAATAACGTTAATATTGGGTCTCAAAGAGATTCAGAATCTATAATGAACTACCCTATTCCTCAAGATTGGTTAATATCCGGTTCTCAACAGGAAATTTACAAATATTCAGAAACTGACAAAGAATGGTTTAACAAAATATATCCTATAGTAAATGAATATAAACCTACTATAACTGTTTATTTTATAGACCCTTCGGGGGCATATTGGAAGAAAGCGTGGGTTGAAAAAATAGTAATGGATGAATTGGCACCTTATGTTGGTGTAAATTTTGATTTTTCTAAAACTCTTAAACCTTTAGCTCCTGGCGAGACTTACCCTCCTCCAACTATGGAGCCTTTATCTACAATGTCTACATTAAATATAATGATTATAATATTTGTTCTATTTGTTGTAATTATTTTATTTGTTTTGTTTATTAAATGGTGGTTAAAACGATTAGATCAGAAATAAAATCATGTACCGCTTTGCGGCCGCCCCAAAGGGGTACCGCTTTGCGGCCGCCCCAAAGGGGTACCGCTTTGCGGCCGCCCCAAAGGGGTACAGCAAATATCCCAGCAAATCCAATAAGAGATTCTAACAATAAGGCTTTATTTGATAAGACTATTTTATGGGGAAAAGATGGAACAATACAAATTTCATTTCAGGGAAATAGTGCAAATTCAACTTTAGGAGAATTAAGTGATAACGTAAATACTGGACAACCTAGTATGAGACTTGGTTGGTTAGACCCTCCGTTAGAAGGTTTTAAAATGGATGGTTTTAATTTTGAATTTAATGTAAACGGAGAATATAGAAATGGTTGTTCTATACAAAATTGCAATAAAGGTGACAAATATACATTTAAAGATGGTAAAACCGCAACCTGTTTCAGTGGCGGGAATCCTGGTGTAATTTGTGATGATAATTACATTCCTGGTGGGGTAGTTCTTCACGAATTCGGTCATGCTATGGGTTTATATCACGAGCATCAAAATTTCATAGATTCAAATCCTATAGAATATGATATTGATGGTGTAACTATTAATTGGCTTAATCAGTTAGATGATGTTAGTAGTGATTGTATTAGGGATTATTGTAAATTACTTTGTTTTTCTGACGATATTAACCCTTCATTTTGTAAGGATAGTAATAATCAAAGGTTTGTGTGTGATTCAGGTGTTCAACCTGACCAAAAATGTATAAATGATTGGGAAAGGGCTAAAGAAATTGGACAGTTCAATGTATTGGATACTTATTCGTGTCCTTACGGGAGAGATAATTGTAATTTTGACGGATCAGTTTTCGACCCAGATTCTATTATGTTGTATACAATATCAGATTATATGATAAAGAAAGGTACTCCAAATCCTACAAAACTAAATTATCAGTACTCTGCAAAAGATAAAGAGTATCTTAGAAAGATGTATCCTGTCAATTCAAACGGTCCTTCAATTACAATTAAATTTTTAGACGGTCAGGATTGGGAAAAATATTGGGTTAAAAAGGTAGTAACTGAACAATTGGCTCCCTATGTAGGATTAAATTTCATTTTTGACTTGCCAATAAATAGTGATCCAGAAATAACAATTACAGAATCTCCTAGTGTTACTCAAAGTCCTGTATTCCAACCTCCTATTATATCTCCAAATGAAGATATAATATCAGGTTTAAGTGATTATTATGATTCGTTTGTATATTTTTTTAATAATAATAAAATTTTTAGTATTTCTGTAATAGTTACAATAATTGTAATTTTTGTTTCACTGTATTTAAGTTTTCGGCGCTGAACTTAATCTATTTTTGTTATAATACAATCAGGTATATCTAAATCATTTTCTTGCAAGTAAATAAAATCTTCTATATCGTTCGGGGACCCCTTCGGAGCGGTTGCAGGACAGTACCATCCATCTTCTTCAACCCTTACTTCAATTTTATTTGTTTTATTTGTTTTATTAAAAATACAATTGAACAAATATGACAAAAATGTTATCATTTTACATTCGTTCCGAATTTTACATTCTTTAATTCTTAAAACTTCATTCAAAACTTTATTCATATTAATTTCTTACGAAATTAAATTAAATTCGGAATGAATTTAAAAGTTTTTAATATAAAACCCGGTTTTATTTCTAAGTATTTTTAAATAAAATATTTCCTTCTTCTTCGTTGACCCTAAATATAGTGCTTTTTTCGTCTTTTATTTCAACTATATTCCAAACAATCAAAGCAATAAATAACCCAACGATAATAAAATAAACAAACCCTTGTGATTTTTGGTTTATTATAGGTAATTTAGACGTTGATTTTTTAGACGTTGATTTTAATTCTTCAGAAGATGGAAAAAACGTATAAAATTTCCCAAATAATTCTCCAAGAATAAACACTAATCCTATAGTAATTGTAAATGATATTACCGTTTTTAAGAAAATTCCTGGTAATATAAATTCACCTCTTGGTAAACATACGTTTGTTTCCCAAATGTCTCCGCCTGGAAGTATGGAGCTTACTACGGGGTTCATGATGTTACTGTTAAACGAATTTATTACATCGCTTACAAGAAAAACTATTACGAGGGAAAATGTTAACTGAGTGAATGAACTCCCATAAAACTCTTTAACTTTCGTAAAAATAGATTTTTCTATTCCAGAAAACGTAATATATACAAAATATAATACAAATAAAATGGTAATTAAGCTAATAATTATAATAGCGGATCTTTTCTTATTTTTAAAATCGTCGTAATCTTCGTCAGTAGAATCAGGAACGTTACCTATAACACAATCTGAACACCCTTTATTATATAAACTTTGTCCAGTATTTATACTCTTGCAAATCTGATCCATTATAATACAATACAATATTTATTTTACTGAATATTTATTTAATCTTCTTTTTCTCTGACAATTAGGCTTGAAATTGATGTATTGTATTGTGTTTCGAAGCATTTCTTGCATAACATCCTTTCGTCATTAAATAAAATAATGGCGTTATTTTCACATTCGAAATCGTACTCAGCAGAAAGTTGATTAAGTAATTTACCAATTTTGCTTTTTCGAGTTTCTTTATCCTTCCAAAAAGTTACAATAGCCTTAGTATCTATATTTTCCATTAATATGTTAGTAACGTTATACTCTTTTATAGTATACAATGATTTATTGTATAAATACTCTAACGAATAAAAATCACCATTTACCATATGATTAATTGAAGTTGGGATGTACTTAATTTTAGTAATTGATCCGCACACTTCGGTGCTATTATTGTCATCTTCCAAACCTTCAGGGTCAAAATATTTATAATCTATGTAATGTTTTTTACAAAACCCATCATATTTGCCCGTAAAGGTGCATTTTCTATTGTTTTTTGTAATCCAATTACATTTTACTAGTGCTGTTTTACAGATAGACTGATGATAGAGTAAATTACTTTTATTATAAAAAATTGCTGAACACCCATAGCAATTATAGCTTGGTCTTTCTGTGCACTTATTTACGTGTTTTTTTAGAATATCTTTAGTGGAGAAACAAACGTTACAAAACCCACATTCGAAATCAGAAATGGGTTTGGAAGAACATATTTTTTTATGATCATTTATTATTGATATAGATTCAAACTCTTCTTCACAGTATTCACACCCAAAAACCTTTTTAATTTCGCTTAACGAAATTTCGCTTAACGAAATTTCCGGTAAATCTTCGGTTTTCAGCGTACGGTCCATTTTATTCTTATTTACTTGATTAAGTGATTTAATTCTTTAACTTGCTTAATTTCAAAGCGTTTATTGAAAGTTTTAATAATATACATTAAAAAGTAAAGATGATAATAAATTCTATAAACCAAGAAGAATTTATAAAAGTAGCATTATTGTCTTTAATCACTTTAAATTTAGAAGAGGTATGGAAAACTTTAATAATAATAATTGTAATGGGTTCTTTAAGTTATATATTTAAAAAAAGGGTTGTGCCAATAGCTTTAATAGGATTAATAAATGGGTATCTTTATCATAATAATTATCAAACAATAGGATCAATTATGTCAATGATTGTTGTTTATTATATTTATTTAAATTTAAATGATGATAAAATTACTCAGTTTATGAGTTATTTAGTAGTAGTAGGTTTTTCTATTCTTATTTCTCCTTATAATAATAATAATGAAATTTAAGGATATAATAATATATTATATTATTATATTATAAAATGAAAGGAGTTAAAAAATTAAAGAGATCTACGCACCTATATTGTATACACTGTAATATTTCTATAGAGGATTATAGTAACCATTTATGTTGGAAATGTGGTAATAAAGAGAATTTTACATACAATAATTTCATAACCTCGTCCGTAACCGCAAAAGCGGTACCCCTTTGGGGATCCGCAAAAACGGTACCCCTTTGGGGATCCGCAAAAACGGTACCCCTTTGGGGGATCCGCAAAAGAAATACCTCTTTGGGGGTCCGCAAAAGCGGTAACACCTAAGTGTTGATATTTTGATATTGTTCAATTTACTTGAATTATTTCAAGATTATTTCAAGATTATTTCAAGATTTCTTTCAAAATTTCTTTTAGTTGTTTAAAATTCAGTGTTGCTTTGTTGTGATGAAGTTCTATGGATGAATAGATACTCATGTATTTGACGTAATTAAATTTGCTTAATTCATTATTTTCAAAGGCTTTGGCTAATTTTGTCATTGAAGTTGTGTCTGCTTTTTTATTCAGGTTATCCATATAAATTTTCCTTATAAGTTTATTAATTGAGTTAACATCTGGAAAACTTGGTTTAAGATTTTCAATTTCTTGTAAAACCGCAATGCAATTTTTGCTATAGTGTTCTTTGTATATAACACTAAGAAGATTATAATCTTGTACATCAAACATTACAGATTGTCCATGATTTCCAGCTAAAGAGTTTTCTCCTGATAAGTAATCAAAATTAGTGTTGCATACGGCGCAAGTAATTGCGTTACACCCCATACTTTTAAGAACTGGTAAAAAGCATTTTGGGCATCTAACCATATTATTTATTAAATCAACGCTCTTAATATCTTCTTCTTTGCATTTATGTTCGTGTCCATTTATTAGAGCTATTTCACAATCTTTGCAAAACTTTGTTTCGCATTTGATACACGTCATGTTATCGTCTAGTTTTCCATTACAGTACGAAACCATGCAAAGTCTACTGCTTTTATCTTCGGCTACACTGAACGATTTATTTTTTTTATTAATTTTATTGAGTTTTGTTTTTAGTGCTATATTTATAACTAGTGTAATGGATGGAGGGAATTCTCCTCTAATAAAATTTACTCTTTCTTTTCTTATTTTATCAATTAGATCATTATAAACAATATAATCTTCATTATCTTGTTTCTTTTCGATCATAAAGTAATCATAACATGCCTTTACGTAAATCTTTTCAACGTTGCGGTCATCTAATTTTTTAATAGAACTTAGCAAAAATTTATTTTTACAACCGACTGTAGGACACTGAGGGATTTTATTATCGTTTGCACAATGTTCAACATAACTCTTTGCGCAATCGTAGCAAACTATGCTTTTACATTTTGGATTATGACAAGTAATATACTCTTCAACCTCGCCGATACAGACCAAACAAATATATTTGCTTTGCAACTTTGGGGCTTCCATTGTACTGTTCATTTACTCTTACACTTACTCTTACACTTACTCTTACACTTACTCTTACACTTACACACTTCATATTCTTTAGTGTATTTAATAATTTGTTTTTTTTTCAAAAAGTTAAATACACTAAAGAATATGACGTGTACAAGAGTATGAGTAAGAGTAAGATGTCACTTAGGCAAAAAGCAATCCGTAAGGGAACAGAGTACTTGAATGATTTTCAAAAGAATGTAATCACAGAATGTATAATGAAGGGTGGCGGTGGTCTTTCATTGCCTATGGGATCTGGTAAAACATTGATATCTTTAATTTTGTCTTTGTTTAATTCTAAGGGTTCTAAGCAAAATGAGCCTATATTGGTTGTAGTTTCTAAGAGTTTGGTTGCAAGTTGGGAATTTGAGATTAATAAATTTTTTGGTGATAGTTTAAAGTATGAAGTGTTTTATAAGAACCTTTCAAAGTTTGTTATGAAAAAAGGAACTATGTTGATTTTGACTACTCCTGATGTTCTTTCAAAGTGTTACAAGCATAATAATCTATCTGCAAAGTTTGTGGAGAAGCATACTTTTGATGTTGTTGTATTTAATGGATATAGGAGGGAGATGTCTGCAGATTCATATATGAGGCCAGATGTGCCTTTGATAGGAGTTCCTGGAAATGGTTTATCATTTATCTATTCAACAAAGTTTAGTAGTTATGTTGTTGATGAGGTTCAAAAATACACAAACATTACTACAACAAGGTGTCAAGCATTGGGTGCTGTGTGTTCTGATAAACGATGGGTATTATCTGGTACTATGTTTGATGAGCCTAAGGTTGAGAGGGTTTTGGGTTATTATATAATTATTAATCATAAAACTTTTCCAAGAAACTTGCGTGATACAGAAAAGGCTATAACTAATAGTAATTTTGGTGGTGTAAAGTTAACGTTGGTTAAGAGGGGTAATAATACGGAGTTTATCGCTCCAGAATTAAATAAGGTTGTAATTTCTCATGAAATTAGTAAAGAAGAGGGTTTGTTGTATTTGACGATGAAGAAAACTTTGGATATTTTAAAATTAAAGGTTCGTGAATATAGAGCTGCTAGGGATACAGAGAATGTTAAAAAGTTTTCTTCGTATATAATGGCTATGATAACTTATCTTAGGCAGGGTATTGTTTGTCCTTTAATTCCTGTTGCAAACATTGCGTTGGATATGAGTGATTATGAGCATAAATCAGATCTTTCAAAAATCCTACATGTGGAATTTGAAAAAATCGGAATTAATGATTGGTTGAATAACGTAGATAATGTTAAATCTAGTAGAATTAGGAAAGTTCTTGAGGTTGTCGATAATCATAAAGATGAGAAATTGGTTTTGTTTACTTGTTTCCGAACATCTGTTGATATGATTAATCATTACATCGAGGATCGTAAAGTATTTCTTTTGACTTCAAACATGAACATTACAAAAAGAGGAAAGGTTATAGAAGAGTTTCAGAAAGAAGGTGAAAATTCTATTTTATTTTTGACTTATGAATTGGGGGCTGAGGGTTTGAACTTGCAATGTGCTCATACGGTTTTGTTGATAGACATTTGGTGGAATTGTGGAAAATCTCTTCAAGCAATAGCGAGGGTTAACCGTTATGGTCAAAAATCAAAAGTAGTTAATGTTTATTTTTTTACGGGTAACACAGGAATAGAAAAAGCGTTATTCGTAAAACAACAAGAGAAGTTGGTTGTTTTGGATGAACTTCAAAATGGTCCAGTAAAGTCTAGTGTTAGTAGGATGGGTATAGATGAAATTTTGAAGTTGATTGGTCTTTATGAGAATACAACGCTACTTAATAATCTTCATTAAATAAGAATTTTAAATAAGACTTTGGTCTAACAATTAATCGTTTTAAAGATAATTGTTATTAATATTTTTTAAGAACTGGTTTATTGAATAAAAGATTTTATATAAGACTTTGGTCTAATTAATATAGAATTCATTGATTCAATAATGGTAATGTGTAATAATTAGTGTCTATATCTACTAAGTCTGGTAAACTTTCTGGTATACTTTCTAAATCGGAATACTCTATTTCATTTTCTTCTCCCTGAACGGAACAAAATTTATATCCATACCGGATTCGACAAAAGCCGTATGTAAAGGTTATAATTAACAAATAAGTTCCTAAAAAAGTTCCTATAATTGGTATCATTGTTATTATAAAATTTAATTGTTATCCTTAATTTACTTTATTCTTCTTTAAATGACCACCCTTCTTTAAGGGCTCTTTTAAATTTAGGAGTACTCATAAAAACATTTCTATTACTGGTGTCTTTTGCGTAGTAAATAGTTTGTGTTACTCCTTCTGAGTCTACCATACATACTGGGTATTTTGTTTTAACAGTGGGATACTTATATTTAACTCCCTTTGATTTTTTCCCTTTAAGTATTTTCTCTTTGAAATAAAATTTATCAACGTCTGGCATTTGTATAAAAATATTAACATTTCCTAGAAGATGGGATCTATATAAAATAACGTCATTGGTTAATGTTTTCATTTCACCACTAGTTACATCTCCTTTATTGAAGAATTTTCTAAAAAAACCTCCAGTTCTATATTTTAACATTCCATCAATATTTAAAATATACCTTATTTGTGTATTACCTGTAAATGTATTTTCTTCTATATCACTAGGAAGAATTTCTTGCCATCCATTACTAAACATATGAGTTAATACAATATTAAGTCTTTCTACATTAACATATTTTACTTCCGGGTCATCTGGATCTACATTAGCGTTTATATATTCTTGAATATTGGGAAACCCCAAACTTTTTACAAATTTATAAGTCCCTACCATTACAACTATTAATTACTATTAATTATTTAATTTTAATCTTTAATTCTTTTTCACTATAGGTACCAATTTATTAAATAATTAATAATAATTGAATATAGTTAATTTTGTTAGTAAATTAACATAATTATAAATCAAAACCAAAAACAAGACAAAATTGCATAAAAAAAATTATGCAAAATAACATAAAAAAAATTATTCAAAAAAATAACGAAATTACCGAGTATAAAGTTACCTGCATTTTTGCACATGCTCCCTCGGTAACCTTTTTCCAAAGTGAGGGAGGGGGAGATACCCTTCTAAACTTACTACAAAAAAATGAAAAAGCATACAAATAATGGATTCCAGTAGTTTCGCGCGAAATTATATGCTTCTCATTTAAATAGATGGTCGAAAATCTGTGGCTTTTGTGGATCTGTGGCTTTTCGGTCCCTCGGTGACACTTTTTGGGTTCGAAAGTGTTTGGGTTGTGTAATACAAATCAAACAAATAAAAACGTTAAATGGTCTATAGCTAAGCAAATGGTATGCCACAAAATATTAAATTAGGCCATAGAATCCACGGCTTTGTCACGGTGGCGCGTAATCCGCCATACTAGCGTTTGTTAGTATAAACAACATGTGCGCAAAGTGTGTTTTGTTCGGTAAATTATTTATGTGAAACTACTGGAATAAATATTTCGTATGCTTTTGTATATTTTATTTGGTTTATTGTGGATTCTAAAATTTCGTGATTTGTAAAAATTTGTGATTCTATTAGTTCAAACCTGGTATATTTTTTTTGTGAAATAAAAGTACCGAGGGTTTCGTTTTGCTCAACTATCTTTACTAAATTTCGATGTGTATATATATATGGTATGTTGACTTAAAAATTATTTTCTACTTTGAGAAAACATACAAAACATGGATTCCAATAGTTTTTTATAGAAATTGTATGCTTCTCATTTAAATAGATGGTCGAAAATCTGTGGCTTTTGTGGATCTGTGGCTTTTCGGTCCCTCGGTGACACTTTTTGTGTAATATAATACTAAAATTGTATTACACAAAACGTATAAATATAAACGTTAAATGGTCTATGGCTAAGCAAATGGTATGCCACAGATTATTGATTTAGGCCATAGAATCCACGGAAGTCGTGTGCCGCGGCAAAAACCGAAGGTATTAATAATTTATATTAAGTTAAAGATTATATTAGTACAGAATACAAACATGGATTCTATATTAACTGAATATCAGGATTATTTTGGGGAAAGGGATAAAAATGTGTTACAGATTATATTTCCTATAATGAATAAGAAAAGAAAATACAACTGTGTAATTAATTATGAAGATGCTATAAAGTGTGATGACAAAAGTAAATTTCTAAAACTTGTAACTTATAATCAAGTTAATCTTCAACCGTTTATTAATCTTACTTATTTAGATTGTAGTCATAATAATCTTACAATTCTTCCTGAATTACCACCATTAGTTACTAAATTAGATTGTAGTTGTAATAAATTAACTATACTTCCTGAGTTACCATTAATTACTGAATTATTTTGTTGTTATAATCAATTGACCGTTTTAGCGGCGCCTCAATTACCATTGGTTACTAAATTATATTGTATTGGTAATCAATTAACTATACTTCCTGAATTACCGTTAGTTACAACATTACATTGTATTGGTAATCAATTAACAAAACTTCCTGAATTACCATTAGTTACAGAATTATCTTGTGGTAATAATCAATTAACTATACTTCCCAAATTACCGTTTGTTACTAAATTATCTTGCGGTAATAATAAATTAACAATACTTCCCGAAATACCGTTTGTTACTGAATTATATTGTGGTTATAATCGTTTAACTATACTTCCTGAGTTACCATTAGTTACTGAATTAATATGTTCTTCTAATCAATTAACTATAATTCCCGAGTTACCATTAGTT
>Ga0105050_10004227_pt1 | contig 19247 bp, 16 predicted proteins | sample FRY01_FD_78088 | JGI IMG/M metagenome (GOLD analysis project Ga0105050, IMG submission 78088) | Freshwater microbial communities from Lake Fryxell liftoff mats and glacier meltwater in Antarctica - FRY-01 | ecosystem: Environmental > Aquatic > Freshwater > Ice > Glacier meltwater ... | reverse complement strand
TTGCGTCACTTGTGTTAGAATACCTCTTTCATTTTCAGCTGCACCTTTAACAGTTGCTACCAATTGTGGTACTAAATCAGCTCTTCTTTGGTAAGCAGACTGTACATTTCCCCATTTCTCATCTACTCCTTCTTGTAATTTTACAGCTTTGTTATAGGAATTATAATACCCTAAGAAAGCAAACAATACAATGGCGCCTATAACAGCCAGAACAATGGCGCCTATAACACCCAGAATTACATAACTACGTTTCATTTTATACAATTTTAAAAATCAAATATATTTAAATTTAAGTTACTTTATCTCATCTTAACTTTAAATGGGAAAAAAATAGAAGTGTATTTATTTTAAAGGTTAGAATGAAGACCAACAAGATTTCCTTCACTATCAATGAAAAACCCCATACTTCCAGTCTCATCATCGATAAATGTTTTTGGCATTGTGATACTTCCACCTGCTTTTTCTACCTTATCTAAAACGTGTTGTAAATCTGGATTTGCATTCAGATAAATAAGTGAACCTTTTGTGCTTGGATAATGTACTTTTCACTAATGCTCCACCAGATTTTGGACTTTGAGTTGGAAACATTAACATGCTAATTCCCATCATATCCATTGAAACCATTTCTATTTCGAAAATTGATTCATAAAATATTTTTGCTCTTGCAACATCAACCATTGGGATTTCAAACCAATTTAACGCATTTGTAGTTGCACTTAATTTTTCCATTTATAGTTGTTTAGGTAAATAATCGTTAAATCTTATAACAAGTGTAAATTTCAATAAATTAAAAAGCCATTCAAATAATAGTTGAATGGCTTTTTAATTTTAATAAGCGTATTTATCTAATGAGATTAACATGACCAAAAACTGTTTGTTTTTCATCGTTATTAAGTAATTTAAATCTAATTTTCCAAGTGTAAGTTCCATCTGGACACTTCATGCCGTCATTATAAGTACCGTCCCAACCAAATTGTACATCATGACTTTCCCAAATCTGTTCACCCCATCTATTAAATACATAGAAATCGAAGCTATATGGATCAAATCCTGAGTAGAACACAGGGAAGAAAGTTTGATTGTTTTGATCTCCGTCAGGTGTAAACGTGTTTGGGATCCAATAAATTATGTCAATCGTAGAGTCACAAGCACCAACAACTGTAAGAATTAGTATATCTGTTCCAACACAACCTGCACTGCTTGTACCAATAAGGACAAATTCTGTTAAACCAACATTTGGTAAATAAGGAACTCCGTTTTGAAGTCCGTTATTCCAAGAATAGGAAGTGGCACCTGCTCCAGTAAGAATTATTTGTTTACCAACACAAACTGTAAAATCCTCTCCAGCATCAACTATTGGGAAAGCTTCAATTGTTAAGTTAAATGTACTTGTCGCAGGACATTGATTACTAGGAGTGGTATAGGTAATTGCGTAAGCTCCAGGTGTAGATGTTGCTAGATTAATTCCACCAGTTAGCGGATCTAAATCTAATCCATTACCGCTTGTGTAAACACCTCCTAAATTTCCAACTAAAAAAGGAATGGGATTAGGTTCATTTAAACAATATAAATTATCAGGATAGGTAATATTTGCAGATTGAGGTCCAGTAAAAACACCCGAAATAGTCAAAGGACAACCATTATCATCTACAATAGCAAAAGAATAAGGTCCATCAGTTAAATTTCCAATAATTATAGTTCCGCCGTTCGCAACACTTGTATTTACAAATGCAACTGATGCTGGAGATTGACTTCCCGTTACCACATTGAAATTTGTTCCGTTAACTTGCGGCGCCCCCCCTGTTAAATTTACAGCAACAGTACCGTTAGCACAATTGGGGTTTTGAACAGCAACTATTTGAGGTAAATATTGAATAGCAATTGGAGTTCCTAGCTCATAACAATCATTGTTTGGCATGATCACATAACTATATAACCCGTCAACAATACTATACATAGTAATTGGTACAAAATAAACGGTGTTGTTTGTGAACGTTCCCGCTGGCTCACCATTAATAATTGACATATCATTAATGTCTGTAAGATTAGCTGTATTTGTATAAATACCTAAGAAACAAGGGTCATCAGCAACGTCTAAACTTGTAGCCGCAGACTGAATAGGATTTAAAGCAACAGTTGGAGGACAACTGTAAGCCAACCAAGATATTCCTGGATCAAATACAGGCGGAGTTGTTCCGCCAGTTATAACAGTTGGTGTAACAAAATTATTATTAGACGTAACATTTAGTTGGTCTCCAAAACATAATATTGTTGTTGACTGCGTATTACCTGTTAAACTTGTGTTGTAAGTTCCTATATCGGCAAGACAAACAGAAGGCGTAACAATATTACAATCTGTGGATGCTGTGCCGCTTGTAGAACTTGTTTGAAAGGAAATGTTAGTTACTGAATTTGAAAAATTAGTAATAAGCAAAACATAAACTTCTCCTGTTTGCGCATTATTAATTACTGCTGTTTCTGTCGCTGACCCGCTATAGCTACAATCGACTACTGTATTTGTTCCGCCAGCGCCACCATTTCCAAAATTATTACAGAAGGTTAATGCATTATTGTAAGTTGGGTAAGGTCCATACAAGATAAAATCTATATCTGCTGATGCTGAATTGTTCATATCAACAACTAAAGTTCCTGGATTTGCTATTTGCATGTAATACCATGCTGGATTAGGAGACGAACCCAAACAATCGTATTCATTGTTAGGATAAGTTGTACTTGCTGGAACTTGATTTGTTCCCGCTGGAAAAGTTATGGAACTTGCGCAAAGTGGACTCTGAACGCAAGGTGGATTTAAACATGCCGCTGGTGCCACATAAGCTTGTGTTCTTGTACAAGCTGATAATGCAGAAAAAGTCGCTGTTACGTTACAGTTTGCGCCATTAGCTACTAATCCATTAAAATTATATGCCAAAGGAGAAGCAAAAGGAGCATTGAAAGTTTGCGTTCCGCCACAGCCTGAAACCGTAAGAGTTCCAGTCGCTGGAGGAGCACTAAAAGTAATATTACCTGAAACATTATAAAGATCATTTGCACAAGCTGAAGGAACTGCGGATAATGCAGAAATAGCACACCCACAAGCCGAAGGAGCCGTAAAGCTTTGATTACCAGTACAAGTGGTTGCTGAAAAACTAGCAGTAACTGTGCAAGCACCGCCATTTGCTGTTCCACCTGTTAAAGTGTAATTCATTGGAGAAACAAAAGGAGGATTTAAAGTTTGAGTTCCGCCGCATGAGCTTGTAACAGTTAAAGTTCCTATATTTGGAGGCAAATTGAAACTAACAGCACCTGTTAAACCAAATGTATTGGTTGCAGGAGCACACGCTCCAGGAACAGCAGTAACAGAAGTTATTGCACAAGTAGCTCCGCAAGTTGGAGGTGCTGTGTAAGACTGTAAAGTGTTACAAGTTGGAAATCCTGAGAAAGTAGCTGTCACTGTACAAGCCGCACCATTTGCTGTTAAACCAGTAAAAGAATAGGGGACATTTGTGAAAGGAGCATTGAATGTTTGTGTTCCGCCACAACTATTGGTAATGGTTACAGTACCTGAATTTGGTACAGAAACACCTGGACCTGCAACGACTGACAAAACTCCGTTTATTGTATAGGTATTGTTGGCACAAGTTGTTGGCACTGCTGTTAAATTAACACCACAAGTAAATGAGCAATCGGCAGAACCAGAGCCTCCCGTTTGACTAAAAGTGATACTTCCTGCCTCATCAGAAAAATTAGTTAATAGCATTACATAAACTTGACCAACGGTTGCGTTTGAAATTGTAGCAGTTTCTGTCGCTGACGGTGAGAAACTGCAATCAACTACAGAACTTCCAGTCCCAATGTTTCCTGGGAAGGGGTTTGCACCATTGCAAGCTGCTGTTATGGAAGAGTAAGGACCCCAAACAATAAAATCGACATCAATTGCTGTTCCTCCAGCGGTTTGTTGGCTAATATCAATAGTCATTGAACCATTTTGGTCAATTTCCATATAATACCAAGCTGGATTGGGAGTAGTGCTTAAACAATCAACAGAACCTAAATCATTTACCCCAGTAGAATTTGGGAAATTGTAATTAGTTCCAGTACAAAAAGGGTCTGCGTTAATACATTGTGTATTCCCGAAAAAAGAGAATATTAAAGTTGTAAATAATAAAATATAGATATTCCTCATGGGTATATTTTAATTATTTTCAAATAAATGCCAATAAGCTTGCTTTACTTGTTCTTTGTTAGCTTTTGCCCACACTTTAGCTATCAACTTATTTTCGTCAAAAGTTTTTAGTTTATCGTATTTTGGAAAATCCGAAGGTATTAATTCACTTACAAAATAAGTTTTTAGTTTTTCAGGATGAATTACGTAATCGCTGTAATAAACACCTTGATTTGGAGAACTTGAAACTGGTGCTTCTTTCTGAAATGTCACTTTTTTAAGATCCTTTTTGGACGTGTCTTGTGAAAAGATAGCTACTGATATGAAACTAAAAAATGTTAGTGCAATTATTTTCATAATTATTTTGTTTGAATTTGATGTTTTGACGGCTAATATACGAAAAAGTTGCCTTTTTGATATTTTAACATTTAAAGAATTTTATTTTTTGTTTATATTAGTAAAAAAATAATCGATTTGTCAAATTCAAAGATTTCAAACCTTTCCTATTTCTTGCCGAAACGAGTTTTAACCAACGACGATTTAGTCGGCTTATTTCCAGACAAAAAGCAAGAGTTAATTTACAAATCTTTTGGTATTAAGAACAGACACATTCGTGAACCTAGACAAACTGGTTCTGATTTATCTTTTTTAGCTGCTCAGGAACTTTTTTCAGAGTTTGCGGAAATTGAGAAAGATAAAATAGATTTTTTGATTTTTTGCACTGAAGGTTTAGATTACAAAGCTCCAACTTCTTCTAGTGTATTACACCATCGTTTGGGTTTAAATCAAAAATGTGGTTGTATCGACATGCCAATGGGCTGCGCTGGTTATATTTATGGTTTAAGTCTTGCGAATGCAATGATTGTTTCTGGTAATGCGACTAACGTTTTGCTACTGGTTTCTGATATTCCAACTTCCGTTATTCATTCACAGGATTTTGATTTAAGGTGTATTTTTGGTGATGCTGGCGCTGCTACTTTAATTCAAGAAAGTAAACAAAAAGGGATTGGCAAATTTACGTTTGGTAGTGATGGTGAAGGAGCTAAAAATCTAATTGTTGAAAGAGGTTCTACACGGTCGCCAATAGATAAAGAATGGATTAAAACTTACAAAAACGAGCCAGAATATTTAGCGCATGGTAGAATGGAAATGAATGGATTAGAAATTGCCCGTTTTTCATTGCAACGAGTGCCATCTTTGGTAGAAGAAACGCTTGCTAAAAATGAGCTGACCTTTGAAGAAATTGATTTATTTGTTTTTCACCAAGCAAGTAAGTTCATTCTTTCGGCTTTGCAACGAAAATGCAAAATACCCAAAGAAAAGTTCTTCGAATATTATGAGAATGTTGGTAATACAGTTTCATGCAGTATCCCTATCGCTTTAAAAAACGCTCAGTTAGAAGGAAAATTAAAATCTGGACACAAAGTTATGTTACTTGGATTTGGGGTTGGTTACACTTGGGGCGGAACGATTGTAGAATGGTCATAGTTATCTATTAATTTTCATATCTTTGATAAATGAATATTCAAGAATTTATTTTAATCATAGAAGCTGAGTTTGACGAAGTCGATAAAAACTCGTTAGAACCATCTACTTCATTTCGTCAAATGGAAGGCTGGAGTAGCATGCATGCACTAATTTTAATTGCTTTAGTTGACAATCATTTCGATGTTTTATTGACGGGTGAAGAATTACGTGGATTAGACACAATTCAAGATCTTTATAGTTTATTGGAATCAAAAGAAGCATAGTGGCTTTATTGAAAACTGAAAATACAAGCATTCGAGCAATTTATACGTGTGTTCCAACAACTATTGTGCGGACAATTGATTACGAATGGATTTCAATGCAAGAACGTTTATTATTTACCAAAACAACCGGTATAATTGAAAGACGTGTTGCTTCAGAATCCACAACCTGCTCAGATTTATGCTTTCAAGCAGCAAATCAATTAATCGAAGATTTAGATTGCAGAAATGAGATTGATTTAGTGTTATTTGTTTCTCAATCGCCTGATTATTTTCTACCAGCGACTTCGATTATTTTACAAAATCGATTAGGAATTTCAACAAAAGCAATGGCATTTGATGTTAATTTAGGTTGCTCTGGTTATGTTTACGGACTTTCAATTGCCTCACATTTTATTCAAAGTGGAAATATCAAAAAAGTACTTTTACTCGCTGGCGACAAATCGACTATTTCAACAAATTATGAGGATAAGAGCACATTTCCTCTATTTGGAGATGCAGGTACAGCAACACTTTTAGAATTTGATGAAACCGCAAAAAGTTGGTTTTTCTCCATGGCTTCAGATGGAAAAGGAAAAGATGCAATAATAATTGAACACGGACATTCGCGCCATCCGTATGGAACAATTGAGGATGAAACAAAGGAAATTGAACCTGGAATCATTCGTTCCAAAAAACATTTAAAATTAAATGGAATGGAAGTTTTCAATTTTGCATTGAAAGAAGTCGCTCCTTCTATCAAAGAATTACTTTCTCACGCACAACAAGACATTGAAAAGGTAGATTATTTTGTATTTCATCAAGCAAATAAATTAATCAATGAAAGTGTTCGAAAAAAATTAAAAATCGAAGCTGAAAAAGTTCCATTATCAATTGATTATTTTGGAAATACAAGTTCTGCTTCTATTCCCTTAACTATTTGTAAAGAATTAGCAACTGAGGCTTTAATTGAAAATAAAATCTACTTATTGTCAGGGTTTGGTGTTGGTTTTTCTTGGGCAACCGTAATTCTAAATCTTTCAGGAGTAAAAACTAAATTGTTAGAATATGCTTGATTTGAAAGGAAAAACAATTTTGATTACAGGAGCTTCCTCTGGAATTGGTGCTTGCTTGGCAAAATATTGTGACGAATTGGGAGCCAATGTTGTTTTGTCAGCGCGTTCAGAAGATAAATTATTGCGAGTTGTTTCGCAAATGAGCGATAAATCTAAAATTATTTTGGCTGATCTCACGCTTGAATTGGAACTTCAAAATTTACTTGCCGAACTTCCTACACTAGATGGATTCGTTCATTGTGCTGGTAAAATTCAACCTTTCCCGATTAAATTTATTCAGAAAAAACACATAGATGAGCTTTTTAACAGTAATTTGAATAGTGCAATTTTGTTAAGTTCAGGTTTGTTAAAATCAAAAAAGTTAAATCACGGAGCATCAGTTGTATTTATTTCCTCCATATCCGCTGAATTTCCATATTTGGGAGGTTCCCTTTATTCTGCAAGTAAAGCTGCATTAGAATCCTTCGCTCGTTCATTTGCTTTGGAAAATGCGCCGCAAAAGATGAGGGCGAATGTTGTTGCACCTGCATTGGTTAAAACAGAAATGTTCGAGCAGACGAAAAAAGCTTACAATGAATCCGATTTCGAAAAATTTATTTCACATTATCCTTTAGGCGTAGGAGAACCACAGGATGTTGCCAATACAATTGCTTTTTTACTGAGCGATTTGTCAAAATGGATAACAGGTACAACCATCAGAATGGACGGTGGATTATTATTAAACAGCAAAAGAGATTAATTATTTTCTGGAGCTAAACGCAAAACAATCCCTTCAATTTCGGTCGATAAATGTATTTGACAACCTAGACGGCTATTTGGTTTCACAAAAAAAGCTTGATCTAACATGTCTAATTCTGCATCGTTTTGCTCAGCTAAAACAGTATCAGATTCTAAGTAGCATTGACAAGTTGCACACATTGCCATTCCGCCGCATTCACCAAGTACTGGTAATTCGTAAGCTCTACAAAGTTCCATGACATTCATGTTCATATCAGTCGGTCCAATAAGTTCATGAGAAAACCCTTCTCTATCAATAATAGTAATAGTAACGTCGTTCATTTTTATTGATTATAAATTCTTAATAAATTGCTGCCGTTGAAGTTTAATTGATATTGTCTTAAAGGAAAATCAGCTCCTGACATTGGCGAACCGTCGTAGAGTGAAAATGTTGCGTTATTACACGTATCTCTTAAAATTAAAAAATTATCAATTGTTGGAAATAAAGGTTGAGCGCAAACTCCATCCACATCAGCAGGCGAGTGTCTGTCAAAAGCTACGAATTCATCTATTGCCCTGCGGTAAACTACAATTCCACGTGACCCCCCGTTAACGTAAGCCCAACCGCCAGTGCCATTTAAAGCATCATAAGAAGGCAAATTTAAATCAATCGTAATATCAAAAGGAATATTTGGAACAGGAGTTTGATTGTATTTAATGCAACCACTTAAGGATATTAGAGTACAAGAAAGAATGAAAACCTTTAAATTCATAGTGTAAAATTACAAAGTGAAAACACAATACAGACGATTTTTTATTGTTTTTATTTCATTGTTTCTGATCTTGAGCTGCAAATCAGGTAAAAAAGCCTATTCTAATTCCGCAAAGCGAACGATGCAGAAGGAATTAAGAAAGGAAGAAAAGAGAAAACGCAAAATAATCGAGAAACGCTTCAAAAATCATATTAAACATCAAACACCCCAAATGCGTAAATTAATGAAGAGAAAATTGCGCGCATTGAGAAAAGAAATCCGAAAAAAAAGAAGATGAAAATCTAATATAGTAATGAAAACCTTTCCTTTGAGAATTGTAATCTGCGGGTTTATACCCTAAAATCTCAAAGTCCTTCCATTACAGAGTAAAACTAATATCCTTATTAAAAAACTACTCAATCACTTCACCAGTTTCAGTATCCCAACGTGTGACACGCTGAACTCCTTCTACTTCTTCAAATTTATGTGTTAATTGCTCTAAATGCTCAGTATCGAAAACCATTACCTTAATTCTTCCTTCAAAAACACCGTCTTCCGTTTCAAAGGAAATACTTTTCATGTTAACGTTATTTTGATTCGATATTATTTCGGTAAGTTTATTTACCAATCCCAATTGATCGATTCCTACAATTTTAATTGCTGCGACACGTTCAATTTGCTTTTCAGATTTCCATCGCGCTTTGATACAGCGATATGCAAATTTAGACATCAAATGAACCGCATTCGGGCAATTATTTCGATGCACTTTTATTCCTTCAGAAATAGTAATAAATCCAAAAACTTTATCTCCAGGAATTGGATTACAGCATTTAGCCATTTGATAATCAAAACCTTTAAAATCGTCACCAATTAAAATCGTGTCGGAATTAGTATCAATACCTTCAAATTTCGCTTTTACTTGATTTTTAGATGGTTTCTTTTTAACAGTTTCTTTCTTGACGAATTGCAACATACCAGCAACAACTTCTAACTCTCTCATTTTAGCTAAGTTAATTTTAGCTTTCGCAATCCTGAAATACAATTCTGTTGCTGATGGAACGTTAAAATATTTCTCAAGAAAACTAATATTTTCAGAGTTCATGCGAACATTAAATTGTTTGAATTTACGTTCAGTTATTTCTTTACCGTCCATTGCAATCACTTTCCGTTCATCGTTCAATGTCGATTTGATGCGTTGTTTGGCTCTTGCAGAAACTACAAATTTTAACCACTCCTCATTCGGTTTTTGTTTGGAGGAGGTAATGATTTCAAGTTGGTCGCCATTTTTCAATTGATAACTCAAAGGCATCAAGCGATTGTTTACTTTTGCGCCGATACATTTACTACCAATATCTGAGTGAATGTCGTAAGCGAAATCTAAAATTGTTGAACCGACAGGCAATACTCTCAATTCTCCTTTTGGTGTAAAAACGTAGATTTCATCGTTGAATAAATTCAGTTTGAAGTCATTCACAAAATCCAAAGCACTTGCTTCAGGATTATCTAATAAATCGCGAATTTCAGCAATCCAACGGTCGAGTTTATTGTCGTCGTTTTTAGATTCCTTGTATTTATAATGCGCTGCCAAACCTTTTTCAGCAATTTCATCCATTCTTTTGGAACGAATTTGTACTTCCACCCACCGGCCTTGAGGCGACATAACAGTTGTATGCAATGATTCGTAGCCATTTGCTCTTGGTGTCGAAACCCAGTCTCGTAAACGTTCTGGACTAGGTTGATAGAAATCAGTAACGATGGAATAAATACGCCAACAATCTGGCTTTTCGAGTTCCACTGGTGTTTCAATGATAATTCTAATCGCAAAAACATCAAAAACTTCTTCAAACGGAATTGCTTTTGTTTGCATTTTTCGCCAAATTGAAGAAATAGATTTCGTTCGTGCTTTGATATCAAAAACGTATCCTTCATATAAAAGCGTTTCACGAATCGGAGCCATGAATCGACGAATAAATCGATTACGAACGTCGGATGTGCTTTTTAATTTCGTCTCAATATCTTTGTAAACATCTGGCTCACAATACATCATTGACAAATCTTCTAATTCTGTTTTAATCGAATAAAGCCCTAAACGGTGTGCAAGAGGAGCGTACAAAAATTTTGTTTCTGAAGCAATTTTCAATTGTTTGTCAGCTCGCATACTTCCTAGCGTGCGCATGTTGTGTAAACGATCTGCCAATTTGATTAAAACAACTCGCAAATCATCCGAAATTGTCAAAATCATTTTACGGAAATTCTCCGCTTGAATCGATGCATTTTCGTCGAAAACTTCTGGAATTTTCGTTAAACCGTCGATGATTAAACGCACACGAGGACCGAATAAATCTTCAACATCTTGCAAAGTGATATGCGTATCTTCCACTGTATCGTGCAACAGGGCGCAAACAACAGCGGTTGCTCCTAATCCCATTTCGTCCAAACAAATTTTTGCGACGGCAATTGGGTGATAAATATAAGGTTCACCTGATTTTCTGCGCATGTCTTTGTGCGCATCTAATGCCATGACAAAAGCTTTGCGTATCATGGTTGTATCTTCGCGTGTTCTATTTTTTAAGGACCGCAACAATCCCTTAAACGCATTTAATATTTCTTTTCGTTCTTGTTCTAAATTTATTTTGACATCTGTATTATATTCTAACATTATTTCGCGGGTAAAATTTTTGCTTTCACTTCACCAAAACCAATACGAACACCATTCGCTTCGCAGTGTCCACGCATGATAACGGTGTCACCGTCTAAAATAAATCTGCGTTCAGAACCATCATTCATTTTTAAAGGTTTAGTTCCTTTCCAACATAATTCCAACATCGAGCCATACGAATCTTCGGTTAATCCAGAAATCGTTCCCGAACCCATTAAATCTCCCGTTCTAATATTGCAACCATTCACGGTATGATGTGCCAATTGTTGCGCCATATTCCAATACATATATTTGAAATTAGAATTAGAAACCACTGTTTCATTCGTGTTTTCTGGTTGAATTGCAACTTGTAAACGGATATCGTATGATTTTTTACCTTCAAATTCTAAATAAGAAAGCACTTTCGGCTCTTGTGTTGGTGTTTCAGAAGCATAAGGCTGTAAAGCATCTAAAGTCACAATCCAAGCAGACATTGATGAAGCAAAGTTTTTCGCTAAAAAAGGTCCAAGTGGAACATATTCCCATTTTTGAATGTCGCGCGCCGACCAATCGTTGAATAGACATAGTCCGAAAATGTGATCTTCCGCTTCTTCAGTTGAAATCGATTCACCGAGTGGTTTACCTTCAAATGTAATAAAGCCCATTTCTAATTCAAAATCCAATTGACGTGAGGGAGCAAAAATAGGATCTTCGTTGTCGTTAGGTTTAATCTGACCTTTCGGACGATGAATATTTTGTCCAGATAAAATAACTGACGATGCTCGACCGTGGTAACCAACAGGAATCCATAACCAATTTGGCAATAAAGCATTTGCTGGGTCACGAAACATAATTCCAACATTGGTTGCATGTTCTTTACTCGAATAAAAATCGGTATAATCGCCAATTTGAACAGGCATCAACATTTCAATACTGTTTACATCAATTAAAACTTGATCTGCATGGTGTTGATTTTTTTGTAAATCTGTAAATTCAGCTTCTAACAATTTAGAAATTCGATTGCGTAATTGACGCACCTCAAGCTTCCCTTTTTTCATCATTGAATTTAACTGTTCACAATCGAAATCAGATAATTCAAAGGGTAAATTTTCTAAATAACCTAAAATAAATAAGGTCTTTAAATCCAATACACTATCTCCAATTCGCACACCAACACGAGGTGCTAAACTAGCTGTTTTGAAAATCCCAAAAGGTAAATTTTGGATTGAAAAATCACTATTTTCAGGTACCGAAACCCATGATTTTAAAGCGGGGTTGTTTGCTGTTATCATCATAATTACTTTTTATTTTATTGCCCGTTCCGAATTAAGAAATGCCAGTTGCTGATTGCTACTTGCAAAAAAAGATTCTTAATTCTTCAAATTAACTCTCGCTAACGTTATTTTTTTCTTATTCGTCTTATTCTTCGCCAATTTTCAATTTTTCGTTTACAATTAGTTAAACATTAAATCTAAAGTGCATAATGTCACCATCTTCTACAATGTATTCTTTACCTTCGACTTTAAATTTCCCAGCTTCTTTCACTGCCGATTCTGAACCAAAAGTTACGTAATCGTTATATTTCATCACTTCTGCTCTAATAAATCCCTTTTCAAAATCCGTGTGAATAACACCTGCGGCTTGTGGTGCTGTCATTCCTTTTCGGATGGTCCAAGCGCGGACTTCTTTCACACCTGCTGTAAAATAAGTAGATAAATTCAACAAATAGTAAGCTGAACGAATCAAACGATTTACACCTGGTTCATCCAAACCAAGTTCGTCAAGGAACATTTTCCGTTCGTCATAAGTTTCTAACTCGGTAATGTCCGCTTCGATTTTTGCACCAATCACTAAAACTTCTGCTTTTTCAAGCGCAACAGCAGCGCGAACTTCGTCCACGTAATGATTTCCCGATTTTACAGAATCTTCATCCACGTTGCAAACATACATTACTGGCTTTGAGGTGATTAAATTGAAACGGTGAATAATATCTCTTTCTTCTTGTGTGAAATCTAAACCACGAGCAGAAATTCCTTTCTCTAAGCCTTCTTTAATTTTTAAAGATAATTCATTTTCTTTCACTGCATCTTTATCCCCTGATTTCAAAACGCGGGCAAGACTAGCAATTTTTTTCTCAATTGTATCTAAGTCTTTCAATTGCAATTCGATATCGATAATTTCTTTGTCGCGAATTGGGTTTACACTTCCATCAACGTGGATAATGTTTCCGTCGTCGAAACAACGCAACACATGTAAAATTGCATCTGTTTCACGAATATTTGCCAAGAATTGGTTTCCTAACCCTTCTCCCTTTGAAGCTCCTTTTACCAAACCAGCGATGTCTACAATTTCCATTGTAGTTGGCATCACACGCTCAGGATTCACGAGCGCTTCCAATTTTTCCAATCTTGGGTCAGGTACAGAAATCGTTCCTATGTTCGGTTCAATTGTACAAAAAGGAAAGTTTGCAGATTGCGCTTTAGCGTTCGACAAACAATTAAATAGAGTTGATTTCCCCACGTTTGGTAATCCAACAATTCCACATTTTAAAGCCATTTAATTAGTTTTTTTACAAAGATAATAGAATGCTTAATTTTTTGACAGCAAGTATTGATTTATGTTTGATTCAACAAAATTGCGCAAAAACTCATTATTTGCTCTAGTTTCAAAAATAACAAAAAAACGAACTTAAAATAATTTCAAAAAAGGGTTCAAAATGGAATTTTAACTTTATTAAATTGTCTGCATTTTCTGAATCATTCCGGGAATAAGTGATTTTGGAAAAAATGGCATAACATAGCGTATTAACACATTTAAAATCGGATCAGAAATACAAATAACTTTTCCTCTTTCCATAGCTCTATAACCTTTTTCCGCGGTAAATTGCGCACTAGCGGCTTTATCGAATAAACTTCCGCCAGTCATTCCAGCCGTTATTTCAAATTCTGTTTTTACAGGTCCAGGACAAAGAGCAGTGACTGTTATATTGTGAGGTTTTAATTCGTGCGCTAAAGCTTTACTGAAAGAAACGACAAATGCTTTTGTTGCAAAATAAGTTGCTTGCAAAGGCCCAGGGAAAAAAGCAGCTGTACTTGCTGTGTTTAATATCTTACCTGACTTTCTTTTTTTCATATCTTGAAGAAATAAATGGCTCAATTCAACTAAAGCGCTTACATTCAATCTTATCATTTCAAGGTCTTTTTCGATTGGTCTATCAATAAAAAAACCATGACCACCAAATCCTGCATTGTTGATTAAATAATCAATCTCTAACTGTTGATTTTTTGTGAAATCATAGACCTTTCGCGCTGCATCCTTTGCAGTTAAATCTTGCTCTAAAACCCAAATTTTTACTTTATATTTTTCTTGTAATTCAGATTTGAGTTTTTCAAGTTCATCTATTCTTCTCGCAACCAAAATTAAATCGCCCTTTTTACTAGCATGAATTCTTGCTAATTCTTTCCCAATTCCACTAGAAGCTCCAGTTATTAATGCTAATTTATTCATTTCATTATCTTTTTGATTGTTAAAAGTAAGGATTGTACTTTAAAAGATTGTTTTTTGATTTTATTTATTTCTTGAAATAAAAGTAAAAAACAAATATTACGGTAATTTTTAAATTGCCTAGGTATCTGAAAATTTAAACAATGATTTTTAAATTGATTTTATAACGAAGTTAGGACTTTAAAAAAAATGAAAATTCTAATAGAAAGGTTTCAATCCTACTTTTTTTTAAGAGGGAAATTATGAACTAAATAATTTTAACATTTCTTAGTTTTTCAAAATAAATTGTTGTAAATCATAATATTAAATCCTTTTTTATTTAATAAAAATTGTGTCGAAATGATAAATACATAAAATCAAAAAAAAATTTAAAACAATACTATTTGATTCTTGTTCAATAATTTAATTCTAACTTAAAATATAATAACATGAAGAAATTAATCTTTACCTTTTTTAAGAAACCAACAGTTGCATTTGCAATGGTTTTCTCCTCGTTTGGAGTTTTCGGACAAACAAATGTGTATGATGACATCATCGCACTCAGTCCCAACCACACAACATTAAAGGCAGCTTTAATTCAAGCAAATTTAGTTGGTGCTTTACAAAATCCAAACGCAACTTTGACTGTATTTGCTCCTGACAATGCCGCATTTGATGCTTTAGCAACTGCTCTTGGAACCACAACCAGTAGTTTGCTTTTAGCTCCGAATTTAGCTGACATTTTAACTTACCATGTATTGTTTTCAACAGTTGGCTCTGCAGCAATAACAAATGGTCAAATTGCGACTTCTGCAAACACAACTTCTTCAGGAACAATATTTTTGACAAAAACTTCCATGGGTTCTGTTTTTGCTGACCAAGCAAGTGTTACAATTGCTGATATACTTGCTGACAATGGAGTTGTTCATGTGTTAAATTCGGTTCTGTTGCCTGTTCCAACCGTTGTAGATGTTGCTGTTGCAAATAATTTTACAACTTTAACAGCAGCTTTAATCCAAGAAGAATTATTACCAGTTTTAACAAATCCATTGGGAACTTTTACTGTTTTTGCACCAACAAATGCTGCGTTTGATGCGCTTGCTACTGCGTTAGGTACAGACATTAACGGAATTTTAGCTTTACCAACATTAAAAGAAGTTTTAAAATACCACGTTTTAGGCGCTGAAGTGTTATCCACTGCAATTACTAATGGACAAATTGTTGCTTCTTTAAGTAATCTTAATACATTAAAACTGACAAAAACAACAACTGGAAGTGTATTTATTAATCAAGCGCAAGTTACAACAGCAAATGTTGACTCTGACAATGGTGTAGTACACGTTCTAAATAATGTACTTCTTCCATTTGAAACAGTAGCAGACATTGCAATTGATAACAGTTTTACGACTTTAGTTGCAGCAGTTGTTAAGGCTGAATTATTACCTGCATTGTCCAATCCTTTAGTTCAACTTACAGTTTTTGCTCCAACTAACGCTGCTTTTGATGCACTTGCACTCGCTTTAGGAACAGACCTAAATGGAATTCTTGCTTTGCCAAATTTGGCTGACGTTTTATTGTACCACGTAACTTCAGGTGAAGTTTTATCAACAGACTTAACGAATGGTAATGTTGAAATGTTAAATGGAGATAATGTGATTGTTGATCTTTCAAATGGTGTTCAAATAAATGACGCAAACGTTACAACTGCAAACATTCAAGCAGATAATGGAGTAATTCATGTTATTGATGCCGTTTTACTTCCATTAGTTGGAATTGACGAAACGACCAATTTGGTAACAATTTCAACTTATCCAAATCCTACAACTGAAACAATTAAAGTAAGTAATCTAGAAAATGCTGCTTTTGAAATCATTGATATGTTAGGTTCAACAGTAAAAGCTGGTTCAATCATTAATAACGAAATAAATGTAGTAGACTTAACTAACGGAACATATATGATTCGTTTAACTGATGCATCTAAAACTTATCAAGGAAGATTTATTAAAAGATAATTAATCAAATAGGAGAGAAGAACCCAACGAAAGCTGGGTTTTTTTTTTGTAAAATAAATAAAAATACATTCATCTTTTAAAAGTGAATTTTGAAATGTTACCGCTCTTTCTAAATGAAATTTCTTACATTTGTTTACTAAAAAAATAAAAAAATTGAATACTTTAAAGGAAGATAAAATTAATTACTTCAACATCGGATTAATGTTAGTTACAGCAGTGTTGGCCTACTTTTTTCCGTTTGAAACATTTTTGTTGGCTTATGCTTATTTAGGTCCATTACATTACTTAACTGAAATTAGTTGGTTACATGATCGAAATTATTTCTCAAAGGGGAAATTTGATTTTTTAATTCTTTTAATTGTTGGTGTCCTGCTTTCTTATGCTGCATTCGCAAAAGATTTTGGAGTCAGCATTGAAGTTTATGATTACTTCGTTAAAATGAATTTATTTGATAAATTACTTGTTTTTGCCTTGTTTAGTTCAATTCTGTTCGCATTGGTGAAAAACACGATTATAAAAATTGTAGCAATTCTCTTTTTGTATGTTTTCGTTTCAGGTTGGCTAAGCCCTGAAAACTCAGAAGGCAATTCGGGAAGTACAATGATTTTTGCCTTAACTTCTCTAGTTCCAACTTTAATTCATGTTTATTTATTTACCGGTTTGTTCATGCTTTTTGGCGCACTAAAAAATAGAAGTAAATCTGGTTTATGGCAAATTCTTGGGTTTGTTGCCATACCCTTATTTCTCATTTACATTCCTGTTGACTCTAAAAAAGGCGTACTTACTGAATTTGGTAAAAATGCTTATTATGCAAATGGTGATGGATTTTTCTATACGAACATTAGCATTTTAGAGCATTTCAAATTAGTTGACGAGCCTAAACTAACCAACAAACAATACCTAGCCAATTTTGTAAATAACAAAAAATCAAAACAATCGCTTCCTGTAGCTGAACGAAATAGATTAAATGACTCTTTAAAAGTGATGTTGAATGATCCCTTTATAGTTCAAGTTCCTGGCAACGAATATTACCAAAAAGCTATTCCAGTTAAGTATGCCTTGGGTTCTTATGACAAAGACTCTTATTGGAATGTAGTTTTTTTCTCTAGTATCGGAATCATGTTGATGCGTTTCATTGCTTTTGCTTATTTGTATCATTATTTAAACTGGTTTAGTAAAACAGAAGTGATTCGTTGGCATAAAGTTCCTAAAATCCGTTTTGCGGCTGTTATTGTTCTATGGATTGGAGCAAGTGTTTTTTACACTTATGATTATTCTTTAGGATTAAGTATATTATTCTTCTTGAGCTTTTCACACGTTCTATTGGAATTCCCTCTTAACATTGTTTCTATTGTCGGAATTGGAAAAGAATCTTATTCTATTGCTACAAAAGGTTTCCGTAAATCTGATAGTTAGATTGGTCAAACGCAATTAATCTCGTTGTTTAGCAACTAAATGTTGTAGATTTCGTTTGATTTCAGATAATCTATCTTATTCAAATTTATTTAAATTGAGAAACATTGCTGTTGTTTTATTCCTATTTGCACTGCTTCTTGCGAATTCGCTTTCTGCGCAATTACTTTCCCCTTTCAATTCGCGTTTCACAACAAACCAAAAGGGTGGTATTCGTTTACTTTCAAATGTTTCAGCAACCTGTAATTCTGGAATTGCTTGTGTATCTGCTAAAAATCAATTTCCCCCAAACGGAACAAATCAGAATGCCGATTTTACGATGAATTATATTGATATTGACAATGATAATTCAACGTTTATGTCTTCGAGTGATAGCCTAAACTTAGCAAATTGTAGCGAAATTCTCTGGGCAGGCCTTTATTGGGCAGGAAGAATAAATCCTTCAACAATAAATTACGCCACAAGAAATAAGGCAAAAATCAAATTAAATTCAGGTTCATATCAAACCTTAACTGCTGACGAAACAATTGATGCAACGAGTTTGTCCTCTCATCCAAGTTATTATTGTTATAAAAACATTACGCCGATTGTTCAATCAGCTGGAACAAAAGGGCGATTTACAGTTGCAGATATTGTTACACAAACTGGTGGTTCCAATCTTTGGGGAAGTTGGTCGATTGTTGTCGTTTACAAAAATGTTTTTCAATCAATGCGTAACCTAACCGTCTTTGATGGTTTTGCAAATGTTGGAATTGGTAATTCACTTGACATTCCTATTTCAGGATTTTTGACGCCACTTACTGGACCTGTAAGTTTTGAGTTGGGTGTAATATCTTATGAGGGCGATAGAGGTTCAACAGGGGATCAATTACAGTTCAATGGTGCAGGAAATTTCGTAAATATTTTCGATGCACTTCACCCAATAAATGATTTTTTTAATAGCACAGTTTCATACGATGCCACTTTAACTCCTTTCAGAAATCCAAATTACAACAATACGCTTGCTTTGGATGCAAGTGTTTTTATTCCAAATAATTCTACTTTTAACTACATCGGCAACAATACAAGCTCTGCAACTATTCGCGTCACCACTTCCTCTGAAAATATTTTGACACGTGTCATCACCTCCGCAGTAGACATCTTTGAACCCGACCTGCGTGCCGACGTGCGTATCCGCGATATCAATGGTGGTTTGGTGCAACCGGGTGATGTGTTGGAATACACTGTTGTTGGTAAAAATATTGGGTCAGATTTGTCGATAAATACG
>Ga0105050_10004222_pt1 | contig 19262 bp, 13 predicted proteins | sample FRY01_FD_78088 | JGI IMG/M metagenome (GOLD analysis project Ga0105050, IMG submission 78088) | Freshwater microbial communities from Lake Fryxell liftoff mats and glacier meltwater in Antarctica - FRY-01 | ecosystem: Environmental > Aquatic > Freshwater > Ice > Glacier meltwater ... | reverse complement strand
TCGGCGATCGCAAGCCATTGCACCAAGGGCAGCGTCGGGCAGAATCCGGGGATTTCAGTCAAGCTTTCGGCGCTGCATCCCCGCTATGAGGTGGCGCAACAGGCACGCGTGATGGAGGAACTGGTGCCGCGCGTCACGGCGCTGGCGCTGCTCGCCAAATCGGCGGGCATGGGGTTCAACATCGACGCGGAAGAAGCGGACCGCCTCGCACTGTCGCTCGATGTGATCGCGGCGGTGCTGGGCAATCCGGCGCTGAAAGGCTGGGACGGGTTCGGCGTGGTGGTGCAGGCCTACGGGCAGCGCGCGGGGCTGGTGATCGACTGGCTGCATGCACTGGCGGGGAAACTGGACCGCAAGATCATGGTGCGACTGGTCAAGGGCGCCTATTGGGATGCGGAAATCAAACGGGCACAGGTCGAGGGGATGCCGAGCTTTCCGGTATTCACCCGCAAGCAGGCGACCGACATCAGCTATATCTTCAATGCCCGCAAGCTGCTGGGCATGACCGACCGGATCTATCCGCAATTCGCCACGCATAATGCGCATACCGTCGCCGCTGTGCTGCATATGGCCAAGGCGATGGGGCGCGGGACTACGGATTTCGAGTTTCAGCGGCTGCATGGCATGGGCGACACGCTGCATGATCTGGTGCTGCGGGCCGAGGGTACCCGTTGCCGGATCTATGCGCCGGTGGGCGCGCATGAGGATCTGCTGGCCTATCTGGTGCGCAGGTTGCTCGAGAACGGGGCCAATTCCAGTTTCGTCAATCAGATCGTGGACAAGGCGGTGCCGCCCGAGGTGGTGGCCGCCTGCCCGTTCGACACGCTGACCGAGGGCAAGCGCCTGCCCCGCGCGCCCGACCTGTTCCTGCCGTCGCGGCGCAATTCCGCGGGACGCGATCTGACCCATGCGCCGACGCTGGCGGTAATCGACCGGGGCCGCGATCCGTTCCGGACGGCGACATGGTCCGCTGCGCCCATAGTTTCAGACTGGCAAAAATACTCAAACAGCGACGCTGCCACGGGTGCCGCGGTGAATATCATCAACCCGGCGGACCCGGCCGAGGCCGTGGGACATGTGCAGGAGGCGGATGCCGCCGATATTGCGCGAGCGATTTCGGCGGCACAGGTCTGGGCTGCGCCAGTGGCAGCGCGTGCAGATATGTTGCGCGCCGCGGCGGATCTATACGAGGCGCATGCGACCGAATTCTATGCGCTTCTGGCACGGGAAGCGGGCAAGACCTTGGCCGACGCGGTGGGGGAATTGCGCGAGGCGATTGATTTCCTGCGCTATTATGCGGCAGAGGCCGATGCGGGCGGTGATGCCGCCCCGCGCGGGATCGTCACCTGCATCAGCCCGTGGAACTTTCCGCTCGCGATCTTTACCGGGCAGGTCGCGGCGGCACTGGCGGCGGGCAATGCGGTGCTGGCGAAACCGGCGCAGCAGACCCCGCTGGTGGCACACCGTGCGGTGCAGATGCTGCATCAGGCGGGGGTGCCGATGGCGGCGCTGCAGCTCTTGCCCGGTGGTGGGGAGGTCGGTGCGGCTTTGACTGCGGATGCGCGGATTTCTGGCGTGGTTTTTACCGGATCGACCGCGACTGCGCTGAAAATCCGTGCCAGCATGGCGGCACATTGCGCCCCCGGCACCGCGCTGATTGCCGAGACCGGCGGGATCAATGCGATGATCGTCGATTCCACCGCCCTGCCCGAACATGCGGTACGCGACATCGTCAACGGTGCGTTCCGCTCTGCCGGGCAGCGCTGTTCGGCGCTGCGCTGCCTCTATCTGCAAGAGGATATTGCCGACAAGGTCCTGAAAATGCTGCGCGGTGCGATGGATGAATTGCGCCTGGGCGCGCCGTGGGATCTGGCCGCCGATGTGGGGCCGGTCATCGATGATGCTGCGCGGCAGGGCATCCTCTCGCATATTGCCACGGCGCGGGCCGAGGGCCGGGTGATCGATGAACTCACCTCCCCGGCGCAGGGACATTTCGTCGCCCCGACCGTGATCCGCATCGGCGGCATCGCCGACCTCGCGCGCGAGGTTTTCGGTCCGGTGCTGCATGTGGCGACGTTCAAGGCTGCTGATCTGGACCGGGTGATGGATGATATCAATGCCTCTGGCTATGGCCTGACCTTTGGTCTGCATACCCGCATCGATGACCGGGTGCAGCAGGTGGTGGACCGGGTCCATGCCGGCAATATTTATGTCAACCGCAACCAGATTGGTGCTGTGGTGGGCAGCCAGCCTTTTGGCGGCGAAGGGCTGTCGGGGACCGGGCCAAAGGCGGGTGGGCCGTTCTATTTGCCGCGCTTGCGCCGCAGCGATGCGCCGATGGCGGGCAGTCATTGGGCGGGGACGCAAGATAGCGCGCAGGATATGGCTGGGTTGCAGGCATTGCTGCAGGCCGCGCGCCCTGCCGGCGGCTTGCCTGCGCCGCGCGATTTGCCGGGGCCAACGGGGGAATCAAACCGGCTGAGCCTGCATCCACGCGGGCCTGTGCTTTGCTTGGGTCCGGGGGCAGAGGCGGCGCAGGCGCAGGCGGCTGCGGTGACGGGACTGGGGGGTATTGCGGTGACATCTGTCGGAGCAGTCGCGCCCGAAGCATGCGAGAGGCTTGAGCCGCTTGCTGCGGTGATCTGGTGGGGCGATGCCGGTTACGGCAGGGCCTGTGAGCAGGCGCTGAGCCGTCGGGCGGGGCCGGTCCTGCCGCTGATCACCGGCCTGCCCGATGTGGCGCATGTCCTGCATGAGCGGCATGTCTGTATCGACACCACCGCTGCCGGGGGCAATGCGGCGCTGCTGGCGGAGGTGGCGGGCTAAGGTCAGGTGGGTTTCAACCCACCTGACCCCGATTCTCACCATTGACCGCCCGACCCCGATCGCAGAGCCTGCGCGCATGTTTCCGATCCGCGATCATAACCCGTCGAGCAAGCTGCCCGTCATCACCATCGCCCTGATTGCGGTGAATGTGCTGATCCATGGCTATGGCATGGTCGCGGTGCGGACCGATCAGCAGCTTTATGATTTCTACACCACCTATGCGATGATCCCGGCGCTGGTCACCAATGGTGACAATTACATGTCCTTGCTCACTTCGGTGTTTTTGCATGGCGACATCATGCATCTGGCCGGCAACATGCTGTTTTTATGGATTTTTCGGCGATAATCTGGAAGAAGAGTTGGGCCATGCGGGCTTTCTCGTCTTCTATCTGCTGTGTGGGATTGGCGCGGCACTGGCGCAATGGGCGACCGAGCCCTGGTCGCCAATCCCGACCATCGGGGCCTCGGGCGCGATTGCCGGGGTGATGGGCGCCTATCTGTTGATGTTTCCCAAGGCGCGGGTCGATGTGTTCCTGTTTTTCATCGTGTTTTTCCGGATCATCCCGGTCCCGGCCTGGCTGATGCTGGGCCTGTGGTTCGGGTTGCAACTGGTCAACGGGGTCGGGGCCGATCCGATGACCGGCGGGGTCGCCTATTGGGCGCATGCGGGCGGGTTTGCGATCGGGTTGGTGCTGATGCTGCCGTTCTGGCTGCGCCGGGGCGGGTCGCGGTTCTGGGACCGGACCGAAGGCCACCCGCCGCATCCCGAGGCACAGTATCACCGGAGCCGGGTGCCGCTGGTGAGACGCCGGCGTTAGGGTAAGGTGGGTCTTGACCCACCTCTCCTTCAGTCGAGTTCGGCCAAGCGCGCCAGAGCCCCTTGCAATTGCCCTGCCTCTTCTTCGCGCAGTGCCAGATTGTCGCGCAATTCCTGCACCACCTCTTCCGGCGCTGATGTGGCAAAGTTGGGGTTGTTCAGACGCCCGCGCAGCCCGCCGAGTTCCTTGGTCAGCTTGTCCAGCGCTTTCGACAGCCGTGATTTTTCAGCGCCGATGTCGATGATCCCGGCCAGCGGCAGCGCAAAGGTGGCCCCCGCGGTAGCGACAGTGAGCGAGCCTTTCGGCGCTGTGGCGGATTCAGTCAGACCTTCGATCCGCGCCAGCCGCTGGATCAGCGTGGCGTTGCGCGCCCAAGCCTGACGCGCCGCGTCGTCGGCGTCGAGTTGCACCACCGGCACATAGAGCCCGGCGGGCACGTTCATCTGCGCGCGCGCCGAGCGGATGCCGTCGATCAGGCTGATGGCCCAAGACATTTCGGCGCTGGCGGCGGGGGTGACAAGGTTTGCCGCCGTGTAATCCGGCCATGGCGCATGCGCCAGCAATCGGTCGCGCGGGCCGGTTTCGCTCCAAAGCTCTTCGGTGACAAAGGGCATGATCGGGTGCAGCATGATCAGGCATTGGTCGAGCACCCAGCGCATCACGGCCTGGGTTTCGGCCTTGTGTGTCGTATCCTCGCCCTGCAGCAGCGGTTTGGAAAATTCGACATACCAGTCGCAGACCTTGCCCCAAACAAAGCTGTAAAGCGCGTTGGCCGCGTCGTTGAACCGGTAGGCGGCAAGTGCGGCGTCCACCTCTTCGCGGACTTTCGCCGTCTCGCCGATGATCCAGAGGTTGACGGGTTGTGTCGCTGTCGGGATTGCCGCACGGGGCGGGAGTTCGAACACGCCGTTCATTTCGGCAAAGCGGCAGGCGTTCCAGAGTTTGGTACCGAAGTTGCGGTAGCCCTTGATCCGGTCCACCGAAAGCTTGAGCACGCCCCCTATCGCCGCCATCGAGGCATTGGTGAAACGCAGCGCGTCTGCCCCGTATTCGTCAATGATATCAAGCGGGTCGATCACATTGCCCGTGGTCTTTGACATCTTCTTGCCCTTTTCGTCGCGGACAAGCTGATGCAGATAAACGGTATGGAACGGCACCTGCCCCACCACGGCAAGCTGCATCATCATCATCCGCGCCACCCAGAAAAACAGGATGTCGGAGCCGGTGATGAGCACATCGGTGGGAAAGTATTTCTTGAGCGCCTCGGTTTCCTCGGGCCAGCCCAGCGTGCCAATGGGCCAGAGCCCGGAGGAGAACCATGTGTCGAGTACGTCGGGGTCGCGCCAGACCGGATAGACCAGATGCGTCGGATCGCCCGAGGTCGCATAGTCGGCGAGGCTGACGGCGAGTGCGTGGATGGCCGCCGCTTTGTCAGCGACTTCAATCACTTGCGCGGCGTTGAGCGGTTGTGGCATATCGGCGATTTTGCTGCGGAAACTGGCCTTTACCGCTGCAAGATCGGGAGCGCAGCGATGCACCTCACCGGCCTGAACCGACCCTTCGAGCAGGAGTTGCCCCAGATCGACCTCGTCCAGATCGCCGCCGGATCCTGCGGCAGCAGCGGCCCCGAGGTCGAGTCCATACCACACCGGGATCTGGTGTCCCCACCAGAGTTGCCGCGAGATGCACCACGGTTCGATGTTTTCGAGCCAGTGGAAATAGGTCTTTTCGCCGGATTCCGGCATGATCTTGGTGCGCCCGTCGCGCACGGCGTCGATTGCCGGGCCCACGATCTTGGCGGTATCGACGAACCATTGATCGGTCAGCATCGGCTCGATCACCACTTTGGAGCGGTCGCCAAAGGGCTGCATGATCGGCTTGTCTTCGACATATGGCACAAGTTCGAGATGTTCCGCATTGGTTTCAGGGTCGAGCGATTTGACCAGTTGCGTGACGGCCAGCCCTTCGCCGGTGATCGCGTCGATGACCCGTTTGCGCGCCTCGAATCGGTCGAGCCCGCGATATTCGTCGGGCACAAGGTTGATTGCGTCGATTTCGGCGACGGAAAGCTGGGCACCGTCGATGATCTGCTGGGCGATGGCCGCGCATTCGGCATAGGGCGCGCCGTCGTCGCGCATCTGCGCGCGGGTATCCATCAGCCGGTAGCACGGGATGTTGTTGCGCTGCGCCACGCCGTAATCGTTGAAATCATGCGCGCCGGTGATCTTGACAGCGCCTGAGCCAAAGGTCGGATCGGGGTAGTCATCGGTGATGATCGGGATCAGGCGGCGGTGTTCCTGTGGTCCGACCGGGATTTCGCAGAGCATGCCGACGATGGGCGCGTAACGTTCGTCAGAGGGGTGGACGGCGACCGCACCGTCGCCCAGCATCGTCTCTGGCCGGGTGGTGGCGATGGCGATGTAGTCGCGCATCTCGTCCATGACGATCCGGCCGTCTTGATCTTTTTCAACATAGCGGTAGGTGGCACCCCCCGCGAGCGGGTATTTGAAGTGCCACATGTGACCCGCCACTTCCATATTTTCAACTTCGAGGTCGGAAATGGCGGTTTCGAAATGCGGGTCCCAGTTGACCAGCCGCTTGCCCCGGTAGATCAGCCCTTTGTGATACATGTCGACAAAGACCTTGATCACCGCGTCATGGAAATTGGCATCCATGGTGAAGGCGTTGCGCGACCAGTCGCAGGAGGCGCCAAGGCGCTTGAGCTGATTGATGATGGTGTCGCCGGATTCCTGCTTCCAGTCCCAGACCTTGGCCAGAAACGCCTCGCGCCCAAGCTCGCGACGGCCCTTGTTGCCCTCTTTCGCCAGTTTACGCTCAACAACGAGTTGCGTGGCGATGCCGGCGTGGTCCTGACCAGGCTGCCAGAGCGTGTCAAAGCCGCGCATCCGGTGCCAGCGGGTCAGTATATCCTGCAGCGTGTTGTTGAAGGCGTGCCCGACATGCAGCGAGCCGGTCACGTTGGGCGGCGGGATCATGATGGTAAAGGTCTCGGCCCGCGAGGCATTGGCCCCGGCGTGGAAGGCGCCTGCGGCCTCCCAGATGGCGGAAATCCGGGCCTCGGCCTCGGTTGCGTTGAAGGTCTTTTCCATCGGCATGGCATGATCCCTTGTGATTGGGGTCCGTTTAGCGCGCAGGGGGGCTAAGGGAAAGGGGTGCGCTCAGAGGGCGCGGTCGATCCGGGTGGAGAGATGGATCAGCGATTCCATCGCCAGCACGCCCTCGATCTCGCCGATCTTGTCCAGCGTCTCGTCCAGCTCGCCGGTAGAGGCGCTGCGCAGGGTACAGGCAAGGTCGAAGCGGCCGGCGGTGGTATGGACCCGTTCAACCACAGGTAGGCGTCGCAATTGGTTCAACACGGCGGTCTGTGCAGCGGGGGTGATATGGATCAGCACGGTGGCGCGGATGGTGCCGCGCTGGGAATCCTCGGCAAACCGGACGGTATAGCCCGCGATCACGCCTAAGCGTTCAAGCCGGTCAAGCCGGGCCTGCACCGTGGTGCGCGCCAGCCCCATCTTTTGCGCCAGCTTGGCCACGGGCAGACGGGCATTGGCCCCCAGATGGGCGAGCAATTGGCGATCTGTGTCGTCAATATCAGACATTATGCCCATTCTTTCGGCAAACTGCCGAAGTTTACAGTCAAGGTTGACAAAGTGACGCGACAATATGGCAGTGAAACACGTTAAACTTGGTGGAGTTCCGACGGGCCGCAACGCAGAACGGCCCCCCGAAAGAAGGCAGGCAAAATCATGTTGCAGGAAAAGATCAGCATCCGCAATCCTTTGGAATGGCTGGCGCAGCGCGGTCAGAGCAGCGAAGGCCCGGTGCAATTCTTTGCGCCATCGCTGCTGAGTGCGCGGCATCAGAGCTTTCGTCAGGGCTTTCCGGGTGAGGTGACTTTCGCGGTCAAGGCGAATCCGGCGGGATTTGTCCTGTCACAACTTGCGGTTGAAGGAATGACGGGGTTCGACGTAGCCTCGCCGGATGAGATTGCGCTGGTGGCGGGGCTCTGTCCGGGGGCGCGGCTGCATTATCACAACCCGGTGCGGTCAAAAGCGGAAATCGCGGCGGGGATAGCCGCCGATGTGGCGTCATGGGCCGTGGATGACATGGGCGAGTGGGAAAAATTGCTGGCGGCGGGCCTGCCGGAGCGCGCCGAAGTGGCGGTGCGGCTTGCCCTGCCGGTGGGCGGTGGTGCCTATCACTTTGGTGCCAAATTCGGCGCGACCCCGGCCGAGGCGGAAGAGTTGCTGCGGGCGGTAGCGGCGGCGGGGCGTGTCACCTCGATGACATTCCATGTCGGCACACAATGCACCGATCCGCGAGCCTGGGCGATCTATATGGCCGAAGTGGCACGGATCGCGCGGGCGACGGGGGTGCGGTTGCACAGGCTGAATGTCGGTGGTGGTTTCCCCTCGGGCCGCGATGGCCGGGAGGTGGAGCTTGCGCCCTATTTCGCGGCGATCCGGGAGGGGCTCGCAGGGTTTGATCACAAGCCTGGGCTGGTCTGTGAACCGGGGCGCGGCATGGTGGCGGATGCCTTTGCCTATGGCGTGCGGGTCAAATCGCTGCGCGGCAACCGGGTCTATCTCTGTGACGGGATCTATGCCGGGCTGGCCGAGTTCACCTCGATGCCGCTGCCGGCGTTCAGCGCTCATGAGGCGCATGGCGCAGCGCGGCGCGGTGCTGCGCGCCCTTGCGTGGTCTATGGGCCGACCTGCGACAGTCTTGACCGGCTGCCGGGCGAGGTGAGCCTGCCCGTGACGCTCGCGGAAGGCGACTGGATCATCTTTGGCGCAATGGGGGCCTATCTTTACGGCATGACCACACGTTTCAACGGCTATGGCGCGTGGGAAACTTTGCGTGTGCAGACGCTCTAGCATTGGACCCTTGCGTCCGGGCCGTTAGGATTGGGGAAAGGGGCTGTGGGATAGGCTGGCGTCGCGGGTGGTTTCTGCGGCAAAGGCCGCGGTAACGAGAGGATGCGCGTGCAACTGCGTGACTGGCTACTGGGGCTGATCCGGCGGGGTCCGCGCACCGAGGAACTGCCGCGGCGCACCCGCGGACCCGCCACGCATGTGATCATTCTGGACGGTACCATGTCATCGCTGTCGGAGGGACGCGAGACCCATGCCGGCATGACCTTCAAACTGCTGCGCGAAATGGGGCGGCGGGCCAACCTCACGGTTTACTATGAGGCCGGCATCCAGTGGCGCGACCGGAAAGGCACGCTCGATGTGATGATGGGCAAAGGGATCAACCGGCAGATCGAGCGGGCTTATGGTGTGCTCGCCTCGCGCTATCGGCCCGGCGACCGGATTATGCTGATCGGTTATTCGCGCGGCGCCTATGCGGTGCGATCATTGGCGGGGGTGGTCGATATGGTCGGGCTGGTGCGCGCCGATGACGCGACCGAGCGGGTGATCCGCAGCGCCTATCGCCATTACCGGTTGGGCTCGCGCAGCAGATCGGTGGCGGTATTTCGCGAGATCTATTGCCATGCCGATGTCGAGATCGAGGCGGTGGGGGTCTGGGATACCGTCAAGGCGCTGGGTCTGCGCCTGCCGATCCTTTGGCGCTGGGCCGAAGCACAGCATAATTTTCACAATCACGCGCTGGGACGGCATGTGCGCTATGGCTATCACGCGCTGGCGCTACACGAGACGCGCGAGGCCTATGCGCCGGTGCTCTGGACCACGCCGCCGGACCGTTTTGTCAATATCGAGCAGGTCTGGTTTCGCGGCACGCACGGCGATATCGGCGGGCAGGTCAATGAGTTTGGCGCGGCGCGCCCTTTGGCGAATATCCCGCTGGTCTGGATGCTCGACCGGATGCAGCAGCGCGGTCTGCCGCTTCCGGAGGCATGGCAGGGCCGGTTTCGCTGCGATCCGCAGGCCCCCTCGATCGGGACATGGCGGGGCTGGGGCAAGGTATTTCTGTCGCGCCGCCGCCGGATCGTGGGACGTGACGCCTCGGAACGGCTGCATGAAACCGCGATGCCGCCGGTCACGCTGCCCGAACGTGCGCTGCCAAACTGACTCTGCATGTTTCAGTCTGGCTTAAATACTCGCGCCGCAGGCCAGCGGCGCTTTGGCTCAGGCGACCTGTTGCAGGCGCGCTGCAGGGGTGATGCCCAGCGCATGGCAGACATCGCGAGTAAGTTCGGGCCGGTTCAGCGTGTAGAAATGCAGGTGACCGACCCCGCCCTGCAACAGGTTGTCGCAGAGCTGCGTAGCGACGGCGGTGGCGAGCAGGTCGGTCGTGCCATCGCGGGTCGCATTGTCAAAGGCGGTGGCGATCGTGGGCGGGATCGTGGTGCCGCACATGGTGGCGAATTTGCGCGCCCCGGCCCAGTTTTCGATTGGCAGAATGCCGGGGATGATCGGCGCGGTGATTCCGGCCGCAGCGCAGGCGTCGCGGAAGCGGAAAAACGTTTCGGCCTGAAAGAAGAACTGCGTGATGGCGCTGCTGGCACCAGCGTCGATCTTGCGCTTCAGGTGGTCGATGTCAGCCCGCTGATCGGCGGCCTCGGGGTGTTTCTCGGGATAGGCTCCGACACGGATGGTGAATTTGCCGGTCTCTGCCAAGGCGCTGATCAGGTCAACCGAACCCGCAAACCCCTGCGGATGCGCACGGAACCCCCCTGCCCCTTTGGGCGGATCGCCGCGCAGGGCCACGATTTCGGTCACACCGACCGCCGCGTAACCCTCTGCAATGGCGAGGGTTTCTGCGCGCGTTGCGTCAACGCAGGTCAGATGGGCCGCCACCGTCAGGCCGGAAGTCTTGCGGATCGTGCTGACTGCCTCATGCGTCAGGGTGCGAGTTGTGCCCCCGGCTCCATAGGTGACCGAGACGAAACTAGGGTCGAGCGGCGCCAGAGTCTGCACGCAGTCCCACAGCCGGAACGAGCCTTCGAGGTTTTTCGGCGGGAAGAATTCGAAGGAGACGGTGGGGCGCGACATGGCAGATTCCTTGGCTGAGTTGCCCCCCTTGTTCCATGTCTGCCGATGTGAGACAAATTCATAACCTTCACCACGATCATGAGTTTCATTCATGCATATCGAGTTCCGGCATCTGCGCACGATCAAGGCCATTCATGATACCGGAGGTTTGGCCCGCGCCGCCGATCACCTCAACATGACGCAATCGGCGCTGAGCCATCAGATCAAGGGGATCGAGGATCAGGCGGGGGTGGAGTTGTTCGTGCGCCGCTCAAAACCGCTGAAACTCTCGGCGGCGGGGATGAAATTGCTGGCGGCGGCAGAGGCGATCCTGCCGCAGGTGGCGGCGCTGGAGGCGGAGTTTGCCGGGCTGGTGCAGGGCAGCGCTGGCCGGATGCATATCGCCATTGAATGTCATGCCTGTTTTGAATGGCTGCTGCCGGTTCTCGAATCCTTTCGCAAGGCCTGGCCCGAGGTGGATGTGGATATCCGCCCCGGCCTTGCCTTTGACGCCCTGCCCGCGCTGCGCCGCGAGGAGGTGGATCTGGTGGTCTCATCGGACCCCGAGACGTTGCCCGATACGGATTTTACCCCGCTCTTTGATTATGAGCCGGTTTTTGTCGCCTCGAACCAGCATCCGCTGGCGGCCAAGGCCTATGTCGAGGCAGAGGATTTTCGCGGTCAGACCCTGATAACCTATCCGGTGGACCGCGCCCGGCTTGATATATTCTCGCAACTGCTGACTCCGGCCAAGGTGGAACCGGCGGCGATCCGGCAGGTGGAACTGACGGCGGTTATATTGCTGCTGGTGGCGTCGAACCGGGGGGTTGCGGTGCTGCCCGACTGGGTGGTGCGGCAGGTGCGGTTCAACGCGGATTATGTGACGCGCCCGATCACGAAGGACGGCCTGACCCGCCGCCTCTATGCCGCGACGCGGGCCGAAGATACCGCCCGCCCCTTTGTCGCGCATCTTATCCGGTTGGCGCGTCAGGAGGCGGTGAAGCTGCAGCGGGGCTGACCGGGTCATTGCGCAGCGGTTGCAGCAACATCCGGTCGAGCCACAACTCGCGCCGGTCGCGGAACTGCGGCAGGCCGATGGTCATGCCCCGCTGCCCGTCGCGCGGCTGATCCCTATAGGTGCCAAAGAGCCGGTCCCACCACGGCAGGTTGAAGCCGAAATTGCTGTGGGTTTCGCGCGGTATGACCGAATGGTGAATCCGGTGCATGTCCGGCGTGACCAGAACCCAGCGCAGTTTCGCGTCGATCCATGCAGGCAGCCGGATATTGCCGTGGTTGAACAGCGCCGTCGCGTTCAGGATGATTTCGAACAGCAGCACCGCGATGGCGGGCAGGCCAAACAGCAGCACGATCCCCATCTTGATCGCCATGGAAAGGATGATCTCGACCGGATGAAAGCGCAGCCCGGTGGTCACGTCAAAGTCCGTATCCGTATGGTGCATCCGGTGCAGCCGCCACAGCAGCGGGATGCGGTGAAAGAGCCGGTGCTGCAGGTAGATCGCCAGATCGAGCAGCAGGATGGCGAGGCTGATTTCGACCCATCCGGGCAGCGACACGCTGTTGAACAGACCCCAGCCCCGTGTGGTCGCGACAAGCGCGACCCCGACCGCCAGCACCGGGAACAGCAGCCGTACGAGAAGGCTGTCGATCACGACCAGCGCCATATTATTGCTCCAGCGAATCAGGCACGGCGTTTCGGCCCGCCGCTGTGGCGCCGCAACCTCCCAAAGCGCCATAAGCGCCAGCACCCCGAGAAAGATTGGCAGGCGCAGCGAATCTTCGGCTGGCATGGCAGTCCTTTCATATTTCCATTTCAGCATATGTCGTGCTGTGCGGCGCTAATGCAAGCCCTGCGCGCTTAGTGGCGTGATCGGCGCATGCGCCGGGCCCGGTTGACGCCAGTGTCGCCCCCTCCGGTCTGATCGGGGCCGGTCCAGTTGCGCATTGCCTCGGCAAAGAGCAGGATGCGCACCTCGTCCAGCGGCAGCGCCCGTCCGAACCGATAGCCCTGAGCAAAGCGGCAGCCCATCTGGCGCAGGCGCTGATGCTGATTGGCGGTTTCGACCCCTGCGCGATGCTCAGGAACCCGGCGACCAGCACATCGGCGGCCGGATCGCTGCCCAGATCACGTACAAAGCTGGTGTCAATCTTGAGTTCGTCGAATTCGAGTTGGCGCAGATGCTGAAAACTCGCGAATCCGGTGCCGAAATCATCGAGCGAAATCCGCACCCCGGCACGACGGAAATGCGCAATGCTGTCCTTGATGATGTCACCGGCGCGGGCAATGAACACATCTTCGGTGATCTCAAAGGTGATATGCCCGGCGGTTTGCGGATAGGCGGCGAGCAAGGCGTCAAGATCTTCGCGCCCGGTCTGGGTGGCCAATGTCACCTCGGGGATGTTGATCGAGACGGCTCCGGGACAAAGCTCCTCCGCAATCAGCGCTGTCACATCGCCCAGCACATGGCGTGCGATATGGGTGAGAAAATCGCCCTGCAGGCCCAGTTCATTGATTTGCGGCAGAAATTCAGACGGGGGCAACATGCCCCGCACGGGATGAAACCAGCGTGCCAATGCCTCAAACCCGACAATGGCGCCGGTATCCAGATCGACCTTGGGCTGATAGCAGGGCCGGATTTCGCCCTGCTGCATAGCCTCTGACAGATGTTGGCGGTCGTTGAGCGACAGGCGGGGGGCAAAGCTGGCGGGGTCAAACAGCATCGCGCGATTCTGATGGTCGGATTTGGCGCGATACATCGCCTGATCGGCCCCGGCGCAAAGCCCGCTGACGCTGTCATCGCCATTGCCGGTAAGGCCGATGCCGATACTGGCCGCGATGCGCAGCGCGCGTTCGCCATAGGTGATGGGCATCTCGATCGCATGGGTCACATGCGCGGCAAGCCGCATCGCCGCGCGCTCGGACCCAAGAGCGGGAACCGCCAACGCAAATTCATCGCCGCCCAGACGCGCGGCAACGCCGCCCCCGCCCTCGCCCGCGATCCGCTGCAACCGGGCGGCAATGGCGACAAGCACGGCATCTCCGGCCTCGTGACTATAGGTGTCGTTGATCGGCTTGAACCCGTCGAGGTCGAGAAGGAACACGCCGACATGCTGACCGGACTTGCGCCGGGCCAGCATTTTCTCGAGCGATTCGTCAAAGGCGTGCCGGTTGAGCAGGCCGGTGAGCGCGTCATGCCTGCTCAGATGTTCGAGCGCCTGAAGCCGCGCATTCGCCTCGGCGCGGGCGGAATCAAGCGCACGCTGGGTATCTTTCTGCTGGTTCATCGTCTCGAATGTATTGACCGAATAGACCACCATCAGACCGGCAGCGATCCACCAGTCAACTGGCGGCGCATGAACGAATGTCGTCTTTTCCGCAGTGGCAAAGACCCACATCGCGACCGAGAATCCGGGGATCATCTGGCTCCAGTTATATAGCGGGAGTGCGATGAAGGTATTGGAAATATGGACATAAATCCCAAAGAGCCACATGAATCCGCCAAGCATGAGCGGCAAGGACGGCTGCCCGGCCAGCAGGACTGCTGGCAGGAGAAATGACATCGTCGATGTCACGTTATTGGTCCAGATGATCAGGGTAACAACGGTGCCGGGATCCTCGTCATCGCCCATCTGGTGATGCGCGACGATCCGCGCCACGACCTCTGCCATGATGACGAGTGCTGCGATCTGGAACACCTCGTGCCGCCAACCCGCATACCAGCAGATGGCAAGAATCATCGACACCGCCGCGAGGTGTTTCAGAAGATCACGCGTCGCGATATGGATCACGAAGCGCGTCTCATGGCGGAGTTTGTCGATGATGAGGGTCAGCATGGGCCATTCGCCAGGGCAATGGGACTAACCTGCAGCACTTCCTGACAATATCTGCTTAATGCGCGCGCGTCCGGCCCCGCGTATTAGCGCAGAGTTTAGCGGTTCTGAGGCAAGTCCCATGTCGGACACCCCGCCCTGCACCGCTACTCGGGACGAGAACCCGCGCCCCTTGGATGGGCGAGAACCTGCGCCCCTTGTATGGGCGACGGCTTGCACCTATACGCCGCGTTTGACCCGCAGACGGAGGCCAAGATGGCTGGCAGCGCGAACCTCAACGTGATGATGAAGACCGCCCGCAAGGCCGGTCGCGCGCTGCTCAAGGATTTTGGCGAGGTCGAGAACCTGCAGGTCTCGGCCAAGGGACCGGGCGATTTCGTGAGCCGGGCCGACCGCGAGGCTGAACGGTCGATCCGCGAGGCGCTGATGGCAGCGCGCCCGACCTATGGGTTTCTGGGCGAAGAGGATGGCGCGATCGAGGGCGAAGACCCGACCCGGCGCTGGATCGTCGATCCATTGGACGGAACCACGAATTTCCTGCATGGGTTGCCGCATTGGGCGGTGTCCATCGCGCTGGAGCACAAGGGCACGGTTGTGGCCGGGGTCATCTATGATCCGGTCAAGGACGAGATGTTCTATGCCGAAAAGGGGGCCGGCGCCTGGATGAACGAAAGCCGGCTGCGGGTTTCAGGGCGCGGGCGGATGATCGAATGCATCTTTGCCACCGGATTGCCTTTTGGCGGGCGCTCAGACCTGCCCGAAACGATCGGCGATCTGGCGCGGATCCTGCCAGCCTGTGCCGGTGTGCGGCGCTGGGGGGCGGCGGCGCTCGACCTCGCCTATGTGGCGGCGGGGCGCTATGATGGGTTCTGGGAACGCCGGCTGCATGCATGGGACATGGCCGCCGGTCTGGTGATCGTGCGCGAGGCAGGTGGGTTTGTCGAACCGCTGGTCGCCGGGCAGGATATTCTAGCCAGCGGCGGGGTGATCTGCGCCAATGTCGCGATGTTCGAACCTTTCGCCAAGGTGATCCGGGGGGCTTGAGGCCCTAGGCCTGCGCTGCATTCATTCTGGCATTAAGTACTCCCGCCGGAGGCCCCGTGCCTGATGATGCCCGCCAGCGGAGTGACAAGCCGATGCGTAAGGTGGGTTTCAACCCACCCTTGCCGGGTGATGCGGCATAGGTTTAAATCCACCCCATGACCAATGACCCGCGCCTGACCCCGCTCGCCGCCGCATTGCCTGCTTCGGTGCCTTTTGTCGGGCCAGAAACACAGGAACGGCGGATGGGGCGCGGGTTTGTCGCCCGCCTCGGAGCCAATGAATCAGTCTTTGGTCCGTCCCCAGCGGCGATTGCGGCACTGAAGGCTGCGGCGGCAGAGGCGTGGATGTATGGCGATCCCGAGATGCATGATCTGCGGCATGCCATCGCGGCGCATCATGGCTGTGATCCCGCGCATGTAATGCCGGGTGAGGGGATCGATGGTCTGCTGGGCCTGATCGCGCGGCTGATGATCGGGCTGGGCGATGCGGTGGTCACCTCGCAAGGCGCTTATCCCACCTTCAATTTTCATGTGACCGGCTTTGGCGGTGTGCTGCACACCGTGCCCTATACCGGCGATTTCGAGGACCCCGACCGGCTGATCGCCAAAGCCCGTGCGGTGGGGGCCAAACTCATCTATATCGCCAATCCTGACAATCCGATGGGCAGTCATCATGACGCCGCTACGATCGCCCGGATGGTCGATCATGTGCCGGATGGTGCGCTTTTGCTGCTGGACGAGGCCTATATCGACCTGGCCCCGCCCGGAACCGCGCCGCAGATCGACCCGGCGGACCCGCGCGTGCTGCGGCTACGGACCTTTTCCAAGGCGCATGGGCTGGCGGGGATCCGGGTCGGCTATGCGATCGGGGCGGCGCCGGTGATCGCCGCATTTGACAAGGTGCGCAATCATTTCGGCATGTCCCGGATCAGTCAGGCGGGCGCGCTGGCGGCACTGGCGGATCAGGACTGGCTCGCGCAGGTGCGTGACCGCATTGCTGTCGCACGCGACCGCATCGGCGCGATTGCGCGCGACAATGGCCTTGTGGCTTTGCCCTCAGCAACCAATTTCGTGACGGTGGATTGCGGCGGTGACGGGGCTTTTGCCTTGGCCGTTCTGCAAGGCATGACCGCGCGGGGGATATTCCTGCGCAAGCCGATGGTGGCGCCGCAGGACCGCTGTATCAGGGTCAGTTGCGGGACGGACTCTGATCTGGACGCGTTTGCCGCCGCTTTGCCCGAGGTGTTGTCGGCACTGCGCAATCGCTGAACAGGCGTGACAGGATCGTGTCTTGCCTTCCCGCGCAGGAAGCCTGTCAGAAATCGCGTTAAACAGAAGGAGAGTCTCATGACCCGATTGATCAAGCTGTGCCTGCTCGTCACCCTCACAGCGCCTTTGGCAATGGCGCAGGACAATACCCAGACCGAAGGACATGATGTCCATACGGAGCATGATATGGCCGATATGGGTGCAATGTCCGCCGACGCGGATCAGGCCACGGCCGCCTATGCCGCCATCAATGCGGCGATGCATGAAGCGATGAACATTCCCTTTACCGGAAATGCCGATGTGGATTTCATTGCGGGGATGATTCCGCATCATCAGGGTGCGGTCGATATGGCGCGGATCGTGCTGACATATGGAAAAGACCCTGAGGTCCGTGCCTTTGCCGAGGCTGTGATTGCGGCGCAGGAAGCCGAGATCAAATGGATGACCGAATGGCTGGCGGCCAATCCGGTGGAATGACCTGCTCGGTAAGGTGGGTCTGGACCCACCTTACGTGCCGGCGCCGGGACGGACCGGGTTAAAACCCGGCTTACTGTGGGTTTATGTAAGGTGGGTCTTAACCCACCATTGGTCAGGCTTGACCCGCGTCGGCCACCACCTGCGCCGCCGCGTCGAGTGCGCCGCGTCCGTGTGGCAGTTTGAGCGCCTTGAGCCCCGCGTCGATCACGCCGAGCACCCCCAGCACCATATGCGCATTCACATGCCCCATATGCCCGATGCGAAAAAACCCGTCCGCCGGTGCGCGCCCCAGACCGATGCCGAGCGTCACGCCTGCCGTCTCCTCGCACCATGTCCGCAGACTGTCGCCGTAAGGCGAGCCGATTGCGGCTGATGTCACCGCATGCGACCGTTTGGCCGGGTCGGCGATGTTGAGCGCGAGCGGGCCTTCAGTCCCCCAGACATCGAAGGCCGCCCAGATCGCGCGGGCCAGCACGGCGTGCCGCGCCCAGACCTGTGCGATCCCTTCCGCCTCGATCATGTCGAGTGCGGCGCGCAGCCCGTAGAGGTGATGCGTCGGTGCCGTGCCGTTGAAATACTGGTGATACATCTCGGGTGCGATGCGCGGTCGCCAATCCCAATAGGTGCTCACTACGGCGCGGTCGCGCAGCGCGTCCGCCTTGGCGTTGAAAAACACGAAGCCGAGCCCTGGCGGGGTCATCAACCCCTTCTGGCTGGCCGTGACCATCAGATCGACCCCCCAAGCGTCCATCTCGAACACATCGCAGGCGAGGGATGCGATGCAATCGACCATCAGCAGTGCCGGGTGTCCCGCCGCATCCAGCGTTGCCCGCAGCGCGGGAACGTCGTTGCGCACACTCGTCGAGGTATCAACATGCACGCACATCACCCCTTTGATCCGCCCCTCCGGGTCGGCGGCGAGCCGTTCGGCGACACGGGTCATGTCGATGTCGGATTGCTGGCCAAAGTCGATGATCTCGACCTCTGCCCCCAATCCGTGTGCGGTTTCGGCCCAGCCGATGGCAAAGCGTCCGGTGGCCAGCACGAGGAAGAGATCGCCCTTGACCACCAGATTGGCCAATGCAGCCTCCCATGCGGCATGTCCGTTGCCGATGTAGATCGCCGCGTGATGTGCTGTGCGCGCCACGGCCCGCAACGACGGGATGAGCCCATGCGTCATCTCGTGCAATTGCCCGGTATAGATGTTGGGCGCGGCCCGGTGCATCGCGTTCAGCACCGCATCGGGCATGACCGAAGGGCCGGGGATGGCGAGATAGGGGCGTCCGTTGGCGAGCATAGATGATTGACCTGATCAGGAGTTGCGCCCGGACACTAACGCGCACCCGCGCGGGGTCAACGCCTGCGTTTGTAATGGATACAAACCAGTTGCTGCTTGCCTGACTTGCTGCGCGTTGCCATTTGCAGGTAAACCCGCGCAAGCCTGACCCTGAGCCAAGGACTTTGATGCCCGGCACTTTCCAAACAGCGACCCGACCTGCAATCATTGCGGCAGCGCGCAGCGAAGTGGTGCCATGTCTGTGAGCGGACCGGTGGCTAAGGCGCCGGTTCGCGGCCTGTTTGGCTGGCTTTGGCGTGGGTATCTGACGGTGCATTGGCGCTGGCTGGTGCTGGCGCTGATCCTGATGGCAATCGAGGGTGGTACCTTGGGCGCGTTTGCCGCGATGATGCAGCCGATGTTCGATGATGTGTTTGTCGCGGGCAATACTGATGCGCTGTGGTTTGTCGGGCTGGGCATTCTGACCATCTTTGGTCTGCGTGCTGTCACGTCGGTCACCCAAAAGGTGATCCTGACCCGGATCAGCGAAAAGAGTGCGGCCACCATCCGCTCGGACCTGCTGGCGCATCTGATGCGCCTTGATGGTGGATTTCATCAGACGCATCCGCCCGGCATCCTGATCGAGAGGGTGCAGGGCGATGTAACGGCGATCAACCGCATCTGGAGCGGGATAATCACCGGGCTGGGCCGCGATCTGGTCAGTGTCGTGGTGCTGTTTGCCGTG
>Ga0105050_10004219_pt1 | contig 19271 bp, 10 predicted proteins | sample FRY01_FD_78088 | JGI IMG/M metagenome (GOLD analysis project Ga0105050, IMG submission 78088) | Freshwater microbial communities from Lake Fryxell liftoff mats and glacier meltwater in Antarctica - FRY-01 | ecosystem: Environmental > Aquatic > Freshwater > Ice > Glacier meltwater ... | reverse complement strand
GGCAATCATTCGCCGCACGCTGTCTTGTTCTTCGTCCTGAATACGCCGACCGAGACGTGACTGCAGATCACCAAGATTTGCGGTGCGAGCAAACACACCGATCACATCTCCCGCCTTGTTGCGGACAGGGACGCTCATTGCAACTGTCTGGTGATCGGTCGTTGTGCTCTTGTACGCAACGCTCACGTGAGGAGCCTGCAACGGCGTAACATTTGCCGGAACCGATTCACGACTGTAATCAAAGCCGCGTCCATGAAAGTAGTCGCGGTAATTAAAAATATCGCCGAGCGTACGGTCACTAAAATCGCGGCGCCAGATCTGCACGCCCCGTCCGTCGGTCAGAAACCAACTGGTGTCCGGTTCCCGCTCACGGCGTCTGTCTGAACGGGTTGGTCCATTGGCACGTTCCCAGGCGGCATCCAGCAGCTGAATCCAGCGTGGGCGGGACGCAAACGCGACTTCCGCATACGACGACATTTCGGTCAGGACTTCGTCAGAATCTCTCTGCATGGTCAGTTCAAGCAACTGAGCCAGTTCATCGTTTGAAAGAATGGTTTCCAGTTCCTCCAGCCGATCATTCAGTTCATCCTCGAGCGCCGCAGCCTGCAGGCGGGCTGACAGGGCATCACTTTCGAGTGCCCGAAGCGTAATCTCTTCCTCGGTGACTCGCAGATTTCGAGTCAGCGCATTCACAAAGATCGGCACCATGGCCGCCATGAGCAGAACAGGAGCCACCACGCCCAGCATCAGCAGCGGCCGCCGGGCTCGCTGACGATCTCGTGTATCCAGTTCATCACGAACCGCCTGAGCATTGGGATAACGATCGCCGGGCGAGATGGCCAGGCAGCGATCAATGATCTCGGCCAGCCGGTTGTCGACACCTTTGACGGCTCGATGCCCGGCAGGGACTCCGCACTGTGTGATAATGTTTTGATACGCCTTCAGTCGTACATCCAGCGATTCTGCGGCTTCCAGCGCCTTTTGAGTCACCTCGTTCCGATGCGGCGGTGCGCCGGTCAGCATGTGGTACAGCAATGATCCAATAGCGTAGACATCCCAGCGCGCGTCTGGCAACGCGTCCAGATCCGCCTGTTCGGGAGCCATATAATACAACGTTCCCAGCGCAGGGCTTTGTTCGTGCGACATTCTCGCCTGCCCGAAATCGCACAAGCGGGCGTGCAGCTGATTGTCCAGCAGCACATTGTCCGGCTTCAGGTCGCAGTGCAGAACACCGGCGCCATGAGCATCGATCAGGGCGCTGCAGATTTCGCGGATGATGCGAATCGATTCATCCACCGACAGCGCGCCGCGAGCGAGAAAAGTTCCCAGGGAACCGTTCTCCACGTACTCCATGACGAAGTAGGGAGGCTCGGCGTTCCAGCCGACATCGATCAGACGCACAATATTCCGCGACGTATAAACGGCTGCCAGTTTTTCCACTTCACGGCTGAGCATGGACCAGTTCAGTCCGCGGCGGTGAGGATAAAATTTTATGGCCACCATTCGGCCCGTGCGATCCTCGCGAGCCAGCCAGACCGTTCCATAAGCTCCGGTCCCGAGACGCCGCACAATGGAGTAACCCTCAATCTCCGCCGGCGGTTTATTCCCCTGCAGGCTCAGTCGTCGCGACCGCTCCCTGTCATCATCGCTTTGAATCTCGGTGTTAAAGGAACCAGTCACGCGGGCACTCAGTTGCGGGGAAAATTCAGTTGCGGCCCGTTTGAACCGATCGATGATGGATCACTACGAGACCCCAGGCGTCCTTACTGATCAGGACGCAGGCGAAAAGTATAGGCGTTGCCGAAAGAGAAGTCACCGCCGTTGTTGCCGACTTCGGTTTCGAGACTCGAACACTTCAGCCGTAATACGATTCGCTGCCCGTGTTAAGTGCCCGTCAAAACGTCGCGCACGTTGACTCGCATTGCCGTCCAGATCGGGAAAACGACCGCCAGTGTGCCGATCAGCAGGACCGTAATCAGCGTCAGTCCCAGCTGCAGCCACGGTGCATCAGCTCCGGTGCTGAGCAGATGCGGCAGCATGGCGATCAGAGCCGAAGCGGTTCCTGTTGCGATCCCCCAGAACAGCAACAACGTGTTCTCGGTCAGAATGAGGCCCATGATGCGGCTACCGGGAAATCCAAGAGAACGCAGCAGCGCGATTTCAGGCCGTCGTTCAATCACGTTTCTCAACATGACAACCGCGAGCCCAAATGTTCCGACCAGCAATCCTAGCCCACCAAGCATCTGAAAAGTCGACAGGTATGTGTTTTGTACGGCAAGAAAATCGGCCAGGCGTCGGCTGACACGTTCGGTATCCACACCGAATGGCTGCAGAGCCGTTTCGAGAGCCAGAGCTGCTTTGTCAGATGCCTGTCGGTCGGCCGCTTCAATCAGGAAGTAGCGAGCGCCAGATGTTTCCGGGGCCACGCGTTTCAGATTGTCTTCCGACATCACAAGCACGCCCTGAAAAACGCTTCCGTCCAGCATACCGACAATCTGCAGAGCGAACTGCGGGTTTTGCGCATCGGGCACCAGAACAACATCACCGATGGATTTCTTCAGACTGAACTGCAGCGTGTTCACATCCCCAATCACAGGGATCGCCGGTATTGAGCCCGCTTCCTTTGACGCCTGATAATTTTCAAGCGGCTTTGAAAGCTTCTTCCATGCGTTTTCGCCCGGAGTGTCCACCGGCGTATCCGCAAAACGAAAACCACCGCGTTCAATAAATTCGGGCGTCGCACCAATCAGCGTCGGCACCGTTGCCTGGAAAAGATTCAGACAGCTGGCATCCTGACCGGGTTTCATGCGGAATCCAAAAACGTTTGTGCCTTCCGGCAGCGTTGTCGCATCCGAAGCATTGAGTCCCAAACGAGTTCTTCCGTCGGCGGTATTCATATCAAACTGGATGGGCTGTGATGATTCGGCTACGAGGCTGAAGCCACCGTTCCCGGAAGCCAGAGCCGGCGTCTCAGAAGCCGGATTTCTTCGCCCCGCTCCCACTGCCACGATCACAAATGTGGCGAAAGCGATCAACGCAGTTGTCAGCAGGCTGCGTTGCGGGTTTCGCGCGGCATTCGCCACGGCGAGACCGGCCAGGCTGGAAATCTGTGAGCCAACAACCGCTTCTCCGGCTCGCCGACGCAGAGCACTCTGCAAACTGAGCAGCCCAAGAGCCAGCCATGCAAAGCCGGCCAGAAAAAAGCCAACCACACGCCACGACATTCCACCAAAGGCCTCCGTCGGCGGCAGCACATTGGCAATAATCGCCACTGGCAGACCAATTGCCGCGATGATGGAACCCAGCAGAAGAAACGATCGCAGTGCGCTCAGCAGTGGCCGCCGCCGGATCTCCATATCGTCCGAATCAAGGCCTGAAAGTAGTTCGCGTGGAGATCGCTGAGTACTGCGGCGAACGGAATTCCAGATCACCAGAGCGGCAAGAACGAGCGAACTGATCCCGGCAATGATCAGGCTCGCCGGCTGCAGATCGAGCTGCAGGAACTGAGTCCCGATGGCTCCGACCCACCATGTCGTCAGCCCCAGAATCATCAGCTTTGCAAAACATACGGCCAGAACTACGCCAAGCAGCGTTCCGATAAATGCAACGGTCACGCCTTCTACGAGGAAAAAACGTCGCGCACGTCGCGGTGCAAAACCCACAGCTTCCATCAAACCCAGCTGAGCAACTCGCTGACGCATGCTGAGCTCAAACATAAGCGAAGCCAGCAGAATCGCCGACATAATCAGAAAGGAACTGAACGCCAAAAATAGAACTGTAAAGTCATTCGCTCCAACAGCGGCCTGAAGTCCTTCGGCTCGAATCGGGCGGAACCCCAGGCCAAGTTTGAGCGGGTCAATCAACGGCATGATGTCAGCGGCCAGACGCTTCTTAAGGATTTGCAACCGATCGGCGGGCAGCGCAGTTCCATCCGACGCCAGGCGAATGGATGTGTATTTTCCGAATCGACTGTTCCAGAATTTCTCGGCTGCAGCGAGTGACACGAAAGCCTTGGGCGTGGCACGATGCGCTTCCCAGTATTCATCATCGCGGGTTGAGATCCGGTTCATCTCCATGTCAAATGGCTGATCCCAGTCGCCAAAGGAATCCACATTCGTGACTCCATCAACAAACGGTGTCAGATTCTGATCGACGGAGGCGCGATCGTCGGCCGCAAGGATGCCTCGAACAACAAACCCGCGATGCGTTTCAGGCAGATCACCATGGCTGCCCACTTCATGCCAGCGTGCCTGAACAGCATCGCCCACCGAGACTTTCAAATCTGTGGCCAGCCAGTCTGACAAAATGATTTCATTGTCCTGCAGAGCGGGGACCGGACTTCCATCGTTCAGTCGCATCGGGCCCAGAGGTGAGGGCTGGTCAAAATCCAGGCCCGCAACAATCGAGTACATCGAATAGCGAGTCTTATCATCCGTACGATTGGCCGCGTTGATCTCATTCGCGAGGTAAACCAGCGTCGGGGCAGCGTTGATTCCCACCGTGCCGGCCGCCTTTTGCACGGCCTCTGATACTACGTCTTCCAAAATCATGCTGTCACTTTCGACAGACAGATAACCTCGATCTTCAATCGTACGAATGTGGAGCCCGATGTCCTCGATGGTCAGTTTCTTCCCCAGCTGCTGTTGCAACTGATCGGAGTTTTTTGCATCCACCATGATCAACTTCGATAGTCCCGCGGCGGAGCTGATCGTCGAAGAATCCGGACGCTGCTCGCTGCCAACCAGAATGGTGTTGATTCGGGCAGGCCGCGCGATCGGATTACGCTGGCTGGCGACGCGTTCGTCCAGATTCAGGCGTTGCTGAAACGTGCTAAGCGAAACAAACGCGTTGTAGGGCAGCTGTTGAGCGGGCTGCAGTGAAAATCGCGAGGCACCAGCGTTTTCCGGCAACAGGCCTTCCACGGTGAGCACCATTTCAATCGATGTTTCTTCGCGTTCCCCCAGCAAACTGTCACGAGGAATTGAAGACGGAAGTTCCACCCAGACAGAGACGCTGTCGCCGACAGCCGCATTCAGTTCGCTGGCCGTTTTGTAACCAAGGACGATGCCGGCATCCGTCGAAGCCTGCACATCGGCCGTGTTCAGCAGCAACCAGTCGGTGGCCTTGAGCCCTAAAATTGTCACCGAGGCGGCTCGTCGAAGTTCGCCGGAGTCTGTTTTCTTTTCGACACTTCCTGGCAGCAGCAGGCCCGGGGCCGAGTGCGATGCCGCGAGCGATTCCAGGTCAGCGATCGAAAGCTCGTCCGCCAGCTTTTCGCGTACGAATCGGGGCGAATGAAGCACGTGTGTCAGGCCGCCAAGTCGACTAAGGGTCATCTGGCGCAGACTGGCTCGTACCGAATCGCCGACGATCAGCGATCCGCCAATCACCGCCGTTGCAATCGCGACTGCCAGCATCACAACCAGGTGTGATCGCCAATAGTGAATGATGCTGCGAAGGGTGAAACGAAACATGAATATGGTCTCTGACGATCCTGAAAATGTGGAACCTGATTAGCTGGCGGAGACGCCGGCCGTGCATTGTTGCAGAGCGTTTCGTGCCACCTGAATCTGCTCAGAGGATAACTCATGATCCTGAGGAAGATACCGAGCCTGCTCATAGGCATTCGCCAGAGCCGCCACCGCCGCTTTCTTTTCCGGAGATGATTCAACAATCACACGTTCCACAGCGCGGTGAGTCCACCAGGCCTGAACCCTTTTGGTGGAACGTAGTGAGAACTCGTGAAAGGCTCGCACCACGTCGGCTCGAGTTCGAATTTCTGACGGTTGAATCGGAGGCCCGGCTAGCTGCAGGGCCATCGAGTCGGCTGTCCGAAGTTTCATGTATCGCATTCCGAAAAATCCGACACCGGCGGCCACCAGAATTGCTGCGAGCATCAACACGGGAGTCAGGTCAAACTGAGAATCGAACACGGAACCGGCGCTTGCGGCGGCAGGATCCGACGCTGATTGCTTGATCGCTCCATCCTTGGGAGCGGCAAGAAATTCTGACGCCGCTTTTTTCCATTCTTCAATAGTTGAACCCGACGTAGAAGGTGTCTCTCGCTGTTGCCAGGGATTCTCATCACGACGCGGCGGACGATCATTGAATTTGGCGTCCTTCGCAATTTCCACAAGGTCGTCCTTCAGTCCATCCAGCATGTTGATCATGGATTTGCTCAGTCCCGGCGACGTCTGTCCGTTCATTCCCTGGCTGCCTTCTGTTCCAGCCGTAGCTTCGGAACGCGGCTTGGGCTGAAGACTTTCCTGTTTCGCGCGTTCCATAATCTTCTTCAGAGTTTCTCCGAATCCTTTTTGTTCCAGTTCCTTCTGAACATCAATCGCTTGAGGATTTTGCTCCGGCGTGTTTGTTACAGGCGGGGTTGGTGATGCAGAAGCCGACGGCGCTTTAGGATTTGTTGCAGCCGGATCAATCATGTCACTTGAGCGGCGATTGGGATTGGCCGGGGTAGGTGTTGGGCTGAATGACGGAGCTCCATTGGGAATGGTGCCGGGTGAGTTTTCATCCGTCGGAAGTGTGCCCGATTTTTCCGCCAGCTCTTTTAGTTGTTCAATCGCTTGCTGAAGATCCTGAAGCTTAAGTTCATCCGTCTGAGGGCTCAGGCCTGGATTTGAATTTGAACCCGGATTTGCTTTCGGTTCTGGAGTTATCCGGCTGCCGGAATCGGGTGCCTGGCGGTTTGGCGGAAACAGAGGGTTCGGCACTGGCTGGTTTTGTGGCAAAGACCCTGATGGATTCGGTTCGGAACTCGGCTGAGAATTTTGGCCACTTCGCCCAGGCTCCATGCGGGGCTCATTCGGCTTTGCACTGGGCGAAGAATTCGGAGAAGAAGCCCCAGGGTTGTTGCTGTTTTCAGGATCGGCTGGTGCAGATGGAATTGTCGGGGATGGAGTTCCCGGTGTCGGCACCGTTGAAGGAGGAATTGTCGAAGGAGGAACGATGGGAGAGTCGCCCGCGGGGTTGCTGGAAGATTTCCTGCGTCGATCTTTCCGACGCAGCGGCTGCTTGGGAGACGGCGGATCTTCAGCAGCCCCGGCCTGCGGCACTGATCCCGGTTGTTTGGCATCATTCGAAGACGAAGGCGAAGGCGGCGCGCCTTCGGCCAGCTTGTTCAGAAAGTCACGGAAGGAGTTCACGGATTCCGGTGGTGCCGCGGCACCCGGATCGGTTCCTGACGATTGCTCAGGCAAGGAGTCATTGAGTTGCTCGGCCTTCGGCGTCTGCTGAGAACGCGGGGGCTGTCCGGGGCGCGGCGGCTGTTCGTTACGAGGTGCCGGTTCGTTTCGAGGTGGTAACGGCAACGGAGAACCATCACTGCCCGGTGGCGGAAGCAAACCGTCTTTCGAAAACTGTTGCAGCATTTCTTTCATCTGCTGCTGGACGGCAGGATTCTCCAGGTTCTTCCTGAGCTGCTCCGGGGGCATTGATCCGAGATTCGGCGGGACAATTCCAGGCGGCAATCTATCCGTCAGGTTTTTGATCGCGTCCTGAAACTTCTGCAACTGCTCGGTCGGAATCTTTGGCGGAGTTTCCTGCTGCGGTTTGTTGGCACGCTGATCAGTTGCTTGCGGCGCATAAGGATCCGGCGAAGGAATACCCGGGGATGGGACAGATGGGGACGGGACGGACGGCTGCGGTTTCGTCTGCTGCCCCGATTCGATCAGGGACCGGAGTTTTTTCAGCAGCTCCGTATGCTGGGCCATGCCCTGCACACCGTCATCAGGCAACGGCAGCAGCCGCTGCGAAGAATCTTCCTGAGCTGACGCGGCCGAACCCACGAACAATATCATCGGCACGGCGATCAGCAGAGACAGATTGCGAACAGTCATAAAACGATCCTCTCAGCCCTTCACTAGACCCAATGACAAATGACAAATGACAAAAACCAACTACGTCGAAAGCCCTTCATTCAGCGGCTGGAGGTCCGCTGGAATGAAGAAACCGTCCTTGCGAATCAGTTCGTTATCGAACCAGATTTCACCACCGCCATAGTCGGCGCGTTGAATCAGCACAAGATCCCAGTGTACGCGACTGCGGTTTCCGTTGTCGGCTTCGTCGTACGCATTGCCCGGAGTGAAGTGAAATGATCCGCCGATCTTTTCGTCGAACAAAGTGTCCAGCATTGGATGCAGAATTCGATTGTTCGTCCCAAACGACCATTCGCCGATGTACCGAGCGCCTTCGTCAGAATCGAGCACCTGATTCAATCGTTCCGGTGCGTTGCGGCATGTTGCGTTAATGATCTTTCCGTCTTTCAGTTCAAAACGAATGCCGTCGAACACCGTGCCCTGATAACGCGAGGACGTGTTGAACAGGATTGTGCCATTCACACTTTCCTTGACAGGTGCAGTAAAACATTCACCATCGGGGATATTGCATTCGCCGGCGCAAGGCACCACAGGAATTCCCTTGATGGAAAATCGCAGATCGGTCCCCGGCGCTGTAATATGGACCTGATCGGCGGCTTCCATGCGTGCCTTCAGCGGCAACAGGTCGGCCGCCATCTTTGCGTAGTCTGCTGTACAGACATCAAAATAAAAGTCTTCAAACTGCTCGCAACTTTTTCCCGCCGCCTGAGCCATGGAAGGAGTTGGATAACGAAGAACAACCCAGCGAGTTTTCGGGACGCGGATATCCACATGCACCGGGTGCCACCAATGCTGCTGATAAAGATCCATCTGCATGCCGGGCACATCAGAGAACTCATTGGAGTTCGCCGATCCTCGAATGCCAATGTAGGCATTCATTTCGCTCATGACGGCCGCTTCAAACTTTCCAGCCAGTCCCATACTGGCTTCGGTGGCCCCGCGATACAAACTCCGCAGCACAGCATTGTTCTTGACGGACACAACCGGCGTTGCGCCGACTCGATAGGTCTCTTCAACCAATCGACAGATGAGATTTGGTTCGGGCAGATCGAACGACTCAATGAGCACCTTCTGGCCAGCCGTCAGACGGCAGCTGTGATGAATCAGGACATTTGCCAGGCGATCAATTCGTGGATCCTGCATGAATACTTACTCTTGAGAGTTCGACGAAGGTATTTGAAATTTGGCGAAGCAGGCGGCCGTTTGCTGACCGTGGCCGCCGTTTGCTAACGAAGACGCATCGACAGAATGCAGATTGTCAGACCACGAAAGCCAACTCATCCGGACTCATATCAGCACCAGCCGTTGATCGAGAAGCCTGACTGTCTTCGTCAGGTCTTCCCTCGCTTTCATCATCTGCATAAACTGTCTGTCGAATCCATAAATCGTACACGAGCGCACTCATTCGGACTACTCGCAAATGGCCCTGTTGTCCGGGTTCGCCCAATGCGTGAGTTCAAAGGAACAGTCATGACGCGTTTTCACCGGGCTGGTAAAAACTTATTGAAACCCCTGACACGTCGTTCGTTTCTGGTGATGGGGGCCAGTTTTGTCAGTTTGATGGCAGGCGTGCTCATTGCGCTTCCGGCGGCCGATCGGGATGCTGGCATTATTGAGGATGAAGTTCAGTCGACATATTCCCACATCCGAATTCGGCGGGCTGGAAATGTTCGGACGATGATTTTTGTCCGTGACAATGGCGAAGAAGCCTACGAGAGCCAAGTCAATCTGAAGTCTCCGCATGTGCTGCGGTTCAGCTATCTGCAGCACATGTTTGCCAACTATTTGCTGCAACCGAAACAAGGCAAGGCACTGATCGTCGGCCTGGGCGGGGGTTCGATGGTTCATTTTCTGGGGAAGTACGATCCCGAAGTGGCCGTCGATGCCGTCGAAATCGATCCTGTGGTCGTGCAGATGGCCGAACGTTACTTTGGCCTGAGACCTCGAAAAAATGTGAAGCTGATCGTGGCTGATGGATTCGATTACTTCGCGAAGACTCAGACCAAATATGACACGATCTACATGGATGCCTTTCTGAAGCCATCGGCCAGCACCGACGACACCGGGGTGCCGCTGAAGCTGAGGACGATGGAATTTTATCGGCAGATTCAAAGTCGGCTTAACGAAGGCGGATCTGTTGTCTTCAATATTAATCCGCATGCCGAAATGAATGAGGATCTGAAAACGATCGCCGAGGCGTTTCCGCAGTCGTACGTTTTCAGCCTGCCAAATTCGGAAGGCGTCGTTGCCGTCGGTTCGCTCGTGCCGGCTCGAATGGATTCGGCCGCATTGAAGAAAGCTGGCAAAGCTCTGGACGAGCGATTTAAGGCGTCGTTTTCATTCGAAACCGTTGCATCGCACGTTCGTACTCCGAAATGAATCCACAAACGCCGGCTTCTGATTTGCGACGGCCTGAGATGTTACCGGGCCACAAATTCATTCCGGACCCAGCCATCGCCGATCCCTTCGAAGTGGCCCAAAGTCCAGTCGGCCGTCTGATTCAGCACCGTGAACTCCGCGCCGTCTCGCAGTGGCTGATCGAACGCGGGCTCATAATCCTTACCGGTTCCTTTACGAGCCGTCGTTTCGGCAACGATGACCGCTCGCCGCGAACGCCCGGGGTCGCTCAAAACCATATCAAGACCAATCAGGCCACTGCCAATCAGCAGAGCCGCGGCCAGCAGATACAGGACGCTTCGCTGAAGCAGATTTGCCAGCAGCACACAAACCGCGGCCAGCATAATTCCCACCGCCGTGATCCGAACTTTGGCCGGGAACGAGAGCCATTCGCTCCAGAACAGCACATGATTCCACCACGGTATGGCAGGCGGAGTCAGCTTGCCCGGCGCGGCTGCCAGAGCCTGTTGAAGATTGGCCTCAAGGTACGTGTCACGCGGACGGTACGGCTTTGCTTTGCGATAGTTGATGATCGCGCGGCCGTAATCGCCGGCTCGATAAAACGCATTGCCGAGATTGTAATACACCGCTCCGCTTTCGAAGCCATCGTCGACAATGGTCTGCAGTTCGCGTGCTGCGGCTCGGTAATCGTCAGGTGTCTTCGCATTGTCGAAAAGTTCAAGAGCCCTGACGAACGCACGCTCGCGGCTTCCCGGATCAGCGCCCGTTGCTGAAGCCTGGCTCAGGCACATGATGAGCAGACACAGCGAGCCGTACTGTACGGCACATGGAAGGCTGCTTTTCATCGCCCCGCACTCCGTTCAAGAAATGGGCTGATACGATCGATCAGAGAGGTGGCAGATTTGATAGCTTCGTCGACATCAATTGTATTCCCTGCTCCGTATTCGGCGCCTTCGATGGATTCCATCAGTCGCAGAGTCGCATCCCGATCATTCTCGGGCACCGACGCATGACTCAGAGCCTGACCGACGTCTGCGGTGGTGAGTCCTTCCGCGGGGCGGTTCTGCAGATCGGCCACAAGCCCGATCACGGCCGAGCGAATGTGTCGCAGGGCTTCTTTGGGCTGGTGCTGGGTCTGCATTTGCTTCGCTGTGTTTAACTTTGTCAGTGCTGTTCGTCGTGCCTGAGACCTGCGTTGTCCGGCCACGTCGGTGAATCTGCCGCGTCTGAGACTGATGCTGGCCATAACGCAGCCTGCCAGAAACCAGAACCCGCCCGCAGCCGTCAGCCATTGCACCAAACTGACACGTTCATCCCGCATCGTTGCGGGGTCAGTGATGTTCTGAAATATGCCCGCAGTGCTTTTTCTGATTTCGTTGGTTGAGGTGGATGGCACCGCTCCGACGAGGTCTCCGCTGGAAAGCTTGATAGCTTCTGAAACATCCAGAGCGATGGCTTCGGTTTTGAGTTCCTTAAAGTTTTCCGCTGCAGGATCAAATGTTGTCAGTGCCAGTGAAGGAATGGAAGCTCCCGGCCGTTTGGGACGCAGGGCATAGCCGAACCGCTTCACATTGCCATCGACACGCCCGGTGGGCGATTTGTCGATCACTTCGAAGCTGTCCGCGATCTCAGGAATCAATGTCAGATCAGGCGCGGCAATCAGGTCCAGAGAACCGGCCTGATTGCCCTGAGCGAACTCTAAAGTCAGTGTCAGTGGATCTCCAACTCGCAGCTTCAGGGGACTGGCCGATGCTCCGACAACGTATTCCCCAATGCCTCCGATGTAGGTCGTCGGTCGTGGTGAGGGAACTTCGCGGACCTCAACGGTCACAGCCGAAGCGATAGCCACCAGGCGTTTGGCAAGGAACTCCGTACCCTCGATCCCGGCGACAAAAGTCCCTTTGACCAGCGCCGGCCCGAATGAATATTGACCGGCCTTCTGAGCCGTAAACTGGCGGTTCAGGTCATAGACAAAATAGTTGATCGGTTCTCCATTGATGCCGTTTCGCGTTTCGCGGCCTTTGGACAGATTGAAAACCGCCGGGCGAGCCCCGCCAAAAATCGAATCGGTGGAGGTGTTAACTTCGTTCAGCGTGAAACCTGTCCCATCTTCAGACATCAGCGGTTGCAGCCACGTGGAAGTCTGATCGGCGCTCAGTCCTTCAGTGGCTTCTACCCAATTCACCTGCAGATGCGGTGGCTGACGCCGCACGGGTTTCAGCGGGTCTGTTTCGCCGTCCGGAAGTGGCTGCACAAGAATTCGAGCGGTGACGGTAAACGGCTGCGTCGGATAAACGGACGCAGGATCGGTCTTCACTTCAACAAGCACCAGATCCTGCTCTTCAGGTTCGCGGACTCGAAGTGAAATTGAGCGACTGATCAGCTCGTTACCGTCCAGTGTGATCTTCAACGGAGGGATTGTCAGATCGCCGGATGTCTGCGGAGTCAGCCGATAAAGATAAATATGACTGAACACGTTCTGCTGAGACACTCGCCCGTTGATAATGAACGTGGAAGACTGATTTCGCGACTGATCACCATTAGCCACCACATTGAACTGTTCAAGAAACCCTGAAACATCGGGCGGCGACGGATTTTGGACGTTGCGAATTTCCACCTGACAGTCGATCGTCTCGCCGACGAAAATTTCTTCTGCGCTGACCGCGACTTCAATTTCCGGAGCATCCTCCGCTGCCTGAGCGCCGACCGCGACACGGGCTGAAAAGAACAACGCGGTGCAGACGGACAGCAGCAGGCCAATACAGAACGATCGTCGCGAACAACCCGCGCGCAGCGCGGTTGATTCAGTCGCCATCGAGCGGGCGATGGACTGAAGAAAGCGGTTCGGAAAAAAAGTTGTTTGGTCACCACGGTTCATGAAGTGTGTCTCTTACCAGTCCTTGTCCACAGGAGCACGACCCGTCACGCGGGCACGCGTTTCGCGATCCCGTTCCCGCTTCCGCTGCTGACGTTCACGAACCATTCGCAGAGCTTCCTCGATCCGGTCCTGAGAAACCTGCGGCTGTGGTGCTTGTTGATCCTGCGACTGTTTGCTGTCAGACTGTTTCTGTTTATCGTCGGGCTTTTCGTCTTTCTGCTTTTGATCAGACTTCTTCTGATCTTCCGAAGGCTCATCCTTCTTCTTCTCGTCTTCTTTTTTGTCCTGCCCGTTCTTCTTCTGATCTTTCTTCTCGTCGTTTTTCTGGTCTTCGTTTTTCTCGTGATCCTTGTTCTTGTCGTCTTGCTGCTGGTCCTGGTTTTGTTCCTGTGGATCCTTGGGTTGGGCCTGCTGGATTTCTTCCAGAATACGACGCGCTTCTTCAGCATGCGGAGCCGCGGCAGTCGCCTCTTTCTTCTGAAGACGGGTCATCGCCAGTTCCATGGACTCAACCGCTTTCGGAGCCAGCTCAATGGCTTTGCGAAGACCGGCCTTTACCTTTTCGGGATCAACCTGCTGAGACGCCGACGGTGCTGCTGCATCAGGCGGCGCGTTCGGGTCGACTGCAGGCGCTTCGATTTCTGCTGTCGCGTCAGTTGCTGGCTGGCTTTCAACACGATTGAGTTCGGCTTCCGCCTTTGGAGCCAGCAGACGCGCCTTACGTAAAGTTCTTGCCTGCAACTCGATCAGTTCGTCCAGATTGATTGCCGCTGGCTTAGCGGGTGCAGATTCTACGGTCTGTGGTTCAGTTTCTGTGGGCGCTGGCGCGGGCGTTGCAGCGTCGCCAGTCGTTGGCCCAGCTCGTTCCGTCGCAGGAGCTGAAGCCGGGTTCAGGCTCCGAGCAATCGACGTTTGACTGGTCAACTCCTGAGTCAGCAACGGTTGAAAAGGGATCACAGCGTCCCAGATTCTATCCAATTCCTCCACGGCGTTTTTCTGCTCAGCTATCGCTGCCGTGGGTTCCTCCTTACCCAGCTCACGTGCCGCTGCATCCATCCGATCGCCAGCCGCGTCAGCCCAGCTCTGCAACAGAGTGATTCCTTCCTGAATTTCTTTTGTCATCTGAGCCGTGTTTCCACCAGACTCATCCTTCGGCACAAGTTCCGTCGCGATCTTTTCACGCAGCACGAGAATCTCTTCTCGCAGTTCATCCTGAGCGCGCTTTAATTCCGCAAACGAATCCGCCGGGACGTTCTCCGGCAACTGATTCACGGCTTCCCGCAATGTTGTCTGAGTCTGCATGAGGAATTCCAGGAACTGAATCAGATTGGATTCGTCTCGTTTTTTCTGACGATCCAGCTCGCGCCAACGATCGGTGTAATACTTGATCCAATTGCGGACCAGTTCCAGATTGCGTCGCGACTGAGCATGATCGGGCTGAAGTTCAAGACAGTGTCGATACGAGACCACGGCCTGCTTCAGTTCGTCCAGAATCTCCTGCCGTTTTTCCGGCTCGACGTTATCCGGTTTTTCGCCAGCCAGCCTGCGAGCGTTCTCGGCGGCCATGGTTCCCAGATTAAAATGCGATGCCGTGGCAATCTTTCGATCCTGGCTCAGTCCAGCCTTCAGATAACGGTCACGCGCTTTCTCTGTGTCTCCCTTGCGATGCCAAGCGCACGCTTCATCAAACGCCGCCACTGCCGCTTTGGTTGATTTTTCTTTGTCCAGTTCTTCAGCTGCATCGGCAAACTCTTTCCCAGCCGCGTCAAACTTTTCCTGCTGATAAAGTTTCAGGCCGTCACGCACTTTATTTTGTGATTCGCCTGCGATCACATCGCTGCACCAGACCGCTGCCAGCAAGCTCATGGTGGTAACCAGATTTGCGGACGCGGATTTACCGCCCGCCGATCGCGAAGGCCGAACGGAATTCGCATCCAGAGCGGCGACAGTTGCGTACGGACTGATGCACAAATCGGCCAGCAACGCGATCAGCGCGATCGCAAGAAAGATCTGAAACCGTTCGGACTTTCGAATACGCTGCTGACTGGCTTCTGCATCACCTCGTCGCCCCTGCAGATGATTCACATACAGCTCACCCAGATCGTACGAGCGTGTGCCGGCGGGGATATAAACGCCCGAGGTGGCGATTGAGATCTCCTGCAGCAGCTTGCCATCCAGTTTACTCCACACCTGTTGCCCGTCGTGCTCCATAAAGGTTGAGGAGTTCGCCTTCTGCGGCACACGAGCTCCCTGATCGGTGTCACCAAGGCCGACGGTGAAGATCGTCACCTTGCGTTCGGCGGCGACGTTTGCGGCCTCCAGCGGATAGGATTCCTGATCGTCGCCGTCGGTAATCAGCAGCACCGCCTGATCGCGTTCGGCCTTCGCATGAAAGACCTCGATGGCTTTTCGGATCGCATCTCCGATGGCCGTGCCTCCACGCGGCGCACTGTTCGGGTCGAGTTCATTCAACGCTCGTCGGAACGAATCGTAGTCGACTGTCAGCGGACATTTGACGACCGCCTGCCCGGCAAACGCAATCAATCCGATGCGTTCCCCTTCCAGTCGATTCACCAGGGCCGAGACATCCGTTTTGGCTCGCTCCAGTCGCGACGGCGGCACGTCCTCGGCCAGCATCGACCGCGACACGTCAATCAAAACGTACAGATCGCTGCCTCGTGGAACCACCTGCTCCAGCTGTGTTCCGAACTGCGGTCCCGCCAGCCCCATCAGGCCGGCAATGAAGGCCAGTTGCTGCAGAGCCAGCTTGCTGAAGAAACGCTTGCGTGACGGCAGCGGCAGGACGCGCGACCACATCGGCTGGGCAACGAAGGCTTCACGAGCACGCTGGCGTCGCTTGTCGGAAAAGAGCGCAAGAACGCCCCAGCTGACGCAGAGCGGCAGAATGAGGTAAAGAAATTGCGGTGTGTGCCATTCCATAGATCAGGGTAACGATCGAAATCGTGTTTCTCGTAAAACATTGACGACCAGGATCAGAGCCAGACCCGACCCGGTGAACCAGCGAAACAACTCCGTGTACTCGGAATATTTTGATTCTTCGAACTCGCTTTTTTCAAGTCGATCAATCTGCTTGTAAACGTCGGCAAGGCCCTCGGAGTCTGACGCATGAAAGTAACTGCCACCGGTGATGTCGGCGATTTCCTTCAGCAGCGTTTCGTCAAATCGAAACTGGGCCGGCACCAGAACGGTGCGGCCAAATTCGTCCTCCTGCGGGACCGGGACAACTCCGTTTCGACCAATACCAATTGCATACACTTTAATGCCCAGTTCTTTGGCAATCGCAGCGGCTTCGCGAGGATCAACGACACCCGCATTGTTGTCGCCATCGGTCAGCAGCACCAGCACCTTGCTCTTCGCTTTGGAATCCTTCAGTCGATCGACGCCCAGCGCGACACCATCGCCAATGGCTGTGGCCAGCTCTTCCTGCAGCGCTGCTTCATTGATCACGCGGCCGCGCCGATCGCGCACAGGTTTTGGAATCTGAAGCTCGTCAACGATGTCAACCAAAGCCCCATGATCCAGAGTCAGTGGGCACTTGCTGTCCGCGAAACCTCCAAATGCCACAACACCGACAAGGTCATCCGTTCGTCCAGTGAGCCCTCGTTCCTGGGCGCCGAGAACAAAATCGCCGATCACATGCTTGACTGCTTCAAGACGACTGACGTCTTTGCCCTCCAGCTGAAAATCCAGGGCTTCCATGGAGCCTGAGATATCCAGAACCATTTCGATCGCAATGCCTTCGCCGGTAATTCGCGATTCGGATTTTCCGGATTGGGGCCGCGCGAGACCCATAACAATCAGGCACAGCCCAAAGCTATAAATCCACGGAAGAGTTCGGCGAAGTCGCTGCATCAGTGTTATGGGCAGCGATTTTAAGTCCGCGATGCTGGAAAATGTGGCGGCCGGTTGTCGCTGTCGGCGCGAACGAAAATAGACCAGCCATGCAGCCAGCGGCAAAAGCAGAAGCCAGAACCACGAGTAAAGTCGAAAGGAATCCATAAGAGCAGTTGGCAATCACAGCGCATCAGGTAAGTTGGCTACGGAAGGTAAATTTCAACGGGCGGACTTTACCATGCGGACACAACAAGTTCAGGTGACTGAAAGACCGGCTGCTGAGCTCGTCTCTCAAAACCGGCAATCGTCCTGAGAGCGCTTGTAGGAAGACGTGCGGCAGGAAGCGTTTTTGTTTCCGCTGGGAACGGGCGTTCAGGATTCCAATGCGAGAAGAACTGGCGGAAGACTTGTTCTCTCAGGGGCGGAATCACATGAATCGGATCAGCCCGATACCATTCGCCCCGAGGAATGATGCACGGGAAGTTATTGGCCTGAGCAAACAGCCTGATCAACTGATCCAGAGCGACAGATTTCTCACAGATCTCCTCAAACGGCATCCCGCAGCCCGGAAACAGAATGCTGCGTGCGATCACGAAACGCACAGGACCAACAGACTGCAGAGCGGCCAATGGCAAGCCTGTCAGAACGATCCGAGCGTCAGATCGCCAAGCCTGAATTTTGCCAATGCATTCCGTCGCCGTCTGAAAAATGGTCTCGGGGCTGTGCAGATAAACAATGTCATTGCCCAGATCGGTCACGAGCACCAGGGGAGGCTTCGAGCCGGTTTTCGGAAGGCTATCCCAAAGTCCGCAGTTGGCAATGCCCGGCAGCCGACGGAGCCAGAAACCGCTCCAGTCCACATAGGATCGTCCCATTCCCAGCGACACACGTACATCCAGCGGACCAGGCACCGTTGCCTGCAACGCCCGAAGCGCCGGTTTCCAACCCAGTGTCAGGTTGCTTGCTCCAAGCAGGATAATGGTCTGGCGATCTTCAGCCACCGGTTCAGTCATGGGATCGTTTGCAAACCTTTAGGATAGGCCCTGAGAAAACGGGATCAGCCGCTCTCATTCTGTTTTTGAAAAGTCATCAGTCCGCAGGCCCGCCGCTTGTTGGTTACCCGAACAACCGTGCCTCTTTTTTTTCGACAAATGAAGTGCGCGTTGTAAGTTGTTGAGGAGAAGGGAGTTTACAAAGCGTTTTCAAGTTGGTCTGGTGTCTGCTTCTCACAACGCAAATCAGGAGATCCGACATGACCACGAAAGAATTGTACCGTTCCGTTGGCGTATCAGGCTATGAACATTTGCAATGTTGGCGGAAGGGCGGTTCTTTTTGGACGTCCAAACCGGGCAATTTCCCAGCGCCGCACAAAATCCGACCACGAACCACGCGGGTCATTGGGCAGCTAAAATCCATCCATGGGCATGATGACGTGATACCCGTGAATCACAACACTCTCCAATGACGCATGCCAGGGAAAAATCGTTTAACGGCGAGCCGCAGGCGCAGGCGAAGTTCTGGCAGTATGTGTTTGGGAGGTCAGTCAGAATACGACAAAGTTTTTTACACGCAACCTTACCGGAAGACTAAGTTGCGGAGTTTTGTGTTTGCCTTGGATTTGAAATTTCGACGTGCCTGCGGCTTGCCGTTAAACGAAGTGGAGGACATGACTACTCTGAAGTTCCGCTTGTCGAACAACCGGCCACCGCCTTGTGCGAGTAAGTCGACACTGGGTGAAAGAATCTGTCATTGAGATAGGCCCGTAAGGAATAAAATAAAGACTAGCATGTCCCTTTTTGCGATTCCCGAATAGTCGCAGTGGTCGTAGTGTCAGGGTTTGGAAATGTGATTCACTGCCGCGTTAATGAAATGCATGCCGCGGCAGTCAAATTGTCTTTGTGTTTCATTCGCGTCTGTTCGCATCCATTCGCGGTCAAAATCTCGTCACCGAGTCAACACGATCCGTTCCCATTGCAGACGGGAGTGTTGGAAATTCAGGAGCAGTCCGAGTGTCAGACCAGTCACCTTCAGGTAATTAATCATTTGCCCACGTTCCGCATCAGTAACCGCTTCAATCGTCTTTGTATCCACGCCGATCTGCTCAAAGCAGATCAGATCAGGGATATAGGTTCCGACAATGGTGTTCTTGAATACAATGTCGAAGGGCTTTTGCTGCAGGCACGGAATGGAGCGAAGGCCGAATGCTACGACGAGGGCATTTTCGTAGATCTTTTCATGAACACCATGTCCAATATCTTCAAGACTTCCATCGTACAACAAAGGGGTCCGGC
>Ga0105050_10004213_pt1 | contig 19282 bp, 17 predicted proteins | sample FRY01_FD_78088 | JGI IMG/M metagenome (GOLD analysis project Ga0105050, IMG submission 78088) | Freshwater microbial communities from Lake Fryxell liftoff mats and glacier meltwater in Antarctica - FRY-01 | ecosystem: Environmental > Aquatic > Freshwater > Ice > Glacier meltwater ... | reverse complement strand
CTGACGACGGTGAGGACGCGGATGATGTTGTTCTGTTCGATGCCGATGAAGCCCAGCGTGGCTTCGAGCAGGAACTGGACTTTTCCGGTGAGGTGGCCGTCGTAGTCGGTGAGCGAGGCGATGTCGGCGCGCAGGATTTTGAAGCGGGTTTTCTGGTCGGGCGTGATCCAGGCGGCATTGGCCAGGACGTAGGGGATGATGCGGCCGATGCCGAGCAGGGTGTCGCGGATTTTGGAGACGAGGTCGCCGACGCGGCCCACGCTTCGCAGCAGGGCGCGGAGTTCGGTTTCGGTGCGGCGGGGGCGGATGCGCCGGCCTTCGGCGGGGCGGAAGATGCGGCGGGAGATGGTGTCGAGCTCCTCGCCTTCGCGTTCCAGCACGTCGGCGATGCGGTCGATCAGCGTTTCACAGAGTCCGAGCATGAGGGAGATGCTGCTGCGGTCGGTGTTGGTGCCCATGCGGCAGCGTGCGGCGTAGGTTTCGAAGGCGGGCAGGGGGGAGAAGCGGACGGTGAGCAGGCGGTCCGGCGCCAGGACGAAGCCGACGGGCGAGGTTCGGGCCTCGCCGCCCTCGCCGCGGACCAGGCCGGGGACGGAGAGGTAGAGCGCGTCGCCGATGCGCGAGAGGCGGGAGGAAGACTCGATCTCGGACAATTCGTCGCGGGTGGGGACGTGCAGTGCGGTGATCGATTCCACCTGCTGGCGGGTGGCTGCGTCGGGGTCGAACATGTCGATCCAGAGTGCCCCGGCGTGGACCTGGCTGGAGGGCGTTGCGCCGCCGGTCTGGAGCACGGGGGAAGCGGGGAAGACGGTGAGCATGGCGGGCACCTCGGGGCAGGCGGGCGAGCGTGTTTTGCCGCATGGCTTCCTGGCGCGCCAGCCCGGGTGTATGACGTTCGGATGCCTCGTACCCTGCGGCCGGAGTTCCCGGCACCCGTTCTGGTCACCACCACCGAAGAGCTGGACGCATTGTGCGCACGGCTGCGCGCGGAGCCGGTGGTGACGGTCGACACCGAGTTCATGCGCGAGCGGACCTATTGGCCCGAGTTGTGCGTGGTTCAGCTGGCCGGTGCCGCGGAGGTGGCGGTGGTGGATACGCTGGCGCCGGGCATCGACCTGGCGTCGCTGGGGGCGTTGCTGGCGGACACGGCCGTGATGAAGGTGTTCCATGCCGCGCGCCAGGACATCGAGATTTTCGTGCTGCGCTTCGGCGACGTGCCGCGGCCGATGTTCGACACGCAGGTGGCGGCGATGGTGGCGGGGTTCGGCGACCAAGTGGGGTACGACAGCCTGGTGGCGGCGACGACCGGGGGGCATATCGACAAGGCGCACCGGTTCAGCGACTGGGCGGCGCGGCCGCTTTCGGGGGCGCAGATCACTTACGCCGCGGCGGACGTGACGCATCTGCGCGGGGTGTACGAGACGCTGCAGGCGCGGCTGGAGAAGGACGGGCGGCTGGAGTGGGTGGGCGAGGAGATGCGGGTGCTGGGCGACCCGGCGACCTACCAGCCGGACCCTGAGGCGATGTGGGAACGGTTGCGGCCGCGCACGTCGAACCGGCGGATGCTGGCGGTGCTGCGGGCGATTGCGGCGTGGCGGGAGCGGGAGGCGCAGAAGTCGAACATTCCGCGCGGGCGGATGTTGAAGGACGAGGCGCTGCTGGAGATTGCGGCGAGCGCGCCGGACGGGGTGGATGCGCTGTCGCGGATGCGCGGCGTGACGCGAGGCTTCGCCGAGGGGCGGATGGGGGCGGGGCTGCTGGCGGCGATCGCCGAGGCGCGGGCGTTGCCGGAGGCGGAGTTGCCGGAGGCGCCGAACCAGCGCGACGGGCCGAAGCCGTCGCCGGCGTTGGTTTCCTTGCTGAAGGTGCTACTGGCGGCGAAGTGCGAGCAGCACCACGTGGCGCCGAAGCTGGTGGCCAACAGCGAGGATATCGACCGGCTGGCGTCGGAGGACGAGCCGGCAGTGCCGGCCTTGGCCGGGTGGCGGCGGGAGGTGTTCGGCGAGGATGCGCTGGCGCTGAAGGCGGGTGGGGTGGCGCTGGGGGTGGACGGCAAGCGCATTCGGCTGGTGCGGGGCTAGGGCGGGCGGCGCGCCGGACTGCTGACGGGCGGGTAGGGGGGATGGGGTGCAGGGGCATTCACGCACCCGGGGGGATCGTGCTATCCGGACGGCAAGCGCGGCGGTTCGGCATGAGTCCACGCGCGGGATTCTCCGGCTTTGCCCGGTGGGGACTGGCGCCGTAAGGAAGGAAGCGGTTCTTTTTTGAAAAAAAGAACCAAAAAGCTTCTGTCCGTTCGTGGTGTGCGCACGGAGAGGCTGGGCAAATGGATGAAAGTCTTTTTGCTTCTTTTTCTACAGAAAAAGAAGATTCTTTCTTCCTTGCGGTTAGGGAATAGCAGGCCGATGGGCGCACCAGCATGACGACATGGATCCTGCGCCGCCTGATCCAGGCGGTGTTCGTGATGCTGGCCATGACGGTGATCGTGTTCATCGGCGTGAACGTGATCGGCGATCCGGTGGAGATCATGATCTCGCCGGAAGCGGACCAGGCGGAGCGGGCGCGGGCGATGATGGCGCTGGGGTTGGACAAGCCGTTGTGGGAGCAGTACTGGCGCTTCCTGCTGGGCGCGCTGCAGGGCGACCTGGGGCGCAGCTTCGTGTTCAACGAGCCGGCGCTGAAGCTGATCGCGCAGCGGATGCCGGCGACGCTGGAACTGGCGCTGACGGCGGTGCTGATGTCGGTGGTGATCGGCATTCCGCTGGGGCTTTATGCCGGGCTGAAGCCGAACTCGGTGGCGGGCCGGACGATCATGGGCGTCTCGATCATGGGCTTCTCGCTGCCGTCGTTCTGGGTCGGGCTGATGCTGATCATGCTGTTCGCGGTGCAGCTGGGCTGGCTGCCGAGCACGGGGCGGGGGCCGACGCGCGAGCTGTTCGGGGTGCAGTGGTCGTTCCTGACCTGGGAGGGGCTGCGGCACATGGCGATGCCGGCGTTCAACCTCGCACTGGGCAACATAGCCCTGGTGCTGCGGCTGACGCGGGCGGGGGTGCGCGAGAACCTGCCGATGGACTACGTGAAGTTCGCGCGGGCCAAGGGGATTTCGCCCAACCGGGTGGTGTTTGTGCATGTGCTGAAGAACATCATGATCCCGATCGTGACCGTGGTGGGGCTTGAGATCGGCGGGCTGATCGCGTTTGCGGTGGTGACCGAGAGCGTGTTCGCCTGGCCGGGGATGGGCAAGCTGATCATCGACAGCATCAACGTGCTCGACCGGCCGGTGATCGTGGCCTACCTGATGATGATCGTGCTGCTGTTCATCGTGATCAACCTGATCGTGGACATTCTGTATACGGTGCTGGACCCGCGCGTTCGGCTGGAGAGCAAGGAATGAGCGAGGCAGCACTTCCGGCGGCGGAGCAGAAGGCGGGCCCTCCGAAGCAGGAGACGCCGTTCGCGCGCTTCGTTTCGGAGTATTGCGAGAGCCCGGTGGCGGTGGCGAGCTTTGTGGTTGTCGTGCTGATCGTGTCTGTGGCGCTGCTGGCGCCGTGGATTTCGCCGCAGAACCCGTACGACCTGGCGCAGCTGGACATCATGGACGGACGGCAGGCACCCGGGACGAAATCGTTGGAGGGCATCACCTTCTGGCTTGGCAGCGACGACCAGGGGCGCGACATGCTCTCGGGCATCATGTACGGGCTGCGCATCTCGCTGGCCGTCGGTGTGGGCTCGGCGGCCATCGCCTGCGTGATTGGCACGGCGCTGGGGCTGATCGCGGCGTTTGCCGGCGGCAAGGTGGATGGCGGGATCATGCGGCTGGTCGATCTGCAGCTGTCGTTTCCGGCGATCCTGGTGGCGCTGATGATCCTGGCCTTTCTCGGCAAGGGGGTGATGAACGTGATGCTGGCGCTGGTGATCGTGGAATGGGCAACCTTCGCCCGCACCGCGCGCAGTGCGGCGCTGGTGGAGGCGCGGCGGGAATACATGGAGGCGGCGCGCTGCCTGGCGCTGCCGAAATGGCGGCTGGTGTTCCGCCACATGCTGCCGAACTGCATGCCGCCGATCATCGTGATCGGTACCATCATGGTGGCGCGCGCGATCTCGCTGGAGGCGACGTTGAGCTTTCTCGGCCTGGGCGTGCCGATCACCGAGCCGTCGCTGGGGCTGCTGATCGCCAACGGCTATCAGTACATGCTGTCCGGGAAATACTGGATCACCTTCTATCCCGGCATCGCGCTGCTGGTGACGATCATGGCGATCAACCTGGTGGGCGACCAGATGCGCGATGTGCTCAACCCGCGCCTGAAGCGTTGATGCGATGAGCGAGCTTACGCTGGACGTGCAAGGGTTGAGCACGCATTTCTTCACCCGCGCCGGCGTGGTCAAGGCGGTGGACGGCATCTCGTTCAGCGTTTCGCGCGGGCGGGTGCTGGGGCTGGTGGGGGAGTCGGGGTCGGGGAAATCGGTGACCGGATTTTCCCTCATCGGGCTGGTGGACGCGCCCGGGCGGATCACCGCGGGGAAAATCCTGTTCCAGGGGCGGGACCTGACGAAGCTGGACGAGCGAGCGTTGCGCGACCTGCGCGGCAACCGGATCGCGATGATCTTCCAGGACCCGATGATAACACTGAACCCGGTTCTGCGCATCGACACGCAGATGATCGAGACGGTGCAGGCACACGACAATGTCTCGCGCGAGGAGGCGCGGACGCGGTCGCGCGATGCGCTGGGGATGGTGGGCATTCCGAGCCCGGACGAGCGGCTGACGAGCTATCCGCACCAGTTCTCGGGCGGGATGCGCCAGCGGGTGGCGATCGCGATTGCGCTGCTGCATCGACCGGACCTGATCATCGCGGACGAGCCGACGACGGCGCTGGATGTGACGATCCAGGCGCAGATTTTGGCCGAGGTGCAGAAGCTGACGCGCGAGGTGGGGACGGCGCTGATCTGGATCACCCACGACCTCAGCGTGATCGCGGGTTTGGCCGACGACATCGCGGTGATGTATGCGGGGCGGATCGTGGAGACGGGGCAGGTGGAGGAGGTGCTGGACCGGCCTCTGCACCCCTATACCCACGGGCTGATCGGCAGCGTGCCGAGCCGCAACGCGCGGGGCACGCGGCTGCGGCAGATTCCGGGGATGACGCCCTCGCTGCTGAACCTGGGGGAGGGCTGCGCGTTCCGGACGCGGTGCGCGCGGGCGAGTGCCGCGTGCGAGCGGGACCCGCAGGATACGCATCCGATGGCGGGGCGGACCCTGCGCTGCTTCCATCCGCAGCTTGAGGTGACGACATGAGTGCCACGGTTCCCGACAACGCCGCGGCTTCGGGCCGCGGTTCGGGCGGGGCGGCCAGCGCGGCGCCGGTGATCGAGCTGCGCGGCATCTCCAAGCGGTTCGGCACGACGCTGGATGCGGCTGCACGGATGGCGCAGGGGCTGAAGCGGGCCATGGGCGGCACGGTGCCGGCGACGGTGGGGCGCGCGGTGGATTGCGTGGATCTGACGGTGCGGCGCGGCGAGGTGGTGGGGCTGGTTGGCGAATCCGGCTGCGGCAAGTCCACGCTGGGGCGGATGGTGGCCGGGATCATGCCGCCATCGGACGGGACGGTGCTGTTCGAGGGGCGGGACATCCGCACGTTCAACGCCGAGGCGACGCGCCAGGCGAAGCTGAAGGTCCAGATGATCTTTCAGGACCCCTATGCGAGCCTCAATCCGCGCATGCGGGTGGAGGAGATCGTGGGCGAGGCGCCGCGGGTGCATCGGCTGATCGGGCCGGAAGGGTACGACGCCTATGTGGATGCGCAGTTCCGGCGCGCCGGGCTCGATCCGGCGTACAAGCGGCGCTATCCGCACCAGTTCTCGGGCGGACAGCGGCAGCGCATCGGGATTGCGCGGGCGCTGGCGGTGCAGCCGGAATTCCTGGTGTGCGACGAGGCGGTGGCGGCGCTGGACGTTTCCATCCAGGCGCAGATTTTGAACCTGTTCATGGATTTGCGCGAGCAACTGGACCTGACCTACCTGTTCATCAGCCATGACCTCGGCGTGGTGGAGCACCTGTCGGACCGGGTGGCGATCATGTACCTGGGGCGGATCGTGGAGGAGGCACCGGCGGAGGAGATCTTTGCGCGGCCTAACCATCCGTACACGCAGGCGCTGCTGGCCGAGGTGCCGCGGATCGATACGCGCAAGCGGCAGTTCACGGCGATCAAGGGGGAAATCCCGTCGCCGATCAACCCGCCCTCCGGGTGTCAATTCCATCCGCGCTGCCCGGAGGCGATGGCGGTGTGCCGGGAACAGGCGCCGGCGTTGGTGGGCGTGGCGCCTGGGCATCGCAGCGCTTGTCATTTGAACGGGGTTTAGTTAGGGCAAGGAAGCACGTTCTTTTTTGGAAAAAAGAACCAAAAAACTTTCGTCAATTAGACCAGTGGCTCGGTAAAAAATGGATGAAAGTCTTTTTGTTTCTTTTTCTTCAGAAAAAGAAGATAGTTTGTTGATGCGACGCGAACGCACTGATCTGTGACTTGCCGTGGCCTTTTCCGGGCGGCAGATTAGGCGTTGATGTCTGGCATATCCCCATTGCATCGCCTTTGGCAAGTGTTGCCGGCCGGTCCTCGGCGGGCGGTACTGCGGCATGGCACGGCGTGGCTGGCGCCGCGGCCCGATTGGCCGGCGCCTGTCGCGGGGGCGGGGATGGCGTTGCTCGGGGAGTTCTCGCGGCCGTCCGGGCTGGGCATGGGGGCGCGGTTGATGCAGGCGGCGGCCGAGGGGCTGGGCGTGGCCACCGTGGCGCTGGACATCGACCGGCGCGGCGCGGCGTTGCCGCCGGCGGGGATGCCGCTGGTGGTCCACGCCAATCCGCCGACCTTGGCCTTGGCGCTGCTGCGCCAGCTGCGCGGGCTGGTGCGGGCACGGCGGGTGATCGGGTATTGGGCGTGGGAATTGCCGGTGGTTCCGGCGTCATGGCGCGAAGGGGCGGACTTCGTGCACGAGGTATGGACCCCGAGCCGGTTCTGCGCGGAGGCGTTGCGGCCGGTGCTGCCGGAGGGGATGGCATTGCGGGTGGTGCCGCATCCGGTGGCGGTGGTGCCGCCGGTGCCGGCCGCGATGGATCGCGCAGCGTTCGGGTTGCCGGAGGATGCGCTGGTGGTGCTGGTGTCGTTCAACTTGGCATCGAGTTTCGTGCGTAAGAACCCGCTGGCGGCGGTGGCGGCGTTCCGGGCGGCGTTCGGGGCGCAGGCGGATCGGGTGCTGGTGTTGAAGGTGGGGCATCCCGGGCATTTTCCGGAGGATTTCGCGGTGCTGCGGGCGGCGGTGGCGGGGGCGGGCAACATCCGCATCGAGACGCGGGAGATGGCGCAGGGGGAGGTGCATGCGTTGACCGCGTGCGCAGACATCGTGCTGTCGCTGCACCGGAGCGAGGGGTTCGGGCTGGTGGCGGCGGAGGCGATGCTGCTGGGGCGGGCGGTGGTGGCCACGGGGTGGTCGGGGAACATGGATTTCATGGACGCGGACAGCGCGGCGCTGGTGCCGTTCCGGCTGGTTCCGGCGCGCGATCCGCGCGGGGTGCTGGAGGTGCCGGGGGCGATGTGGGCCGAGCCGGATGTGGAGGCGGCGGCGGCTTCGTTGCGGCGGCTGGCGGATGATCCGGCGGTACGGGCGGCGCTGGGTGCGCGGGGGCGGGCGCATGCGCGCGCGGCACTGGGGCCGGAGAAGCTGATGGCGGCGCTTTCCGGGCTGGCGGCGTGAGGCTTCTGGTGTGGCAGTGGGGGCGGCGAGGGGCGGGGCCGCGCTATGCGGCGATGCTGGCCGACGGGCTGCGCCATGTGGCGGGCGTGCAGGCGATGCTGTCGGTGTCGCGCCAGGCCGAGATTCTGGGCGGGGCGCAGGCGCCGGATTGCGACCTTCCGGTGGATACCTACCAGGGGTGGCAGGGGTTGCTGCTGCGGTTGCCGCTTCTGCCGTTCGAGGTGGGCGGGCTGGCGGCGCGGATTGCTGGGTTGCGGCCGGATGCGGCGATCTGCGCCATGCCGGCGCCGCTTGACATGCTGATGGCGGCGGCGCTGCAGCGGGCGAAGGTGCCGTATGCGGTGGTGGTGCATGACGCCGACCTGCATCCGGGCGACATCCATGGGTTGCAGATGGTGCTGCAGCGGCGGCTGGTGGCGCGGGCGGATGCGGTGGTGGCGTTGAGCCGGCATGTGGGCGACCAGCTGCTGGCGCAAGGGGTGGCGCGGGGGATGGCGCGGGCGGGGCGGCTGATCCTGAGCGAGCTTCCGCCGTTGCATTTCGGGCCGCTGCCACCGGCGCCGCGGGCGCATGGCGGGCGGCTGCGGCTGCTGTGCTTCGGGCGGCTGCTGCCGTACAAGGGGCTCGACCTGCTGGCCGAGGCGATGGCGGCGCTGGCGGGGCGCGCGGACCTGGAGTTGCGGGTGGTGGGCAGCGGGCCGGAATCGGCGGTGCTGGACCGGCTGCGCGGGCTGCCGGGGGTGCGGGTGGAGAATCGCTGGGTGCCGGAGGGGGAGGTTGGCGAGATCCTCGCCTGGTCCGATGCGGTGGTGCTGCCGTATCGCGAGGCGAGCCAGAGCGGGGTGGCGGCGGCGGCGCTGGCGGCGGGGCGCTTCGTGGTGGCGACCAGGGTGGGCGGCATCACTGAGCAGCTGGTCGGCGTAGCGCTGGCGCGGCTGGTGGCGCCGGAGGCCGCGGCACTGGCCGATGCGATGGCGGCGTTAGCCGGCGAGGCGCGGCTGGCGTTGCCGGCGCCGGTGCCTGATCGGTGGCCGGGCGTGTCGGCGGCGCTGGTGCGCGATCTGGAAGCGGCATTGCGCTAGGGTTGCGGATCGGGGTGGCGGGAGTGTGGGCGCCAACCAGATACAACTCAGAACGATACGGAGGGCGCGCCGACGCTGACATGGGCATTTCGCTCACGACCCGGTCACCTAAACCCGCAATACACTGAAATATCGTTCTTCAATGACGGAGGGTCGGAGTCTCCGGCGGAAGTATATAGCAGTCGCCGAAGATTGTGACGTAATGACAGGAAAGGTCAGGGCTTCGCCGTCGCGGCGCGAAGCCGCACCACGGGGACCCGCCAGTTCCCGAGCGCGCCTTCGCGCGACGTGCCAATCCCCTGGACCTTAATACTATGATAACAAATGGGTTTCCAAAGGCCCTCGGCCTTTGGCGGGTCCCTCGCGGCGCGCCTTCGCGGCGCGACGGCAGAGCCCTGGCCTTGTCTCTCTTGGAGCGGTCACTCATTTCGGCGGCTGGTATCAGCTACTCCCGACGGCGACGCAGGTGGCGGCCTTCCAGCCATTGCCAGGCGAGCAGGCCGGGCACCCCGAACGCGAGTTCGCGCAGGCGCTTGACCATCGACAGCGCGATCGCCTGGTCGGGTGGCACGCCGAACAATCCGCCGATCAGCACGAACCCGGCCTCCTGCACGCCCAGCCCGCCGGGTATTGCGAAGGCGGCGCCGCGCACCGCGGCGCCCAGGCTTTCGATCACCAGGGCTTCGGCGAAGGAGGTCGGGCGGCCCATGGCTTCCAGCGTCAGCCAGGTCTCGCCAATGCCGAGCAACCAGGCGAGCAGATGCAGGATGGTGGCGCGTGCAAGCATTGCGTGCTGGCGCTGGCGTTCGTTGATGGCTTCGAACAGGCGGCGCACGGTTGCCATCGAAAAGCGCGGGAACACGCGGGACAGCGGGCCGGCGATCCATTCCAGGATGCGCAGCCCGGCGGTCCGCTGGGCGGCCAGGAAGCCGGCAAGCCCCAGCGCCATGAGGGTCACGCTGGCCTGCACCCAGGGCGCCCGGGCGTCGTCATGGCTCAGCGTGGCCAGCACGGCGATGCCGAGCAGGGTGAACGCAAGCTGGGTCAGTGCCTCCAGCGTCACGTCGATGATGGTGCCGGCGGTGGCTGCGGTGCCGGCGAGGCCGCGCTGCATCAGTAGGCGGATGCCGACGAGGTTGCCGCCGAGTTGGGCCACCGGCAGCAGGCAATTCACCGACTCGCGGATGATGCGGATGGTGAACCAATGCCGCAGTTCCGGTTGGCCGCCGCCGGTGGCCGCGCGCCAAGCGGTCGCCGAGAGAAACTGCGCGGCGGCATGGATGGCCATGATGGGCGGCAGGGCCCAGGCGGCTCGCTGCACCTCACCACCGATCTGTGCTGCGCCGAACCAGATCACCAGCGCGACGACGCCGGTGCCGCCGGCGGTCAGCCCGATGGCGCCCCACGGGATTACGCCGCGGCCCATGGGCTCAGCCGAGCGACAGCACGACCAGCGCCAGCGTGCCGAGGGCGATGCGGTACCAGGCGAACGGGGCGAAGCCGTGCCGGGCGACGAAGCCGACCACGGTACGGACGACCAGCAGGGCGGCGAGGAAAGCGACGGTGAAGCCGAGCGCGATCACCAGGCCGGCGTCGAAATCGAGGTGCTGGCGGTTCTTGTAGAGGTCGTAGACGGTGGCGCCGAACATCGTCGGGATGGCGAGGAAGAAGGAGAACTCGGTGGCGGTGCGGCGGTCTACGCCCATCAGCAGGGCCCCCATGATGGTGGCACCGGACCGGGAGACGCCGGGGATCATGGCGAGGCACTGGACCGCGCCGATGGCGAGCGCGCGGCCGAGGGGAAGCTGTTCGACGGCGTGGATGGTGGCGGTGGGGCGGGCGCGCTCGATCATCAGGATGGCGATGCCGCCGATGATGAGGCTTACGGCGACCACCCAGGGGGAGAACAGGACCGACTTGATGAAGCCGTGGGCGATCGCGCCGATGAATGCGGCGGGCAGGAAGGCGAGCAGGATCGCGATGGCGAAGTGGCGGGCGGCGGGGTCGCGGGGCAGGGCGAGCAGGACACCGAACAGCTTGCGCGAATAGAGCAGCACGACGGCCAGGATGGCGCCGAGCTGGATCGCGACCTCGAAGACGTGGCCGGGCGGGCCCTCGAAGCCGATCAGTTCCTGCATCAGGAGCAGGTGGCCGGTGGAGGAGACGGGGATGAATTCGGTGAGGCCCTCGAGCACGCCGAGGAGCACGACCTGGAGCCAGAGCACGTTGTCCATGGGCGCGGCTTAGCGCGGACGGCGGCGCGGGGCTAGCCGGACGGAAAGCATGGCGCGTTCCGCCGGGGTGAGGGCGTGGCGCCAGGCCAGCAGGGCGGGGGCGATGGCGAGGGCGGGCAGGGCGGCGAGGCGCATGGACGGGTCGGCGGCGGTGAGTGCCATCGCGGCGGCCAGGGTCGCTACGGTGGCGGTCAGAGCGGGGGCGAGGGCGCGCAGTTCCGCGGCCAGGGGCGGGTGGACGCCGACGGCGAGTGCGAGGCGGGCGGCGGCGACGGCCAGGGCGCGCAGAGTCCAGACCATGGCGGCGCCGACGATGCCATGTGCGTCAAGCGCCAGCAGCAGGCAGGGGAGGTAGAGGGCGAGTTCCGCCAGGGTGAGCAGGGCGTTGCGGCGGGCGCGGCCGGCGCCGTCGATCAGGGCGGCGGCCACGCCGTCGAGCGCGAACAGGACGACGCCGGCGGCGAGCCAGCGCGCGGGTGGGGCGGCGGCGGCGGCGAAGGCGGGGCCGAGCCACCAGGCGAGCAGCAGGTCGGCAAAGAGCAGGCAGGCGAGGCAGGGCGGGAAGACCAGGGCGAGGATGGCCAGAAGGCTGTGGCGGGTGAGACGCCCGGCTTCGTGGCCGCGTCCGGCCAGCGCGGATGCCAGGGCTGGAAAGGCGCCGGCAAGCACGGCATGGGCCAGCGCGGCAATGCGGATGACGAGGTCGAAGGGGGTGGCGTAGTGGGCGGCGGCCTCGGCGGAGAGGCGGGCGGCGATGATGAAGCGGTCCAGGTGTTGCGCCAGCGGCTGGAGCAGGTTGGACAGGGTGATCCATCCGCCCTGGCGCAGCAGCGGCAGGGCGATGGACCAGTCGGGGCGGGCGGTGGCCAGCGCGGGCAGAGCGGCGCGGCAGAGGTGCCAGTAGGCCCAGGTCATCGCCACGCGGCAGGCGACGAGCACGATCGTGGCGGCGGCGAGGTGGTTCCAGGCGGCCAGGGCGGCGAGCGGGCCGAGATAGTAGAGGGCGAGGATCGGCAGGTTCGCCAGATTGGCACCGGCGAAGCGTTGGTGTGCTGCGAGCACGCCCCAGAGGGCGGCGTTGACCAGCACCAACGGGGCGGCGGTGCAGAGCGCGAGCAGGGCTAACCGTACCTCAGTGCGCAACGCGGCGGGAAGGTCGAGAAGGTCGGCGTAGGCCCAAGCGCCGGCGGCAGCGGCGAGGCCGGCGAGGAGGCCGAGGGCGGCGAGGAGGGCGAGGCTGGTGGCAACGGCGGCCGCGGTGGCGTGGGAGTGTTCACTGCCCGCTTGGTCCGGGTCGGCCAGGCTAGCAGCGACAAGTCGGGTGAGGGCGCGGCCGATGCCGAGGTCGAACATGCCGAACAGGCCGGCGAGGCTGAGGGCGAGGGCGAAGATGCCCCAGCGGGCGAGGCCGAGGCGATCCAGCAGGAGCGGCGTGGCGGCAAGGGCCACCAGCAGCGGCAGCAGGCGTCCGGCGAGGTTCCACAGCGTGCTGCGCGCCAGAGTGGCAGTGGCGGTGAGGTGAGATGGCGGAATCATGACAGCGGTGCAATCCGCGCTTGTAAGCCCATGGCTTGGTCCGTAGGCTCCCTCTGGCGCGGGCCAAGCCGCGGAACATCACGAGTCGGCACCGACGGGACGACCCTCGGAAGCCTAGCATCTGGGGGGAGTCTGTGGACGGATCGTTTGCGGTTGTTTGTTTTTGCCATCGTTGGAACGTGCCTGCGCGGAGCACCGCCACGTGAGCAGTGCAACTGCGGGCACGGCCGACGGCCCGCTGATGCGGGTGAGTGGCGTGGAGATGCGCTTCGGCGGCATCGTGGCCCTGGCCGGGGTGAGCTTCGATGTGGGCAGCCGCGAGATTTGCGGGCTGATTGGGCCGAACGGCTCGGGCAAGACCACGATGTTCAACTGCATCAGCGGTTTCTACCGCTATGTCGAAGGTGATATCCTGTTCGAAGGAAAATCGATCAAGGACCTGCCGCGGCACCGCATGGTGGAGCTGGGGATCGGCCGCACCTTTCAGAACGTGGCGCTGTTTCGCACTATGACGGTACGGCAGAACATGATGGTGGGGCACCACTACCGCGGCAAATCCGGCTTTCTGTCGAACGCGCTGCGGCTGCCGCAGGCGCTGGCCGATGGGCGGGAGGCGGCGCGGCGGGCCGATGAGTTGATCGAGTTGCTGGAGTTGGGCTCGCAGGCCGACCTGCTGGTGGGTGGCCTGCCGTTCGGCTGGCAGAAGCGGGTAGAGCTGGGCCGGGCGATGATCGCCGAGCCGAAGCTGCTGCTGCTGGACGAGCCGGCGGCCGGGCTGAACCACGGCGAGGTCGACGAACTGGGCGAGCTGATCAAGCGGCTGCGCGCGCATTTCAACCTCAGCATCCTGCTGGTGGAGCATCACATGAGCCTGGTGATGCGGGTGAGCGACCGTGTGGTGGCGCTGGAATTCGGGCGCAAGATCGCCGACGGCACGCCCGAGCAGGTGCAGCGCGACCCCGAGGTGATCCGCGCCTATCTGGGTGAAGGCGAGGAGGCCGCACATGGCTGAGACGCCAATCGTTGAAGCTCCGATCCTGGAGGCGAAGGGCCTGCATGCGGCGTACGGCCAAGTGCGGGTGCTGCACGGAATGGATTTCGTGGTCAACACCGGCGGCGTGACCGCGCTGTTGGGCGCCAACGGGGCGGGCAAGACGACCACGCTGCGGGCGATCTGCGGCATGGCGCGGTCGACCGGCGACCTGTTGTTCGACGGCCGCCGCATCAACAACTTGCCGACCGAGGCCATTGCGGCGCTGCGCGTGGGGCATGTGCCGGACGGGCGCGGCACCTTCATGGAGATGACGGTGGAGGAGAACCTCCGCCTGGGCGGATATATCCGCCGCGATCCGATCGAACCCGATATCGAGCGGATGTTCACCTATTTTCCCAAGCTGAAGGACCGCTATCGCCAGCAGGCCGGCACGCTGTCGGGCGGCGAACAGCAGATGCTGGCGATCGCGCGGGCGCTGATGATCAAGCCGCGGCTGTTGTTGCTGGATGAGCCGTCGTTCGGCCTGGCGCCGCTGATCGTGCGCGAGATCTTCGAGATCATGCGGCAGATCATCGTCACCGAGCGAACCTCAATCCTGTTGGTGGAGCAGAACGCGGCGCTGGCGATGACCATTGCCGATATGGTTTATCTGATGGAGACCGGAAAGATCGTTCTGTCCGGCCCCGCTGCCGAAATCCGCAAGGATGAATCGGTGCGCCGCGCCTATCTCGGCTATTAGGAGCAACAGCCGATGGAAGGTTTTCTGCACCAGATCATCTCGGGCATCGCGACGGGCAGCATCTATGCCTCGATCTCGCTGGCCCTGGTGATGATTTTCCTGGCCACCCACCAGATCAATTTTGCCCAGGGCGAGATGGCGATGTTCTCGACCTACATCGCCCTGACCCTGATCCAGGGGGGGGTGCCGTACTGGGCGGCCTTTGTCATCACGCTGGTGGTGTCGTTCGTCGCCGGCATCATCCTGCAGCGCACGGTGCTGGAGCCGTTGGCGCGGGCGCCGATCCTGGCATCGGTCGGCGCGTTCCTGGGTTTGTTGTTGATATTCAACAATATTGCGGGTTGGATGTTCACCTATTCGCTGCAGCCCTTTCCGTCGCCGTTCGGCGCCGGCGCGCCGATCCTGGGCGGGCTGCTGTCGCGCCATGAATTGGGCTCGACGGCGGTGACGCTGTTGGTGCTGATCGCGGTGTGGGCGTTCTTTCGGTTCACCAAGCTGGGTTTGGCGGTGCGCGGTGCCGCCTACAACCCAGTGTCGAGCCGGCTGGTGGGCGTTCCGGTGGCCCGCATGCTGGCGCTGGGCTGGGGGCTGGCGGCTGCGATCGGGGCGATCGCCGGGATGATGGTGGCGCCGATCGTGTTCCTGGACCCCAACATGATGGGCGGGGTGCTGCTGTATGCCTTCGCCGGTGCGTTGCTGGGCGGCATCACCAGCCCGCTGGGTGCCGTGGTCGGCGGCGTGCTGATGGGCGTGATCGAGAATATTGCCGGGGCCTATATCGTGGGCACGGAGCTGAAGCTGACCACTGCGCTGGTGATCATCGTGGTGGTGCTGGTGGTCAAGCCCACGGGCCTGTTCGGCAAGTCCCTGGCGAGCCGGGTGTAGGGCGATGACCGAGAACATGTCCCGTTTGTTGCGCCTGGTCTTCATCGCCGCCGCCCTGCTGGTGCCGCTGTTCTTCGCCTCCGGCTACCAGCTTTTTCAGCTCACTCTGGTGGTGGCCTATGCCCTGTCGGTGCTGGGTAAGAACCTGGTGACCGGCTTCGGCGGCCAGGTGTCGCTCGGCCAGGGCGCGTTCTACGCCGTGGGCGCCTATACCGCGGCGATCCTGATGGAGCATTTCGACGTGCCGTACTGGGCCACCATCCCGGTGGCCGCCATTACCACCGGCATTGTCGGCCTGGCACTCGGCCTGCCGGCGCTGCGCCTGGGCGGGCTGTATCTGGCGCTGGTCACTTTCGCGATGGCCGTGTCGGTGCCGCAGCTGCTGAAGTACAAGCTGTTCGAGAACTGGACCGGCGGCGTGCAGGGCATTGTGCTGCTGAAGCCGGATGCGCCGTTCGGCCTGTCGCTCGACCCCGATCAGTGGCTGTACCTGTTCACCTTCGCGGTCGGGGCCGCGCTGTTCCTGGCGGCCAGCAACTTGGTGCGCAGCCGCATTGGGTTGGCGATGATGGCGATCCGCGACCAGCCGCTGGCGGCCGAGGCGATGGGCATCGAGCTGGCGCGCTACAAGACTCTCACCTTCGGCGTCGGCGCGCTGTTCGCCGGCGTCGGCGGGGCGCTCGGCGCGATCGCCGTCGGCTTCGTCTCGCCCGACAGCTTCACCATCGCCCTGTCCCTCACCCTGTTCGTCGGCATGGTGGTCGGTGGCGCGGCCTCGATCTCCGGGGCGATCTATGGCGCGATCTTCATCGTGTTCATGCCGAATATCGCGGAGGAGATCAGCAAGGCGGTACCGGGGGCGATCTTCGGCCTGATCTTGATCCTGTTCATGTTCTTCGCACCGGGCGGGATCGCCAGCCTGGTGGCGGCGCAGATGCGGCGGCTGCGGTTGACACGCTGAAATGTGCAGACATGCGGCGTCGTGCCTGGCTGGACTTGGACAAGCCACCGTCACAACGGACCGGCCAAGAAACATCAACAAGGGAACAAGCGTCATGAAGCGTCGTACAGTGCTTGCCGGATTAGGGGGCCTCGCGGCCGCCAACATCATCCGCTCCGCGGATGCCGCCACCGTGGTGGGGGTGACCAAGACTGAGATCAAGATTGGGCATATCTGCCCGTATAGCGGCAACGCCTCGTCGTATGGCGTGGGCGGCAAGTCGCACACGGCGTTCTTCAAGCGCGTGAACGACTTGGGCGGCATCGCCGGGCGCAAAATCAACTTCATCTCGCTCGACGACGGCTACAACCCGGCCAAAACGGTGGAACAGACCCGCCGGCTGGTGGAGCAGGACCAGGTCGCCTTCCTGTTCAACCCACTGGGCACGCCGACCAACACGGCGATCCACAAATACATCAACTCGAAGAAAGTGCCGCATCTGTTCGTCGCGACCAGCGCCGACAAGTGGGGCGATTACAAGAACTTCCCCTGGACCATGGGCTATGCGCCAAGCTATCGCACCGAAGCGCAGATCTACGGCAAATACATCAAGGCGCAGCGGCCCAATGCCAAGGCGACGCTGATCTATCAGAACGACGATTTCGGCAAGGACTACCTGCACGGCCTGCAGGACGTCTATGGCAAGGATTTCGACAAGGTCTTCGTCAAGGTTGTCACCTACGAATCGTCCGACGCTACCGTGGACAGCCAGGTGGTGACGATGAAGGACAGCGGCGCCGACGTGATGGTGACCGCCTGCATCCCGAAATACAGCGCACAGATCATCCGCAAATCCTTCGACATCGGTTGGAAGCCGCTGCACGTGATGTCGAACGTGTCAGCCTCGATCGCGTCCACCATCACCCCGGCGGGGCCGGAGAAGGCCGAGGGCATCGTGACCTCCTCCTACCTCAAGGACCCGACCGACCCCGAGTGGAAGGACGCTGAGGACATGAAGGAGTGGCGCGCGTTCATGGCCAAGTACATCCCCGACGGCGACACCACCGATGCCAACTACGTCTATGCCTATGGCGTGGCGAGCATCATGCTGGCGACATTGAAGCAGTGCGGCGATGACTTCTCGCGCGAGAACATCATGAAGCAGGCTGCTAACATCAAGACGGTGGCGCTGCCGTTGCTGTTGCCCGGCATGTCGGCGGCAACGACACCGACCGACTTCCGGCCGCTGAAGGCGCTCCAGTTGCAGCGCTGGAAGACCAACACCTGGGAGCGTTTCGGCGCGATCATCGGCGCCTGAAGCTGCGGCACTGAAGGGCGGCCCGGAACCGTGCGGTTTCCGGGCCGCTTGCGTCTTCAGGCGGCGGTGAACCCGCCGTCGATCACGTGGCTCGCCCCGGTCATGAAGCTCGCCCTGTCCGAGAGCATCCATACCACGCCCTCGGCGATCTCCTCCGGCAGGCCCATGCGGTTCATCGGCACCTTGGCCATCATCGCTTCCAGCCGCGTCTCGACCGATTGCGCCGTCATCGGCGTGGTGACATAGCCGGGGTTGACGCAGTTCACCCGGATATTGTCCTGCGCGTATTCCATCGCCGCGGTCTTGGTCAGCCCCACTACGCCGTGCTTGGCCGCGACATAGTGCGAGCTCATCGGCAGCCCTATGAGGCCGGCGACGGAGGCGGTGTTGACGATCGATCCGCCACCTTGGGCCATCATCTGGGCGATCTCGTGCTTCAAGCACAGGAACACCCCGGTCAGGTTGATCGCCAGCATGGCGTCGAAGCTGGCCTGGCTGAGTTCGTGCAGGCGCTGCGCACCCGGCCCGACCGAGGCAGTGGCGACGCCGGCATTGTTAAAGGCGCAATCGAGGCGCCCGAACGCGGCGACCGCGCGGGCAACCATGGCGGCAACCTCGGCCTCCCTGGTGACGTCGGCGCCGATGGCGATCGCCTGGCCGCCGGCCTGGTTGATGAGGGCGACGGTGGCCGCGGCCGCTTCCTCCGTGCGGTCGGCGACGGCGACGCGCGCGCCCTCTCGGGCCATGGCGACGGCCGTGGCGCGGCCGATGCCCGAGGCGCCGCCGGTAACGAGGGCCGACTTGCCGGCCAGGATGCCTGTCATGGGTGTTCTCCCTATGCTGCGGTGTAGCCGCCGTCGATCACGTGGCTTGCCCCGGTCATGAAGCTGGCGCGATCGGACAGCATCCATACCACGGCCTCGGCGATCTCCTCGGCGATGCCCAGGCGGTTCATGGGCACCTTGGCCATGAGTGCGTCGTAGCGCTCGGCCATGGTCGGGTCGGTCATCGGCGTTTTGATGTAGCCGGGGTTCACGCAGTTCACGCGGATGCTGTCCTGCGCGTACTCGATCGCCGCGGTCTTGGTGACGCCGACCACGCCGTGCTTGGCTGCGACGTAGTTGCTGGCGCTGGAAAGGCCGATCAGCCCGGCGATGGAGGCGGTGTTGACGATGCTGCCACCCTTCGGATCTTGCGCCAGCATCTGCGCGATCTCGTGCTTCATGCACAGGAACACGCCGGTGAGGTTCACGGCCAGCATGGCGTCGAAGCTCGCCTGGCTCATTTCGTGGGTGCGCTGGCCGGTGGAGCCCACGTTGCGCGGCGAGATGCCAGCGTTGTTGAAGGCGCAGTCGAGGCGGCCGAACGCGGCGACGGCGCGGGCGACCATCGCCTGAACATCGGCTTCCTTCGCCACGTCGGCGCCGATGGCGACGGCCTGGCCGCCGGCCTGGTTGATCAGGGCGACGGTGGCCGCGGCGCTGTCCTCGGTGAGGTCCGATACCGCGACTCGGGCGCCCTCGCGGGCCATGGCCAAGGCGGTGGCGCGCCCGATGCCCGAGGCACCGCCGGTGACGAGCGCGCTTCTGCCAGCCAGGATTCCGGCCATCGTTTCCTCCAGTTTTGGCCCGCGATGCGGGCGTTCAGTTTCCGGCGCGCTTCAGCGCGATCAGTTCCAGGCGCGCTTCAGCGCGATCAGTTCCAGGCGCGCTTCAGCGCGACGGCCACAGTGTCGATCAGCGACTGCGAGGCGCGGATCAGCTTCCCCATCGTGAGGAAACCGTGCATCTGGTCGTTGTAGTGCAGGT
>Ga0105050_10004212_pt1 | contig 19283 bp, 10 predicted proteins | sample FRY01_FD_78088 | JGI IMG/M metagenome (GOLD analysis project Ga0105050, IMG submission 78088) | Freshwater microbial communities from Lake Fryxell liftoff mats and glacier meltwater in Antarctica - FRY-01 | ecosystem: Environmental > Aquatic > Freshwater > Ice > Glacier meltwater ... | reverse complement strand
GTTTGATCGGTCACTTCCGCCGGATCTGAAACCTTGCTGGCCTGACGCAGCGCCGACAAGCGTGGCAGAAATGCCTGACGCAAATGCTCGCTCAATTCTCGGGCCAGATATTCCGCTTTGTGAAAACGTTCGACGAGAGGATAGTTTTCAGGACTGTCGTCCATCACGGTGACCTCCAGTGGTAGGAATGAAGGGGAAATCTGATTCGCAGGTTCGGACTTACAAGGAAGGCTGATTCTATACGACTCGCGCGATTTAAAAGAAGCGCGCGGTTTGAGTTCGCCTGGTGATGCTGGGAAACAGAGCGGACTTGGTTGAAACGTCCTCATACTGACATGGCTTGTATTCAATCTGATGGCTGCTGCAGAATCGATCAATCAGCAGGGCCGGGGAAGAAAAACTCGTAACGCCTTTCTGGGTATGTGTTTGCGTTTAGGCTTCTGGTTTTTTGGCACGATTGGCATTTCCTTCGCATTTTCCTCAAGACGTAAGCAATCCCGGACGGAGCCGATTTTTATAAAGGTTGCTGCCGGCCCGGTCTGTCTGAGGCGTTGAAAGGTGCATGCCAGCCACGGAGCAATGTCTGGTGTCGGATCATTTCAGCGTCCAGTCACACGGAGACGCCAAAGTCAGCCGGGCGGTTTTTCCCAACTCTACTCAGTACGAGGAGACAGTTTCGATGAGACGATTCATGATGATTGCGGTGCTTCTGGGAAGTGTGATGGCCATCGGCGCTTCGCAGGCAAAAGCTGACCACCGACATGGTGGCTCCAACTTTGGCATTTCCGTCAGCTATGGCAACGGCTTCAATGGTTACGGCGGTGGTTACGGCCGACCTTATGGCGGCGGATATGGTCACGGTCACGGCTATGGATATGGATATGGATATGGTGGCGGATACGGCGGCTTTCCGGTGTACCGTCCCGTTCAAGTCTATTCGGCACCTGTTTATGGTGTCGGCATTTACTCGGGCCCTGTTTACGGCGGCGGTTATGGCGGCTACGGTGGCTATCGCGGACACCGTCACTGCCACTGACAGCAAGTTTCGCACAATCAATCAGGGACTGTGCTGAACAAAAAATTAACTTTCATAACCGCAGGTCCCTCGGCCTGCGGTTTTTTTACGTCCTGAACGGAAACCTGCGGCTTTACCGCAAGTGATACACGCCGCTGCTGCCCAGCGAATCGCCGATAGCCACCAACGAAGGGCTGCATTCCAGTGTGCGCGCTGCCGACTGGCCTCAATGGCGAGGCCCCGCGCGAAATGCTCAGTCTGACGAACAGCTGTCGTCGAAGGACTGGGCCAGTAATCCTCCGAAGCATCTTTGGACTGTCGAAGGTTTCGAGGAAGGTTATGCGAGTGTCTCCATCGTCAGCGGCATTCTTTACAGCTGGGAGATGTTGACGGCGGTCAGGCAGTCATTGCCACGAATGCCGATACTGGCACTATTACCTGGAAAAAAGTTTTGACTCAGGCAAAACCTGATCAGTCGGCAAGTAGTCTGACTGGTGTTCAATTGATCAAAATCCGAAGTCCGGGGCCGTTTGCTGTGCGTCGCCCCGGATTTTTCTGTTCATAGGCCTGAATTTTCCAGGAATCCGTGCCTCCCGTCGAACGATTGCGTGTTCGTGCTTCGCAGGGTCTTCATCAGCATTACAACACGGAACACCGGCTATGCATTTTCGGGCAACACTGAAGCGGATCATAATCGTCGCCATTTTTCTGGGGGCCGCGTTTGGGCTGCGGTTTGTAGTGGCTCAGGATGAAAAAGTCCTGAGTGCACGTTTTGATCAGTTGGATAAGGATGGCGATGAAAAGCTCAGCCCCGCGGAGCTGACCGAACGATCAATTTTTGCACGTCTCGACGCCAACAAGGACAACTTCGTCACTTTGGAAGAAGCGAAGCAGGCGTTCGCCAGCGGTGTTTTAACACGCGAGCAGATTGAGGGACGACCTCCACTCACGCCAAAACCAGATCCGGTTTCATTCGCAGGCGCAGCGTCGTCCACAGATACCCGGCAGAAAGCAAAGATTTTACGGGCTGCGGAACATGGTATCGGCCGTCATGTGGACAATCTCGGTTTCAGTGACATTGCCGGTACTGAAATTTCGCTGAAGCAGGACTCCGACAAACGTCTGACTGTCGTTGCGATGACCAGTACCAGCTGTCCGCTGAGTCGAAAGTATTTGCCTACGTTGGCTGAACTTGTGCAGGCATGGTCAGACAAGGGAGTTCAATTCATCGCCGTGAACTGTGTCCCCACCGACCTGATGAAGGACATGCAGGCTGCGGCTGCGGTGCTTGGACCAAAGGCTGTCTATGTACATGATGCCGATGAAACGTTGGCCGGCCATTTGGGTGCATTGACAACAACGGATGTCTTTGTGCTGGATCAGGCTCGTACTGTTGTTTACCACGGGGCGATTGATGATCAGTACGGAATTGGCTACGCCCTTGATCAGCCGCGGATTCACTTTCTGGCCAACGCTCTGCAGTCCCTGCTGGCGGGAACGTCGCCTGCGATCGCCGCCACCGTTGCTCCCGGCTGCACGCTGGAGCATGAAGCAGTGGCCGCTGAAATCGCCATCACGTACCACAATCGAATTTCGCGGATCGTGCAGCAAAACTGTATTGAGTGTCATCGCAGTGGCGGAGTTGGGCCGTTCGCGCTGGACACGTTTGCGGACGTGGTGGGACATGCGCCCATGATTCGTCAGGTGGTTGACCAGAAGACAATGCCTCCATGGTTTGCAGCAAAACCGGACGGACAGCATGCCAGCGTCTGGGCGAATGACCGGTCACTCACAGACGCTGATCGAATTGACCTGCTGCAATGGCTCAGCAGTGATCGTGTGGAAGGCGATGTTGCCGATGCGCCATTGCCTCGCGTATTTGCAGAGGAATGGACAATCGGCATGCCCGATCTGATTGTTCAGATTCCGCAGCCCATCGCCATCAAGGCGGCAGGGACGATGCCCTATCAGTTTGTTACGACCGAAACGACACTGACGGAAGACAAGTGGATTCAGGCGTATGAGATTGTTCCTTCCGATCGCAGTGTCGTGCATCATGTGATCGTCAATGTTCATGAAAAAGGCAGTGGGCGAGCCCGCGATCGGGAAGAAGGGATCGGCGGGTACTGGGCGGCCTACGTTCCGGGGAATGCGGGACAGGTTTATCCCGCCGGATTTGCGAAGAAACTGCCGGCCGGTGCCACCGTCAGCTTTCAGATTCATTACACGCCGAGCGGCACTGCGACTCATGATCAGCTGAGAATGGGTCTTTTGTTTGCGAAGAATGAACCGAAGTATGTGATCAACACCATTCCGCTGGCCGATGCTGATCTGAACATTCCACCTCATGCCAGCGATCATGTGGAATCGATCACGCGTCCGGTTTCGAACGATACGTATGTGCTGGCCTACATGGCTCATATGCACGTCCGCGGTAAAGCGTTTAACTTTGAACTGATTACTCCGGATGGAAGAACAGAAACACTGCTCGATATTCCGCGATACGATTTTAATTGGCAGCTGCGTTACGACTATCTCGAACCCAAAGTGATTCCTGCGGGCAGCAAAGTGAAAGTCACGGCAGTGTTCGACAACAGCGAAAACAATCCGGCTAATCCTGATCCTGAAAAGACTGTTCACTGGGGCCAGCAGACCTACGAAGAGATGATGATCGGCTACATCGAAACTTTTGTGCCGGTGGGCGAACAGGGAAAACGCGAACTCATGCGAGTCGGGAACCGGGCGAACGCGTTGTTCACGTTGCTTGACAGTGACGGAGACAGCCAATTAAGTCGCGAAGAGGCAGGGCGAGCCATCAGTCGTGTTCCACGTCTGAAAGACAATCCAGAAATTCTGGAGAATCTGTTCAGCAAAGTGGATACAAATCAGGATGACAAACTCGGCATCGAAGAATACGAACAGCTGCGTCTGGCACTCAGGGCTGCTATTCAATCAGTTTCTGGATCGAAGTGAAATCATTCTTCAGTGATCGATACAGCTGTTGATAAACGGGATACGCCGCGTTGTAAACTTTCGTTGCTGCGTTCTTATTGGGCGTCTTGCTGACCACGGAAATTGTGGCTTTGCAGGCTTCCACAATTCCCTTGTAAGCGCCGGTTCCGGCAGCAGCCAGCAAAGCCACTCCATAGGCCGGACCTTCGGAAGCATTGATTGTCACAACCGGCTGGCCATAAATGTCGGCCTGCAGTTGTTTCCAGAACGCGCTGCGAGCACCACCGCCAGACAAGCGGATTTCCTTGACCGGGATGCCCATCGATTTAATGATTTCCAGAGTGTCGCGCATCGCGTAGGTCGCCCCTTCCATGACCGATCGAGCCATGTGACTTTTTCCATGGCGAAGACTAAGCCCAATCCAGGAGGCTCGTGCATTCGGATCGGCATGCGGAGTTCGCTCGCCCGTCAGATACGGAAGGAAGAACAAGCCTTCGCTACCGGCCGGCGACTGTGCGGCCTGCTCGGTAATCAGTTCGTAAGGATCGATCTTCTGTTTCTTTGCCGCCGCGACTTCGGCCTGGCACAGCTGGTTGCGAAACCACTGCAGACTTCCGCCGGCTGAAAGAACGCAGCCCATCACATGCCACTTACCGCGAACCGCGTGACAGAACGTGTGGACTCGCCCCAGCGGATCGACCTGAACGTCATCACTGTGGGCAAAGACAACGCCGCTTGTTCCCATCGTTGCCGAGATCACGCCTGAACCGACGATCCCGTTTCCAATGGCACTTGCGGCCTGATCACCGCCACCGCCCACAACAGGAGTTCCTGGCTTAAGTCCCATCTCGCGAGCCGCGGAGTCTGACAATACGCCGGTCACATCTTCAGACTCGTAAACCTTTGGAAGCAGTTTCGCATCAAGATCCAGTTTTCGAAGCAGCTCGTGCGACCACTGGCGGTTGACAACATCCAAAAGCAAGGTGCCGGATGCGTCACTGACTTCCGTGGCAAACTCGCCCGTCAGCCGGAAGCGCACGTAGTCTTTGGGAAGCAGCACCTGAACCGTCTTGTCGAAGTTTTTCTTTTCCTTGTTTCTCAGCCAGAGAATCTTGGGCGCAGTGAAACCCGTCAGCGCGGGATTTGCCACCATCTGAATGAGTTTTCCGCGGCCACCGGCCAGTGCTTCAATTTCGGCGCACTCGGCGGCTGTTCGCTGATCGTTCCAGAGCAAGGCTGGGCGAATCACGTTGCCCAATTTGTCCAAAAATACACTGCCGTGCATTTGGCCGCTGAGCCCGATACCGCCGATATCAGCGGGCTTCAGTTTTGCCGCCTTCATGACTTTCTTGACGGATTTGACTGACGCGGTCCACCAGTCCTGAGGTGCCTGTTCGGACCAGCCCGGTTTCGGGCTGCTTAACGGATACTCTTCCGTTGCGGAGGCCAAAATCTGGCCTTTTTCGTTGATCGCAAGAGTCTTGGTGCCACTGGTTCCAATATCAATGCCAAGGTAAACAGGCATGTCAGGCTGCTCCGGAGGATGTGAGTACGTGATGGGAGTTTGCAATCGTGTTTCAGGAGGAAATTCAGGCTTCGACGAGGGAGGTCGTCCGAACGAAAATCGAACTTCGCTGTCGGAATTCAGATCGCGGGCGAAGTCTAATGTCTGGAGGACTAATGAGAAACGTTGGAAGAGTCCTGATCTGAGCGATTCCTGCCGCATTTAATTCGTCGCCGATGCAGAATTGGGAAGGACAGGTTAAGGGATGTCGTCTGAGTCTCGAATTCCTACCGACAGTGCCATAAACTGACGCTCCCACACAACGCAGCTTTGCCCTGCACCAGTTCACATTCTGGTAATCGCACTTTAATCGCCAAGGAATGTCATGAGTGTTTTTCCTTTTTCGATCCCGTTTGACGTGCCGTTGACGGCTCTTTTTACACTGGCCGAGGTCGCGGCTGACGCGGTTCCGCTAGCCGTCAACCCTCTCGCTGGTCCTGTGGAGTACGTTGCCACCCTGCTGTTTGTGCTGGCCATTCTGCACACGTTCTGCGTAAAGCAGTTTGCGAAACTCGCGCACAAATATCCTGAAGGCTCTATTGGCGAAAACCTGTTTCACTTCCTGGCGGAAACGGAAGTTGTTTTTGGACTCTGGGCGGCCGTCCTGTTTCTGGTCGTGGGCGTCATGCAACTTTCGATCGCAGACGCAGTGAAGTATGTGGAAAGCCTGAATTACACCGAACCAAAGTTCGTCCTTGTTGTGATGGTTGTCGCAGCGACTCGTCCCGTGGTGAACCTGGCGGAGGCTCTCATCCTGTGGATTGCTCGCCTTCTGCCGCTGAAAGAAACCGTTGCGTTTTACATTGCCGCGCTTTCGGCTGGAGCTCTGTTTGGTTCATTCATCACAGAGCCCGCAGCAATGACACTGCTCGCCCTGCTGCTGAAGAGACGGTACTTTGATCAGGCGATCAGCAAACCCCTGGCCTACGCGACGCTGGGTCTGTTGTTTGTGAATGTCTCCGTTGGCGGCACGCTCACTAACTTTGCAGCTCCGCCCGTGCTGATGGTGGCGGGCAAATGGGGATGGACAACAAGCTATATGATTTCGCACTTCGGCTGGCGCGCCGTTATAAGCTGTGTATGTTCCACCTGTCTGGTGACCCTGTGTTTCTGGAAACAACTGAATGCTGTCGAAGCCGATGTGACGGAACGTCAGAATGTTCCAGGCTGGCTGACCGCTGTGCACCTGGCATTTTTGGCAGCCGTTGTGGCCTTCGCCCATCATCCAGACGTGTTCTTTGGAATCTTCATGATCTTCCTCGGCGTTGTCACTGCCACTCGGGAATATCAGGATTCGCTGAAGCTGAAAGAAGGGCTTCTGGTCGGCTTCTTTCTGGCGGGGCTCGTCACGCTTGGATCTCTTCAGGCATACTGGCTGAAACCATTGATCAGCAGCATGACAGGCGACAAGCTCTTCTTCGGAGCAACAGCTCTGACGGCCTTCACAGACAATGCGGCTCTGACTTATCTCGGCTCGCTTGTCGAAGGGATTTCTGACGAGCTCAAATATGCTCTGGTGGCCGGGGCTGTGACCGGTGGAGGACTGACTGTCATCGCCAACGCCCCAAATCCAGCCGGGGCCGGAATTCTCCAATCATCCAAAGCATTTGGCGACACCGGAATCAGCCCACTTGGATTATTCCTGGGAGCTGTTCCTCCAACCCTGATGGCGGTTGCATTCTTCTGGCTTGTTGGTTAATTACAGGAGGTGTGCGCTGGTTGATCACTAAAGGTGAAGATCGGGAGTGACTGGAATGAGTCATCAGATTGTTGAGTGCCCAGGTTGCCTGACAAAATTGCGGGTGCGTGAGTCCACGACGACGATTCGCCTCCAGTGTCCTCGCTGCGGCGAACAGCTAGCCGTGGACCCGCCCGAACCTGCTCCGGCACCAGCGCCCGCAACTCCTAAATCTCGCCCGGCTCCGGCCGCCAGCGCGACGACACCTGCCGCGCCGCCGGCCAAACCGGTCACTCCTCCGCCTCGTCGATCGGCCGATGCTGCAATGCCGGCCGCCGCTGCGGCGTCTCGACCAAAACCTGCGAAACCAGCGGCGCCGCAGGCCGAGACTCCAAAACCCGTGCGGAAGCCGAAAAAGCGGCAAGCGGAAGATGACAATGATTCGTGGAACACAAGTTCGTACGACGATTACGATGACTATGAGCAAACTCCTGCGCCGCGCAGAAAGCAGGCGCCGCCCAAAAGCAGTAACAAGGGTCTGATGACCGGACTGATCGTCGGAGGTGGCGTCGCACTTGTGGGCGTCATTATTTTTGCGGGCGTGTCCTTTCTGAAGAACTCCAGTTCCGTCGACGCAAATGCTGGCCAAAATTTGGCTGCCACCGGATTACCTGGAACCGGATCACCTGTTCCTGCAGCACCATTCCCTGGCGACGCTGGCTCACCCTACAATGTTCCACCTGTTGTGCCCGGAATGCCGGCGATGCCTGGAATCCCGGCTATGCCCGGTTCTGCAGCGACTCCACCAGTCGGCGGCGGAAATCTTCCGCCGGCAACGGCAGCCATCAGCGGTGACACCCGCAAGTTGCGGTACCACTGGAAGCCGGGTGCGGAGTACATGTATCAGTTTACGATCGAACAGGGCGCCGGCGATGACCTTAAAAAAACATCAGGCGTGTGCTCGTACTTTGTGCAGGGCGATTCACGGCAAGTTGTCAGTGAAGAAGAAGGTTCCGGGACGGGGTTTGTGGTGTCGGCGGATGGAGTCATCGCAACGTGCGCGCACGTTGTTGAAGGCGCGAAACGGATGGAAGTGCATCTGGGTGGGCGCGTGTTTCCTGCCACGGTGATTGCTGTGAATGCTGCGGCCGATGTGGCGCTGGTTCGGATTAACGCATCCGGTCTGCCGGTGCTGACATTGTCGGATTCTGAAACAGTGCAGCTGGCAGAGTCTGTACGAGCGATCGGCTTTCCACTTTCAAACGTACTTGGCACGGATGTGAAAGTCACGACAGGCACAGTCGCCGGGATCATTCAGCACAAAGACCGCGGGAAGCAGATTCAGATCGACGCGGCGATTAATCCGGGTAACAGCGGTGGACCAGTCGTGAATGGTGCCGGCCAGGTGGTCGGAGTCGCCAGCGCAAAGCTCTCCGGGGCGTCCGTGACATCCGTGGGATTTGCGGCTCCTGTGAATGAAGTGCGAACCCTTGCTGCAGCCAATGGTTTGCAGCTTGCCGTTGCGCCGCGTGGTCCGGATCTCACCGGCCCTGAAGTGGCTCGCCGTGTCACTCCGGCCGTTGCGTATATCAAGGTCTGGGGCAGCAGTGGCGGCAAAATGTATGAGGTGACGTACAACGCCAATTTCCACGAGCGGCCTCAGATGCGATCCATGCGGGGTGGATTTCCAGGGCCGCCGTCTTTTGGGTCGTCGTCCATCGACAATGGAAAGCTGACCGTGAATGCCCTGGGTGATGTCCTGGATTTTGAGGGTTCAGAACAGCTTCCGGCTGTACTTGGACCGGTGGGTATTTTCTTTCTGGAAAAGCTGGATGCCTACTCCGAATCGCAGTGGCATGTGGAAACAGAATCAAAGCTGCAGCGCATCAAACGCGAAGACGGGCCGTTCGGTGGCATGGGGCCGCGCTTCGGTGGCCGCATGCGAGGCATGATGCCTCCCGGCTTGGGCGGTCAGCAGGATCAGGTGATTGAAGAAATTCCAGCGGTGGAGCGTGTCAGCTACCAGGTCGGGGAATCGCTGAATAATAAAGTGTCGATCAGCAAGAATTACGAATTCACCGCGACTCGGTCAAACAATCAGCCGTATATGAACATTCGAGGAAGCGGCACGCTTGTGTTCGATTTGGTTCAGGGCATGCCTGCCAGCCTGGAGTATTCCGCCACGGTCGAGCAGTCCGATGAAGGCTCAACAATCCGAGTACCTGTTCGTGTCAATTACACGCTGCGTGATGCAGAAGAAGTTAAACGGGAACGTGCAGAGATGACTCAGAAAATGGAGGCCGATAAAAAGCAGAAGCAGGAAGAACAGAGCATTGGCAATCCGAAACTGGTCGACGATCTGATCGCCGAAATTCGAAAGGCCGAAGGCGGCAACGGTGCCAGTCAGCCGCTCGGACGACTGGGGGAAATTGCGATCGTCGAGGAGAAGCGTGCGGAAGTGCTGCGGGTGGCAAAAAACCACATGAAGAACAGCAACGGCTTCGTAAAAAAATCCGCAGCAGAAGCTTTTTGTCACTGGGCGACCGCTGAGCAGATTGACGAACTGAAGAAAGTTCTGGCAGACTCGGATGGTCTGATGCACGAAGCAAAACGTCGTGCCATTAACACACTGGCAAAAATTGCAAAGCCCGCCGACTATCCAATGCTGATCATGTCGAGCACCGACAATGTCGTCCGACGCGATGTGAAGGAGGCGCTCATTGCCATCGGTGTGCGGATTGAACAGCCGATTCTGGAAAACTTTGACAAGATTACCGATGGGCTGGCAAAGAATGATCTATTGGAAGTGTTGAAGAAGGTCGGCACCGAAAACTCCGTCGCCTTCCTCGAAAAGCTCGCTACCTCCAATGATTTTTCCGTGAAGTCAAACGCTCAGCAGGCACTCGATGCTATACGTGCTCGATTGTAAGTCTCGTTCGATCAATAATTGTCGCCTTTCGCTCCGCGAAAGTAGCGTTCTTTCGCGGAGCGAAAGGCAACGATCAGACACTTATTGATCGAGCGATCCTAAGTCGGCGGAAACAAGCTCGCATCCTGCCAATCCTGAAGGATCGGGCCAATGCGCAAGAATGGCGTGGCTGCGATTCAACGAATGGCGGTTTGAAATTTCCCGTTGTAGAAACGTTACGCCAGCTGCAGTCCGGCTGGTAAGGACTCACCCAAAATCAGGCTGGCCTCTTCGCCTTCCAGAGTGCCCCCTTCACGGATCAGCTGCAGCAAATGCGCCGACGTGCCGGTGGTTTGTAGTCGCCCAAGAATTCGATGCCGCAATGATTCTTCGATGTCTCGAAACCGGTCGTTTGTCTTGCGGCTCAATTGCATCAGCGTCAGCTGTACGCCTGGCGAATTCAACTCGGCACTTCGCAAAAGCTGATCCAGCCAGGCAGAAACTTTAGCCGCCGGAAGCACCAGATTCAGCGGCCCATAAACCGGAACTCGGCCACCGACGCGTCCCAGCGCCCAGATCAATGCATTGTAGACTGGCTCAAACGCCGCCCGATGCATCAGATCCATAATCATGTCTCCCAGCTCCGTGCGAAGACTTTGATCCAGCAGTTCCAGAGAACCCAGCATCCGCCAGATCTCGGCAGCTTCGTGATTTCCGGACGCATAAGGAGCCACCTTGCCCCGGCCCGTCTGGATCTGACGAAATCGCTGCCGGATCGCGGGCATCACGGTCGACGCAATCTGATGCTGTCGCCCGGCTGCCAGCCCGCCGGAAATCCGACGACACAGCGTTCGCAGTTCCGCAAGACACGCGGGAGTCAAATGGATCAGTCGCCCATTCGTGACTCGCCACGTCTCTTCAACGCGCCAGTCATCGGCCGCCATTCCAAACCCCGGCCGCAGACAGAAGCCCGCCAGATTCAGCCACCGCGCTTCATATTGGGGACTTCGCTTTCGACCATCATTGAGCTCCAACAATTCGGACCAGATGGCTCTTAATAATGATGGAGGCCAGTCCATCCGCGACATCCCAATGGACTCAGACAACAGTTTCATTGTGTCATCGGGACGCGCGCTGCCCTGGGATCCAAAGATGTTTCGAAGCACCGCAACTGCGGAGGCAATCATCTCCTGATCGACAATGCCTGATTGTTCTGCCAGCCCCGAATGCGCCACGCGATCCGTTTCGGTTGCCGAGCGAACGTCAAACTGCAGCTGCCAGCGACGAGAGCCATCTGTCTGCTCACACCACAATTCCAGCGTTCCGATTTCCGTCAGCGTTGCCGAAAGCCGAGCATCCACGTTCGAATTGTCGCCACGTTTTCGCGTTGTCAGCACAGTGCGAATGGAAGGCAAAGACGTCAACTGCTCTGGATCGAAAGGAATGATCTGACCCGGCTTGTCTGTCAGTCGCGTGCCTGACACAAGGATCGGAAACTCCACCGGCTCAGCGGTTCTGACTCTGAACGTCCGGTCGATCACCACGGGGGCAGCCGACGCTTCCGTTCCTGCAGCAACCAGACAAAGCGCCGCGGTGGAACCATCGGCCTGCTCGATGCCCACATAATAAGTTCGCGAAAGTCCCGCCACGATTCTGACACCAACACCGCGCCGCACCATTCCAAAATACGCCGCGCCGCGAGCAACAGCCAGATCCAGCCGATCGTTGCGCAAGATCGCCGGTGACCAGCCCGGTACGAACGGTCGAAACCAGCGCTCGAGAGATTCGATCAGGCGTTGCCGCAGCAAAGGCGACGCAAAAAATCCGCCGTTGAAAAGCAGGATATCCGGAATCGCCGCGACTGAATCGCTGTGAGAATTTTGAACGCCGGATTCTGTCGACTGAGCATGAGTCCTGAGGAATGTCGCGAGGTATTTTGTGATCGCAGGATCAGCCGCGTACGGCAATCCAAACTCCTGAAACCCGGACTGGCGTCTCTGAGGCTTCTCGTCAAAATTCACCGCGGGAAGAAATCCGTCCAGGAAAATACCGATCACTTCGTCACGCGTCAGCTCGGCCTGCACAGCGCCGCCGATCAGGCGCGAGCCGCCACCGGCCAGAACCAGCGTATAAGCAAGTGGAGCATTCTCGCCAAGCAAAACTTCTTTCGCATGACGGCAGGCGGGAATCAGCATGCTCCATTGTCGAGCATCCAGTCGACCGCTGCTGGAGAGGTTTTGCTCAACATGATGTGCCAGGGCAAGATCCAGATTGTCGCCTCCCAGCAACAGATGATCTCCGACAGCGACACGGTGAAACTGCAAACGACCGCCGTCACCGGATCGCACATGGATCAGACTGAAGTCCGTCGTCCCACCGCCGATATCGCAGACAAGGATCTTCTGACCGGGCGACACATGCTGTTCCCACTGATCGCGATGAGCATCCACCCACGAATAAAAAGCAGCCTGCGGTTCTTCCAGGAGAACAATTCGCGGCAACCCGGCGGCTCGCGCTGCCGCCACCGTCAGTTCTCGCGCCACTTCATCGAACGACGCAGGGATCGTCAGCACGACATCCTGCTGCTCAAGCGGCTCGTCGCTGTGAGCCGCATTCCAGGCCTCCCGCAGGTGACGCAGGTAACTCGCGCTGGCTTCTACTGGAGACAATCGCTGCACATCGGACGCCCCATGCCACGGGAGCAACGCGGCCTTGCGATCGACGCCGTTGTGACAGAGCCAGGACTTGGCCGATTCAATCATTCGCCCGGGAATCGTGCGACCATGATCGCGCGCGTAAACACCCACGGCACTCGTCGGTGTTTCCTTCAGCCAGGGCAGACGCGTTGCCCCGGCGGCACGTTCCCCCGGCAGGGCCTCGTAATAAAACGATGGAAGCGTTTCCAGCTTCTCAATCTGACCGGCCGCGACCACTTGCGCGACCGCAAACGTCTCGATCACACAGCACTCATGCAGCGTATCAATAAAGCAGACCGCAGAGTTCGTTGTTCCGAGATCGATGCCGACGACGAAGCGTGGTCGCTGCGAAGCATCGGAATTCGGGTCATCATTGTGCAGTTCGGAAGAAGCGGATGTCATTGGAGCATGGGCTCGCGTGATCGTGGAGCGGGTGTAAATAACGGTGAGGCATTGTCACAGGGAACTTACGCGTCCGCGTCGTCGCGCACACTGAACTCCAGCTTCCAACGCTTGTCTTCAGACTCGTGGACGCACCAGAGTTCCAGAATTCCAAGCTCTGTGATACGCGAATGAAAACGGACGGGCACATAGTCATCATCGGAGTCCGCTGCATCAGACAGCGTCGTCTCCAGCGAATCGGTTTCGGACAATTCTTCCGGCGTCCAACGCGCAATCTGATCGCCCGGCCGGTCAGCTTTGCGAGTTGAAGAACTGAAGAAGCGAAAACGAGCGGCCTCGCCGACAATCAGGCCGATCGAATCCGAAGGCACGTCGACCTCGGTACCCTCTTCCATTCCCGTCGGTACGACACACAACGCTTTGAGAGGACGCCCGGCACCGGGAATGGCAAGACCCGCTGTTTCAATGCCAACGTAATAAGACCGCGCCGTGCCACCACGAATTCGGACGCCGCCCCGCAGCTTGCTCCAGCCGTAGAAACAAGCGCCGCGGGAAACGGAATAATCCAGATCTTCCGGCCCCTCCACCGGCCGCGGCGGAGAATCAGGAAACCAGTTTTGAAGCTGCTGCAACAGGCGACTTCGCAAAGCGGTCGCCTTAAAAACTCCGCCGTTGAACAACACATGCGTCAACCGGCTGCCTGCCAGAGACTGCTGCAGAAACGCGGCCAGATGCCTCGTGATGCCTGTGTCGGCTTCATAAGGCAGGCCGATTTCACGAAAGCCGGCCCTCGACTTCGCCGGCCGATCCGACAGTTGTGATTCGGGAAAGAATCCGCCCAGCAGCAAATCGGTGGCCGCTGCACGGTCCACGGAAACCGACACGAGGCCGCCGATCAGACGACTGCTGCGACCGGGGACAGAAATCGTATGAGTCTCCGGGCCTGTTCCGGAAAGCAGCGCTTCCTTGGCGTTGCGGCACGAATGCCACAGCGAAACAGACTGCCAGGGATCCAGCGTCAGGCCTTTTTCCTCAAACCGTTGAGCCACATAATGCGCGAGAGCAAGATCCATATTATCGCCGCCGACGAGCAGATGATTTCCAACCGCGGCGCGCTGCAGTGTCAGCTCACCATTTCCCTCCGCAACTTCCACCAGCGACAGGTCGGTCGTTCCTCCGCCGATGTCACAGACCAGAAGCCGGTCGCCAACGGTGAGCAGCTTTCGCCAGCGACCACCGACTGCATCCAGCCATGCGTAGGTGGCCGCCTGCGGTTCTTCCAGTAAAACAAAACCCATCGGCAAACCGGCTGCAATCGCCGCTTCACGAGTCAGCTCACGCGCGCTGGCATCAAACGAGGAGGGCACCGTCAGCACGACATGCTGTTCAGAAATGGCAGCTTGCGGAAATGCATTGTGCCATGCCGCTACCAGATGCTCCAAATAACGCTGAGATGTCGTGACCGGCGAAAGTTTTGGCACACTGGCCGGCGCCTGCCAGGGCAAAATCGCCTGATGCCGGTCCACTTTGCTGTGGCACAGCCATGACTTAGCCGCTCCGACTGTTCGATCGGGAAACTCGGCCGACAAACTGCGAGCCGCATAGCCCGTTGCGAACGCGGACTGCTCATTCCATGGCAGGGAAAACGCCCGGGAAGTGACTTCGTCTGCTGTCGCGAGATATAAAAACGATGGCAGAACGGGACGCGATTCGATCGTGTTCGCAGCCACGAGTTGAGGAATGGGCAATACCTGAACGTGCGGCTTCTCGTCACTCAGTGGGGCGTACGACAGAACGCTGTTGGTGGTTCCAAGATCGATTCCGATGACGAACTGAGCGGACATGAGATAAATCGTTTCCAGGAAGCGTTGTTCAAAAGTTTTCCGGCCGGCTGTTTTCGTCTCAGAACTATTGCACTTCGACTTCCGCAGGAGCAATTACACCTGCTGATTCTGCATCGCCAGTCCAGACAGGCAATTCACATTTTGTCGACTGCCAGCCGTGATGCACCAGTTTTCCTGAAGCAGCCGATGCGTCTCCTGCCTTGCCGGACAATTTTATCTTTCCCGCGATGGACTTTGAGCCCAATTCTACAGCGCTGCCTTCAGGCTGTTCCAGAACCGGACGAATCCCGAATTGTCGCTCCAGGACCTGGCCGCAGTCACGGTGAATGCCCCGCACAGCGGCGCCGATCTGAGCATCCGTGTAGCCATCGATCGGTTCTTTCAGAAAGTCGATCAGACGTCCCTCACGCTGCAACGCTGCCAGCAGACTGACGGCATCACTTCGCAGCGGCTTTGTCTGCAAGATCGTCTTTGGCGGAGCAGCCACCACGATGGCCAGTGGTGGGGTCTCCAGCAGACTTGTGACTTTGGCGGCAAATTTTCCATTCGTCAAAATTCGCCAGGCGAGTGCAATGCGTCCCATCGATCAGCAGTTCCGAGTGCTCTGTGAAAAAAATCCAGCCGAACAAGCGGCCGGAGCTGCAATGGCTGTTTCTGTTGCCGTGTACTTTATGGCAATACGAGCATGCAATCCAGCACGTTTGAAAAGCAGCGCGCATGGAATCCCGAGTGACTGGCCTGACAGACAAGCCACGCTTTGGCAGCGGCTCAAAGTTTCGGTTGGACGGCCGGCAAAAAAAATCCCGGAAGCAGCGAATCCCAAGGGGGGCGGAGGACTCTAGCTACTTCCGGGGGCGATTGGCTTTTCAGCTCTTTTCTTCAGGTCAGAGCAGCTTGCTCATCCCCAACGAAGAGAACATTATGTGGATTCCAAAAATGCGTCAATATGTGTTGACCGCGTTTCTGAAGGCGGTCCGTGGCTCTAAGTTCTTGTTTACAAAGATCTTAGGGAAGGTCGGCAATTTCTGCCGAAGCGAGGCGGTAAAGAATTCATAAATCTTTTGATGCTTTATCATGCTTTTCTGACGCGGTGAGGACCTGTCCTACCAAAGAAATCTTTGATGGATGCCTGGGAGTGACAGAATCAGCCTGGCCACTCTCCCAGAGGATGCGATTTCGCATCGACAAGATTCAACAGAATTGGCCCTCTGTCGAAAAATAGCCAAAGCCTGCTATCCTACGCACGCTGGCGGGACAGGCGAGTGTTCGGCTGCGGGGATCGCGGAAGCAAGTTTTCCGTTCGGAGATCCAGCGGCATCGTTCGGCAACTGGCAGGTTCGATTCGTTTCGTGCGAAACGATCATTCATCCATTCGCAGGGATTCAGCGATGCCCCTTTTTGAAATTGAGACCGAAGCGCACATCATGATTGGATGGGCGTCGAGTCTCGAACAGGCTGAGCATATGGCTCAGAAATATTATCCCGAAGAGAAAGTCATCCGAATCACCAAACGCCCGCGCGACATTTGGGTGATCTCAAAACGGCTGCTGGGGCTTGAAGGAAAAATGCGTCCGTGTGACGTTGCACGCGACTGCCTGGCACGTGCGTCCGGTGACAAGCTGCATGCGATCCGCCTGTACATGCTCGACACCGGCACCGATTTAATTGACGCTCAAAAGGTGATCGAAGCGAACATGTCGATCGGCTGGTGAGTCCCTAAAAAGCGAGCCCAATTGCACTCCCTGCGTAGCGGAACGCGCCAAGCGTTTCGAGGCTCGCTTTAACAGCCCGCATTCCGAAAGCCCCTGGCGGCTTCCGCTACGACGTGTTCCTTTCCGGGCGACATGCGGTTCTATTTTCATCCGTCACACGAGTTACCTGAGTCACACGAAATCTGAATTTCATGAATCTGCTGAATCTTGTCCGTGACCGCTTCGCTGGTCCGCTGTCTTCTCTGGCGACCGACACTAAACCGCTCCTTGACATGATCCGCCCGGCTCAGGATCCAAAGTTTGGCGACTTTCAGGCCAACTTCGCAATGCCGCTTTCAAAGCAGCTGGGCAAGTCGCCGCGCGAGATTGCACAGACGATTATTGATCAGCTTCTGATTGACGATCTATGCGAAACGCCTGAAATTGCCGGCCCGGGTTTCATCAATCTCCGGCTGAGGGACCAGTTTCTTTCGGAACGAATTTCCTCCATCGCCGGTGACGATCGTCTGGGCGTAAAAGCCACGGATGCACCTCGTCACGTGATCGTGGATTTTTCTTCGCCAAACGTGGCCAAGCCCATGCATGTGGGGCATTTGCGCAGCACCGTGATCGGAGATGCCATCTGCAGAACTGTGCGGTTTGCCGGTCACAAAGTCACCAGTGACAATCACATTGGAGACTGGGGCACACAGTTCGGGATGATCATCTACGGCTATCGCCACTTCAGGAACAACGAAGCGTTCGAGCAGGAATCCGTGGCCGAACTGGCTCGCCTTTACAAACTGGTCAACCAGCTTTCCGATTATCAGGGGACGATGATAAAGCTGCCCGCACTTGAGCAGGCCGTTGTGAATGCCAAAGCTATGCTGGCTCAGCAGGAGACAGCCGCGGCAACGGATGATAAAGAAAAAAAACAGTTGAATGGCCTGAAGAAGCAGGTCACTGTTGCAGAAGAAAGTCTGCGCGAGGCTCGGAAGACCATTGAATCGGTTCAGCAGAATCCAACATTGCTGAAGGCGTCTGATGCTCATCCGCAAATTGCTCGTAAGGCCCGCGAAGAGACCGCTAAGCTCCATTCAGGCGATGCAGAGAACAATCGTCTGTGGAACGAGTTTCTTCCGGCATGTCTGGAAGCGTTGAACAAACTTTACGTGCGTTTGGGTATTTCATTCGACCTGACGTTGGGCGAAAGTTATTACAACCCGATGCTTGCAGCCGTTGTCGACAGTCTGAAGCAGAAAAATCTGGCTCGTATCAGCGACGGGGCGACCTGCGTCTTCATCGAAGGCAATACGGCCCCGTTCATCGTGCAGAAGACCGACGGCGCATTCACCTATGCCACCACGGACCTGGCCACGATTCAGTATCGACGAGAAGCTTTGAAGGCAGATGAAGTTCTGTACGTTGTGGATAAACGCCAGTCAGAACATTTCCAGCAGCTGTTCGCCACCACACTGCTGTGGGGCATCAGCGATGTGAAGCTGCAGCACGTGTCATTCGGCACGGTCATGGGAAAAGACAACAAGCCGTACAAAACGCGTTCCGGCGACACGGTGGGGCTGGAAAGTCTGCTGGATGAAGCCATCACGCGTGCTCGAAAGATCGTCGACGAAAATGATGACAAGCGGCGCGACGGCTCCCTGTTGTCTGAAGCAGAGCGCGCAACCGTTGCTGAAATTGTCGGGCTGGGGGGAATCAAATACGCCGACCTGCATCACAACCGCGAGAGCGATTACGTTTTTGACTGGGACAAAATGTTGGCGATGACAGGCGATACTGCTGCCTATATGCAGTACGCCTATGCTCGCATCTGTGGCATTTTTCGAAAACTGAATCTGGATCGTCAAAGCGTTTCTTCCACCGACGCTACGATTCTTTTGACCTGTCCGGAAGAGCGACGTCTGGCTCTGCAGTTGCTGCTGTTCGGCAACGCGATCGACAGCGTTCTGACTGAGTATCGACCGCATCTCTTGACAACATGGCTGTATGAAACGTCTGACGCCTTCAGCAAGTTCTACGATCGCTGCTCAGTACAGGACGCGGCATCCGACGAATTGCGCACCAGCCGCCTGATCCTGTGCGATCTCATGGCCCGCGCTATCAGGACAGGCTTGTCCCTGCTTGGGATCCAGGTGGCGGAAGTGATGTAAGAGGGGCGTTTTAGATTTGAGATTTACGATTTACGATTTACGATTTGGCATTCCGTCTCAACGACCTTCGGGTGGTTTCGTCTTCGCAGCAGGCAGCGGTGGTAGGATTTAGGCGAGGATCTTTTGTACGAGCTTTGCTTCTGCGCTTTCGACCAGTGCCGGACGGCGCGTGCCCAATGGCCGTCGATTTGTGTTTATAGTAGCCATCACTCTCCGAGTGATGAATGCTCAGGGTCGCGTTTTGCGGCCTTCGTCACTCGGAGAGGTTGAGAAAAAATTAAAAAGGCGGTTTTTTGACCTGGGATTGCTGGTCAGCATGCGCTAAAGATCGCCTCATGAAAACCACAAGATCCTCAAGCGAC